>Ga0207756_100291_pt1 | contig 21363 bp, 9 predicted proteins | sample A23M1SouthBayCA_FD_187748 | JGI IMG/M metagenome (GOLD analysis project Ga0207756, IMG submission 187748) | Aerobic enrichment media microbial communities from Eden Landing Ponds, California, USA - A23 M1 (3) (SPAdes) | ecosystem: Environmental > Aquatic > Marine > Unclassified | place...
GATCCGGCTCGAAGCCGTCGACGGCGAGGACTGGACGGAGGCGGTCGACCAGTACGTCACCGGCGTCGGCTACACCGTCGTCAACCGCCTCGCCGCGCTGCGCTGTATGGAAGTCCGGGAGTTCGTCGACGAGGAGGTCACCGTCTTCAAGCAGAACGGGCTGACGCCCGCCGCCGAGACGCTCGTTCACGAGGAGTTCCTCTTGGAGGAGGAGGCGATTCTGGCGGCCTACCACAACGCCTGCGACGACCTGGCCGAGGAGATCGAGATCCTCTTCGACCGGTCGTCGGCGTACAGCCTGATCGACCCCGACGACGACACCTTCGCGGAACTCTGCGAGATGCTCGATGCGGTCCCCGACGCGGTGTGGCGCGCCGACGACGTGCTCGGCTGGGTGTACGAGTACTACAACCGTCCCGTCGTCGAGGCGCTCGACGCGAAGAACACCCTCGAACCGGCGGACGTGGGGCCCGCCAACCAGTTCTACACGCCCCACTGGGTCGTGCGCATGCTCGCGGACAACTCGCTCGGGAAGCTCTACCTCGAAGCGACCGACCGGGCGGACGCCGTCCCGGCGCCCGACGCCCTCGCTCCCGAGGAGCGCAAGGACCGCCTCGTCACGCCCGAGGACGCCCCCGGCGTCCCCGAGCTCTGCACCTACCTCATTCCGGACGAGGAGCCCGGCGACGCCCCCGAGTTCGACCACCCGCGCGACCTGCGCGTCATCGATCCGGCCTGCGGCAGCGGGCACTTCCTCCTCTACGCGTTCGACATCCTGGAGCGCATCTGGTGGGCCGAGACCGATCTGGACCGCGCGGCGATCCCCGCGAAAATCCTCGAACACAACCTCCACGGCGTCGACATCGATCTGCGCTCGTGTCAGCTCTCGGCGTTCAACCTCTACCTGAAGGCTCGTACGCGGGCCGAGGCGGAGGGCGGCGACTTCGAGATGCCGAACGTCGGGATCGTCTGCGCGGACGCCCGCGTCGCCGAGGTCGAGGAGGCGACCGACGTGCTCGACGCGATCACGGGCGAGGGGACGGACCTGCGGGAGGCCATCGACGACGTGATCGAGACGTTCCAGCACACCGAGGCGCTCGGGAGCCTGCTCGACGTGAGCGGGACCCTCGAAGCGGCGTTCGACGCCGGCAAGACGCAGACCGAACTCGGCGACTACAACCAGGGAGCGCATCAGTCGCTCAACTCCTTTTTAAAGGCGCTTCGCCGAGCCGTCGACGACCAAACGGGCGACTCGTTCGGCGAGCAGAACCTCCGGAGTTTCCTCCACCTGCTGGTGGTGCTGACGCAGGAGTACGATACGGCGCTGATGAATCCGCCGTACGGGATGAGAGGCCGAATGCCTGATGATGTTCAGGAGTACGTCACTGAGCAGTACGATTACTATCCGGAGTACTACGTCAACTTCTTCGAGGCGTGCGAACGGCTCTCGAAGTCAGACGGCCGGATCGGGATGTTGATTCCGTGGTCCTTCATGTTCCGAAAAGTCTTTGAGGAATTTCGGACGGATTTCGTCAGCGAAGACCGGAATTTCGATTTCCTTGCGGAGTTCGGCTACGACATCCTCGACAACGCGACCGTCGGAACAGTCGGAACCGTTCTCCGGGTTGGAACCGCCGGAAACGAGGAGGGGACGTTCATCCGTCTTCACGATGTCGCTAAAGGAGAGAAAGAGGGGAAGTTCCTCTCCGCATCCTTCGAGAACGCGATGGACGGTAAGGTACAGCGGCGCTTCACCAGAGACACGTCAGAGTTTTCGTTGATACCCGGCGCATCGGTGTCGTATTGGGTTCCGAAGAAGCTCCGAGAGCTGTACACAGCGGAAACGTTGCTGGACGCAGACAACGCAGAGATGCCAGATAGGGACAGTGTGGGAGTTGTCAAGCAGGGTCTGGCGACGGGGAACGATGACCGCTTCTTCCGACAGTTCTGGGAGTCGGAGCAGGCCTCAGAACAATTCCCGCCGATCTCGAAGGGAGGAAGCGACGCGTGGTTGCTTCCGCGGATTAGCAGAACCGTTCTCTGGGAGAACGACGGCCAAGAGGTGAAGCGGTACAGTGGATCACGTCCCCAGAACACTCAATTCTACTTCAGTGAGGGCGTGACATTTAACAGCCGAAAACGGAGCGGGCGGAACTTCGGCTATATGCATTCCCAATCAGTCTTTTCCCACGTCGGGACGGCTATTTTCCCCGACGATCTGACGGCGTGGCCCCTAATTGCGTATCTCAACAGTCGGCTGATGACCTACCTGAAACTGGCACAGACGTTCGAACGCAAGTGGGAGGTGAGCACTGTCGCACGCCTTCCAGTGATCGACGCCGTCTTCGAAAACGAAGAAGAGCTTGCAGAGGCGGCAAAAGAGCAGGTCGCTAACGTCGTATCCAAGCGAACTCTCGATTTCACTTCTCCACACTTTTCAGGAACGATGGTCGCTCAGATGGCTGGATATAGTTCCACGGTAGCTTACGATCATCCACACAGGACGATCTTAGACGATGTTCCGTGGACTCAGCCGCCGCAGGTGGATCCGGATGTGAGCTTGGAGGAAATGGCCGATCTGGCAGAAAAACACCTCCAAGAGATTGACAGCGATCTCGAACAGGTTTCGCGACAGACTGATGAAATGCTGTTTGATTATGTTGGCCTCACCGAGGAACAGCAAACTGACGTGTTACAGGAGGTGAGTCTCCGAACGATCGACGATCCGCTTGGTGATAGAGCAGAGATCGACGCCTCCGAATCTTCAGCGATTTCGGCAGAGGAGTTGGCCAAGGACTTCATTCTCCAGTTGACGATGGAGATCGTTAGCGAGTCCGACGACGGCATCATCCCCATCACCGACATCGACGGCGAAGAGGACCTCCTCACCCGCATCGAGGCCGAGTTCGAGCGCGTCTGGGGCGACCACGCCGCCGCCCGCCTCGCCGAAGTCGACGAGGTGCTCGGCAGCCGAAGCGCCGCCGAGGAGGCGTACCCCAACCTCCGAGCCTGGCTCGAAGACGACCTCTTCGACTACCACGTCTCGACGTTCGATCGAACCCCGATCGTCTGGCGGTTCACCACCGAGCGCCTCGTCTCGGACCCCGAGGGCGAGGGCTTCGGCTGTCTGGTCGACTACCACCGCATCGACGCGGGGCTGTTCGACCGCCTGCGGAACCGCTACCTCGAACCGCGGAAGGGCCTGCTGCGCGAGCGCCGGTCGGCCGCGAACCGCCGCCGGAGCGACGAGTCGCTGTCGGCGAGCGAGCAGGCCGACGCCGCCGAGGCGTACGCCCGGTGCGAGAGCGGGCTCGAACAGATAACGGTGTTCGAGGACCGACTCGCGACGCTGGCGCAGTCCGACCCCCGATCGCTGTCGGCGGCGACGCGAGAGACCGCCGCGGCGGCCGCCGAGCGCGTCGCCGAGTTCCGCGAGCGAACTGAGGAACGCCTCGAAACCGTCGACGAGCTCGCCGCGATGGACGACGTCGACCTCGGCGAGCTGTTCACCGAGAACTTCTACGAGAAGGTCGAGGGGCGACGCGAGGAGTGGATCGACGCGCTGGACGACCTCGAAGCCGCGTTCGACGCCTACGCGGCGGACGCGGATCGGCCGGTGGCGGCGCACCGCTACGACCTGTTCGACTACTACGCCGAGGACCTCCTCGGGAGTTCGCACTTCGCGAGCAACGGCATCCTCTACGTGACCTACTACTTCGACAAGCTCGAACGGGCCGATCAGGCCCGCCTCGACGACGGCGGCGTCTCGCGGAAACGGCGGCTGATCTCGTCGCTCGCGAGCGGTCTGGACGCGTACGTCGACCTCGGCGAGTCCGTCGCCGACGACTGCGCGGCGGTCTCGTCGGAGATATCCTCCGACTGGGGCGACCGCGCGCTCGCGGAGGTCACGACCGCCGGCTACCGGCCGACCCGCAAACACGGCGTCGAGATCAACATCGCGCCGCTGGCCGACGCCGAGATCGTGCCGAAGGCCGTCGACGAACGGGTGCTGTGACCATGCCCGCGACCAAGACCCTCCCGCAGTGCGCCGAGGACGCCATCGAGACCGCGATCGACGAGGCGGCCGACGACGATCCGGTCGTGCTCTGGTGGGACGACGGCGGCTACCTCCGCGAGGTCGTCGAGAACGCGAGCCGCTCGCTGGGCTGCGCGTTCCGCGCGGCCGAGGGGACCCCCCTGGAGCTCCGCGCCGAGGCGCCCCGCGACCGCACCGTCTGGTACGTCCCGCAGGCGCGCGGCGACGACGTGGACTGGTTCAGAGACGTCGAACACACCGGCGGCGTCGTCGAGGGACACATCGGCAAGCTCGCGGCGCGCTGCTTCGAGAACGACCGCCTCCAGGCCGCCTCGATCCGCACGGCCTACGAGGAGTCCGCCGAGGGCGACCGCGAGCAGGTCGCGACGACGCTCTTCCGAGCGCTCAACGGCGAGGGCGGTCTCCCGACGCTTCGGGGGCTCCAGACGAAGATCGTCCTCGACGGCCACGACGACCCGGTGCAGTTCGTCCTCGAACACGGCGCCGAGAACCTCCCCGACGACCCCGACGACCTCCTGCAGATCCGCGACCTGCTGGTCGACGACGGCGTCGCGGCCGTCGCGGGCGTCACCGACGAGGACGAGCTCGTGACGCGGACGCGCCGCTGGGCGGTCGCCGAGTGGCTCGTCGAGGAGGGGCTCGACGAGTCGCTGCTCGACGCCGACTACCGACCCGATCCCGGGTCGGGGCTGGGCATCTCCCGGCCCGAGCTCCAGTCGCTGCTGAGCAAGGTCGACACCGGGCGCGCCGGAGAGCTGGCGAGCGTCTACCTCGACCCCGACGCCCGCTTCTGGCACGACGTGTTGCGAACCTACGACGACCCGTGGGAGCTCGCCGACTGCCCGGTCGACGCCTCGCTCGAACACGGGCTGTGGGACGACTGGACGCGCTCCTTCCGCGAGGGCGCGTACGAGACGTGCGCGACCCGGGCGTCGACGCGCCACCGGCGGCTGGAGACGGTCTACGGCGACGTCCCGTGGACGCGCGTCTGGGAGCAGGCCGTCGAGGTCGCCAACCTCGGGCACGAGCTCGAAACGTGGGAAGAGCGCGGCGACACGACCGACGTCGTCGACCTCTACGGCGACGTCGAGGACGGGACCTGGCAGATCGACAACGCCGTCTACAACCTCATCGTCTCGGGCGACCCCGAGGCCGCCCTTCCCGAAGAGCATCCCGCGACGGCGACGCTCGGCGACCTGCGGGCGTCGCTGACCGAGTCGCGCTATCTCGACTACCTCAGCGACCTCGGCGACCTCGTCGCCGACCAGATCGAGGGGGGCTCGCCGTTCGCCGGCGAAAACCACGCCCACCAGTTCTTCGATCAGGAGCAAGAGCACCTCCAGAGCGGACAGAGCGTGGCGCTGTTCGTCGTCGACGCGCTGCGCTTCGACCTCGCACACGAGCTGGCCGAGTCCGTCCGCCGCGAACTCCCGGGCCTCGAAGTCGACGAGACACCCTGGGTCGGAACGCTCCCCTCGGACACCGAGTTCGGAAAGGCGGCGCTCACGCCCGGCAGCACGTTCAGTTTCAACGTCGAGCTCGACGACGGGGAGCTCGTCCCCCAGCGCAACGGCCGCGCGATCGACAACCGCCAGCGCGAGAAGCTGTTGCGGGAGGACGGCTGGAGCTACATCATGCAGAGCGAGGACGACGCGTCGGGCTGGAGCAGCACCCGCGTCGCCTACTACTGGAACGACCTCGACAAGGCCGGCGAGGAGGAGCTGACCGACTTCGAGGCCGTGTTCAGCGACCGGATCGAGACGATCTCGGACATCATCTGCGAGAAGATCGACCGGGGCGAGTGGGACCGGGCGTACATCCTCGCCGATCACGGTTTCGTCTCCCTCCCGCAAAGCGTCGACATCGACGACATCCACCCGCCGGACGAGGCCGAGAAAGTGACCCGCCGGTGGGTCGCCGGCGAGGACCTCGACGCGGACGCGCCGGGCGTCCTCCTCGACGAGAACGCGCACCTCGGCTACCTCGACGACGACACGAGGATCAGCGCCCTCGCGGACCCGATCCAGCGCTTCCGCAACCAGGGGCTCCCCGACGCCCGCTTCTACCACGGCGGCGTCCTCCCGCAGGAGTTCGTGCTGAACTTCGTCACGATCACGCAGGAGTGACTCCGCCCCTCCCGGGCCCGCTTCGGCAAGGTTGATATGACGGGGGGCGGTCCTAACACACAATTCTCAGCCTCATGTCAGGCGATTCCCTCTCCCAGCGGCAGGCGCAGTTGGACAAGGCGGAGCGCGAACACCTCGAAGACGTGGTCGCCGAGATGCGCGAGCGCGTCGAGGACAACGTCGCGTTCCAGCTCACCCGGAACGGACTCGACGACGAGCCCGACGATGTCGACGCGCTCGACGAGGACACCAAACGGCTCGTCGAGGCGATCCGGCTCGAAGCCGTCGACGGCGAGACGTGGGACGAGGCGGTCGACCAGTACGTCACCGGCGTCGGCTACACCATCGTCAACCGCCTCGCCGCGCTGCGCTGTATGGAGGTCCGGAGCTTCGTCGACGAGGAGGTCACCGTCTTCAAGCAGAACGGGCTGACGCCCGCCGCCGAGACGCTCGTTCACGAGGAGTTCCTCTTGGAAGAGGAGGCCATCCTCGAAGCGTATCACGACGCCTGCGACGACCTGGCCGAGGAGATCGAGATCCTCTTCGACCGGTCGTCCGCGTACAGCCTGATCGACCCCGACGACGACACCTTCGAGGCGCTCTGCGGGATGCTCGATTCGGTCCCCGACGCGGTGTGGCGCGCCGACGACGTGCTCGGCTGGGTGTACGAGTACTACAACGTCGACCTGCTCGACGACCTGCGCCGCAAGGGCGACCGCGAGGGGCTCGAACCCGAGGACGTGCCGCCGGCGAACCAGTTCTACACGCCCCACTGGGTCGTGCGCATGCTCACCGACAACTCGCTCGGGAAGCTCTACCTCGAACACACGGGCGAGCTACAGGAGGTCGTCGACACGCAGGAGGCGCTCTCGCCGGACGAGCGGAAGAACCGCCCCCTGTCACCGGACGAGTCGCCCGATATCGCCGATTTCTGCACCTACCTCGTGCCGAGCGAGGAGGAGGGCGAGCCGACCGACTTCGATCACCCCGAGGAGCTTCGCGTGATCGATCCGGCCTGCGGCAGCGGGCACTTCCTCCTCTACGCCTTCGACGTGCTCGAACGCATCTGGCGCGCCGAGACCGACCTCCCCGACGAGCAGATTCCCCGGAAGATCCTCGAACACAACCTCTACGGGGTCGACCTCGACATGCGCGCGTGTCAGCTCTCGGCGTTCAACCTCTACCTGAAGGGTCGCACTCGCGCGGAGGCCGAGGGCGCCGACGGCTTCGACATGCCCGAGGTCGGGATCGTGTGTGCCGACGCGAGTGTCGCCGAGGTCGACGGCGTCGAGGCGGTGTTCGACGAGGTCGCCGGCGACGATCCCGAGGTCGCGCAGGCGCTCGATCGCATCCTCGACGCCTTCGAGGAGGTTCACGGGCTCGGGAGCCTGCTCGACGTGCGCGGGACGCTCGGCGACCTGTTCGAGGACGACGCCGAGGTCGGCGGCACGCAACTCACGCTCGGCGACGACCCCCGCGAGAGCCACACCCTCGGGCAGGTGCTCCACAGTCTGCGAGAGGCGGTAGAGGAACACCGCGAGACCGACTCGTTCCTCGCGCAGGACCTCCGGAGTTTCGTGCGCCTGCTGGACATTCTGGCGCAGGATTACGACGTGGCGCTGATGAATCCGCCGTATGGATCGCGGAACCGGATGCCGGAAAGCGTGAAAGGGTACATCCGGGAACACTACGACTATCCCGCAGAGTTCTACGTCAATTTCTTCGAAGTTTGCGAGAACATCACTTCCTCTGGCGGCCGTATCGGGATGCTAGTGCCCCAATCCTTTATGCTAAAGAACAAATTCCGAGAGTTCAGGAAGGATTTCATAAACGGCAATAATAACTTCGACTTCTTGGCAGAGTTTGGGTTAGGTATTCTGGACAACGCGACAGTCAGGACCGCGGCAACGGTCACTCGATCAGGTGTTGAGCAATCAGATCCGACGGGGTACTTCCTACGCCTGCATGACCTTCCATCTCACGAGAAGGAGAGTGTATTCAACGATCTAATCACTGGTGCCGAAACTGATGTTACGCGGACCTTCGAGGTTCCACTTAGCGAATTCGCAGATATTCCCGGACATACAATATGCTACTCGACTCCTTCGGAGGTTCGAGAGCTACATGACTCTGAGCTAAAGCTTGACGCCGAGCAGGCCGACATCGAAGGAGAATCTGTCGGCGTCGCTCGTCAAGGAGTGGCTACCGCGGATAACGATCGATTTCTCCGTTTTCACTGGGAATCGTCGGGGCTTAGCGATTATGAGCCCATCGCAAGCGGTGGTAAGGATGCTTGGGTTGCGCCATTGATCTCCGAAACTGTGGAATGGGGAGACAACGGCGAACGAATAAAACGTTCCAGTCAAACGATCCGAACTCCCAATGAATCGCTATACGGGAAGGAGGGTCTGACGTGGACGAGAGTGAAGAAAACCGGGCGAAGATTTGGTTACTATCCTGGTGGACTGTTCAGTGACACGGGGTACCTCTTCGTGCCCGACGAAGAGTATTCGCCGTGGGAGATTATGTCGGTAGTGAACTCGACGCTATACCACTCGTTATTCTTGTCTCTTAGTACAGAGAGAAACTGGAACTCCGGAGACGTTGGAAGAATGCCGTGGTTCAGGAAGTTCGAGAATACTTCTGGCCTCAAAGAGGTGGCAAAAGACCAGTATAAAACGATGATTGAGAGATATCACTCTGATCCAGCCAGTCCATACTACGTCGGGCCAGAGATGCTCCCCCAGGATGTGGCAGATGAATTTTCGTACTCTCATCCACATACTTCAGTGATAGTCGATGGAGTGTCTCCTGAGTACGGAGTCACTGACCCGAGCCAGCCGATTAGCGCTCTTGCGAGAGAGTCTAAACAAAAAGATATCTCTCGGCGGAAGGAACTACTGGAATCTTTTGCAAAAATAAATAAAATCGTGTACGATGCCGTCGATATTTCCAAAGACACGAGGGAAGAGATACTTGAAGAGGTCTATCTGCGAACGTTAGAGTCCCCCGAAGATCGCGAAGTGCCCGATCCTGAATCGGTCCCCGAAGTTCCCGACAACATCGACGAGCAGGTCAAGGACCTCGTCCATCACTTCGCGATGGAGGCCGTCCGCGAGGAGGACGACGGGATCGTTCCGGTGTATGAGACCGACGACCAGCCCGACATGCTCGATCGGATCGTCGAGCGCTTCGAGGACGCCTACGGCGAGCACGCCGCCGATCGGCTGATCGAGGTCGACGAGATCCTCGGGACCGAGTCCGCCAGCGAGGAGGCGTACCCCAACCTCCGGGCGTTCGTCGCCGAGGACCTCTTCGACTACCACGTCGATCGCATGGCGAACACGCCGATCGTCTGGCGGTTCACCACCGAGCGCCTCGTCTCCGACTCGACCGGCGAGGGCTTCGCCTGCTTCGTCGACTACCACGGCATCGACGCGGGGCTGTTCGACCGCCTCTCGAACCGCTACCTCGAACCCCGAAAGGCCGACCTGCGCGAGCGTCGGTCGGCGGCGAACCGCCGCCGGGGCGACGACTCCCTGTCGGCGAGCGAGCAGGCCGACGCCGCGGAGCGGTACGAGCGCTGCGCGAGCGGCCTCGACCAGATCGCCGTCTTCGAAGACGTGCTCCAGGAGTTGGGCAGCACCGACGAGCGCGACTTCGACGACGAGGACCGCGAGCGCGTCGCGGACCTGGCCCCGAAGGTCGCCGCCTTCCGCGAGGAGACCCGCCAGCGCGTCGAGACGCTTGCTGACCTGCGCGAGCGCAAGAGCGACGAGTGGTTCCGAGAGACGTTCTCGAACAACTTCTGGAACGCCGTCGACGAGTGGCGCGACGAGTGGCTCGACGCCCTCGCCGACCTCGAACGCGCCTGCGAGGCGTACGGCCGACCCAGCGACGAGCCGGTCGAAGCGCACCTCGCCGACCTGTTCGACTACTTCTCCTGGCGGCTCAAGGGCTCGGACCACTACTCCAGTACGGGCATCCTCTTTCTGACCTACTACTTCGAGCGCGAGGGCGCCGCCCTCCTCGACGACGAGGGGCGCCCGCACGACAACCTGACCGCGGACGAGCGCCTGCTCGCCTCGCTCGCGACCGGCCTCGACGACCCGAGCGTCGTCGACCGGGAGTACCTGGAGGCGATGGCCGACGAGGAGGGCGTCGAGAGCGCCGCCGACCTCCCGCCGCTGGCCGAGTTCAAGGCGCTCGCCGAGGAGATCGACGACCGCTGCCAGGCCGTGGACGAGCGGGTCCCCTCGGACTGGGCCGACCGCGCGCTCGCGGAGGTCACGACCGCCGGCTACCGACCGAACCGCAAACACGGCGTCGAGATCAACATCTCGCCGCTCGCCGACGCCGAGATCGTGCCGAAGACCGTCGACGACCAGGTGTTGTAACGACCGGATCCTCCACTCTCCCAGATACCTCAGATACCCCAGATACCCCAGATACCCCAGATACCCCAGATACCTCAGATCACCCATGTCACCGACACCAGATCTCGCCCCCGGCGACGCGATCACGCTCAACGGCACCCCGGCGGAAGTCATCACGACGGACGCCGTCGGCGACCTCGACTACCTCCGAGCGTACGTCGAGGGCGACGGCGTGAAGACGGTCTGTCTCGACGACGTCGAGGTCGAGCCGACGCGCGACCGGCTCGCCGCCCTCTCGCCGGCGGCGGCCGATCAGCTGCACCCGGACCACGAGGCGGTCTCGGCCGAGTGGTTCGACCTGCGCTCGCAGGCGCTTCGACTGCAGATCGCCCACGAGCAGGGCCAACTGCTGAGCATCTCGAACTCGCTGGTCCGGCTCGAACCCTACCAGCTCGCCGCGGTCAACTGGGTGATGCAGAAGCTCCGGCAGCGCGCCCTCATCGCCGACGACGTCGGCCTCGGGAAGACCATCGAAGCGGGGCTCATCCTCAAGGAACTCACCGCCCGGAATCGCGCCGACCGCGTCCTGTTCGTCGTTCCCGCCCACCTCCAGAAGAAGTGGATCCGCGACATGGACCGCTTCTTCGACATCGACCTCACGCCCGCCGACAGGCAGTGGGTCGAGGGAGAGCGCCGGCGACTCGGCGAGGAGACCAACATTTGGGACCAAGACCACCAGCAGATGGTCGCGAGTCAGGCCTTCCTCCGACAGGACGAGTTCCGCTCGGCCCTCGAGGAAGCGTTCTGGGACGTGGCGATAGTCGACGAGGCGCACAAGGCCGCCAAACGGGGCGAGTCCCCCAGTAAGACGTCGAAGATGGTCGAACGGGTCGCCGGCAACTCCGACTCCCTGCTGCTGCTCAGCGCGACGCCACACGACGGGAAGGGCGAGGCGTTCCGCTCGCTCGTCGAGTACATCGATCCCTTCCTCGTCGCCGAGGACCGAGACCTCTCGAAGGAGGCCGTCGATCGCGTGATGATTCGTCGCGGGAAGCAGACGCTGTACGACGACGACGGCGAACGCATTTTCCCAGACCGTGAGGTCAACACCGTTCCCGTGGAGATGACCCACGACGAGCGGCAGTTCTATCGGGCGGTTACCGACTACGTCCAGAACGTCTACAACCGCTCCGAGAAGCTGAACGAGCCCGCGGTCGGGTTCGCGATGGCGCTCATGCAGAAACGGCTGGTCAGCAGTATCGGCGCCATTCGGGCGACGCTGAGCCGTCGCTTGGGCGACCTCGTCGACGAGCAGTCGACCTCCACGAGCCTCTCGGAGGAGGCCGCCGCGTATCTCGACGGCGAGGACCTCGACGAGGAGGACAAACAACGAGCCGAGGAGGAACTCTCGGCGCTGACCGTCACCGAGAGCGACGCGCAACTCGAAGAGGAGATCGAGACGCTTCGCGATCTGGTCGCGCTGGCCGAGGGCATCTCCGTCGACTCGAAGGCCCAGAAGGTGCGTCGCTACATCCAACAGCTCTTAGAGGAGCAACCCGACGAGAAACTGCTCCTGTTCACCGAGTACCGCGACACGCTCGATTACCTCCTGGAGTTGGTGAAAGACGAACCGTGGGCCGACGAGATCCTCGTCATCCACGGCGACGTCGACAAGGAGGAACGCGCCCGCATCGAAGACGAGTTCAACCACGGCCAGTCCCGGCTGCTCTTCGCGACCGACGCCGCGAGCGAGGGGATCGACCTCCAGCACAGCTGCCACATCATGGTGAACTACGAGCTGCCGTGGAACCCGAACCGACTCGAACAGCGCATCGGTCGCCTCCACCGCTACGGACAGGACAAGGAGGTCAACGTCTGGAACTTCACGTTCGACGATACGCGCGAGGGCGAGATCTTCGACATGCTCCAGACCAAGGTCGAGGCCATCCGCGGCAAGCTCGGCAACACGGCCGACGTGCTGGGGATGCTCGACGACATCGACGTCGACTCGCTCATCATGGAGTCGCTCCGGGACGACGAACCTGCGAGCGCGACCACCGAGGAACTCGAGGCGCTCATCGACGAGCGCCAACGCACGCTCCAGGAGTGGTACGAACGCAGCCTCATCGACACGAGCACGTTCGACCAGAAGAGCCGAGAGAGGATCCGGGAGGTCATGGACGAGTCCGAGGACGTCTACGGGACGGAGGCCGACATCCGCGAGTTCGTGGAGCGCGGCGTCGAGGCGCTCGGTGGCGACGTCGAGAAAGCCGGGAGCAGTCTCTACAGGGCCCGGCTCCCCCGCTCGCTTCGGCAGGGAACGGACGAGGAGTACGGGCCGTTCACGTTCAGTCGAGAGTTCGCGATGGACCACGACGGCATCGACTACGTGTCGCCGGACGACGAGCTGGTCCAGCGACTCATGCAGCAAATCCTGGACAGCGAGCACGGCGGTGCCGGACTGAAGCTCCTCCCGTTCGTTGACGAGCCGGGCATCGCGTACAATTACCGCGTGACGTTCGAGGACGGAACGGGCGACGTCATCCGCGAAGAGATGATCCCCGTGTACGTGGATTCCCGCCACCGAGACCCTCGACAGCGACTGGGCCGGCGCGTTGTCCACGGGGACAGCGTCAGCGGATCGCCCGACACAGAACGTGTTCGGGCACTGATTCAACAGCGGGATCGGCTGCGGACAGCGGCTGATCGCTACATCAGCCAGCGGGTCGCCTCCCTGAGAGCGGAGCTACACGAACGGCGCCGAGAGGAGACCCAACAAGAACTCGATGACCTAGAGGCGTACGCAGAAGCCGAACGACAGCGCATCGAGGAGTTCATCGAGGAGTACGAGCGGAAGGCGGAGGCCGGGTCGAATATGGACATCGCCATTCGGGGCCAACAGGAGCGGCTGACCAAGCTCGAACAGCGGATCGAGGACCGACGGGAGGAATTACAGCGGAAGGCGCAGGTCATCTCACTCGCGCCCGAAGTCGAGAATATCTGCCTGTCGCTCCCGGTCTGATCGCGGCGAGTTCACGGTCAGTCGATCGGGACGGGGAACCTGTCGCCCGGCGAGATTAGCGGTCGACCAGAAGGTGCGTCGTCGGTGTTCCGGTGTCGTCGATGTTCCGGTGTCGTCGATGTTCCGGTGTCGTCGATGTTCCGGTGTCGTCGATGTTCCGGCGTCGTTCAGCTCGCGGTGCCGGACGTAGATCCGCACGATCGACCCCCGGATCGACCCCAGGAGCGTCCCGTCACAGGTGGCGCGAGATCGGTCGGGCGGCCGGGCGTATCTGCGTTTCGGGTGCAGGTCTCCGCGCCGACGCGCTCGAACGCGTCGCGGATCCCCGCGGCACTCACCCGCCCGCCCGGCGTCACTGCGGGAACGTCGCTCGCAGGGACAGTGCCCCCGACAGCGGGGGCGTGCGCAAACGACTGGGGTCCGAGAACGAGATCCCGCCGAGGGCTCATTGGTCGTGAGACACACACCGACGGAGTTGAAGTCAGCTGTCAAATTGTCTTTATTGATATTTGCGCCAGTAACTACATAAGGAAGTGTGACTTCCTTTCGAGCAACCAGCAACCGATCGGAACGGGCTTGGGGTTGTCTCCGGCGTCGAGAACCGCGCCTGAGTGTCCCGAACCCTCGTTCATCGGTGGCCGCTGGGTTCAAACTATGAAACCAAGCAACCAATCCAACGCGGAGGACCGGGCAGTGAGTCCCGTCATCGGCGTCATCCTCATGGTCGCGATCACCGTCATCCTGGCGGCCGTTATCGGGACGTTCGTTCTCGGACTCGGCGATCAGCTAGGCGATACCGCGCCGCAGGCGAGCTTCACGATTGACGGAAACAATTCGACTCACGTCAACATAACCAAAACCGGCGGGCAATCGATTGAAGCGTCCGATCTCACGATTTCGATTGACGGTGAGAGAGGGACCGATGGCTTTGGTTCTGGACCGTGGCAGAGTGGTGAACAGAAGAGCGTTAACGTCTCCAGTATCGCTCCGGCCGGAGAGGCCGAAGTTCGGATAATTCACGATCCGAGTGGCAGCGCGATCTTCCAAGACACGTACGACTTCAGCTGATCCTGTAGCTCTTTTTCCTCTCCGCCGGCTGTCCGACTTTTGTCCGCTACCGCAGCCCAAGCAAACCGGAGTTATCTTCTCCAACCGGTCCGGGTACGTGCGATCGCTGTAGGTCAAGGAGAGAGATCGCGCTGGGAGATCCGTCTCGCAGATCACGTGTCGACGGATCCGGCGTTATCCGGCAGATTGTCTCAACTGATATTCGCGCCAGTAACTACATAAGGGAGCGGGACCTTTTTTCAGACAACCAGCAACCGACCGAAACAGGATCGGGGTTGTCTCCGAGGTCACTTACGGCACTGAGTGCCCCGAAATCACGTTCATCGGTGGCCGCTGGGTTCAAACTATGAAACCAAGCAACCAATCCAACGCAGAGGACCGAGCAGTGAGTCCCGTTATCGGCGTCATCCTCATGGTCGCGATCACCGTCATCCTGGCGGCCGTTATCGGGACGTTCGTTCTCGGACTCGGCGATCAGCTAGGCGAAACTGCACCGCAAGCGAGCTTCACGGTTGAGGAAGTGAATAGCAGTAATGGAAACATCACTTTCGTCAAAACCGGCGGTCAAACGGTCGCTGCCGGCGATCTCTCGTTATCGATTGACGGGGATCTATACGAAGGGGCGTTCCCGGACGGAGACTGGCAAAGTGGGCAACAGAAGATAGGGAACTACACCGATGACGCTTACACTGGTGAGCAGACAGTCAGGATCATTCACGATCCGAGTGGCAGCGCGATCTTCGAAGAGAGCGTTGATTTCGGCAGCTGATAGCTCATAAGCTGCCATTTTAGACACAGGGTCGTGTTAAGTGTGACGTGAAGTGTGGTAGACGACGACTGCTTCGAGCCAGTTTTGAGCTGTCTCTAGCGCGACATTTCTGAAACTATTCGAAATCGAAGATGTTCGTCGTTCTATTTCTCAAAATATACGTTCGATTGCATTCCGATTTCCAGGTTGAATGACTTGAAATCGATGGCCGTCTTCAGCGAGAACTAATCCGAGATCGTCTGCGTCATCGACGAGAAATACCACGTCGTTCAGCTGATAGCGCCGGTGTATCTCGGTCAGAAATAATCGCGTGGTCCGTTTATTTGCGGTCGGATAGTGGCTCACGTGAAGGATCTCGTTCGTCTGTGGATCAACCGCGCCGTACAGCCAGAACTTCTGATCACGGAGGCGGATCATCTTTGCGTCAACCGCAAGTTGATCCTCGGAGACGGTTGAGATCGGCTGTAGATCGGCCTCATGGACCCAGTTATGGATCGCGACGTGACTTCTCTGATCCCGAACCATTCAATATTCTTACTTACCTTATTCAGTGATATATTGGCCAAGTGAAAGCAATTTCCTACTTCAATTGCCCAGCGCGTGGTTCGATCACGCTCCACAAACGACAAGTCGATCCACGCGGTACCTTCGCTGAGGCGTCGAAATCTGTCATAGACACTCAGAAATCGTCCGACTCATCCTCTGAGTTAACGCGACCGAAAGTTCTAACGGCTACTATAGGTCGCCCTACTCTGACGGGCTCGACCGTCTCCTCGTGACCCACACCGTTCGTGAGAGTCCAGAGACTGCGATCAGCTCGCCACGGTCACGCCGCGAATCGTCGATCGCTCTGTGAGCGGTAATCGGAGCCACAAAACGGCGGCTACTCGAAGATCGGGCCGCCGTCACTGCGGTTGTCGTCGTCTGTCGGGAACGTGCACCTCTCGTCGTCCTCACCATCGTCTCCGTCGTCGTCTCCGTCGTCGTCTCCGTCGTCTTCACCGTCGTCTTTATCCGGCAGCACCCGGAGCGGGCGCATCATGTCGTGGTCCTCGTGTTCGAGCATGTGGCAGTGCCACATATACCAGCCAGTCTGGTCGTTGAAGAGTCCCTCGTACTCCCCGAAGTGGACGATGATGTGCGTGACCTGCCCGGGGTCGACGGTGACGACGTCGTTCCAGCCCCGTTCTCCCTGCTTCGGCGGTGAGAGCGTCTCCGGGTCGATAGAGTCCGCTTCGGGATCGAAGTCGCCGTAGGATTGGTGACCGAGCACCTGGAAGTGGACGAGGTGGAGATGGACGGGATGAGACATCGCAGTGCGGTTAACGATGCTCCAGATCTCCGTCGTTCCTTTCCGCGGCGTCTCGGTTGCGGCGTCGTAGAGCCGATTGCCCAGTGGCTCCTCCCCGGTCCCGAGGAGGTGTAGCTGCCGCCCGTTCTCGTCTGTCTGAGTCGCCAGGGTGACGTGACGGTTCCTGTCCGCCGATTCGACCGGGATGTCGGGAACGCGACCGAGTGAGTTCGGTACCTGACTCGTGTCGTCCCCGCCAGAAGTGTTCTGGACGTCGACGAGTAGAACCTCCGGGAGCGGTTCGACTCCGTCGTCGGTTCCGACCGATCCGCGGAACTCCGCGGGCGCGTCGTTGTGAAGGAGGAGTGTCGAGCCTGCATAGTCGGCGAAGTCGACGACGACGTCGGCACGGGCGCTCGATCCAAGCTGCAGGCGGTCCTCAACCTGTCGGGGTTGTGCGAGGAGTCCCCCGTCGTTGCCGACGAGGGTGAGAGCTGGACCGTCTTCCCCCGTTGTCCCCGTCGCTTCGTCGTACTCGACGAGCTTGAGGCTGTAGAAGCGGCTGTTCGACCCATTGAGCAACCGGAGTCGATACGACCGAGGCTCGACGGTCAATCGCGGCCACGCCTTTCCGTTGACGACGGACGTGTCGCCGTAGAACTGCGGCACGATACTCGGGTCGGGGCCGGAACCGCCACCATCAGTCGGCCCTGTCGGATAGAAGAGGCTCCCGTCCTCTTCGAACGTCCTGTCCTGCAGGACGAGCGGGATCTCGTACTCGCCCTCGGGGAGACCGAGTTCGTCCTCCCGATCAGACCTAAGCAAATAAAAGCCAGCGAGCCCAGCGTAAACGTTCAGTCGGGTGATCCCGAGCGAGTGGTCGTGGTACCAGAGCGTCGCGGCCGGCTGATCGTTGACGTAGTAGTAGTCTTTCTTCTCGAACTTCGGCCCCGTCTCCTCGAAGTCCCGCGTGAACCACGCCAGTGGCTTTCCGTCGCTGGTGTGCTCGACGTTTCCACCGTGGAGGTGCGTGACGACCCTGGTCCCGGTCGAGTCGTACGGAACCATATCACTGTGGATGGTCGTGTCCACGGGGAGGAGATGCTCGTCGGGCAACTTGTTCTTCCACCGGACGTAAACCGGTTCCCCTCGCCGTGCTTCGATGGTGGGGCCGGGATACTGGCCGTCGTATCCCCAGACTGTCGTCGGGGGCAGGTCCCGGTGAAGGGTTTGCTGGACCTCCCGTATGTCGACCTCGTAGTAGGGCTGGCCGTCTTTCGTCCCCGTCGGCTCGATCACGCCGGGGCGCGGAACCTCGTCGACCCACTTCTCAAGACCGGGTGACGAAACCGCGGCCTGCCCAGCCTGAACTGCGCTGGTCTCGCTGCGTGCGGAGTTCGACTGTCCCGACACGGTGTTCCCTGCGTAACCGCCCAAGCCAATCGCGCCCAGAGCTCGTATCAGGCTCCGGCGGGGAACGAGCGACGATCGAGATCTTCCGGTGGTGCCCTCTACTCCGTCCGTTCGTGGATTATCTCGTGGCATGTGTGTTCCTGTATCGGTGGGTTAGCGTCGCGTAGCCCCCGTCACCTCACGGATGGCTACCAGTAGCCGATCACAGACTGCACAGTAGTGATCGATGTACAGACAATATGGATTAATGCATTTAACACTTTATGCAGTCGGAAGCAGGTCGACTGCAGACGCCGGTCGGTCGCCCGCTAGACGGCAATTCGGGTGGCCAGCCGATGACGACTCTAGCAACCCCCTGTTCGACTGTCTCGGCCATCGTTCCGGCAAGGGGTCACTGGTCAATCGGGCCGATCCAAAAGGACGGAGGATGAGTATCCGGACGCGACGAAAGCGGAACTGGCCGACAGGCTCAGTTGCTCACACGAAGAGATGTTACGGACAGTGGACTCGATCTCCACTTTCGAGTGGGACCGCCGACAGGAAATAGTTCGGCAGTTCTTCAACGACCAGCACAATCGTGACGGCGAGCGGGAGGTTGTCGACAGCTTCATTCAGGAGTTGGCCGCGAAGGCCGACGACGGCGTGGTCGGTGAGGGGAGCGAGATACCCTACGAGTCGCTATCTCCGTTGGGGTTCGAGCGCTGTGAGAGTATCCAGGATAAGGACTCTCTGGTCTTCGTAAACCTCGTAGACGATGTACCCGACGAGGGAGACGGGCGTGATCCGTGCGCAGTAACGGAGATCTGCTGTCACCGTTGTGACGTTCGGCTCTACGTGTCTCCCGATTCGATGTCAGTGTGAAGCTTGCGGCAGAAAGCGGCGAGTGTCCACGACAGCGCGATGGGGGGTGAAGAAGCTCGTTTCCGTCAGACCACCTCGATATTGCCGGCCATAGTGACCTGGTGAGGTTCGCAGACATACTCTGCCATCTCACTACTGGCCGTGAACGTCAGCCACTGACCGTCGCCGGGGTCGCTCGTTCGCTGGGTCTGGAGGTCGCCGACGACGTTGCCATCCCCGTCGCGGATGGCGATGTTGTGGCCGAACCCGTCACCTTCCGTCCAGCCGATCTTGTACGTCTCGCCCTCCTGGAGAGTCAGTGTCGGGTTGGTGTCTCCCTCGATCGAGCTCGGAGCGATACCCACCCACCCGCCGATCTGTCCGCGGAATTCGAACGTCGGCGGACCCGCGTCCTCCACGGCGATCGTCTGCGTGGCGGTGGCGGTGGCTCCGACGTCGTCGGTGACGGTTAGTGTCACGTCGTACTCGCCGGCGGAGTCGTAGGAGTGATCCACGGACTGTCCGGTTGCCGACGAACCGTCGCCGAACGTCCACTCGTAACTCTCGATCGACCCGTCGGGGTCGGACGAGTTCGAAGCGTCGAGCGTCACCACGTCGCCCGGTGCGACGGACGTCGACGACGCCGTGAAATCCGCCGTCGGCGACTCGTTGGCGTCTACGGTGATCGTCTGCGTAGCGGTGGCGGTGGATCCGCCGTCGTCGGTGACGGTCAGTGTCACGTCGTACTGGCCGGCGGAGCCGTAGGAGTGATCCACGGACTGTCCGGTTGCCGACGAACCGTCGCCGAACGTCCACCCGTAACTCTCGATCGACCCGTCGGGGTCGGACGAGTTCGAGGCGTCGAGCGTCACCACGTCGCCCGGTGCGACGGACGTCGACGACGCCGTGAACTCCGCCGTCGGCGACTCGTTGCCGCCACCGGAGCCTTCGGCGAGCGTCAGCGACCCGAGCGAACTCACCGACTTGTCGCTGCTGATCGCCGGGAGCGCCCATTCGAGGACGCCATCGCGACCGTCGTCGTCGCTCTCGTTGACGAGGACGCTGAACGGGAACGAATCGCCTGGTCCCTTGCTCTCGGCGAACAGAGCCTCCCAGGGAACCGCCGCGTCGTAGGTCGTCGTAGACCCGGAACGCGACGTGGTAGCGTCGATGGCGTCGGTCCTAGACTGGGCGTTGCCGTCGATCCAGCGGTGGACAGACGTGCTGCCGTCGACGCGGCTGAGACCGTACTCTGGGCCGTACGTGTCGCCGCTACCGACGGCCCACTGGATGCTGTCTGCCTGCCACATGTCGACGCCACTGATCGCCGTGTGCGTGTCGTCGGTCACCTCAACGGTGAGGTAGAGCGCGTCCGCATCGTAGCCGAGGTAGACGTCGGCCGAGAGGTCGTCCGGACCGCTCGGGTCGCTGTCGCCGTCGACATCGTCGAACACGTCACCTTCGGGTTCCAGCGTGAAGGCGGGTTCCTCGGCCGTGCCGCCACCCGTCTGCTGGACGGTGTACTCGGTCGGCGTGGGTTCGATGCCGCTACCGACGTCGATGGAGCCGTTCTGGGACTCGGAGTGAGGCCCGGAGTAGTAGGTTGCCATCTCCTCAGTGGCAGTGAACTCGACGGATTGTGTGGCTCCTTCTTCGGAGACGGTCTCGGAGCTGACGAGTTCGTTTCCGTCGGCGTCGGCGATGACGAAATTGTGGTCCTCGCCGTCGGTGTTGGTCCACTCGACCGTGTAGGTCTCTCCCGCGGTCAACTCCAGAGTCGGATTGGTCAGGTCGGCGATGGAGTCCGGCGAAACCCCCATCCAGACGTGCATGCCGCCAACGATATTACAAACTTCCTCGGACGGTCCGCGCATGACCCCGCCCTCGCCGTCCTCCCAGGCGAACTCCCAGCGACCGCGGCCACTGCTGGTATCGATCGTCACTGCCTCTAGCTCGATGACGTTTCCACTGTCCTCCTGAGCACTGGTGAGGCCGGCCAGACCGCTCAGTGCAGCCGCGCCAGCACCAGTCGCCTGCAGGAACTGACGACGGTTAGTCGGGAACCTCGGATTCCGATCCCCATAGTCGTCAGCCGGTACGTCGTGGTCGCGATTGTCAGATGTCATTTCTATCTCACTCCGTTCGAGACGCTTGTTAGGTACTGATCGAATCGTTCTCTGGAAAGGGCACGATCAGGAGTCATTCGTTTCGTTACTGCTGATCGCATCGTCAACGGTCCCGTTCTCAACAGTCTCGTTGTCGCCGGTACTGGTTTCCTCGTCCTCGGAGTCGTCGTCAGCATCGTCGTCGAGAGTTTCGATGTCCTCGTCTACTTCGGCGCCGGCGTCGGTGTCGCCGGAGGCGTCGGCGCTGGCCTGTTCGTTGTCGACGGTGACGGTGA
>Ga0207756_100292_pt1 | contig 21275 bp, 27 predicted proteins | sample A23M1SouthBayCA_FD_187748 | JGI IMG/M metagenome (GOLD analysis project Ga0207756, IMG submission 187748) | Aerobic enrichment media microbial communities from Eden Landing Ponds, California, USA - A23 M1 (3) (SPAdes) | ecosystem: Environmental > Aquatic > Marine > Unclassified | place...
CGCCAGGGCGAGGAACTGCTCTTTGGCCAGCCAGCGGTTCAGGAACACGTCGTAGCGGTCCTTGAAGGAGAGCCAGCCCTCGCGTTCGAGCCACTCGTTGCAGTGGACCTCGTAGTCGAGCGTGGTGAACCCGTGGTCCGATGCGACGACCATGGTCACGTCGTCGGCGAGCCGCTCGCGGAGGTCGCCGAGGTACGCGTCGACCTGGCGGTAGAACTCGAAGAACTCCTCGCTGTACTCGCCGTCGCGCTCGTAGTCCTCGAACAGGAAGTGGTTGACGCGGTCGGTCGTCATGAAGACGCCGAAGAAGAGGTTCCAGTCGTCCTGTTCGACGTAGTGCTTGAACGCCTCGTAGCGAGCGTCAAGAGTCCGGTGGGCGTCGGCGACGAAGTCCGACTTGTCTGCGTCGTGGCCCAGTTTCGCGTTGACGTCGATGCGGTAGTTCAGGTCCTCCAGCGTCCCGCGGAGTTCGTCGGGGTAGGCGGCGGCGTCGATGCCCGGCGAGAGGAACCCAGAGACCATTCGCTGGACGTCACGCTGGGGCGGGAAGGTGACGGGGACGTTCATGACCGTCGCCTGGAGATCCTCGCCCTCGACGGCCTGGACCCGGTCCCAGAGGCGGGTCGCCTGGACGTCCCGTCCCATCGGGACGTACGTGTCGTAGGAGTCGACCTCTCGGTCCTGGAACCCGTAGACCCCCGTCTCGCCCGGATTGACGCCGGTCGTCAGGGACGGCCAGCAGGCCGAGGACTCCGGCGGGACGATGCTGTCGATGGCGCCGGCGGTGCCCGCCTCGGCGATGGCGGTCAGGTTGGGAAACTCACCCGGGTGGTCGGCCACGAGGCTGTATGGCACCCCATCGATCCCGAAGAAGGCGACGCGAGGCCGGTCGTCACCGCGAAGCCGGTCGAACAGACCCATACGGCGGCGTACTGTGGACGGACACAAGAAGTTTCGTTTTCCCCGCTGTGGACCGCGAGCGGCGTTCTCGGCCGATCCAGGCGTCAGACTCGTCGGTGCCAGCGGCAATTACTGAGCGGTGTGCTGGTCACCGTGGTCGGCCGACTCATCGTCGTCACCCTCGAGGTTCGTCGGAACGGTCGTCGGATGATCCAGCCCCACGACCGGCGTCTGTCGGGTCGCCATCGGTAGGTGATTGTCGGGGCCGACGGGCAATAAGATTACTCATGCTCATAATTTATCGGCAGCCGTTGCCCGTATTAGCGACGGGAATACCGGCACCCGACAGCGAGGCTCGGGAGGGTCGGCGGTATCGGTGCGGACGTTTCCGCGTTGGGCAGTCACCGGCAACTCGAGAGACGGCAATCAGCCGTCGCGAGTTGGCGGTGACTATCAGGAGACTCCGTGGAGGAAAACGCGGCACGGCGTCGCGTCAGTCGAAGTGCTCTTCGTAGAGATCCAGGGCGTGCTCGGTGGCCTCGAGGGCAGCTTCGCGGTCCTCCCATCCGAGCGTCTCGACTTCCTTTCCCTCCTCCAGGTTCTTGTAGGTCGAGAAGAACTCGTCTATCTCGTCGCGGCGCTGCTGGGGGATGTCCTCTAAGTCCTGAACGTGGTCCCAGCGGGGATCCTCGGTCGGGACGGCGATGACCTTGTCGTCCTGTTCGCCGTCGTCGTCCATCTTCATCAGCGCGACCGGCCGGGCCTCGATGATGCAGCCGGGGAACGTCTGGTCCTCGACGAGGACGAGGACGTCGAAGGGGTCCTCGTCGTCGTAGTAGGACTGGGGAATGAACCCGTAGTCGCTGGGGTAGTGGACGTTGCTGTGCAGGACGCGGTCGAGAACGACGCCGGGGACGTCCTTGTCGTACTCGTACTTGTTGCGTTCGCCCTTGAGACACTCGACGACGGCGTAGATCTCTTCGGGCGGGTTCGGTCCGGGTTCGAGGTCTTCCCAGAGGTTCGTCATCACCCTCGGCTCCGCAAGCGGATCAAAAACTACTTTCGGTCTGACCGCCTGGCTCCGGCTACACGCACGGGCTCCTCAGGGCCGGTCGGGAAACCGGAATCCGGGTCGTGCTGCACGGGCGCGAGTCGGGCCCCGCAGGGGCGACTGGCAATTGCACGCAAGCGACCAGTCAGTGGACCCTTCATTCTAAACGGCCGATCATCAAAACAACCACACACGTGTGAGTAGGACCTACCTTACCGATCCCCTCTTGCGGTTTGCAGTGACAACAGACTCACGATTTAACAAGTGTTAAATACACAGATGACATTCCATCGACCATGTCAGAGGCACAGACTGTGTCGAACAGTCCCGGCATTGCCCGCGAACTCACGGCCTTTCAGCAAAACATCCTCACGATCCTCGCCGAGGAACCACGGTACGGACTCGCCATCAAGCGAGAGTTAGAGACCTACTACGACTCGGAGGTCAACCACGGTCGGCTCTACCCGAACCTGGACGACCTCGTCGAATTGGGGCTCGTCGAGAAGAGCGAACTCGACAAGCGGACCAACCAGTACGCGCTGACCGACGACGGCTACCAGACCATCCTCGACCAGGTCGGCTGGATGTTCTCGAAGATGGCGACCGACGACGAGCGCGTCGCCGACCTCGAGTCCCTCATCGAGCGCGCCCGGTAATCGATCGACCCATCGGTTTTTCGGTCCCGTATCCCACACCCCGGATCCAGCGGCGACTCCACGCTCCCGGTCAGTCGATTCGCTCGCCTGGCACTGACTCGTCGGCCGCCGCGAAGGTCAGGCGGATCGACTCCGCGAGGGTCGCCAGTTGTTCGTCCGTCGGCCAGGCGTTGCGCGGTAGGTACTCCTCGCGGAACTCCGCCAGTTCACCCGCCGTGAGGTCCACGATCGGTTTGGCGTAGTGGTTGCCCGCGAAGTCCGCCAGGGCGTGTGCCGTCTCGCCGTGAGGTTGCTCGTGCTCCTCGTCGACGGTCTCGGCGAGCGCCCGGTTCCGTGACTCCACTTCGTTCCAGTCGTCTGCGTCTCCCGTCCCCGACAGGGGAATCTCGACGCCCCGGTCGATGTCCTCGACGCGGTCGATCTGGACCGTGCCGTCCTCCATCCACTCCCCAGGGTGGAGGACGAGCACGTCTGCCTCCTCGTCGTCGCGGATCCGCGCCGAATAGTCGTACTCCTCGAGGATCGCCGCACGGTCCTCGCGGTAGGCCACAGCCTCGGCGTCGTCGACAGCCTCGCGCGCCAGGCGGGTCAGGCGCTCGACGCGATCGGTCACCTCCCGGGGGAGGGGTTCCTCAGCGTCCGGTTCGTCCGTTTCGGCGTCGCTGTCGTTCCGTTGGTGCATGTCTCAGTTGCCGTCGAGTGCGTCGTTGGCCAGGTCGTCCGCCCGGTCGTTGACCTCGCGCGGGACGTGCGAGAGCGTCCAGTCGTCGAACGTGGTCAGCAGTTCCCGAACGCGTACGCGCCGCTCGCGCAGTCCCGGATCGTTCGTGTCGTACTCGCCCCGGACCTGTTTGACGATGAGTTCCGAGTCACCGCGAGCCTCGACGACGTCGAACCCGTGGTCGCGAGCCACCTCCAGTCCGCGGATCAGGGCCTCGTACTCCGCGCGGTTGTTCGTGGTTTCGCCGATCCGCTCGCCACCCTCGGCGACGATCCCGTCGTCAGTGACGATCACCCAGCCGATCGCTGCGGGGCCGGGGTTGCCGCGGGCCGCGCCGTCGAAGTAGACGTGCGCGCGTCCACCGGCGTCGGGGCGAAGGAGCGCGGTGAGTTGCGCCGGGGAGTTGCCCTGGACGACCACCTTGTCGTCGTAGGCCACGGCCATGCCACCTGCGTGACTGGCGCGCCACAGTTCGTGGTCCGTGTTTCCGGACTCGATCGGCACGTCCGCGGCCCGCAGTCTGTCGCGGGCGGCCGCCGGGTCGCACTCGATGACCGGCATCGATTCACCCTCCGGCGGAGATACCGTTATGTCTTCGGATTCCCCTGACCTGTGGTAGGGCGGGAGTAACCGGGAGAGGGCGCCGGGGCGGATTCGGTCGGTTCAGCGAGGACAGGACCACAAGACTTTTGACCAAGGGTTTAAGTCCATCCATCTTACTACTATAAAAATGCGATGACACGGTCCAGCCGCCAGCGGGAGCGCGAGCGCGAATCCGAAACAGAGCAGGACGAGTCGGCGGAGGTGCGTGATTGCCCCGAGTGTGGGTCAGACAATCTGGTCAAGAGTTCCGATCGTGGTGAACTGATCTGCGACGACTGCGGCCTGGTGGTCGAGGAGGGGAACATCGACCCCGGACCGGAGTGGCGCGCGTTCAACCACCAGGAACGCCAGGAGAAGTCCCGCGTTGGGGCCCCGACGACCCAGACGATGCACGACAAGGGGCTCACGACCACCATCGACTGGAAGGACAAGGACGCCTACGGTCGGTCGATCTCCTCGAAGAAACGCAGCCAGATGCACCGGCTGCGAAAGTGGCAGGAGCGCATCCGGACGAAGGACGCCGGCGAGCGCAACCTCCAGTTCGCCCTCTCCGAGATCGACCGGATGGCGAGCGCACTGGGCGTGCCTCGCTCCGTCCGCGAGGTGGCGTCGGTCATCTACCGCCGGGCACTCAAGGAGGACCTCATCCGCGGTCGCTCCATCGAGGGGGTCGCCACCAGCGCCCTCTATGCGGCCTGTCGCAAGGAGGGCATTCCCCGCAGCCTGGAGGAGATCTCCGACGTCTCTAGGGTCGAGCGCAAGGAGATCGGGCGGACCTATCGGTACATCTCCCAGGAACTGGGACTGGAGATGGAACCGGTCGACCCGAAGAAGTACGTGCCGCGCTTTTGCTCCGAACTGCAACTGTCCGAGGAAGTGCAGACGAAGGCAAACGAGATCATCGAGACGACGGCCGAGGAGGGACTGCTCTCTGGCAAGTCCCCCACCGGCTACGCCGCGGCCGCCATCTACGCCGCGAGTCTGCTCTGCAACGAGAAGAAGACCCAGCGGGAGGTCGCCGACGTGGCGCAGGTCACCGAGGTGACCATCCGGAACCGCTACCAGGAGCAGATCGAGGCGATGGGTATCCACAGCTAGACGCCCGCGTTCCCGCCGAGGCATTTTGTCCGGTACCGCGGCCAGGCCTGCCTGTGTACCTGCAGCAGCTACTCCATCGCACCAGGGCACCGCTCGCGTCGACACCTGCCACCGAAACGCCCTTGACGAATACTGACAACTGCTGTCGAGACGCGACATGCCCGTCGACCGCGGGCACCTCGAGAGCGAATCCCCGATACTCCCCGTCAAAGCGGGGACCAACGCCCACGAACTCCTGTCGGTGCTCGTCGAGCACCCAGACCTGGGATTCACGGCCACGGAACTGGCGGACCTGACCGACGTCCCCTCGGGAAGCGTGGGAAAGACGCTGGCCAGACTCGAAGAACGGGGGCTGGTCGAGCAACTCGAGGGGCACTGGGTCGTCGCGGACGACACCGTTGGGGATCACGTGGGGTCACTCCTCAGTCTCGATGACGTGGAGGAGCGGTACGTCGACGACTTCTACGGCAGGTCCGACGACTGGGCAGCGGCGTTGCCGGATCTTGGCGAGGACGAGTGAGTTGGCATACTCACACGGGAGCGTCGTGCTCGCACCCGCGACGTTCAAGACCGGGATCACCCCTACTGTGTCGTCGCGAACGGCAGGCGTCCGTACCAGGGCGAGGAGTACACCATCGCAGTCACGTCTCGAGAGCGAGACGAAGCCATCGAGGTGACGCCCGAGACGCTGTCGGACGGTCGCCTCGCCCGGTATCCCAGCTTCGTCAATCCGTGGGGACTGCACGTCGTCCGCGCCGAACAGGTGGAAAACGCGTGGCGCAACTCTCGCGGGAGACGCTGAAGCGCGTGGTCCAGGCTGCAGCTGGATACCTGGAGCCGGTCTGACGGGGCGGGCGTCGACCTGCTACCGCGGCCCCGGAGTCACATTCATACCGCCCACGCCCCTACCCTCGCTCGAATGCGGCTCGACGAGTTCCTCGAGGGGTTCGAGCGGGACGAGGCCGCCGAACGGCGGCGCCTGGCCCGTGAGAAGTCCTACGAGATTACGAACCACCTCGAGGACGTCGAGCGCCAGTTCGAATCGGTCGTGCAGGGCGATTCTCTCTTCGGCTCCACGGCCCCGGAGATTTTCGTCGGTCGGACCAACTACCCGCAGGTCAACACCGGCATCCTCTCGCCGATGGCCGAGACGGACGACCCGACGGACTTCGCGACCTCCGGCGACTGGTACCGGCGGGGGCTGGACATCGACGACGTCCTCCAGCGCCGGACCGGGCTGCTCAACTCCCAGCGCTCGGCCCAGGTCGACGTCGCCGGGCGGGGCCCGGCTTCCCGAGAGGGTTCGTCCCTCGCTGTCAACGACGTCTGGGACGGCTTCGTCGGGACCCAGCGCGAGGTGGCCATCGCAGACCACGCCGTCGACGTCGAGGTGGGCCTCGACGCCGCGCCGGAGGCCGACCTGCAACTGGACGACATCTCGACGCCGACCGGGCCGCGAGCGCGAGCGGAGCGGGCGGACCTCGCGGAGAACCCCCACGTGCCGCGGCCGGTCCAGAAGACGCTCTCGGACGACGACTGGCGTGCGGAGGGGGCGATGAGCTACCTCTACCGCCGGGGCTTCGACGTCTACGAGATCAACACGATCCTCTCGGCGGGCGCGCTCGGACAGGGCGAGCAGCGGAAACTCGTGCCCACGCGCTGGTCGATCACCGCCGTCGACGACGCCGTCGGGAAGTTCCTGCGCGGCGGCATCAGGAACGCCCGCAGCGTCGACGAGGTCCAGGTTTGGCACAACGAGTACATGGCCAACGACTACTGGGTTATCCTCGCGCCGGGCGACTGGGAGTTCGAACTGGTCGAGATGAAGGCGCCGGGGAGCATCTGGAACCCCGAACCCGACGGCGACCTCTACTACGGCGCCGCCCATGAGGGCTACGAGGGTCGGACGGGCTACGTCGAGGAGACTGCCGGGGCCTACTACGCCTCGCGGCTGGGGGTACTGGAGCACCTGACTGACGTCGACCGCCAGGCCAAGGCGCTCGTGTTGCGGTACGCCAGCGACGCCTACTGGGCACCGGTCGGCGTCTGGCAGGTCCGGGAGGGTGTCCGCCACGCCTTCGAGGGCGACCCCGCCGTCGCCGAATCCTTCCACGACGCCGTCCAGCAACTCGTGCCCGCGCTCCCCTGTGACATGACCGCCCTTCGGCGGAAGTCCCACATGGTGTCGGGCATCCAGGCGTCGCTGGCGGACTTTTGATCCGTGCCAGCGGTAGATTCGACTGGCTTCACCGGTCGTTCTTCGCTTCGGTATAGCCACTACGCACCTCGCTCGCCGACCCGCGGATGTATCGGTAGCAGGCGTCGAGCAGGCTCTTGACCACTAGGAGACCCCAATAACGAGCAGTACCGTTCCGACTCACCGGACGTCGGCCTGGAGTGAAGCGTACAGTGCCGACCCGACGAGCAACACTGCGAGGCCATTGAGGAGGTCAGTCGTATCCCAGTGGGGGCTGTCGCAGGCCTTCATTGCCATCGGTAATTCAGTCTATTCTACACTCTTTTCGGTGCGCTGCTGTACTCTCTTCTTCACGCAGTTCCGTCCGAATACGTCGTTCAGACGCTCTCTATGCCTCAATCGTCGTCGCTCCGGTATGCATCTCCGCCGCGTTTTCGAATCCGCAGGACGTAGAGGACCTGTTCGGAGCGGTCGACGCGACATCCCAGTCGGAACGGGCCAATTCGAAGTTTGTCGTGAGGTGCACCTTGGAGTGGTTCGAGATGCGCCGGCGGGTCTCGCCATTCGTCGGTGACGATTGCGTCGAGTTTGCTCGCTATCCGGTCACGCGCGTACTCGTCGAGCCCATCGAAATCACGCCGCGACGTGTCGGTGAGTTTTCACTCCCACTCACTCATCGCTGTCGGGTACTGGCTCGTCGAGACCGTAGTCCGCCTTCACGTCCTCGCTACTGTGGGTGCGACCCTCGCGGATTTCGGCTTCGCTGGTGAGCATTGCCTTGAGGTCCGCTCGATTGAACTCGGGATGCTTGAGTGCATCACGGAGGACGGCCCGGATAAACTCGCTTCGACTATTGAACCCGTATTCTTCCCACGTGGTATCGACGTCTTCCAAGAACGTCTCCGTCATCCGGATGTTAGCCGTCGTTTTTTCGGGTGGAGATTCTGCGTCCGCCATACCGTGTGTCGAAGTTGTGTATGAATAAGCATTACGAGGACCGTAACCCGTCTAGCACTGTCGCTGCCGAGTCGGTCTATGCCGCCCGCCGCGAATATCGTTACTGCCGCAAGGAACGTTCTCTGCCCCTCAGTCCGCAGCCTGCCCGCCGTCGACCGGGAGCGTCACTCCGGTGACGTACGACGCGTCGTCCGAACAGAGATAGGCGATTGCCCCGGCCATCTCCTCCGGTTGAGCCTCCCGGCCCATCGGCACCTCGCTCATGTGGGACATGTCGAACTGAATCGCTTCGGGGTCCGTGGGCATCTCCACCTCGTCGGAGATGTTCGTCTCCGTCGGCCCGGGCGCGACGGCGTTGACGCGGACGCCCCGACCCGCGTACTCCAGCGCGACAGACTTGGTGAGGCCGACGACGCCGTGCTTGCTCGCGGTGTAGTTCGACAGGCCGGGCATGCCGACGAGTCCCGCCTCCGAAGCGACGTTGACGATGGCACCGCCGTCCCCGTTCTCCATCGCAGGAAGCTCGGCCCGGATGCAGGCCCAGACCCCCTTCAGGTTGACATCGAGCAGGCGGTCCCACTCGTCCTCGTCGACGTCGGTCACGTCCTCGAAGCCCGTGAGGATGCCCGCGTTGTTGACGGCGACGTCGAGACCGCCGTAGGTATCGACGGCGACGTCGACCATCCGCTGGACCGCATCGGGGTCCGTGACGTCCACCTCGACGAAGGTCGCGTCGCCCCCGTCGCCCTCGATCAACTCGACCGTCTCGTGGCCGGGGTCAGCGACCACGTCGGCCACGACCACCGAGGCGCCTTCCGCGGCGAACCGCTCCGCCGTCGCTCTGCCGATGCCCGATCCCCCGCCCGTGACGACCGCAACCCTTCCGTCGAGTCCTCGCATGCCAGCGTCTTCGCGCGAACGCGTGATCAATCTGTCCCGTCGTCGCGAACACCGGTTTCGACCGTTGTGCCTGATGGGCAGCGATCGGGCAGTGCCGACTCGATCCGCGAGGGGAGGGTATCGCGGGTAACCGACTCAGCCTCGACGGGCGTCGTACGCGGCCCCAGTTCCTTGAGACCGGTCCCGGTCGCGACGAGCACCACGGACTCGTCCCCGCCGATCTCACCGCGGTCGGTCAGCGTGGCCGCACCTGCGAGTGGCGTCGCCGACGCCGGTTCGACACAGAGGCCGGCCCGGCGTGCGAACTGACGCCGTGCGTCCTCGATCTCGTCGTCGGTCACGGAACAGACTGCACCGCCGGTCTCGCGGACCGCCGTCAGTGCCCGCGTCCCGCTGGGCGGGTCCGGGTTGCCGATCGATTTGGCGATGGTCTCGCCGACCGCCTCGGGCGGGAGGGCGGCCACTTCGTCTCGGCCCGCCTCGTAGGCCCGGGTGATCGGATCGGACGCGGCGGTCTGTACGAGGTACAGCCGCGGCGGCTGGTCGAGGTGTCCGGCCGCGACAAGGTCGCGAAGGCCCCGCCAGACGCCGCTCGCGAGCCCGCCGGAACTGGCCGGGAGCACGACGGCGTCGGCCATCGCCGGTCGCAGCCCGTCCCAGATCTCGTACGCCACGGTCGCGTACCCGCTGACACGCCACGGGTCGTCGCTGAGGAGAAAGCGGATCGGGAGGTCCCGGGTGAGGGCCAGCGCGTCGCCGTACAACCTCCCGTAGTCCCCCTCAACTCGCAGGATCGTCGGGTCGTACTGGTCGATCAGTGCCAGACGGCCATCCGGCACGTTAGCAGGCACAAGCACGACGCACTCGCGGCCCGCGTCGGCGGCGTGAGCGGCCGTGCTCATCGCCATGTTGCCGTACGACACCGTTCCGACAGCATCGTCGCCGCGCAGGCACGCCCGGGACACGGCGACGGCGCTCCCCCGGTCCTTGTACGAGCCGGTCGGATTCTCGCCCTCGTCCGCGACGAAGACCCGACAGCCGGCGACCCCGTCGAGCCGTCGGCTCCGGATCAGCGGCGTGCCGCCGGCGGCCGATGCGAGTCCATCGGGAGCGTCGATGGGGAGGCGCTCCGCGAAGCGCCACATCCCTGGTGGTGCTGCCCGGTCGGGGACGTCGAATCCCGGTGGGTCCCGGTCGAGCCACAGCGCCTCGCCACAGTCACATCGGACCCGATCCTCCTCGAACCGCGCGCCACACCGGTAACAGACCGTCGAGGGAGCCATCGGCTGCTTCCCTCGTTCGATCAGGCCGGGTACGTCACGTCGTCGTGCTCGGCCAGTCGCGAGAAACACTCGTCGACGTATTCGCCCGTGTCCGCGACGATGTCGTCCCAGGTATCGTCGTCGGGCGCCAGCCCCACCAGTCGGGCGATGCGCATGATCGAGACGTGGTAGACGCGCTGGACGCCCGGCTCCTCCTGCCAGACGATCATGTTACAGGGGAAAAGGGCGCCAATGTGCCCGTCGGAAGCGTCGAGTGCCCGGTCGGCAACTTCGGGGTTGCAGGCGCCGAGGACGTAGTACGGATCGCGGTCGGCGTCGACTTTCTCGTTGAGGAGGTCCGACGGCGAGAACTCGACGGGCACGCCGAAGCCGACGGCTTCGCAAGTCTCGCGGACCAGTTCGATGGCCGCCTCGTGGTCGCGCTCGACGGTCGCCTGTTCCTCGCCGACGTCCTCGGGGGAGAGTGCACTGGGATCGATCGGGAGCGTCATGTCCGGAGAGACGGTGGCCGGCGGAAAAAGGCCTCGGCTGTGCGCCGCTCTCGCCCAGGAGGACAGCGTCGGCCCTCAGGCCGTCTGGACCGGGCCGTCGTCGACGACGCCCTCGACCGCGTCGACGAACTCCTGGCGCGTCGCGAAGTACGTCTCGTCGACCTCCTCGAGGACGTCGCCGAGTTCGCGCGGACCCTCGGGCGTGCGGATCTCGGCGTCGCCCTCGCGGGCCACGATGGCGCTCTTCTCGCTGCCCCACATCAACCGAGCGGCGATGCGGGCCAGCGGCGCACCCTCGACTTCCGGCCCCTCGCCGAGTTCGACGGCGGGGGCCTCCTCGTCCTCACCGTTGTCGTCGTCGCTCATACCGGCCGGTTGACTCCCACACCGATTAGTGCTTTCGGCTTGGCGTGCACCCCCGTCACCCCCGAGTGCGGGCCGTAGACCGGCGTCCGACGGCCGTCTGACGCAGCCTTTTGTGTCGGACCCGTGAACCGTGCATCATGACCAGTCTCACGGACGCGTACGACAGCGGGGCCCGGACCGTCGCGGGCCGACGCCGGCGCCGCTTCGGGACGGCCCTCTACGCCGTCGGCGCCCTGATGGTCATCGGCGCGATCCCCGTCGCGACGACGGACCTGGGGAGCGGCCTCGGCCTCTCGGTCTTCCAGGCCCGCGAACTGGCCGGGGTCCTGGCGGGCGTCGGGCTGCCCGCGTTCTTCGTGGGCATCTTCGCCGTCCTGCCGGCGAGCCGAGCCACGCGCGCGGCGGCCTCCATCGGCGCCAGCCTGGCCGTCTTCGGCGTCGCGCTATTCGTCTACGCCTACCCCTACCAGTGGCTCGCGACCGATTCGACGCTCGCCATCGCCACGACGCTGACCTACGGCGTCGGCACGCTGACGACCTTCTGGTGTATGTTCCTCGCGATCGCCACGGTCAAACTTCGCAACGACCCCGGCGGGACCGCCCGCATGGAGATCACGAAGGAGGGTCGCCTCCGCATCATCAGCGACACCACCGACGGTAGCACCCCGACGTCCGGGTTCGGCGCCGTCGGACTGTTCGGCCGTGGCCCCGACGGCGACGTTGCCACCCAGACGAACATGGGTGGCTCCGCCGGCGGGAGTTCGACCAGCGGCGACGGTGACGAGGGCGTCGTCCTGGAGGACTCGACGCCAACGGCGGCTCCGTCGAACGAGCCATCGACCTCGTCGAACGGGACACGGACCCCGTCGAACGCGAACCCGACACCCTCGGCGGACGGCGCCGGCGCCATTGCGGAGCCAGCCGAGGCCGACGACGAGGTCGTCGAGGCCGTCTCGGAGCGCGGTCGGCCGGACGAGTACTGCGGGAACTGCGCACACTTCGACTACGTGCGGGCCGACGGCGACCTGGCCCCCTATTGTGGCTTCCACGACGAGGTCATGGACGACATGGACGCCTGCGACCAGTGGGACGCCAACAACGAGTCGACGCCGCGTTCGTAAGGTGTTTCGAGGTCGGTTTCGAGTTTACATTCTTCCGCATTCGGGAATGACCGTGACGACTAGACGTAGCGAACGTCTTTCCAGGTGGCGCGCGCTGTCGAGGGTGCCGACCGCAAGGGAGGTCCCGAGACAGAATCGTGTGAGGGATGAGCGAGCGAACGGAGTGAGCGAGCGAATCGGCTGGGGAGGCACGAGGCGCGGTAGCGGTGCGGTTGCTGGGTGGGACTGAAAGGGGCGGCGGTAGGCACGAACCCCGGCGAGGCAAGGACCACAGCCGAACGGAGTGAGGCGAGGACCGCAGCGAGCCGCGGGAGTGCATACCGCCGGGGCTTTCATGCAGTTCTCACACTCAATCCAACACTCAGCGGCCTCTCATCAACCTCGAACCCCGACGCTTAACTCCCCCGAAGCGACTACGAAGGCCATGGAGTTCTGCGACGAGTGCGGCTCGATGATGAAGACGGAGGACGGCGTCTGGGTCTGTGGGAGCTGTGGCTACGAACAGTCCCGCGACGCCGAGAGCGAAGAGGCGATGGTCACGACGACCGGCCAGGAGGAGACCGAGATCGTCGACGTCAGCGACGCCGAGGACACCGGCCTCCCGACGACGAACGCCCAGTGCCCCGAGTGCGACAACGACCGGGCGTACTGGTACATGCAACAGATCCGCGCCGCCGACGAGAGCGAGACCCGCTTTTTCGTCTGTACCGAGTGCGAGCACAAGTGGCGCGAAGACGACCACTAGGAACGGTATCTGGATTTCGGGCGGGGACCGAATCGAACGTCGCTCTCAACGATAGAAAGCCCTCGGCCCGCTCGCGGACGCCGAGCGACATATCCTCACTTCGTTCGGATAGCGGTCGCTCGGCGACTGCCTTCGCTTTGCTCAGCGCGACCGCGCTCACGGCTTTGCCGTTCGCGCAGACCGAGGCCTCCCGTTGGTCGGCCTCGCGGGCCTCGCCCTTTCAGTCCCCCAGGTTCCACACCGCGTCCGCACCACACACCTCCCCAACCGACTCGCTCACTGCGTTCGCTCGTCCCTCGCGATGACGCCTCGACGCCTCGCCCTCCGGGACGAGGCGTCTCGGCCGACCGCGCCAGGCGGCATTAATCGAGAGAGTTGCAGAAAATAATCCCGGTTACACCTTGCGCGCGAACGTCAGAAAGCCCGTGTGTCCCACGCCGGCCGTACTCGGCCGGGAGCCCCGCTCGTCGAAGTCCATCCGGCGCTGGATGGTTTCTTTCGTCCGCACGTCGGCCAGGCCAGCCTCGCGGGCAGCCTCGTTGACGGCGCGCGTCTGCTCGACGAAGGGCGAGTAGACGGCGACGAACCCGCCAGGGACGAGCAGGTCGGGCGCGTGGGCCACGACCTCGGCCGCGTCCTGGGTGTCCAGGGTAAGCACGTCGAAACTCTCGGGGTCGAGGTCCGCGACGTGCTCGAGCAGGTCGCCGGTCCGCACGTCGACGGACTCGGCCACCCCACCGAGGACCATGTTCTCGCGGGCGTTCTCGGCAAACTCGGGGTCGCGTTCGTAGGTCACGACCTCCGCGCCAGCGCGCGCGGCATAGGCAGAGAGCACCCCGGTCCCGGTCCCGGCGTCGAGGACCCGGTCGCCGCCGGAGATGCCGGTCTCGCCAATGACCAGCCCGACGTCGCGGGGCATCATCGGCGCGCCGGTGCGGTCGAAGTGCTCGAAGAGGTCCGGGCCTCGCAGGGCACGCGCCGTGAACTCGGTCCCGAGGTGGGTCGAAACGGTGTCGCCGGACTCGACGTCCTCGGGAATTTCCAGCACGCCCAGGTCCGTCTCGAAGGTCTCGCCGGGCGCCAGGAGGTACTCGCGGTCGTCCGTGACGAACAGGAGTGCCACTACTCCAGGCGCTCGACGGCGGCGGCGAGGTCACCGTCGGTCGCCTCGAGCGCCTCGCGGGCGTCGGCCTCGCTGGCGCCAGTGCGCTGGGAGACGAGGTCGACGTCGCCGTCGGGGATACCCCCATCGTCGCCGGCGTCCGCCGACCCGGCGCCCGACTCGATCGCCCCACTACCTGCGCCGCCGGCGCCGGGCTCGCGGGACTCGGGTTCGCCGACGATCTGGTAGGTCTGCTGGCCCTGGGCGTCCATCAGCTGGACCTCGGCGTCGTCGAAGACGAGGTCCGCGTCGGGCGTGCGGATCACGACCTCCTCGGCCTCGATGTCCTCGATGTCGATGCCCATCTGCTCCATCATCTGCTTCATCTTGCGCGGGTTGAGTCCGCCGCCTCCGCCTCCTCCAAACATACCCTCGGGTTCTCCCCCACCGATGAAAAGACCTGCGTTGCGCACTCTCCTCACGGTGCTGTGGCCGCGACGCCCCTCCACCGGCGCTAGTCCGTGCCCTCGCGGACGCGCACCGCCACGCCCGTTTCGAAGTCGGCCATCCCGGCCCCGGACAGTTCGGCCCGGCCCACTGCGAGCAGGTCGCCGTCGACGTGTTCGACGAGCACCTCGTCGAGGGGCCGGATCGCCACGTCAGACTCCTGGACGAACTTCGCCATCGCGTTGCGCCCCTCACGGACGAACGGGTCGCTCTCGTCGCCGACGACGACGCGGTAGGCGGGCGCGTCGAGGGCGGCCTGGAGCCGACGACCCCCGGCGAGTCCCAGACGGAGCCGCCCGTCAACGCCGTAGGTGACCAGGCGCCCAGGCTCGGCGTGGACCTGCCGAGGGCGGCCGGAACTGGTGTGCGTGACGTCGGAAACCCCATCCGCCGGGAATAGCGCCGGACCGGCACCGCTCCCGAACTGGTAGTTCGCCACGCGGCGGAGCAGCCGACGGTCGCCCTCGTCCATTGGAGTTGTCTCCGGGGGCCTCGGTGATAACGCCTGCGTCACGCCGTGCGGACCCGCGATGGGGCTCAGTTGCCGTCCACCGACTACAGCAGGAACCGGTCGCCGTCGGCGCTCATGTCGGTGAAGTCGTCGACGACGTCGACGAGCGACTCGGCGGTCGACTCCTGAAAGCAGATGGCCTCCACCCGGACCCCCTCGTGTTTCAGGTACCGACCCAGCCGGGCGAAGTCGCCGTCGCCCGTACACAGCACGACGGTATCGACGTGTGCGGCCAGGGAGACCGCGTCGAGGCTCATCCCCACGTCCCAGTCGGCCTTCTTCGAGCCGTCGCCGAAGGTGCGGATGTCCTTGATGCGGGTCTCGAAGCCGATGTCGACCAGCGCCTCGAAGAAACTCTCCTCCTCGGGGGCGTCCGCGCGGATGACGTAGGCGATGGCCCGCGTCAGTTCGCGGCCGTCGACGGCAGCCTCGAGGAGTGACGCGTAGTCGATGTTTCGGGAGTAGAGACTCTGGGCAGTGTGATAGAGGTTCTGCGAGTCGGCGAGGACGGCGACTCGCTGATCCGGGTGGATCTCGCTCATTGGGAGGGACTGTCCGGGCCAGGGAGAAAGGGTTTGTCCTGTGCCTCCACCGCGTCGAGACCGGCCCACGCGGTCGAGCCCCGAAAACGGCCGGCAGTCGCGTCAGGAACGCAGCGCGTCGATGCGCTTCTCGATCGGCGGGTGGGTCGCGAAGATGGTCTGCATCAGCCCGCGACTGGTGTCGTTGATCATCAGGGCGCCGACCTGGTCGTCCGCGCTCAGGCCGGACTGTTGTTGCTGGCGACCGCGGCCGCGCCCGCCACGAGCCTGCTGGGCCTGCTGGGCGCGCTCGGCACCGTTGCTGATCTTCTCCAGTGCCCGGGCCATGGCGTCCGGGTTGCCCGTCACGTCGGCGGCGTCGGAGTCGGCCACGTACTCGCGGTACCGCGAGATGGCCAGCACGAAGATCATCACGATCACCTGGGCGATCTGGCCGGCGATCATCCCGAAGATGTAAGCGCCGATGTTGCGTTCGCCGCCGAAGATCACCGCGAACTGGACGAGGATGCCGACCATCGACGCGATGGACTGGCCGAGGACCATCACCACGACGTCGCGGTTGCGGATGTGGGCCAGTTCGTGGGCCAGCACGCCGTCGAGTTCGTCGCGCTCCAGTATCTGGATGATCTCCTCGGAGACCACGACCGTGCCGGCGCCCTTCCGGCCGACGGCGAAGGCGTTGGGGACGCCCATCTCCGCGACCATCAGGCGGGGCTTGTCGATGCCCATCTCGCGGCTGAGGTGCTCGACGGACTGGTGGATGCGCTGGTACTCGCCCTGTTCGGGCATGTCCTCGGCGCCGACGCTCTTCAGCGCCGCCCACTTGCCGAACTTGTACTGGAAGCCCACGAACAGGAGGCTCCCGAGCAGCACGATCGGCAGTACCCCCTGACCGTACATGGCGAAGGCGACCGCGGCGATGGCAGCGTAGAAACCGAACAGAATGCTGCCCGCGAGCGCCATCCGCACTTTGAGACCGAAGTGACCTACCATCGACGACCGATAGGTAGCCAAGTGGCAAAAATGATCCGTTCTATGGGACGGCGTGACGGGGTCGGGGCCCGGCCGGACGGTCCCCTGGGTCCCGATCCACAACTGCTAAGGGCCTCGACGCCGCCGTATCGAACATGACGCGTGCCACGCTCGACGGCGACGGACCCGCCCAGCGTGGCGTGCGCTCCTTCTCGAAAGGCAAACGGTGAGCAGACTCGCGGCGGCGTAGCGCCCCGTCACGGGTCGATCGGTGTGGACCCGCGGACTTCCGTACGATACATGACCCGGCGGGTCCACGTGTGACCAACGGCCGACCGGCTTTCGACTACTGCGACCCAGACCACCCGAGACACACCATGACGGATCACGACACCTTCGGCGGCGTGTACCCCGCGATGTGCACGCCGTTCTACCAGGACGGCAGTATCGACTTCGACACACTCCGCGCGGACGCCCGACGCCTCGAGGACGAGGGCGTCGACGGCGTCGTCCCGATGGGCTCGACCGGCGAGTCCGCGACGGTCAGCCACGACGAACACGTCGAGGTCGTCGAGGCGGTTGCCGACGCCGTCGACGACGTCCCGGTGATTGCCGGCGCCGGCTCCAACAACACCCGCGAGGCAGTCTCGCTGGCCGAGCGCTCCGTCGACGCCGGCGCCGACGCCCTGCTGCTCATCTCCCCGTACTACAACAAGCCCGAACTGGCGGGCTTCGTCGAGCACTACGAGACCATCGCCGACGCGGTCGACGTGCCCCAGATCGTCTACAACGTCCCCTCGCGGACGGGACGCTCGATCCCCGTCGACGCGACCGTCGAACTTGCCTCACATCCCAACATCCAGGGCTACAAGGCCGCCAGCGGCGACCTGAACCTGGTCTCCGAGCTCGTCGAGCGCACGCGCGAGGAGACCTTCGACGTGCTGTCTGGCAACGACGGCGAGACCCTCCCGATCCTCTCGATCGGCGGCACCGGCTGTATCAGCGTCGCGGCGAACGTCGAAGCCCCGCGCATGAGCGACCTGATCTGGAGTGCACGCGAGGGCGATTACGACCGCGCACGCGAGATCCACCACGAACTCGGACCCCTCTTCCGGACGCTCTTCGTCGAGACGAACCCGATCCCGGTCAAGGCTGCCCTGGACATCCGCGGCCACATGCCGAGTCACGTCCGCTCACCGCTGACGCAGCTCGGCGACGAGAACCGGGAGCTCCTCAGAGGTATCCTGACGGACCTCGAGGACGCGGCGGAGGCACGATGAGTTCGGGCGGGAACAGTGTCACCGTCGCCGTCAACGGCGTCGTCGGGAGAATGGGGCGGACCGTCGTGGAGACGGCCGCTGACCGGGCGGACGTGACGGTGACGGTCGGCGTCGACGTCGACGCGGACGCCGACGGGGGCGTTCCCGTCTACGAGCCGGACGCGGCCGCGAGCGCCTTCGCCGACCACGAACCCGACGTCGTCGTCGACTTCACGGTTCCCGAGGCGACGCTCGACCTCGTCGAGGCCTGCGAGGAGGCCGGAGTACCGCTCGTGATCGGAACGACGGGCTTCGACGAGGCCGGGATCGAGCGCCTCGAGACCGCTAGCGAGCGCGTTCCGGTCCTGAAGGCGACGAACTTCTCGCGGGGCATCCAGGCCTTCCTCCGCGCCCTCGAACCCGCCCTGGAGACCCTCGCGGATTACGACGTCGAACTGGCCGAGACCCACCACAATGCCAAGATAGACGCGCCGAGCGGGACGGCCAAGACGATCCTGGACGCCATCCAGGAGCACCGCGACCTCGATCCGGTCTACGGCCGCGAGGGCGTCCAGCCCCGGGAGGACGACGAGATCGGGGTCCTCGTGAGTCGCCTCGGCGACGTGCGCGGGGAGCACGAGGTACGTCTCGGCGGCAACGACGAGGTGCTGACCCTGGCCCACCGCGCCGAGGACCGCGGCGTCTTCGCCGCGGGGGCACTCGACGCCGCGGCGTGGCTCGCGACCCAAAACCCCGGGTGGTATACCTTCGGGGACGCAATCGACGCCACATGACGCTGGAGAGCGAAATCGAGGGCCTCTGGGAGCGCTACCAGGACGGTCTCACGGCGGCGGACGCGAAGCCACAGGACGACAGGCTCGTTGAGGAGTTCCTGACGGCCCTGGAGGCCGGCGAAATCAGAGCAGCCGAGAAGGTCGACGGCGAGTGGGAAGCCAACGCCTGGGTCAAGCAGGGCATCCTCTGTACCTTCGGCCTGCGCGAGATCACCGCCCAGGAGTACGGCGACGTGACGTACAACGACGTAATGGGGCTGCTGGAGACCGACGATCTCGGCGAGCGCGGGACGCGCAACACGCCGAACGGGACCGTCGTCCGGCGCGGTGCCGACCTCGGCAGCGACGTCATCATGATGAGCCCCTCGTTCGTCAACGTCGGCGCGCACGTCGGCGACGGGACGCTCGTCGATTCCTGTGACACCGTCGGCTCCTGCGCCCAGATCGGCGAGAACGTCAAGTTGGGCGCCAACACGCTGATCGGCGGCGTCCTCGAACCGGTCGAGGGCGCACCCGTCGTCGTCGAGGACGACGTCTCGCTCGGCGCGGGCTGTCGGGTCACCTCCGGGTTCGTCGTCGGCGAGGGCTCGGTCGTCGGCGAGAACACGCTCCTGACGCCCCGGATTCCGGTCTACGACCTCGTCGAGGAGGAGGTCGTCTACGGCCACCTGCCCCCAGAGCGCCGGGCGTTCACCCGCTACGTCGACTCCTCGGTCGGCGACCACGACCTCTTCGACGGCGGCGCGTACAAGCCCGCCGTCGTCGCGACGCACGTCGAGGAGGAGACGCTGGAGGCGACCGAGCGCGAGGACGCGCTCCGGTAGTAGCGCCCACACTTCGTCCGCTGCTGGAGTGAACGCCCCGCGGGCGACAGATTATGTGTGAACACACACGTACACAGACACATGGGGACGAAGACGATCTCGCTGGCCGACGACGCCTACGAGAAGCTCAAGCAGCACAAACGGGAGGACGAGAGCTTCAGTGACGTCGTCCGCCGGCTGACTGGGGGCGTCAAACTGTCCGAGTACTACGGGCGACTGGACGAGGAGACGGCGACGCAGATCGAGCAGGCGATCGACACGCGGCGCCAGCGTCGGTCCGACACCCATCGGAAACGCGTCGAGGAAGTCGCCGACCGAGTCGGCGAGTGATTCTCGACTCCAGCTTTCTCGTCGACGTTCTTCGTGGAGCGGCCACCGTCCGAGAGCGCGTCGAACGGGTCGACGAACGCGGGACGTCTGCGGTGAGTACAATCACGATAATGGAACTCGCTGAAGGGGTCCACCTCTCGGACGCATCCGAGTCGGAACGCGAGGCCGTCGAGCGTTTGCTCACGGACCTCACGGAGCTCCCGTTCGACCGACAGTGCGCACTCCGGGCCGGCAGGATCAACGCGAACCTGGTCGCTGCTGGGGAATCGATCGACGAGACCGACGTGATGATCGGGGCCACGGCCCTGGTCTATGGCCATCCCGTCGTGACGCGGGATCGCTCACACTTCGACCGAGTCGACGACCTGGACGTCCTCTCGTACTGACGGACGTTCTCGGGTTTCTCCGAACCTGCACCTGGAGTTTCCGGGTACCTGATGGCTCGAGAAACGGAATTCTTGTTAGTCCCGGGCTTCCACCAGATGGCAATGACCGACTCACCGCCGGTGCGCCGCCTCGCGGACTGGGACCACGACCGGCTGGATCGCCTCCCCGAGACCCACGACACCCCGCTCTACGTCCTAGACGAGTCCCGCGTCCGCGAGAACTACCGGCGCTTCGCGGCCGCCTTTCCCGACGCCCACGTGATGTACGCCGCGAAGGCCCACACCGGCCGGGCCGTCCTTGAGGCCGTCCTCGACGCGGGCGGCGACGTCGAGTGCGCGGCGTGGGGCGAACTCCAGCGGGCCATCGACGCCGGCGCGGACCCGGACACGCTCCAGTACACGGCCGTCAATCCCCCGGACCGCGACCTGGACTACGCGGTCGACCTGGCGGCGGATCACCCGGGCCTGACCATCACCGCCGGCGCACGGGACACCTTCGACCGCCTCGCATCCCGGGGGTACGACGGTCGCGTCGCGATCCGGGTGAACCCCGGCATCGGGACGGGCCACCACGAGAAGGTCGCGACGGGCAAGGACGCGAAGTTCGGCATCCCGGCGAGCCAGGTGACCGAGGTCGCGCGCGACGTGGCCGACCGGTTCGACCTCGTTGGAATTCACGCCCACGTGGGCAGCGGCGTCCTGACCGACGACCTCGCCGACCACACGCGGGCCATCGCGACCATCGCCGACCTGGCCCGGGACGTGATCGACGCGGTCGGCGGCCTCGAGTTCGTCGACGTCGGCGGCGGCTTCGGCGTTCCCTATCGCGAGGACGAGCCACCGCTCGACATGAACACGGTCGGCGAGCGCGTCCGCGAGGCCGTCGGCGACCTGGACGCACAGCTGAAGCTCGAACCCGGTCGGTACGTCGTCGCGGACGCCGAACTCATCCTCTCCGA
>Ga0207756_100293_pt1 | contig 21224 bp, 21 predicted proteins | sample A23M1SouthBayCA_FD_187748 | JGI IMG/M metagenome (GOLD analysis project Ga0207756, IMG submission 187748) | Aerobic enrichment media microbial communities from Eden Landing Ponds, California, USA - A23 M1 (3) (SPAdes) | ecosystem: Environmental > Aquatic > Marine > Unclassified | place...
TACGGAGGTGGCCCACGAGCACACGGACCGCGAGGTGAACGTGTACGTGAACACGGCCGACGACCTGGACGAGGGCGCGATCTACCTGACGCACACGGGGACGAGCGCCGAGCAGGGCGACGACGGCAGCGTCGGCCGCGGGAACCGCGCGAACGGTCTCATCACGCCGAACCGCTCCATGTCGATGGAGGCGACGAGCGGCAAGAACCCCGTGAATCACATCGGGAAGATCTACAACCTCCTGTCGACGCGCATCGCGGAAGCGGTCGTCGCCGAGGTCGACGGCATCCGCGACCTCCGCGTCCGACTGCTCAGTCAGATCGGGCGCCCGATCGACGAACCGCACGTCGCGGACGCGCACGTCGTCACCGAGGACGGCGTCGCGATCAGCGACATCCAGCCCGAGGTCGAGGCGATCGTCGACCGCGAACTCGCGGGCGTCACGGACGTCACGCGGAGCGTCATCGACGGCGAACTATCGACGTTCTAACAGGTCTGTCGAGCGTCGGTTCGACCTCGTTCTGCTTGGATCAGCAGATCGCGTAGATCGGGTCGAGTTCACCGGTCTCGTCGACGACGATTTCGAGGTCGCCGTAGCACATGCTGGTCTCGAGGACGACGACCTCGACCTGGTCCCCGACGCTCGACTCCACCGCGAACGACTGGACGCCGTCGGGGGTCGCGTCCTGGAGGTTGTATACGGACTCGACGCTGCCGGGCGCGAGTTCCCGCGTGGATTCGTGGACGGTCTCGGCGCGCTCACCATCCTCCGTTCGGGCGACGAGCACGCCGAGTTCGTGCGGTTCGTCGTGATCGTTACGGGCCGTTATTTGGTGGTCGGCCGCGGGCGTGTTACTGGCTTCCTCGGTACCGACGTAGTCCTCCGTCGTCCCGCTCGTGGACGCGTCCGTCGTCGGGTCTCCGTGGGTGGTCGTCGCGTCGGTACCGGTCGAGTCGTCGGTGAGACAGCCGGCGACGGTGGTGCTGGCCAGGAGGGTGGTCGCGGTCGCGAGCACGTGACGGCGCTGCATACGAAGACCTCTCTGTGTGCTGGTAAGTGCTTTCGGTGAATTGCCCCACGAGCGGCGCGGACCGACACGCGTTTTGGCGGGCGCGGGCTACGATCCCCCAATGCAGCTCCCTGGTGCGGACGTCGTCCTGGTGCGGCACGGCGACCTCGGCTCGAAGTCCCGTGGCGTGAAGCGCGACATGGAGCACCAGCTGGGGGAGAACCTCCGGGCGATCCTCGCGGACCGCGGGCTCGCGGGGGACGTGGAGTTGACGTGGTCCCGACCGCGGGTGCACACGACCGAGGCGGACGTGGCGGCGGTCGCGCGGGCGGCGGCGGACACGTTCGGCGTCGTCTCCGCGAGTGCCGCGCGGACCGTCGACTCGGACCTCGACGCGATCCGCGACGCGCTCGCCGAGACCGCGCGAACGGTCTACGACGGCGGGGCGTTCGCGGTCGACGCGCGGCGGAGCGACCGGTCGCTGGAGTTCGACAGCGAGGACGTCCAGCGAGAGGGCGGGCAGGCGATCTGGGACGCCGTCGCGCCCGCGTTCGACCCCGAGGTCGACCTCGAGGACCCGGACGTCACGTTCGGCGTGGAGGTGCGCGAGGAGACGACGTTCCTCTACACGAGCACCGTCGACGGCGTCGGCGGCCTGCCGCTGGGGTCGCAGCGCCCGCTCGTCGCGCTCGTGTCCGGCGGGATCGACTCGCCGGTCGCCGCGTTCGAGGTGATGAAGCGCGGCAGTCCCGTCGTCCCGGTGTACGTCGACCTCGGGGCGTACGGCGGCGCGGACCATCGCGCTCGCGCCGTCCAGACCGTCCGGGACCTCGCGCGGTACGCTCCGAACCACCTCGAGTCGACGTGGGTGGTGCCCGGCGGGGACGCCGCCGCCGACCTCGTCGCGTCGATGGACCGCGGGCGGATGCTCGCGCACCGGCGGTTCCTGCTCGCCGTCGGCGAGGCGGTGGCGGACCGCGTCGGCGCCGTCGGGGTCGTCACCGGCGAGGCGATCGGGCAGAAGTCCAGTCAGACCGCGAGCAACCTCGCGGTCACGGACGCCGCGACGACGCTGCCCGTCCACCGACCCCTGTTGTCGTGGGACAAGCACGACGTCACCGCGGTCGCTCGCGAGATCGGGACGTTCGCGGACTCCACGATCGACGCCGGCTGCGACCGCCTCGCGCCGGACGAACCGGTCGTGGACGGGAGTCTCGACGAGGTGCGCGCGCTCGAACCCGACGACCTGCTCGAGCGAGCGCGCGACGCGGTCGATCGCGCCGAACGCGTGCCCGTCGACGCCAGCGACCGCGACGCCGTCCCCGCCGAACGTCCGTAACCCACGCGGCGCAGGGGGTCGACCGCGACCGAGCGGTACGAGCGCGACCGAGCGCCCCGACGCGACGCCGCGGTCGGAACCGTAAGCTTGGTGACGCGTGGGGTTGCGCTCTCGACCGTGAGTGCCTTCCCCGCAGCGGTCCGTCCCTCCAGGCGTTCGCTTCGCGTCCTCGCGCTCGCGCTCGTCCTCGTGAGCGCGAGTCCGGCGATGGCGACCGCGTTCGGCGTCGCCACCGGCGGCACCGAGTACGACGGCCGCGTCCCCGATCGCGCGCCGCCCGCCGACGGCCACACGGTCGTCACCGTCGACGGCATCGGCCCGGGCGTCATCGCCGCCTACGCCCCGAACGGCTCGAAGGTGTACGAGGCCGACGAACACAACTACTACCACGACGTCGATCCCGCGCCGCGATTCGGCGAGACGACGGTGACGTACGTCGCGAGCCACGCCGCGCCCCCGCGGTACTGCGAGAGCGACGAGTCGTGCCGGAAGTCCCAGGTGATGCGACTGAACCTCACCACGGGCGACCGCGAGGAGCTGTGGGCGCGGTACGCGACGCCCTCGGGGTCGAACAACATCCACGACGTCGACTTCGTGAACGACACGCACCTCGTCGTCGCCGAGATCTCGCATCCCGACGGCGTGTACGTGGTGAACGTCTCAGCGAACGAGACGGTGTGGCGGTGGAACGCGAGCGAGCACTACGACCCCGAGTCCTCGGGCGGCGAGCACCCCTGGGACTGGACGCACATGAACGACGTCGAGTACCTGCACGACCGCGGGCTCGTGATGGCGAGCCCCCGGAACATGGACAGCGTGATCTTCCTCCGGCCCGGCGAGGGCGTCGTCGAGAACCTGACCCTTGGCGGAGACGGCGACCATCGCACGCTCTACGAGGCGCACAACCCGGACTTCATCCCGAGCGAGCGCGGTGGGCCGGCGGTCGTGGTCGCTGACAGCGAGAACGACCGCGTCGTCGAGTACGAGCGCGTGGGCGACGCGTGGGAGCGGTCGTGGCTGTGGCGGGACGGGCGCGTGCAGTGGCCGCGGGACGCGGACCGCCTCCCGAACGGGAACACGCTCGTCACGGACACGCACGCGGACCGCGTCGTCGAGGTCGCGCCGAACGGGTCGGTCGTCTGGCAACTCCGGTTCCCTGGCCCGTACGAGGCGGAACGACTCGGGACAGGTCCCGAGAGCGCGGGCGGGCCGGCCGCGACCGCGGCGGGCCTCCAGTCGCGGCGCGCCGAGACGGGCGCCGTCGGCGCCGTCGCGCTCGCCGCCGAGGACCTCCTGCCGAGCCTGCTCGTGAACGGGATGCTGTTCACGCTCCCGCGGTGGATGACGCCCGTCGACGCCGTCGGCATGGTGTACGCCGCCGCGTTCGCCGTCGCGTGGGGGAGCGCGGAACTCGCCGCCGTCGTCGTTCGGCGACGACGGCGAGAGGACGAGGGCGACCCGGAACCGGCGTCCGACGGCGAGGGGGACGAGGCGGTCGCGGACGACGACTGATCGACGAAGCCGACGGTGGACGTCGAAGCGCGGGGTCCGTCCGCGTCGCGGACCGGCGTTCGCGGCGTCGAGACCAGTCCGGGTGCACAAGACCTTTGGTCGTCTTGGTGGTCGGTACGCGTCGAGCCCAGGATGACCGTCGCCGCCAGCGTTCGCAGTGCGTTTCCCGCGAGCGTCCGCAGCGCGTTCGCCGACCGGTTCGCCGTCGATCGGCGAGCGCTCGCCGCGTTCCGCGTCGCGCTCGCGGCGGTCGTCCTCGTCGACCTCGCCCTTCGCCTCCCGGACGTTCGCGCGTTCTACACGGACGCGGGCGTGCTCCCGCGAGCACTCCTGGTGGAGACGTTCCCGACGCTCGGTCGGTTGACCGTGCACACGCTGTTCGGTGGGGTGTGGTGGCAGCTCGTGCTGTTCGCGGCGACGGCGGCGGCAGCGCTCGCGCTCGCCGTCGGCCACCGGACGCGACTCGCGACCGCGACGACGCTCGTCCTCCTCGTCTCCCTCCAGTTGCGGAACCCCGTGCTCCTGAACGCCGGCGACTCCCTGCTCCGCCGCCTCCTCCTGTGGAGCGTCCTCCTGCCACTCGGCGCGCGCTGGAGCGTCGACGCCCGCCGCCGCGACACGAGACCCGCCGGCGGTCCGGCGGACGCCGGGACCGCAGGCGCGCACGACGATCGGCTGCTGTCGGTCGCGGGCGTCGGCCTGCTCGTGCAGGTGCTCGCGGTGTACGTCGTGAACGCGCTCCTCAAGGCGCGCGGGAGCGCCTGGCACGAGGGCGTCGCCGGCCGGCTCGCGTTCGGCATGGACGCACTCACCGTCCTGCTCGGTGACGTCGTCGCCGGCGTCCCCGTGCTCCTGACGATCGGAACGTACGCGTGGCTCGCGCTCCTCGCGGCGTCCCCACTGCTCGTGCTCGCGACCGGCCGCACGCGAACCGCGGTCGTCGCCGGGCTCGCCGCCGGGCACGTCGCGATGGCGCTCTCGCTCCGCCTCGGCGCGTTCCCGCTCGTCTCCGTCGCCGCCCTCCTCCCGTTCCTTCCGCCCGCGGCGTGGGATCGCGTCGAGCGCGTCGTCGACGACCACCTCGCGGACCGGGTCGGCGCGCTCGCAGCGCGCACCCCTGCCCTCGCGAGCGGACCCCTGACGGCCTCACCGTCGAACCCGGGGCTGCCGGAGGCCGTGCGCGTGCTCGGGTCCGCGTCCGCGCGAACCGTCGCGGCCCTGTTGCTCGCGTTCGTGGTCGTCTGGAACGCCGCCGGGCTCGGCCTGCTCGCGCTCCCCGCGGACGTGACCGCGACGGTCGACCCGGAGGAGCGCCGCTGGGACATGTTCGCGCCGGAGCCCCGAGCCACCGGCGGCTGGTACGTCACGACCGGGACCACGACCGATGGCGAACGGGTGGACGCGTTCGCCGGCATCGACGCGCGAACCGGGAGCGGCGCGAGCGGCGGCGCCGTCGCGACGACGGTACCGCCGGACGTCGACGGCACGTACCCCAGTCACCGCTGGTACGTGTACCTCACGGCGCTCCGGGACGCCCCGGCGCCCGCCCTCCGCGACCGCCTCGGCGCGTACCTCTGCGAGCGGTGGGATCGCCGTCACGACTCGACGCTCGCGAGCGTGAACGTCACGTTCGTGGAGCGACGCGTCGTCCTGGACGGTCCCGACCGCATCGCGGTCCGACCGTTCGGCACGACCGACTGCACGCGAGCGACGACGTCCGCGAACGGGAGCGAGCGCGCGACCCGGGACGGTGCTGGGTGGCGAGCCGAAACCGATTAGCGTCGTCGCCCCCGAGAGGCTGCCGTGACAGAGGTCTGTTTCGTCGGGGACGCGGACTGCGACCTCCGGTACGAGCTGCTGTCCCGCGAGACCGCGCGGGAGGCGCTGTCGACGTACGACCTCCGGCGGCCGTTCGAGAACGCGCTCGCGCTGTCGACGGTCAGCCTCGGCGCCGCCGTCTCGCTGTGCAACGACCTGAACTGGTACGTCGTGCGGTTCGTCGACGACGTGCTCGTGCGGGAGCCGAGCGTGGACGACGAGGAGTGGCTGTCCCGCGATCTCGCGACCGCCGTGCGGGACGGCGACGTCGACGGACTGTCGACGGGCGAGTACCTGAAGCTGTACGGGCTCGAGACGCCCGAACCGACGGCGGAGGACCCGAACCCGGAGGGGCCGCCGTCGCTCGTCGAGCCGCTGTACGTCTCGCGGCAGGACGGCGCGGTCCCCGAGTACGACCTCCGCGAGGTCGACGACACGGTCGTCGTGCGCCTGACGGAGGACGAGTTCACAGCATGATTCCGGAGAACGAACGCCAACCAGTCGACGACGCGGCGTATCGCCCGACCGAAGACAGCCGCGTGGACGACGACGACCGCGCGAGCGTCGGAACGGGCGCGGCGGTCGTGGACGGCCGTCGCGTCGCGTACCGGCGCGCGGGCACCGAGGGGCCGCCGCTCGTGCTCCTGCACGGTGCGGGCGTCGACGACGGCGCGCTGTCGTGGTCGCACGTCCTCCCGGAACTCGGCCGCAGTCACCGCGTGTACGCGATCGACTGGCCGGGCCACGGCGAGAGCGACGACGCGCCCGAGCACTCCATCGACGCGTACCGGCGCGTGCTCCGCGGCGTGCTCGACGAACTCGGGCTCGATTCGGTGTCGCTCGCCGGCATCTCGATGGGCGGCGGGGTCGCGGGGTCGTTCGCGCTCGAACACCCCGAGCGCGTCGACCGGGTCGCGCTCGTCTCCAGCTACGGGCTCGGCGCGTCCGTGCCCGCGGGCTCGCTGTGGTACGCGCTCGCGAACGTCCCCGGGGCGAACCAAGCGGGGTACGCCGCGATGGGGACGTCGACGATGGCGGCCCGCACCGGGCTCGCCCAGATCGTGCACGACGCGAGCGCGCTCGACGCCGAGTTCGTGGAGGCGTTCCGCGAGCGCGCGAGTCGCGCCGGCGCCGGCGCGGCGTTCGCCGCGTTCCAGCGCACCGAGATCGGGCCGTCCGGGCGCGTGCGGACGAACCTCGCCCCGCGGCTGTCCTCGCTCGCGGTCGAGACGCTGTTCGTGCACGGCAGCGAGGACCCGCTGTTCCCGGTCGCGCTCGCGCGTCGCGGCGCCGACCGCGTCCCGAACGCGTCGTACGTCGAAATTCCGGAGTGCGGGCACTGGCCGACCCAGGAGCACCCGCGCGTAGTCGTGGACGCGTTCCGGAAGTTCTTCGCGGCGTGACGACCGGCGGGCCGCCCGTCAGCGATCCGTCGACTCCGAGTCCGTCCGCACGAGCGCGAGCCACCCGCTCAGCGACCAGCCCGTGAGCGCGCCGAGGACGACGGGGGCGGCGAACGTCGAGAGGTGCGCCTGCAGGCCGAGGATGCCGGCCGCGACGATCGCGCCGACGACGTCGACGAGGGCGCTCGGCGAGCCGTACACGCTCGGGTTCAGCGCGAACGCGAGCGTCGGGGAGACGAACCCGACTGTCGCCCCGACGACCGCACTCCGCCGCCGGGTGCGGACGCCGACGCGCTCGGCGCCACGCCACCAGCAGACGCTTCCCGCGAGCAGCGCCCCGACCGCGGCCGACAGCACGAAGTCCAGTCCCGGTGCGAACGTCGGGTTCAGGAGGTCGACGACGAACACGAGTCCGACGGCGACGACGGCGTAACTCGCACCCACCGCGACGGACCACCCGACCGTCCGCGTCGTCGCCTCGTTCACGCCACCGGCAACGACCGCCCCGTCAAGAAGCGTTCCGGTCCGTCCCCACACTCGCGTCGAGGAGCGTTCCGGTCCGTCCCCACACCCGCGTCCAGAAGCGTTCCGGTCCGGAACGACCGCGGACCGGGAGAACGACTCACGCCACCCCAAGGCGTTTACCCCGACCGTTCGACGAACGCGGTATGTCGTCGACCGAATCCGTCCTCCGGGACTCGCCCGTGGACTTCGAGACCGCCGTCGCGTACGCGTTGCAACCGACCATGCGTCGCCTCGTCATCGTGTACCTGCTCGGGAGCGTGCTGACGACCGCGGGCCTGTCGCTGTTCCTCGACCCCGGGTTCGTCGCCTTCGTCGTCGAACTCGTCGTGCGCATCGTCGGGATCGTCCTCGCCGTCGTCGGCGCCGCGATGCTGTTCGGTGGCCTCATCGGCGCCGCGTTCAAGGTCGTGACGGACGCGAACCGGCTCGCGAACGCGACCTGACCGGCCCTCGACGCGAGTCGGATCGCTTCGCCGACGGGAGACCGGACCGGGTCCCGTCTACCACAATAGTTATCGGTCGATTCGTTCATGACCGAACGTGACCAGACCAGGCTCCGGGCGCGTGCACGGAGCGAACGTTCTCACCGCCATCGGCGCGATCGTGCTGGTCGCCGTCGTCGTCCTCGCCGCGGTCGCGACGAATCCCCTCCGCGTCCGACTGCTCCAGGCCGCGCTTCCGGCGATGCTGGCCGTCGGCTTGCTCGCGTACGGCCGCCGACACGCGACCATCCTCGAACACGGGGTCACGCGTCCGCTGCTCGCGTGGGTGGTCGCGACGCTCCTGTACTTCGCGTTCGTCGGCGCGTGGTTCTTCGTGCTGGCAGACCGGTTCGAGACGTCGATCCCGCTCGCGATACTCACGTCGCTCACCGCGGGCGTGGCACTCGGTGCCCTCATCGGCGTGTACGCGGTCCGCTTGCACGCGGCGAACGACGACCTCGTGCAGGCCAACGAGGAGCTGTCCGCGTTCGCGAGCATCGTCAGTCACGACCTCCGGAACCCCGTGCAGGTCGCCTCGGGGTCACTGGAGTTGCTCGCTGCGGACGTCGACGACGGGGACCCGAACGTCGAACGAATCGACCACTCGCTGACGCGCATCGACACCATCATCGAGAACGTCCTCGTCCTCACCCGCGGCACCGAGATGGCGTCCCGGACGCGATCCGTGGACGTCGGCGACGTCGCGGCGAGCGCGTGGGAGACGACGGACGCCCCGGCCGCCGCGCTCGAACTGGACGACTCCCCGAACGGGACGATCGCGGACCCGAACCTGCTCGCGACGCTCTTCGAGAACCTGTTCCGGAACGCGAGCGACCACGGCCCCGACGGCGTCACCGTCACCGTCGGCGCGCTCGACGACGACCCGGGGTTCTACGTCGCGGACGACGGCCCCGGGATCCCGGCGGACGAACGCGAGCACGTCTTCGAGATGGGCGAGTCGTCCGACGACAGCACCGGAATCGGACTGTTCGTCGTCGGGCGCGTCGCGGACGTCCACGACTGGCAGTACGCGGCGACGGTCGGCGAACGCGGCGGCGCGCGATTCGAGTTCCGTACCTGACGAGCCGACGACACGGGCCGACGGGGGCGGGCTACGCCGGGTCGTCGAACAGCCCCGTCGACATGTATCGTTCGCCAGAGTCCCAGTACACGGTGACGACGAGCGGGCAGTCCTCGCCGGCGTCCCGTCCCGCGCCCACCGGACGCTCGCGCTCGCCGTCGGGCGCCCGATCGCTGGCGGCGTCCGTGCCGTGCGCGGGCCGCTTCGGTTCGCCCGTGCCCGCCGGCGGACACTCCCGGTCGGGTTCCGCGATGCGTTCCGCGACGCGCTTCGCCGCGACGTTCGACGCGCCCGAGGACTGCCCGACGAGGATGCCCTCCTCGCGCGCGAGTCGCCGACACTCGGCCTCCGCGGTGTCGATGTCCACCGTCTCGACGTCGTCGATCAGCTCGCGGTCGAGGTTCGGACTGACGAACCCCGGCCCCATCCCCTGGAAGTCGTCCGCCCCGCTCTCGCCCGTGGACAGCACCGCGTTCTCCTCGGGCTCGACCGCCACCACCGTCATGTCCGGGAACTCCTCCCGGAGCCGGCGCGCGTTCCCCGTGAGCGTCCCGCCGGTTCCGACGCCCGCGACGAACGCGTCGACCTCCCGACCCTCGACCTGGTCCAGGATCTCCTCCGCGGTCGTCCGGTAGTGCGCGCGCGGGTTCGCCTCGTTCTCGAACTGATGCAGCTGCACCGCGCCCCGCTCGCGCTCGATCTCGTCCGCACGCTCCCGCGCCGCCGAAATCTCGCCCTCCACCAGCTCCAGGTCCGCGCCGTACGCGCTCATGATCCGCCGGCGCTCCGGGCTCTTCGACGCCGGCATCACGATCGTGCAGTCGTACCCGCGCGCCGCACACACCATCGCCACGCCGATCCCCGTGTTCCCGCTCGTCGGCTCCACCACTCGATCGCCGGGCGACAGCTCCCCGGCGCGCTCGGCCGCCCGAATCATCTCGAGCGCGGGCCGGTCCTTCGCGGACCCGCCCGGGTTCGCCGACTCGACCTTCGCCGCAACCGTCGCCCCCGGCGGCCCGTCCACCGCCACCAGCGGCGACCCGATCGTCCCGAGGATGCTCCGCTTCATACCCCCGAGTACTCCCTCGCCGGTTTTACGGTGTCGGTCACCGGCAGCCCCTGACGCTACCGCAGCCAGCCACGCGACGCTCGCGAACCGCCGGTCGTCGTCCGCTGGAACTGTTGGTTCCGATACCGTGAAACCCCTCGCACCGGTAGGAGGTGGTATGAGTGACACCCAGCAGTTGGAGACGATGCGACCGAACCCCACGTTCTCGGCGGGCGCGTACGAGGACTCCGTCGCGACGTGGGAGGCGCTCGCGGACCGCGTGGTCGTGAAGGTGTGGGGCGGGGACTGGTGCGTGGACTGCCGCCAGCAGCTCCCGGACTTCGGCGCGCTACTGGACGCCGCTGGCGTCGACGCCGTCGAGCACTATCCCGTCGAGCGCGGCGACGACGGCAAGGTCGGCCCCGGCGTCGACGAGTACGGCATCGAGCGCATCCCGACGGTCGTCGTCGAGGACCGCGAGACCGGCGAGGAGCTCGCGCGGTTCGTCGAGGACGCCCCCATCCCGCTGGGCGTCGCGCTCGCCGAGGACCTCGAAGCGCACGTCTGACTCGCGGGCTCGGCTCGGACTCGTTTTCGACGCGCGACGCGTTCCTCGCACGCCCCCCGGCGGTGTAGGATCGGGGTCTGGAACGCGCGAGCGCCGTCAGTCCTCGAGGAAGGCGACGGCGTCGGCCAGGGTGTCCGCGGGCGGCGAGCACGCGAACGACCGGCACGCGTACGCCGTCGGGCCGTCCCGCGCCTCGCGGCCGGCCCAGATCGGTGGGGCGTCGTCGAGGTCGAGGACGTCCAGCCAGTCCGCGAGCGCGTCCTCGGTCGCGGGACGCTGTGCGACGACGCGCCGCGGCAGGTACGTTTCCGCCAGGGTCTCCCGGAACTCCGCGGGGCGGTCGTCGCACGCGAGCGTCAGTTCGGCGTCGCCGCGTCGGTAGCGGTCCGCGACGAGCGCGAGCGAGGGGTGCTCCACGGGACTGGCCTCGACGCGCGAGCCGTGACTCTCCAGCACCGTCTCGACGACGGCCTCGTACCGGTCGTCGGTCGCGAAGTGCGAGAGCGACAGGAGGACGTCGCACGCGACGCCGAGGCTCGACGGCGTCGACTGGTCGCGAACCTCCTGCGGGCGAACGACCAGGCGCTCGCCGGACGCGGGGGTGAAGAACACGCTCCCGGCGTCGGCGTCGTAGAACTCCTCGACGACGACGTCCGCGAGGTCGACGGCGAACGCGAGCGACTCGACGTCGCCCGTCGCCTGGTAGTGGTCGAACGCGCCGCGCGCGAGGAACGCGTAGTCCTCCAGGTAGCCCTCGCCCTGCACGTCGAGCGGGCGGCCGTCCGCGGACGTACCGTCGTCGCCGCTCGCGGCGGGGTCGTCGGCGTCGACGGGGATCGCGCGTCGCGAGAGCCGTCGAGCGTCCGCGTCCCAGAGGTGCTCGCGGGCGAACGCGAGCGCGTCCCCCGCGAGGTCGGCGTGTTCGTCCTCGCCCAGGACGAGCGCGCTCTCGGCGAGCGCGCTGATGGCGAGGCCGTTCCAGCCGGCGAGGACCTTCTCGTCGCGGCGCGGCCGCGGTCGCTCCGCGCGAGCGTCGAACACCGCGTCGGTGGCGCGCGCCAGGCGCTCGCGGACGTCCTCGGGGGGCAGGTCGTGGTCCGCCGCGAGGTCCTCGACGCTCGCCGAGATCGTCAGCACGGTCTGGCCGTCCTCGAAGTTCCCCGAGGGGGTGACGCCGAAGCGGTCGCAGAACAGGTCCGCGTCGGCGGGCTCGCAGTCCTGGCTCGCCGCGATCGCGTCCGCCACCTCGTCGGGCGTCCACACGTAGAACGCGCCCTCCTCGTGCTCGCCCGCCTCGTTCTCGCTCTGGGCGTCGAGCGTCGCGTACAATCCACCGTCGGGGTGGCGGAGTTCGCGGTCGAGGAAGTCGACGGTCTCGCGGACGACGTCGGCGTAGCGGTCGTCGCCCGTGACCTGGTAGCCGGCGAGGAACACGCGGGGGAGTTCGCCGTTGTCGTACAGCATCTTCTCGAAGTGCGGCACCGTCCAGTCCCGGTCCGTGCAGTACCGGTGGAACCCGCCGCCGACGTGGTCGTACAGGCCGCCGTCGGCCATCGCCGAGAGCGTCTCGGAGACCACGTCGCCGTAGGAGTCCCGGCCGGTCTCGTGGTGCGCGCGCAGGAGGACGTGCAGGCGGGCCTCCTGCGGGAACTTCGGGCCCTGGTTCCCGAACCCGCCGTGTTCGCGGTCCGCGCCGCGCTGGATGGCGTCGGCCGCGTCCTCCAGGAGAGTGTCGTCGGGCGCCTCCGCGCCCGCGGAGGGCACGTCCTCGAGGCGATCGCGCGCGGCGGCCGTCCACTGGTCCGCGCGATTCTCCATCTCCCGGCGGTCCTCCCCGTCCCCCCACGACGCCGCGATGCGCGAGAGCAACTCCCGGAACCCGGGCATGTTCCGCCTGGGTTCCTTGGGGAAGTACGTCCCGACGTAGAACGGCTTCCCCTCGGGCGTCAGCCACGCGGACAGCGGCCAGCCGCCGCTGCCGGTGACGGTCTGGCAGACGGTCATGTAGATCGAGTCGACGTCCGGGCGCTCCTCCCGGTCGACCTTGATGGGGACGAAGTGCTCGTTCAGGATCTCGGCGACGTCGTCGTCCGTGAAGCTCTCGTCTTCCATGACGTGACACCAGTGGCACGCCGAGTACCCGATCGAGAGGAAGATCGGCTTGTCCTGCTCGCGCGCCGCCGCGAGCGCGTCGTCGTCCCAGGGCTGCCAGTGCACGGGGTTGTCCGCGTGCTGTCGCAGGTACGGGGACGCCTCCTCGTCGAGTCGGTTCCGGTCCGTGGGGTCGCTCATGCTCGCGCCTTCGTGACGACGGCGGGTAAATGCGTTCGTCGCGGCCATGGGGACGCACCTCGCCGCGGCGACCGGAACCGACGCGAGCCGCACGTTCGTGCATAGCTCGGTGCGCTGGAAGGGGAAACTTTACAGCGTCGTGCGTACCGGATTCGCGTATGAGTGAGACCGTCCTGCTGGTCGGTGGCGGCGGCCGCGAGCACGCCATCGCCCGAGCCGTCGACGAGGCCGACGAGCCCGCGACGCTGTACGCGTGCGCGAGCAACCGCAACCCGGGCATCGCGCGACTCGCCGAGGACTTCGAGACGCTCGACGAGAACGACCCGGACGCGGTCGTCGACTACGCGCTCGCGGTCGACGCGACGCTGGCCGCCATCGGCCCGGAGTCGCCGCTGCAAGCGGGCGTCGTCGACGCACTTGAGGACGCCGGCGTGTACGCGTTCGCGCCGCGCGAGGCGGACGCCAGGATCGAGACGGACAAGGCGTTCCAGCGGGAGTTCATGGAAGCGAACGAGATCCCGGGGCGCATCGACTACGCGACGTTCGAGGACGTCGACGACGCGTGCGAGTACGTCCGCGAGTACGACGGCGACGTCGCCGTCAAGCCGGTCGGCCTCACGGGCGGGAAGGGCGTTCGCGTCACCGGCGATCAGGTGACCGAGGACGAGGCCGTCGCGTACATGCGGGACAGCGACTGGGACGACTGGGTGGTCGAGGAGCGCCTCGTCGGCGAGGAGTTCACCGTGCAGGCGTTCGTCGCGGGCGACGACGTCCTCGTGACGCCCGCCGTCCAGGACCACAAGCGCGCGTACGAGGGCGACGAGGGCCCGAACACGGGCGGCATGGGGAGCTACACGGACGCGTCGTTCCAGCTGCCGTTCATGCGCGAAGCGGACAGCTTCGAGGCGCTGCAGATCCTGGAGGCGACCGTCGAGGCGCTGGAGGACTACCGCGGGATCCTGTACGGGCAGTTCATGCTCACCGCGGACGGCGTCAAGGTCGTCGAGTTCAACGCGCGCTTCGGCGACCCGGAAGCGATGAACACGCTCCCCGTCCTCGAGACGGACTACGTCGAGGTCATGCAGGCCGCGCGCGACGGCCACCCGCTCCCGGAACTCGAGTTCGCCGACCGGGCGACGGTCTGCAAGTACGCCGCGCCAGAGGGCTACCCCGTCGACCCCGAGGCCGGGACGAAGGTCGCGGTCGACGAGGAGCGGGCGCGCGATGTCGCCGTGGACTACGACGGCGACGCGCTCCTGTTCTACGCGAGCGTCGACGAACGCGACGACGGCATCTACACCACGACCTCCCGCGCGTTCGCGGTCGTCGGGGTCGCGGACACGATCGCGGACGCGGAAGCGGTCGCCGAGGCCGTGCTCGACGAAGCCGGCGACGAGGGCCTGCACGTCCGGCACGACGTCGGCAAAGCCGACCTCGTCCAGTCCCGCATCGACCACGTCGAGGAACTCCGCGGCGACTGACTGCGAGCGCTCGCGCGGGATGGATTCAAGGCCCAGCGTGGACTACGAGGGGACGTGACCGACGACGAGCCAGCCGGCGACGAGCACGCGACCGACGGCGAGCCTGGAGCGGACGGCGAGCCGACAGCCGACGACGAGCCCACGCCCAGGCACGACCGCGTCCGCGGCCATCCGACGCCGGGGCCGCTGAACTCGCTCCAGCACTGGACGAGCGCGAAGTCGCCGCTGCGCGTCGCACTGAACTACGTCGTGGTCTGGCTCGTTCGGGTGTCGCCGAGCCTGAAGCTGAAGAACTGGCTGCTCGCGCGCATCGGGGTCACCGTCGGCGACGGCGTCTCCTGGGGGCTGGAGGCGACCCCGGACGTGTTCTGGCCGGAGCGTATCACGCTCGGCGACCACGTGATCGTCGGGTACGACGCCACGCTGCTGTGTCACGAGTTCCTCCAGGCGGAGTACCGCGTCGGCGACGTCGTCGTCGGCGACCGCGCGATGATCGGCGCCGGCGCGATCGTCCTCCCCGGCGTCGAGATCGGTGCGGGCGCGCAGGTCGCCGCGAACTCCCTCGTCACGCGCGACGTCGAACCCGGCACCACGGTCGCCGGCGTCCCCGCACGACCGATGCGCGGCGACGACAGCGACGACGCCGGCCTCGACGACGACTGAAAGCTTCGGGGCCGGCAGCGCGGTCGGAGTTCCGCACCGCGGTCAGCGTTCGCGGACGACGCCCTCGCGGAGCACCTTCCGGTTCGGCACGACGTACTCGTGGTCGTCGTCCTCGACGCGCGTGACGAACAGGTCGACCTCCTGCACGACGCCCTCGCTCTCGCCGATGCGGACGCGGTCGCCGATGCTGTACGGCTGTTCGAGGAGGAGGTACACGCCGGCAGCGGCCGAGCGGAGGAAGTCCCAGAGCGCGACGACGCCGAACGCGATCACGCCGAAGAAGTACAGGAACAGGAGCACGAGCAGCGCGATCGTCGCGACCCCGATCTGCCCGAGGGAGACGAGCGCCGCGACGTACAGCACGCTGTACCGCACGATACGCGGGATGAACGTGACTTCCGGGAGCTTCACGCCGCGGAGGCGTTCGCTCACGACGAGTTCGGCCTTGTCCGCGACGACGAACCCGACGATGAGGACGAGCACCGCGACGAACACCTGCGGCACCATCTGCACGACGATCTGCCAGAACAACGCCGTGTCCAGACTCAGCACCGTCACCGCCCCGAGGACGGCGATCCCGAACACGACCCACGCGAACAGCCGGGACAGGAGGTCGATCGTGGACGTGCCGAGGCTCTGCGCGCTCCGCTCGAACGACGTTCCTTCGACCGCGTCGCCGACGCCCGCGGCCTGCAGCGTCCGGCGGCTCACGCGACCGACGAGGACGCCGAGCAGCCCGCCGACGAGGACGACGAGCGCTGCACGCGCGTACGTCTCCCACGGCAGGTTCGCGAGCCACTCCGGCACCCACTCCAGCTGCAGGGCGACCATCAGTAGTCCTCCGGATCGATCTCCAGAACCAGCTCACCGCCCTTGAACGCCCGCACGAGCCCGTCGCTCTCGCTGAGCACGATCGCGGTCGCGTTCGTGTCCCGCGTCACCGCACCCGCCGCCATGTGCCGCGTGCCCAGGCCCTTCGGGATGTCGACGCCCTCCGCGGACGGCTCCAGGTACCGGTACGCGCTCACGATCTTCCCGGAGTCCGAGATGACGAACGCGCCGTCGAGGCGCGAGAACTCCTTCAGCATCACGTTCACGATCGGATCCCCGACGTGCACGTGACTCTTCTCGAACGGATTGTACGACAGCGGCCGGGACTTGTTCATGACCTTCCCGGCGTCCCCGACGACGAACAGCGCGCCGACCGGTTCGCCCTTCTGGCCCTTCTTCCCGAGTTCCACGACGAGTTCGAGGACGTCCTTGATGACGGACGCCTCGGCGCGCGAGTTCGCGAACAGGTCGTAGACGCCCGACCGCACCTCCTCCTCGGCGCGCACGCGAGACACCGTGTCCACGCTCCCGTCGAACACGCTCGTCGCACACAACACGGTGTCCCCGCCGTCGACGAACCCCTGTTCGAGCGCGCCCTCCAGCCCGAACTTCACGCGCTGAGACACCTCGTCGAAGTCCAGTGGCAGCTCGACGAACGCGTCGGCGCCCACCGAGTTCTCGGTGGCGATGACGACGACGTCCGTCTCCTCCAGGTCGTCGAACCGCTCGAAGTACGAGCCGCTCGGCGAGAACAACACTACGGCATCGACGTCAGCGAACAACCCGTCGAACAACTCGCCGATGTTCTCCATCGGAAACACAAAACCGCCCAGTGGTGAAAAAGCCTTCTGCAGCGTCCGACGCGAGTCAGACGAATCGCGCTCTTCGAGCACGGGACTGGCCGGTTCGTCGAGCCGGGACGCCGCGAGAGTAACGGCTTTCAGCGATCTCTCCATTATGAAACCGATGAGGCTTTTCGACGCCGACCGGCGGACGACACCGATCGAAGCTGAACCGTTCGAACGATCGCGCTTCGAGAGCGAGTTCGAGCTAGAGCGGGTCCTTCACGCGGCGCCAGAAGCACTCCTGAACGAACAGGTGTTCGTCTTCAGTCGACAACCGAGCCTCGACCCCGGGCTCCCAGACCTCCTCGGACTCGACAGATACGGGAACACGATCGTCTTCGAACTCAAGAGAGGGCTGAGTGGCACTGGTAGCGCCAGCGAGGAGACCATCATCAGCCAGCCACAGAACTACGCGCGTGCCCTGGCCCCGTTCACGTACGACGACCTGGACGAACTCTATCAGTCCTACCGGCAGCAAATCCACAGCGGCGAGTGGGACGTCGACGACGCACTCGTTCCCGCCGACTCGCTCGACGACGCGTTCGAGTCCGTCTTCGACCGCGTCCAGAACCCCGAGGACTACAATCAGCACCAGCGCATGGTAATCGTCGCCGAGACGATCACCCCTCAAACCGCTGAGAACGCCCGCTACCTCCAGGATCAGGGACTGTACCTACAGGCCCAGGAGGTTCAACTGTTCGAAACTCCAGACGGGACGGGAGAGACGCTCGCGACGACCGTCGTCGTCGATTACGACGACAGACAGGTGCGCCCGAGTCGCGTCGGGAACCCGACGTACGAAGCACTGAACCGCGAAATCCTCGAACGAGCGTACCCACGGATCCAGTCCCTCGTCGGCAAATCGACGGTCGAGCAACTCGTCAACTCCTTCGACAGCCGCGAACCACGATTCCACTCGAACCACCCCCAACACCCCGAAAGCATCGAATTCAGCCTCCGCGTCAAACCACGCACCGACGGGGAGGTTCGCGTCACACTCGACGTCGACGACGACGAACCCACGGTCGACACGATCCGGGAACACGCCCCCCGGTTCGAGGAGCACGACTTCGAAGTGAGCCACACGCGCTCACGGCACCGAGTCGTCATGTACACGTGGGAGATGGACAGCTTCGAACCCCTGAACCGAGATGCGGTGCTCGACGAGATCGCCGAGACGCTCGCCCAACTCGTCGAGCTCAGCCACCAGATCTTCGACGCCCCACCACACTGAACCGTCGACGCTACCACCGTCCACCCGTCACTTCGACCACCGAGAGAACGCGCGGGACCGGATTCGAACCACGGTCGCTCACTGCGTTCGCTCCCCGGTTCGAATCGGTCGTCGTGATGCCTCTCCTCACCTTCGTTCGGAGAGGCATGCGCGGGACCGGATTTGAACCGGCGGACTCCTACGAGACAGCGTCCTAAGCGCTGCGCCGTTTCCTGGCTTGGCTACCCGCGCTCGCTCCGAGAGTAGGCGACGAACCCCCCAAGAACCTGTCGGCTCGGACGCGGGATTCAAGAGTCCGCGGCGTGCATCGAGTGGTGTGTATCGAGCGAGCGACCGCGTGGACAACGAGGAGTGGGTGCGCGAGCTGCAGGCGGTCTGCGAGCGCCTGGAGTTGGGGTCGGCGGCGCGAACGACGGCGACGGACCTGTTCCTGTCGACGGCGCCCGAATCGGATCGGTCCAAGCCCGCGGCGATCGCGGCGAGCGTGTACGCCGCGTCGCTCTTGGAGGGCGACGAGCGCTCGCAGACGACGGTGGCGGACGCCGCGGACGTGTCGCGGTTGAGCGTCCAGCAGCGCTGGAAGGACGTCATCGAGGACGCGGGATTCGAACCGCCGTCCTGGTAGCGAGATATCGAAGCGCGGGGCGTTAGCGGGTCGCGGACCGGCCGTCCCGTTCCGGTGTGGGGGTCCCGTGTTCGTCGATCTCGCCGTTCACGATGCGGGTCGACGAGATCGGGTCGCCGTCGTCGGCGATGACGTGATCGACGACGACGATGTCGAGCGGGTCGACGCCGGCTTCCTCGCGGAGTTCGTTGATGCGTTCGCCCGTGTCCTCGGTCTCCGGGGAGACGACGAGCACGTCGAACTGCGGTTCGGTCGCGATCCCGGTCGGCTCCGTGAGTTCGCGAACCCGGAACTCGCGGTCGTACTCGTCGGCGAGCGCCTCGAGGTCGCGTTCCAGGTCGCGCTTGCGTTCCGCGTACGAGCGCACGTACCGGTCGACGTGCCGGGTCTTCGGTGCGAGTTCGTTACTCGTCAACCCCACCGTCACGTCCCCGAGTTCGAACGCGCGCTCGAACAGCGCGCGATGCCCGTCGTGAACTGGGTCGAACGTCCCACCCAGCGCAACATTCATGCCCGAACTCTCGGTCGGCCGCGGCATAAAAGGATTGAATCCGGGAACCGCGTCCGTCCGATCAGGTATCGGACGGGTTCGATGAGTCGTCGGCGTCCCCGCGTCCGTCGTCCTCGTCCGAATCGTCGCCCTGCACGGTGATGGTGACGGGTTCGTCGCTCGTCTCGACGGGCTCGGCTTCCTCGACCGCTTCGTCGCCGTCGAGGAGTTCGTCGAGGTTGAACACGGCGTTCAGTTCGTCCTGCACCTGCCCGACGACGCCCGAGACGAGCTCGCTCGGCGGGATCGCGGTGTACTCGAAGGGATTGTTCCCGGCGCCGGACGCGGAGCGCTTCTCGCGGTGCACCTTCTCCTCGTCGTGCAGTTCCGCGAGCGCCTCCCGGACCGTGCTCGGGTAGAGGCCGGTGCCTTGCGCGATCTCCTCGCTCGTGGCCGCCGGGTTGGCCTGCAGGTAGATGTAGATCTTCGCGCGCGTTTCGGTGTCGAGCACCCACGAGAGCAGGTCGACGAGGCCGGAGTCGAACCCGTCGACGGCCTGCTGGCGTCGACTCGTCGATTCCTCGTCGCCGTCCGGCGCGCTCGCGTCGGCTTCGTCCGGCGTCGCGTTCCCGTCGTCCGCCGTGGTGTCCGCGTCGTCCCTGGACATGTCCTATCGGTGAGGACACAAGCGACCGGCGGGTAAAAACCCATTGCTCGGGGCGCTTCGAACTCAGGTCGACAGCACGAGGGACTCGCACAGCGCCTCGAACCCGTCCGCGTCCAGCACGCGTCGCTGGCGTTGCGCGCCGCTCTCGGCGTCGAGGACGTCCCGAATGCCGGAGACCCCGAGGCGGTCGCACTCGCGGTCGACGACCGCCGCGAGCGACACGGTGCCGTTCCCGTCGAGGCCGACGAACGTGGCGTCGTGCCCGTACCGGAGCGCCCGCCACTTGTTCTCGTCCAGGAGCTCCCGCCGGTGCTTGTGCGGGTACCCATCGCCGCGCGCGTTCCAGGGGTCCGCGAGGTCCGCGTACCGCTCGCGGAGGTCCGCGACCAGCGCCCGCGTGTACTCGACGAACGCGAACACCACCTCGGGGTCGGCCTGCCCGTCGGGCGTGCGGACCTCGACGGTGCCGTGGCCGGAGTGCGGGCGGACGTCGTACCAGAGCTCGCCGCGATCCCGGATGCTGTCGGTGTCGATCATCCGGTCCTCGAACGCGGCGAAGTCGTCGTACCCCTCGAACGCGGTCGGCATCCCCGTGTTCGGCAGGCCCTCGAAGATCTTCGAGCGCGCCGACGCCAGCCCGGTGTCGTAGCCGTCCCAGAACGGCGAGTTCGCCGCGAGCGCGAGCATCGGCGGCAGGAACCAGCGGAGTTCGTTCGCAATCCACGTCGCCGCGTCCGCGTCGTCCACGCCGACGTGCACGTGCAGGCCCGCGGTCGTGTTCCGGTGCTGCGGGTACTGGATGCGGTCGAGCTGACTGCGGTACCGCGGTTTCTCCGCGTGCTCCAGCTCCCGCCACCGCGCGCCCGGATGCAGGCCGGCGCCAGCGACCCGGTAGCCCTCGCCGGCGGCGAACTCGACGAGCGCGTCCCGCACGGCGTGCAACTGGTCGTGGGCGTCCGCGAGGTCCTCGCACTTCGGGGTCTGCGTCTCGATCACCGTCTTGAAAAGCTCGTGGTCGAGCCGGTCGTCGAGGATCGCGGGCGGGTCGGCGTCGTAGACGAGCGCGTCGCTGCCCGACACCGGCAGTCCGTCGTCGTCGACGACGAAGAACTCCTCCTCGATGCCGAGCGTCCCCGCGTCCTCGAACGCCGCTCTCGACCCTCGCTCGTCCATCGACGCCACGTTCGCCCGCACGTAATAAAAGGAGTGCGGAGTCGGCAGGTGGTCGCGCACGACCGCACCACGACCGCGAACGGAGCCGTGGTCCCGTCGACGGGGCTCCAGCGGGGCTCAGCGCGGGCGGGCGACGA
>Ga0207756_100294_pt1 | contig 21037 bp, 19 predicted proteins | sample A23M1SouthBayCA_FD_187748 | JGI IMG/M metagenome (GOLD analysis project Ga0207756, IMG submission 187748) | Aerobic enrichment media microbial communities from Eden Landing Ponds, California, USA - A23 M1 (3) (SPAdes) | ecosystem: Environmental > Aquatic > Marine > Unclassified | place...
GGACTTCGGGTGGATTCAGGCGGCGGTGGAGACGGCGACGGGGTGGGCTGGCCTCGGCATCATCGCCGTGTACTCCTTTCTGATCGCGTTCGTGCTGCCGCTCCCGAGCGAGGTCGTGCTGTTGGCACCGCTGGACGTCGGGCTGCCGTGGTGGTCCGAGCTCGGCCTCATCATCGTCGTGAGCGGCGCCGGGAAGGCCGCCGGGAGCCTGTTCGCGTTCCACATCGGACAGGAGGCCAAGGAAGCGGGACCCGTCATCAGGTTCCTCCGCCGGTCCCGGTTCGACGTGATCGAGTGGAGCGAGGCGAAGACCGTCGAGATCGCACGCAAGTACGGGTACGCGGGGCTGGCGCTGGCACTGTGCGTGCCGGGGTTCCCGGACACCATCTCCATCTACGCGTTCTCGATCCTCGAGGAGGACTACGCGAAGTTCGCGGTTGCGACGTTCGCGGGAAGCGTCGGCCGCCTCGTCTTCTGGGAGGCCGGAGTCGAGGCGGTCACGATCTTCATCTGACCGCGCCTGGGCTCCCGGCGGCCGCTTCTCACGGGCTGAGGACGGGCATCGCGCTTTACGCTCGCAGCCAGCGTCCTCTCTGTATGAACCGCAACGTCTCCAACCGATCCGTGATGGGCGGTGTCGTCGTCGTCCTGGGCGTGCTCCTGCTGCTCGGGACCACTGGCGCGTTCGACACCGAGAACCTCGTGCAGTACGTTCCGTCGCTGTTCGTCCTCGTCGGCGTCTACGCGATCGCGAAGAGCGGATTCCGGAACCTCACCGGGCCGCTCGTGCTGATCGTCGTCGCCGGTGCCGTCCAGTTGCTCGCTCTCGACGTCCTCACCGAGGCGTTCGTGGCGGCGTACTGGCCGGTCGTCGTGGTCGTCGCCGGACTCGCCATCCTCGTCTCGCGAGCCCGACGTCCCGACCCGACCGTCTTCCAGGAGGACCTCGACCTGGTCGCGGTGTTCGGTGGCGTGGAACGCCGACCGGTGGGCGAACGGTTCCGGCGGGCCGACGTCGCGGTCGCGTTCGGCGGCGCGGAACTCGACCTCCGGGACGTGGCGAGCGCGTCACCGAGCGAGGTGGACGCGCTCGTGCTGTTCGGCGGCGCCGACGTGTACGTGCCCGCGGACTGGGTCGTCGAAGTCGACGCGATCCCCGTGTTCGGGGGCGTAACCGACGAGCGTCCGCACGCCCCCCTCTCGGCGGCCGGCGAGTCCCCGGACCTCGTCGTCACTGGCGTCGTTCTCTTCGGTGGCCTCACGATCAAGTGACGGCGCGGCTCCTCGATCGAGCACCCGCCAGCCTCCACGCGAACCCGCTCCACGAGAACTCGCCCCACGCGACCGCATCGCTTTTGTCGACGACGCCTGAACCCTCGAGCGTGCAGCGCCGCGTCCCCAAGAATCGCCGTATGCGCTCGACCCGGTAGCGCCCGGTGGGGACGGTCGCGTCGCCTCGTCATGGAGGCCGAGTGCGCGACCGCGAAACCCGGTGACTCGTTCTCGCACCGTCGACGAGGAGTGCTCGCGGCCAGTCGGCGCCGCAGTTTCGACTATCGACCGATGCACGCACGCACGAACCGGCGGGTTTTAGGCCCGCACCGACCGGAGGCAGACGTATGAGTAGCGACGAGTACCCGACCGACGAGCCCGCGGTGGTAACGTGTGGGTTGCCGTACGCCAACGGCGACCTCCACGTCGGCCATCTGCGGTCGTACACGGCAGGCGACGCGTACAGTCGCGCGCTTCGAAAACTCGGCCAGCAGACGGCGTTCGTCAGCGGCTCGGACATGCACGGCACGCCGATCGCGGTCGGCGCGGAGAAGCAGGGCGTCGACCCCGAGGACATCGCGTACGAGTACCACGAGCAGTACGAGGAGACGTTCCCCGAGTTCAACGTCGACTTCGACAACTACGGGCACACGGACGACGAGACGAACACCGAAGTCACGCGCGACATCGTCCGCACCCTCGAGGACGAGGGGTACGTGTACGAGAAGGAGATCAAGGTCGCGTGGGACCCCGCGGAGGACCAGCCGCTCCCGGACCGGTACGTCACGGGAACCTGCCCGTACTGCGGGGAGACGGCGCGCGGCGACGAGTGCGACGAGGGGTGCGGCCGGCACCTCGAACCCGGTGAGATCGAGGATCCGACGAGTGCGATCACGGGGAACGCCGCGGAGTACCGGGACCGCGAGCACAAGTTCTTCGCGGTGAGCGAACTCAGCGACTACCTCAGCGAGTTCCTCGACGGCCTGGAGGGGACGAGCAACGCCCGGAACCAGCCCCGTGAGTGGATCGAGAGCGGGTTGCAGGACTGGTGCATCACGCGAGACATGGACTGGGGGATCGACTACCCGGGCGCGGAGGAGGAACTCGTCCTGTACGTGTGGGTCGACGCGCCGATCGAGTACATCTCGTCGACGAAGCAGTACTCGGAGCGCGTCGGCGCGGACGAGTACGACTGGGAGCAGGTGTGGCGGCCGCAGGCCGAGGACGAAGCGGGCGCCCCCGACGCGGCCGCCGGCGCGCCAGGGAACGGCGAGATCGTGCACGTCATCGGGCGGGACATCATCCAGCATCACACGATCTTCTGGCCCGCAATGCTGCACGTCGCGGGGTACACCGCGCCCCGAGCGGTGTGTGCGACCGGGTTCGTCACGATCAACGGCAAGGGCCTCTCCACCAGCCGGAATCGGGCGATTTGGGCGCGGGAGTACCTCGACGAGGGGTTCCACCCGGACCTGCTGCGGTACTACCTGACGACGATGGGCGGGTTCCAGCAGGACCTGGACTTCTCCTGGGAGCGGTTCGCCGAGCGCGTGAACGGCGAGCTCGTCGGGACCGTCGGGAACTTCTTCTACCGGAGTCTCCTGTTCGCGGCGCGGAACTTCGACGGCACGCCGGACGCCGAGGTCAGCGAGGACGTCGCTGACCGGATCGACGAGGCCGTGGAGGCGTTCCACGCGGCGGTGAACGACTACGACCTGCGCGGCGCGAGCGAGGCCGGCGTGCGCCTCGCACGATACGGGAACGAGTACATCCAGGGGCACGAACCCTGGAAGCTCGAGGACGGCGGCGCCGAGCAAGCGCAGGTCATCCGGGACTGCGTGCAGATCGCGAAGGCGGTCGCGGTGCTCGTGGAGCCGTTCATGCCCGAGAAGGCCGAGCGCGCGTTTGCGCAACTCGGCGAGGACGCCGACGTCCACGCGGTCACGGTCGACGCCGCGACCGGGGCGCCGGGCGCGTTCGGCGAGCCCGACGAGCTGTTCGCGCAGGTCGAGGACGACCGCGTCGAGGAGCTGGAGGCGAAGCTCGCGGAGAGGGTCGCCGACGCCGCGGACGACGACGCGGAAGTGGACGCGGACGAGACCGAAAGCGATTCGGGTGCGGGCGAGGACGATGCGGGCATGAGCGACGTCGAACCGCTCGCGGAGGACCGCATCGCGTTCGAGGACTTCCAGGCGATGGACCTGCGCGTCGGCCGCGTCGAGTCCGCGGCGGGCATCGAGGGCGCGGACGAACTCGCGACGCTCGACGTGGACCTGGGCGCGGAGACGCGCACGGTCGTCGCGGGCATCAAGCAACTGCACGACCTCGACGAACTCCCCGGCACGAAGGTCGTCGTGGTGGCGAACATGGAGAAGAACGAGCTGTTCGGCGTCGAGTCCAACGGGATGGTGCTCGCCGCCGGCGAGGACGCCGACCTCCTCACCACGCACGGCGACAGCGAGCCCGGCACGAAGGTTCGCTAGCGACCCGCCATCGTCGACGGGGTCGTCGCGGCGGCCCTCGGGCCGGCCGTCGTCCCCGTGTGCATCGCTCCAAGGCCACAGTCTCTTTGCCCGCCTTTTAATTGGCGTCGGGGCGGAGTTCGCGGGTGTCATGAATACGCTCGAGATAGCGGTGCGGCTGGTCGCCGGGGTGGGGCTCATCCTGGCGAACGGGTTCTTCGTCGCGATCGAGTTCGCGCTGACGCGCGCTCGCCAGTTCACGGAGGACGAGTTCGTCGGCGATAGCGAGGGCGCACTCCGGCGGGCGTGGGAGATGACCCAGGAGCTCGAGCTGTACCTGACGACGTGCCAGGTCGGGATCACGGCGTCGAGCATCGCGGTCGGGATCGTCGCGGAGCCGGCGCTCGCCGCGATCTTCGAGCCGGTGTTCGCGAACACGGCGCTCGCGTCCGTCGGGGCGGGCGCGATCATCGCGTTCCTCATCATCAACCTCGTGCACCTCACGCACGGCGAGCAGACGCCGACGTACCTCGGCGTGGAGCGCTCGCGGTTCGTGTGCCGGTACGGGGCGGAGCCGCTGTACTGGTTCCACTACGCGATCTCGCCGATCATCACGCTCGGGGACTGGGTGGCGAAGATGACCCTGAAGCTGTTCGGGGTGGAGATGACGGGTGCGTGGCTGGAGACCGAGGAGGACGTCATCGAGTCGCGCGCGGACCTCCGGAACCGCCTCGGGTCGGTGCTGGACGAGGGCGACCTGTCCGACGAACGCCGGGAGGAGGTGATGAACGCGCTCGAAATCGGCGAGCAGCCGGTTCGGGACGTGATGGTGTCCGCCGAGGACGTCGTCGCGCTGTCGACGGCGGTGGACGTCGAGGAGAACATGCGGCGGATGGCCGAGCAACCCCAGACGCGGTACCCGCTCGTCGGCGAGGACCTCACCGAGTTCGAGGGGATCGTCTACCTGCCGTCGTTCGCGGAGCGGCCGGAGGCGTTCGCGAGCGGGGACGTCGACCTGCGGGAGCTCGCGGCGCCGCCGATGACGCTCTCGCCGGACGTGGACGTGAGCGACGCGATCGACCAGTTCCAGGCGGAGGGCCAGGAGCTCGCGCTCGTGTTCGAGGACGGTGAAGTGGTCGGGCTGGTGACGGTGACGGACCTCCTCGAGGCCGTGACCGGCGACGTCGAGGATCCGCTCGACGGGGCGTGATCGGGCGCGATACTGGACGCGACATCGGGCGGTGACTCGACGTCAGCGAGCGGAGATCGCGGTCTGGATCGGCGTCACCGTTCGGCGGGATGGAGGTTCGCGTCCGAAGGGTTGCGCGCGTCGTAGCGGTCGACGAACGCGTCGAGTCGCTCGGGGTCGTCGGCGCCGGGCAGGGTCGTTTCGGCGGTGGTCGAGGGGGCGTCGACGTCGAGGCGGTCGGCGACGAGGTCGGCGGTGGACTCGGCCATCCGCCGGTACGTGGTGAGCTTCCCGCCGACGACGCTCGCGAGGTTCGCGACGCCGTCCGCGTCGTGATCGAGGCGGAAGAACCCTCGCGAGATGCCCCTGCGGTCGCTGTCGCCCTCGTCGGGGGCGTATAGCGGTCGGACGCCCCACCACGTGCGGGTGACGTCGGCGTCCGCGACGGCGGGGAGCATCGCGGCGCACTCCTCGACGCAGCGCTCGAGCTCCCAGTCGGCGCGCTCGTACTCGTCGGGGTCGCCCACGGGCACGCTCGTGGTGCCGAGGACGACCTCGTCGCCGTGCGGGAGGACGATGTCGCCGTCGTCGGGGTCCCGGCAGCGGTTCAGGACCGGGTCGAGGTCGTCGTAGTCGACGGCGAGCATCGCGCCGCGGGAGGGCGCCATCTCGACGTCCACGCCCGCCATCGCGGCGACGTCGCCCGCCCACGCGCCGGCGGCGTTCACGACGAACTCGGGGTGGACGGTCGCGTCGACGCTCCCGCCGATGTCGGCGGCGACGACGCGGCCGTCCGCGACCGCGAGGTCCTCGAGGGGCGCGTGCGGGTGCACGCTCCCGCCCGCGTCCTCGACCGCGGCGGCGTTCGCCGCGACCAGCCGGGACGGGTAGACGACGCCGTCGGGCACCGCCATCGCGCGCTCGACGTCCGCGGAGAGGTCGGGGACGCGGTCGCGGGCCGCCTCGGCGTCCAGGGTCGTCGTCGGGATGCCGACGTCCTCGCACGCCGCGCGCTTCGCGTCGAAGTACGCGGGGTCGTCCGCGGCGAGCTCGACGAACAGCCCGCCGGTGTCCCGCACGCACGCCCCGGCGACGTCCTTCAGGATCCGACTCTCCTCGATGCATTCGGCGGCGCCCTCCGGGTCGGACTCCGCGTAGCGCGCGCCGCTGTGCAGGAGCCCGTGCGAGCGCCCGGACGTGCCGCTGCCGAGGCCGCCGCGGTCGACCAGGGCGACGTCGACGCCGCGCAGCGCGAGGTCGCGTGCGACGCCAGCGCCGGTCGCGCCGCCACCGACGACCAGGACCGTGGGATCTCGTTTCACGTCCGTATCGGAGTGCTGGAGCCTTACGAGGCCACGGATTCAGGCGATGCAGGGGTCGCGTCGAGGCGAGCGGTTCGGGAGCCGCCAGCACTCGATTCCAGTACTCGAAACTTAGTAAATCGCGAAGGCTTTTGACCGGTGCCGGTGAACGTCGACCCATGCGAAGAGCCAAGATCGTCTGCACGCTCGGCCCCGCGTCGAGCGACAGGCGGACGATACGGGACCTCGCCGAGGCCGGGATGTCCGTCGCGCGGGTCAACTCCAGTCACGGGACCCTCGAGTCCCGTCGGGAGATCGTCGAGACCGTGCGGTCGGTCGACGAGGAGACCGACGCGCCGGTCGCGACGATGGTCGACATGCAGGGCCCGGAAGTACGGACCGCCCCGCTTTCCGAACCGATCCACCTCGAAGCCGGAAGCGACGTCACGTTCGTCGCCGGCGACACCGCCACGCCCGAGGTCGTCGGGCTCTCCTACGACCTCGACGGACTCGCCGCGGGCGACAAGGTGCTGCTGGACGACGGCCGCATCGAAACGACCGTCACGAGCGTGGACGCCGACGGCGTGCACGCCCACGTCGACGACGGCGGCGAACTCGCGGGTCGGAAGGGCGTGAACACGCCCGGCGTCGACCTCGACCTGGACGTCGTCACGGACAAGGACCGCGAGGACCTGAAACTCGCGGCCGAACACGACGTCGACTTCGTCGCCGCGTCGTTCGTGCGGGACGCCGAGGACGTCCTCGAGGTCTCGCAGGTCCTGGAGGAGTTCGGTGCCGACATCCCGATCGTCGCGAAGATCGAACGCGCTGGCGCGGTCGACAACCTGGAGGAGATCATCGACACCGCGTACGGCATCATGGTCGCGCGCGGCGACCTCGGCGTGGAACTCCCACTGGAGCAGGTGCCGATGATCCAGAAGCGCATCATCCGGCGCTGCCAGCGGACGGGCACGCCCGTCATCACGGCGACGGAGATGCTGGACTCGATGGTGCACGAACGCCGGCCGACGCGCGCGGAGGCGAGCGACGTCGCGAACGCCGTCCTCGACGGCACCGACGCCGTGATGCTCTCGGGCGAAACCGCGATCGGCGACCACCCCGTCGAGGTGGTGGCCGCGATGGACCGCATCGTCCGACAGGTCGAGGTCGACGAGGCGTACGAGGAGTCCAACGAGCGTCGCGTCCCCGGCGCGGAGGAGTCGCGGACTGACGCGTTAGCGCGCTCCGCGCGATACCTCGCGCGGGACGTCGGCGCGAGCGCGATCGTCGCCGGCACGGAGTCCGGCTACACGGCGCTGAAGGTCGCGAAGTACCGGCCGAGCGTGCCGATCGTCGCGGCGACGACCACGGACGCCGTGCGCCGCCAGCTCGCGCTGTCCTGGGGCGTGCACCCGCAGTACGCGCCCCTGGGCGTGAAGGGCGCGGACGACGTCATCGAGAACGCCGTGGAGGCCGCGCTCGAGGGGGGTGCCGCGAGCAGCGGAGACACCGTCGTCGTGCTCTCCGGGATGATGACGGAACTCGAGGGGACGGGCACGACGAACATGCTGAAGGTGCACATCGCCGCGGAGACGCTCGCCGCGGGGCGCGGCGTGGTGTCGGGGTACGTCTCCGGACCGCTGCATCACGTCGCCCGCGGCGACCTCTCGGACGTTCCCGATGGCGCCGTCGTCGCGCTCGGGCCCGACTTCGACGACGAGTTCACGGGCGACGTGTCGAAGCTCGGCGGGATCGTGGACGCGCGCTCGGGCATGACGGGATATCCGGCGATGATCGCACGGGAGCTCGGGATCCCGATGATCAGCGGCGCGGACGTCATCGACGACTACGACGGCGACGTCGTCACGCTCGACGCGGAACGCGGCGTCGTGTACGAGGGCGAGATCCGCCGCGAGGGCGGCGACCGCGTCGAGTACTGACCGCGGCGAGCGCGGAGCTCGGGGGGTCGCGAGCGACGGTGGACCCGTCGGCTTTTGCACCTCGGCGTCGTACGTCGCGGTATGACGGAGGACACGTCCGCGGACGACGGGCGCGATCGCTCGGCGGACGCGGCCGGGGAGGGCGCGACGGGCGGGGACTCGGCGAGCGCGGAGTGGCATCCGAACGAGCCGGTGCCGCCGGAGTTGCGTGACGACGCCGACGGCGGTCTCGACGAGGACCTCCGCGAGACCGTCGTGGACGACCTGGCCGACCTCGAGGACGACGAACCGGACTACCCGTCGGGCGACGATCCGGTCGAACCGCAGCGCGTCGACGCGGAGAACGCCGCGTTCGTCGTGCTCGGAGTCGCTGCGATGCTCGCGCTCGCCGCGGTGCTCGTCCTCAGTATCTGACCGCGAGGACCTCGATGTCCGACCGCGCCCACGGCTGGCGGTCGGCGACCGCACAAGGTTTAATCGGCCAGCCTGCCTACGTTCGCGCATGGCCGACCCTCTGCTGGGACTGGGATTGCCGTTGCTGCTCTTGCTCGCCGGGACCGCGATGATGCTCGCGGAGGCGGTGATTCCGGGCGCGCAGTTCGTGGTCGTCGGCGTCGCGCTGTTCTTCTCCGGGCTCGTGGGCGTGCTGCTGGGCGGCCCGTTCTCCAGCATCGTCGCGCTGACGCTGATGACGGTGGCGTTCGGGACGTTCGCGTACTTCGCGTTCCGGGAGATGGACCTGTACAACGGCCCGGACCACGGGAAGACGAGCGACTCCGACGACCTGTCCGGGGAGACCGCGGTCGTCACGGAGACGATCACCGCGACGGGTGGGGCGGTGCGACTCACGTCCGGTGGCGGCTTCGACCCGAACTACCGCGCGCGCTCCGAGCACGGCGAAATCGAGGAAGGTGAGGAGGTCATCGTCACCGACCCCGGAGGCGGGAACGTCCTGACGGTGATGTCCGTGGACGCGGTGCGGGAGGACAGCATCGACCGACAGCTCGCCCGCGGTCGCGAGCGGGAGGCGGACGACGGTGACAGCGAGAGCCCGAGCGGAAGCGCCGTCGACGACGCGGCGGCAGCGGACGCGCGGTCGCGGGACGATTCGGCGTCCTCGGGCGCTGAGTCGTCCTCTCGCGACGGCGAGGGGTCCGAAACGGAGACGGAGACGGAGCGCGCGTAAGCTCTATCAACTCCGTTTAGTTAAAGATTAAACAGGAAGGCTTTTTGCTCGTCCATCCAACGTCGAACTATGGTACTGATACCACTGCAGGGTGCCGGCAGCACGATCGTGCTGCTGCTCGTCGTCATCGTCCTCGTACTGGCGATCGCGGCCCTCGCGAGTTCCGTCCAGATCGTGAACGCGTACGAGAAGCGAGCGTACACCCGCTTCGGGAAGTACCAGAAGCTCCTGGACCCGGGTGTCAACTTCGTGACGCCGTTCGTGTCGAAGACGTACACGTTCGACATGCGCACGGAGACGCTCGACGTCCCGCGCCAGGAAGCGATCACGCGCGACAACTCGCCCGTGACCGCGGACGCCGTCGTGTACATCAAGGTCATGGACGCCAAGAAGGCGTTCCTCGAGGTCGACGACTACAAGCGCGCCGTCTCGAACCTCGCCCAGACCACGCTCCGCGCCGTCATCGGCGACATGGAGCTCGACGACACGCTCAACAAGCGCCAGGAGATCAACGCGCGCATCCGGAAGGAACTCGACGAACCCACCGACGAGTGGGGCGTCCGCGTCGAGTCCGTGGAGGTCCGCGAGGTCAACCCCTCGAAGGACGTCCAGCAGGCGATGGAGCAGCAGACGTCCGCCGAGCGCCGTCGCCGCGCGATGATCCTCGAAGCGCAGGGTGAACGGCGCAGTGCGATCGAGGAAGCGCAGGGTGAGAAGCAGTCCAACATCATCCGCGCGCAGGGTGAGAAGCAGAGCCAGATCCTGGAGGCGCAGGGTGACGCGATCTCGACCGTGCTCCGCGCGAAGTCCGCGGAAGCGATGGGCGAGCGCGCCATCATCGACAAGGGCCTCGAGAGTCTCGAGAACATCGGGCAGAGCGAGTCGACGACGTTCATCCTGCCCCAGGAGCTCTCCAGCATGCTCGGCCGGTACGGCAAGCACCTCACCGGCAGCGACGTGAAGACCGGTGACGGCGAGCTGGAGACGAAGGACTTCGACGAGGAGACCCGCGAGATCCTCGGGCTGGACGACATCGACGAGATCCTCGGGCAGATCGAGGAGGAGAGCGAGCCGGACGTCGAAGCGATGGAGGAGCAAGCCCAGGCGATCAAGGAGGGCGAGGACACCGCGCAGATCTCCGACCCCGACGACGTGATCGCGGAGATGGAAGACGAGTTCAACCCCGAGGAGGATACGACCTCGGAGAGCGGCGACTAACCCGCTCCCGACCGGGCGACGCGCCCTCGAACTGCGCTCGCGGTCAGGCGAAGCGGTTTTATTCTTCGACGTGGTACCCGTAAGCGATAGATGAGTGACCAGGACGGCGTCGACGAGCGCAAGCGCGCGACCCTGAAGCGGTTCGCTGCGCTCGGCGCGGCGAGTCCGCTCGCGAAGTTCTCGGACGCGAATTCGGCGGACGAGGCGACCGAGAGCGACGTTCGCGACGCCATCACTGGGTACCTGTCGACGACGCCGGGCGCGCACTTCTCGAAGGTCCGGGACGACCTCCAGCTGGGGACGGGCGAGACCCAGCATCACGTCCGGCAGCTGGTCGACGAGGGGCGCGTGACGGTGTACCGGGACGGCGACTACAAGCGGCTGTATCCCGGCGGGCAGTTCACGGAGTTCGAGATGACGGCGCTGGGGTACCTGCGGCGGGAGACGCCCCGCGGGATGCTCGTGACGCTGCTGTCGGAGCCGTCGGCGACGGCGTCGGACCTGGCGGCGGAACTGGACGTGTCGCGGCCGACGGTCAGCAAGTACGCGGGCGAACTGGAGGCCGCGGGGTTGCTGTCGCGCGAGGACGGGTACGCGGTGGCGGCGCCGGAGACGGTGCTGATGCTCGTCGTCGGGTACGCGGACAGTTTCGACGAGCGGGCGGTGGCGCTGGCCCAGGAGGCGGCTGACCTCGTGACGTTCGACGGCTGACGGCCGCTGGTGGTGGTGTCCGTGCGGTCGCTTCTCGCGGTTCGACGGGGGAACGGATAGCGGTCGGTCGGCGAGGAGGGCGTGGGTGGCGGGTCGGGCGAGGAGGACGTCGGTGGATGGGTCAGGCGACGAGGGCGTCGGTGGTGGTGTCGTCGAAGGGGTTCTCGCCGTCCTGGATGGCGTCGAGGAAGTCGCGTGCGGTGAGGTGCGTGCCGTCGGGGAGCGTGCAGGGGGCGGCGCCGGCGATGTCGCCGTCGCGTTCGAGCAGGAGGTAGACGACGGGCGTGTGGAGGATCGCCTGTTCGCTGCCGGTGTGCGGGTCGGTTCGCGTGTGCACGCGGAAGGGCGTGCTGGCGTCGACGTCGGTGCGTTCGCTCCAGTCGTCGACGGCGTCGTACACGCTGACGGGCTCGCAGTCGGTTTCGAGCGCGACGGTGTTCGGCCACTCGGTGACCGTGCAGTCGTCGACGGCGTCGGTCGCGTCGAGGGCGCGCGCGGCACCGACGATCTCGTTCACGGGCTTGGAGATCGGCGTGTACGATCTGCGGTACACCCGAAGGGTCACGATCATGTCACCCTAATCTTCATCAACGTTCATTATAAACTGTTCGGTACCTGGCAACGTTTGTGACGTTCGCGTTCGTTCACGTGCGACTGGTCGGAGCGACGGACGCGAGAACTGCCCCGCGAGGGGGCGCGGTGAGCCGCTGGCGTCGAACGCGAGCGACCCGGGTGACGCGACCGAGGTGTCATGGCCCGGTCCCGTCGCGGCGGACGACAGGTCGACGACGGCGCGAGTCGAGGCGGGACTCGCCGACGTGCCGCCTCAGACGGTCACCTTCCACGTCGTCGAGGAGGAGTACCCCCACTTCTCGACGTCGACGTCGAAGTCGCCGGCCGCGATGGCGGTCATGTTCGTCCCGACCTCCTTCGCGGTCATGTCGAGGTCCTGGCCGATGAGGCGGGACTTGAAGTACGTCTTCATCGCCGCCTCCTCGCGGAGGTACTCGAGGATCCGGGTCTGCTTCTCTGACAGATCGTTCGTCGCCGCGGCACTCGTGCTCATACAACCACGCACGGGAGGTCGACCCTTAGGGGGTTTGGTACGGGCGGTTAATCCGACGCTGTCTCGCGATTTCGAGCACGGAAGCACTGCTCCGGACACCCTGGTTCCGGCCCGTTGGTACGCCCGGTTAACGCGACCGTACCGACCACCCGCTCCGACCGTGCCCACCGTCCACTGGGCGCCACGGTCCGTCGTGCGCGCCGTCTCCGCTCCGAAGAGTGGTTCAGAAACTTCTTGTCGGCGGCTGGCCGATACGAACGCAATGAGTACGGAGTCGGTCGAGGTGAGCGTCGTCCTCCCCGCCTACAACGAGGAAGCGACCATCCGGAACACGGTCGAGACGACGCTCTCGACGCTCGCCGCGTTCCTCCCCGCCGGCGCGTTCGAGGTGATCGTCGCCGAGGACGGCTGCGACGACGCGACCCCGGAGATCGCCGACGAGATGGCCGCCAGCGACGAGCGCGTCCGGCACGTTCACTCCGACGAGCGCCTCGGTCGCGGCGGCGCGCTCGAACGCGCGTTCCGGGCCGCCGACGGCGAGACGCTCGTGTACTTCGACACCGACCTCGCCACCGACATGCGGCACCTGGAGGAACTCGTCGAGTCCATCCGCACGGAGGGGTACGACGTCGCCACTGGCTCCAGGTGGATCAGCGGCCAGGAAGCGGACCGCCCGGCGAAGCGCGGCGTGCCGAGTCGCGCGTTCAACGGGCTGACGCGACTGTTCCTCCGATCGGAGCTGCAGGACCACCAGTGCGGGTTCAAGGCGTTCGACCGGGACGCGCTCGAAGCCCTCGTGCCCGAGGTGCAGGACCAGCACTGGTTCTGGGACACCGAGATCCTGGTGAAAGCGCAGCGTCGCGGGTACCGCGTGAAGGAGTTCGCGGTGGACTGGGAACCGAAGGGGGATACGAAGGTCGATCTCGTCCGGGACGTGTTCGGGATGGGCAGTCAGATCGTTCGAACGTGGTGGGAGCTGTCGGTGTCCCCGCGCGTGAACCGGCGGGTCGGCATCGTCGCCGGTACCCTCCTGACGCTCGTCGCGATCGCGCTGATGCCGCTGTACCTCGACCCGGGGGAGGTGCTCGACAAGATGGCGGGTGCGGATCCGGCGCTCGTCGCCGCGTCGGCGGGGGTGTACGTGCTGTCGTGGCCGCTCCGTGGCGTCCGGTACCGCGACATCCTCGCGGAGATCGGGTACGACAGCGACGTCGGGTTCCTGACGGGCGCGATCTTCATCAGTCAGACCGGGAACCTCGTCTTCCCCGCGCGTGCCGGCGACGCCGTGCGCGCGTACGTCGTGAAGGCTCGCCGGCAGATCCCCTATCCCTCCGGGTTCGCGTCGCTCGCGGTCGAGCGCGTGTTCGACCTGCTCACGATCACGGTGCTCGCGGGGTCGGTGCTGATCGCGCTCGTCGCGACCGGGAACGCCGCGGACCTGCAGGCGGCGATCGCGGGCGACGCCGCGACCGGCGACGTCGGCCGGAGCGGGCAGACCGCGGTGTACCTCGCGGCGGTCGTCGGCGCGCTCGCGATCGGATCGGTCGTCGCCATCGTCGCGTCCGCTCGCACGGACGGGAACCGGATCGAGGCGGCGCTCCAGTCGATCTCCTCGGACTCCTACGTCGGGTACGTCGCCGGCGTCCTCGAGCAGTTCGTCGGCGACATCCAGCGCGTCGCGAGCGACGGGCGAGCGTTCTCCGTGATCGCCGGGTCGAGCGTCGTCATCTGGACGCTCGACGTCCTCACTGCGGTGATCGTGATGCGTGCGTTCGGCGGGTTCGACGTGTTGTCGCTCCCGTGGCTGCTCGCGGTCGCGTTCTTCGCGGTGAGCGTCGGGAACCTCGCGAAGGTGCTCCCGCTGACGCCCGGCGGCGTCGGGCTCTACGAGGGCGCGTTCACCATCCTCGTCGTCGCACTGACCCCGGGGAGCGTCGGCGCGGAGGTGGCGCTCGCGGTCGCGGTCGTCGACCACTTCGTGAAGAACGTCGTGACCGTCGTCGGCGGACTCGGGTCGATGGTCGTGCTGAACGTGTCGCTGACGGAGGCGGTCGCGGAGAGCGCGGAGGAGGTCGACGCGTCGGAAACCGAGCCCGTGAACCGGTAGCCGGGGTCAGTACGCGTCGGTGACGAACGGGCCGAGTGCGCCCGCGACGGCGGTCTCCAGCGCTTGCGTTCGCGTCACCGCGTTCCCGGTGAGGACGCCGGCCGCGCCCTCCTGGGTCTTGACGCCCTCGCGACCGTACACGTCGTCCATGACGGGCCCGAGTTCCTCGCCCGCGTCGACCCGCGCGGCGACCTCGTCGGGGAGGCGGAGCGCGGGGCCGCTCGCGGTCTCGACGCGGTCGCCGTCGGTGACGGCCGCCCACATCACGAGGTAGCGGCCGTCGGTGCCGTCGAACGTGGCGACGCCGCCCTCGATGCCGACGCCGAGGTCAAACCCGCCGTGTTCGTAGGCGCGGCGAGCGCGCGTGACGGCGCCCTCGATCGTCTGGGCGTGCCCCCGGGGTTGTTCGGGGACGCCGCTGTCGACGTCGACCGCGTCGACGCTGAGGCCTGGCATCCCGCCGATGGCGGACTCTGTCGCCTGCCGCTTCACCGGGTTCGTGGAGCCGACGCCGACGAACATACGCGAATGGAGTGGGTTCCGAGGGTATATGCGTTACTCACCGGCGCCAGGGGCGTGCGTTCGATGGCATCCAGGTGCGGACGCGACGGCGACCACGTGACGGTATATATACTTCTTGCCGAACGTTCACACACCTCGGTCTGCAGGAGGATTACTCCACTTCTGGAACAAAACTCCGAAATCCTTTTGTAGTGGCGTGCGGCATCAAGGTGTTACGGAACTGCGGGCGCCCGGGTTTTCACCCTTGGCCGCTCCCACCCCCGGTAGCCCCCGCCTTCGCACCAACCATGACAGACGCACGAACACGAACCCGAACGCGAGTCGCGAGCACCGAGGAGGAGAACCAGCAGGACGAACAGGTAACCTGCCCCGAATGCAACGGCGACGTCATTCAGGACGGTCAGGAGACCGTCTGCAACATGTGCGGGCTCGTCGTCGACACGGACGAGGTCGACCGCGGCCCCGAGTGGCGGGCGTTCGACGCCCAGGAGAAGAACGAGAAGTCCCGCGTCGGCGCTCCGACCACGAACACGATGCACGACAAGGGCCTGTCGACGAACATCGACTGGCGCGACAAGGACGCCTACGGGAACTCGCTGGACTCCCGGCAGCGCGAGAAGATGCAGCGCCTGCGCAAGTGGAACGAGCGGTTCCGCACCCGCGACAGCAAGGAGCGCAACCTCAAGCAGGCTCTCGGCGAAATCGACCGCATGGCCAGCGCCGTCGGGCTCCCGGACAACGTCCGCGAGACCGCCTCCGTCATCTACCGGCGCGCGCTCGACGAGGACCTGCTCCCCGGTCGCTCCATCGAGGGCGTCGCGACGTCCGCGGTGTACGCAGCCGCCCGCCAGGCCGGCGTTCCCCGGAGTCTCGACGAGATCGGCGACGTCTCCCGCGTCGAGAAGAACGAGGTCGCACGCACGTACCGGTACGTCGTCCGCGAACTCGGCCTGCAGGTCGCGCCCGCGGACCCGGAGAGCTACGTGCCGCGGTTCGCGAGCGGCCTGGAGCTCAGCGACGAGGCCGAGCACCGCGCGCGCTCGCTCCTCGAAACCGCGAAGGAGAAGGGCGTTCACTCCGGGAAGTCCCCCGTCGGCCTCGCCGCCGCCGCCGTGTACGCCGCGAGCCTCCTCACGAACGAGAAGACCACGCAGGCCGCCGTGTCCGAGGTCGCGGACATCAGCGAGGTCACCATCCGCAACCGCTACCACGAACTCCTCGAAGCCGAGGACACGCTGGGACTCGCGTAACTGACTCCGGAAGCAGACGGCCGCCACGGGGCGGCTGTCGCGACCGGAACTTTCTCCCGCGCTGTCGACGGATAGCGGGGTATGGACTTCGATTCGTTCGTGCTCGCGGCTGCGACGGACGACCTCGCGGACGCGACGCGGGCGGTGGTGCGCGAGCACGCGGACGCCGTCGAGTACCGAATGGACGCGGTCGATGCGGCCGCGGACCCGGGTGCGGTGTCGCCGTCCGTGACGGCGCTCGGGGGGTACGACGGCGAGTTGCCGGTGGTGGCGACGAATCGTGCGGCGTGGGAGGGCGGTGCGGCGGGCGCGGCGGTGCCGCCGAGCGAGCAGGACGCTGTCGCGGCGAGCGAGGACCGGAATCGCCTGGAGTCGCTCGCGGCGGCCGCGAGCATCGACGCGGTCGAAGCGATCGACGTGGAGCTGGCGAGTCTCGCCGCGGACCAGCCCGGCGTGGACGTCGTGCTGAGCGAGGCGCGCTCGCACGACGTGTCGGTGATCGCGTCGACGCACGACTTCGAGCGCACGCCGTCGCGCGCGGAGATGCGGGAGCTGCTCGCGGACGCCCTCGAGTACGGCGACGTCGGGAAGCTCGCGGTGACCGCGGAGTCGCGCGCGGACGCCCTGGACGTGCTCGCCGTCACCGAGGACTTTGCCGCCGAGGACCAGCCGGTGGCGACGATGGCGATGGGTGCGGTCGGCCGGCACACGCGCGCGATAGCTCCGATCTACGGGTCGAAGATCGGGTACGCCCCAGTCGACGTGGTCGACGCGACCGCGCCCGGCCAGTACGACCTGACGACGCTCTCCGAGCTCGTCGACTCGCTCTCCTGACACCCCGCACGTTCGACCGAATCCGCCGCTGACTCGCGCGCTCGGCGTGGAACCGCGAAACCGAACGGTAAAGTCCCCGGCGGAAAAAGGCCGGCGCATGCTCGGAACTCGGGTGCGCGCCGTTCTCGTCGCCCTCTGCTCGCTGTTCCTGCCGGGACTCGGCCAGGCGCTCATCCGCCGGTGGATTCGCGCACTCTTCTTCCTCGGCCTGTTCGTCACCACCCTCGCCGTCTTCGTCCCGGAGTCAGCGTTCACCGCCGACGTCACCCTGGGGAACTTCCTCGCTCGCACCCGCGAGATCACGGAGCAGATGTCGACCTGGGGCACCATCGCGCTCACCGTCGTCCAGTTCGGCGCGATGATGGACGCGTACGTGCAGGCACTCCAGCAACCCACTCAGAAGACGGCGGAGGGTCCGACGTGCCCGCGCTGCGGGCGCGAGGTCGACCCCGCGCACGGCTTCTGCCAGTGGTGCACGTACGAGTTCGAAGATCCAGCGAAGGAGTGACCGCCACCCACCACCACGAGACGCCCCCTTGACGCATCGTCACTTTTCGATAATCCGTTCGTCCACTGCCTCGCCGAAGTGCCGCGCGGTGTCCTCGTAGTACACGAGCAGTTCGTCGCCGTCCTCAAGGTCCGTCACGGCCGTGCGGCCCTCCCGCGTGTGCACCTTGATCGTCTCGGCGTTCTGCAGGAGCGTCTCGAACCGGTCGCCGTCGCGCTCCAGTTCCACGCGGAACATCGGCCGGCGTTCGATCTTCGCGCGCCCCACCACCGCCTCGCGCGTGTCCCCGTTCGTGTCCACGACCTGCACCTCGTCGCCGGAGCCGAGTTCGCTCAGGTACTTCGTGCCGCCGTCCGGCGTTCGCACGTACGCGTGCACCGCGCCGGCGTTCACGCGGAACGGCCGGCTCGCGACGTACGGCGACTCCGCGGTCTCCGCGTGCACGAACACCAGCCCGCGGCTCATCGACCCGACGAGCATCCCCTCGTCGCCGTCCATCAACGACGCCGTGTCCACGCACACGCGATCCGCGCTCCCCGTCTGCTCGACGCCCGTCACTTCCGCCCACGACAACTCCAGGCTCTCGCGTTCCGTCGCGTCCCGCTCCTCGACGGTCCGCCGGATGACGTCCGGGTCGTCCGAGTCCAGCAGCACCGCGTCGACGCCGAGCTCCAGCGTCTCGAACGCCGTTCGCGCGTCCTCCGCGGTCTCGACGCCCGCGATCAGCGTCGTCTCGTCCCCGATGCGCGCGATGAGGTTCTCCAGGGGAATGATCGTCCAGTCCTCGCCGACGACGATCGTGTACTCGCCGGCGTCCGCCGCCGCTTCCGCGAACGCCTCGTACTCCTTCCCGCGGATCTCGACGTACGAGCCGTCCGCGACGCCGCGGCGAACCGTCGACAGGTCCGCGGACCCCGACAGGTCCGGCGGGAGCGACACCGTCCCGTCGCCCTCGCCGCCTTTCCCGACGAGGTACGCGTCCGCGGGCTCGACGTCGATCGCGTCGGCGCCCTCCTCGTCGTCGTCGCTCTCCGCGTCCTCGATGCGGTCCACGCCGTCGTCGTCGTCGGCGTCCACCACGGCGGTGTCGCCGTCGTCCCGGAACGCCGCGACGTTCACCTCGCCGAGTTCGCGAACGCGCTGGACGTCGCGCTCGTCGACGACCACCCAGTCGACGCCGGCCTCGAGACCGGCGGTGATGCGGCGGCGTCGCGCATCCCAGTCGCCGACCTCGTCGTCGGCCTTCAGCCAGACTTCGCGTGTCATGCCGATACGTCCTCGTGGCGGTCGCTTGAACGTGGCGGATGCGACAAGGGGGTCGCGGTCGATTCGCCGGACTGGCCTCAGGAGGAGTCCTCGCTGGAGCCGTCCCAGTCCCGACCGTCGGGATCGTAGGCCGGCGCGCCTGTCGGTCCCGTAACGACCGCTCCGCTGCCGGTGGACGCTTCGGTTTGCACGTCCTCGGACCCCTCGGTGCGGTCGTCGGCATCGTCCGCTTCGGCGGGGTCGGTCGTCTCCTGACCAGCAGCGTCGACGTCGGCATCGTCGTCGTCGATCTCGGCGGACGTCGACGGCTCGTGGTCGTCGGACGAGACGAGAGTCCCTGCGGTGGCGGTGAGGGCGCCCCCGATGGCCGTCGGGACGGCGAGCGCGACCGCGTTCCCCACTGTCGCCCACGGCTGGAGCGTCACCGGGCCCTCCGGTACGATGAACCCGTTCGGGGTCGGCGCGAGCGCCAGGTGGGCGAGGACCACGAGCGCGACGTACCCGCCTGCGATGCCGCCCGCGGCGCCGACGGTCGTCCCGCCGACTGCTCGACGTCGAGTTGTGGGCGTTCGTCTTCCAACGACGAACGCGGCAGCGAGTGCGACGAACAGTAGCGCCCACGGCCCCTCGCCGAGCGCGTCCGCTGCGACCGAGTTCTGGTAGCGCTGCTGGGGGTCCTCGACCGCTCGGTCGCCGGGGGCGTCGCCCGTATCGACGGCGTCCCCACCGACGGCACCGAGCGTGTACGGGAGCGTTCCGAAGACGATGCCCGCGAGCACGACGACGACGGCGACACGGGCCGCGAGCCGCCACGCGACGCCACGTCGAGCGACCGCCACGGCGGGACGGAGCGATCGAGTCACGCTATCGGATCCGGGTCGAGTCACGCTCCGTCCTCCGTGCGACTCGCCCACGGGACCCTCGGAGTCAGCGCGAGAGTTCCCGCGATCGTTCCGACAGCGGTGACCGCGGCGAGCGCGAGCGCATTCGTCGCGACAGCGAGCACGTCGCTGCGCACGACGGGTGGGACCGGACCGGTGCTGGAACCTGGCGGGAGCGTCCAGACGCCAACGGTTCCGAGGAACGCGTATGCGGTGCCGACGGCGAGTCCCACCGCGACCGCGACCCGGCCGAGTCGGACGGTCGACTCCCTCCCTCGACTCGGTGCGACGCCGACCGCAGTGACGACCCCGAATCCCGGCAGGAACAGGGGTGCGCTGTCGAGCGCGTCGAACACGACGACGAGCCGGTAGAACTGGCGGTACTCCGTGCTGCTGTCGAAGGCGGTCTCTGGTGGGAACACGTTCCCGGCGGTCACGGGCGGATCGAACGCAAAGCCGTACGCGAGGGCGACCAGTACCGTCGTCACGCCCGCGGCAACCATCGCGAGGGCGAGCGCAGCGACCGGACCTCGATCGACGCTCGCTTTCAGGTCGGCAAACGATACTTCGCCCGCTCCGCCTGACATGTCAAAGTGAGTCGTATTCGGGCGGAATAAGCCTTCCGTGTCGCTCAGTCGCCGTCCTCGCCGGAGCCGTCCCAGTTCCGGCTATCGGGGTCGTACGTCGGCGTGTGCGAACCGTGCTGGCCGCCGACGTCCCGGTACTCGCTCGCCGGACCGTCGTCCACGCGCGCTGGCCCCTCCGCGGTCGCGTCCGCGTCCTCGGCCGCGGCGACCGCCTCCTGGTCGTCGGTCGCGTCATCGTCCGTCCCTGTCGCCGTCGCGTCCGTCTCGCCGCCGTCGTCGACCCCGTCCGCGGCCGGAACCGATTCAGTACCGCGCCCGCCGGGATCGGGCTCGACGATCGTTCCGGCGACGCCCGCGAGCGCGCTCCCGACGGCGGCGACGCCTGCGAGCGCGACCGCGTTGGCGGCGATCGCACCGAACCGCAGCGTCACCGGGAACTCGTCGACGATGTAGCCCTGGCCGGCCTCGCCGTACGCGAGGTGGCCGATCGCGACGAACGCGACGTACCCGACCGCCATCCCCACGGCGCTCCCGGCGACGACGGTCCCGACCCTGCGGCGCCGGGAGCCGCGAGCGCGGAGCGCGCCCGCGAACGCGACGCCGACGGCAGTGACCGGGAGGAGCGGCGGCGCGAACAGGAACGTGATGTTCGTCAGGTAGTTCTGGTAGCGCTGGCGGTCGCCGTCCGCGGAACGCGGGTCCGGGTTCGGGCCGCCGCCGGTGTCGACCGCGTTCAT
>Ga0207756_100296_pt1 | contig 21032 bp, 23 predicted proteins | sample A23M1SouthBayCA_FD_187748 | JGI IMG/M metagenome (GOLD analysis project Ga0207756, IMG submission 187748) | Aerobic enrichment media microbial communities from Eden Landing Ponds, California, USA - A23 M1 (3) (SPAdes) | ecosystem: Environmental > Aquatic > Marine > Unclassified | place...
CCCGCCTCTCCAATGTTGCCACCTCCGGCTGATTGAAGTATAGTCGCTAAGGTTGGCTACACGTGAACGGACGATCACGTTTGGATAGGGAAACTGGAAGTATCGTTGCTGTCGTCGCCACGAGAGGCCGATAGCGATGGCCGACGAGGGCACGGAGACCGGGCGAGCGGTCGCGAACGCCCGGGGCGCCGTCGAAGCCGTCCGGACGGCCTCGGAGACCGTCGACGAGCAACTCGCCGCCATCGACGAGCGGGCGGACGAACAGGCAGACGAGATCGCGGTCGTAGACCGGGAAGTCTCTGAATTGAGCGCCACGATCCAGGAGGTGGCCGCCAGCGCACAACAGGTCGCGGCGCGGAGCGACGAGGTCGCCGGGCGGTCGGTCGACGGGCGTGCCGCTGCGGCGGAGGCCCTCGACGTCGTCGAGAACGTCCAGGAGACGAACGAGGCCCTGGCGACGGAGGTCGAGCGGCTCAACGACCGGATCGACACGATCGAGACGGCGCTCGCGGGCATCGACGACATCGCCGAGCAGACCAATCTGCTCGCGCTGAACGCCTCCATCGAGGCCGCCCGGGCCGGCGACGGGAATGGATCTGCAGACGGATTCGCGGTCGTCGCAGACGAGATCAAGGCCCTGGCCGCCGAATCGCAGGACCAGGCCGACACGATCGACGCCGCGCTCGCCGAGGTCCAGCAGGCGGCCGACGAGACGGTCGCCCAGCTCGAGGCCACGACCGAACAGATTCAGACGGGCGCAGACCACATCGCGGCCGCGATGGCGGAGATCGACGCCGTCGCTGATGCCGTCGAGGACACCGCGGCGGACGTCCAGGACGTCTCGACGGCGACCGACGAACTGGCCACGTCCAGCGAGACCATCGCCGCTCGCTCGGAGGACGTCGCCGAGCGGGCCACCGCCATCGACCGTCGCATCGGCCAGATACGCGACGCTCGTGGCGAACAGACAGTCATGCTTCGGGAGGCCGAGACCGCCCTGTCGTCGGTCGAGCGGGACGGCGCCAGTGGCGCGATCCCGACGGACATCGCCCTCCTCGACGACCACGGCGGCGGTCTCGTGGCCGGCGGCCAGAGCGTCGTGACCTACGACGGCCGAGCCTCGGTCGACGACCTCGTGGCGACGATGGTCGCCTCCGCGCTCGACGCGGGCCTGGCCGTGTCCCTGACGCCGACGCCGACCCTCGACCGCGCGACCCTGGCAGCGGCCGTCGACGACGGCGACGAACTGGTGGCGGCGATGGACGCCGATCGCCTCTTCGTGCTCGACGCCTTCGACACCTGGGAGTCGGGCCCGGCCGTGTTCGACCTCGGGACGCGCTCGCTCGGCGAGGTCAACCGCGAGACGGACCGCCGACGAGACGCGCCGCTCCTCGTCGTCGGGAACGTCGCCGGCGAGTGTGCCGTCCTCGGGGAACGCGAGGCCCGCGCCGCCCGGTACGAGAACGACGGCGACGTCTTCGAACAGGGAGATACGGTGGTCAACGTCGTCGACGAAACCGCGATCGACGACGCCTTCGCGGCCTTCTACGCCGGCGCGGCGGACCAGGTCCTTCGCGTCGAGAAGCGCGGAAACGGCCGCCGACTGACCCTCGCCCGGTCTCCGGGAGTCACGAGCGAGCCGACGGCCCGACTGGACGCCTCGCGGCCGAGCCGGGTCGTTTCCGAGGGGGACTGACTCCCGCTTCGCGGCGCCTCGGCTGTCTCCAGCTTCGATGCCGCCGTCGTTCGTACTCCGACGCCGATCGAACCGGCCACCGTCCACGACGATCCCGCAGATATATTATCCGAGTGCCCCTCCAGCCATCCATGCCGAAGATCAGCGTCGAAGTGCCCGCCGAACTCCTCGCGGACCTCGACGACCACGTCGGCGAAGAGGGTAAGTTCGTCAACCGCAGCGAGGCGATCCGGGCGTCGATCCGGAAGACGCTGGACCAGCTCGATGAGATCGACGCGCGGCAGGGGCGACTCGACGGGGGCGAGGACACGTGAGCGCCGACGCGGCGAGCGACAATCCCGCCGAATCCTTGCCCCTCTCCAGGCTGGCCCTCGCGGCGCTGTTCGTCACCGCGCTCGTCGCCAGCCAGGTGACGGCGTCGAAGATACTGGCCTTCTCACTGCCGGTTTCTCTTCCGGTGACCGGCTCGACCCTCCTCGTTCCCGCCGCGGTCTTCGCGTACGCCCTGACCTTCTTCGCGTCGGACTGCTACGCCGAACTGTACGGCAGGCGGGCCGCCCACGAACTCGTCAACGTCGCCTTCGCGATGAACTTCGTGCTGCTGGCACTCGTCTGGCTGGCCATCGCCGCACCGGCCTTCGTCAACTCACCCGTCGGCGGCAGCGAGTTCGCCGCCGTCCTCGGGCCGAGCACGGGCATCGTCGCCGGGAGCCTGCTCGCCTACATCGTCAGCCAGAACTGGGACGTCCTCGTCTTCCACCGACTCCGCGAGGCGACCGAGGGCGACGCCCTCTGGCTCCGGAACGTCGCCTCGACGGCCTCCTCGCAGCTGATCGACACGGTCATCTTCATCACCGTGGCCTTCGTCGTCGTCCAGGGCGTTCCGCTCGACCAGGCTGCCGGCCTGCTCGTCGGCCAGTACGTCGTCAAACTCCTGATCGCCCTGCTCGACACGCCCTTCGTCTACCTCGTCGTCGGCCTCGTTCGCGGCCGTGGATCGGACGTCGGCCCCGTCACCGCTGACTGACTACGCTCACTCGTCGATTCGGGTCGCGAAGCCGAACCGCGGCTTCACGTCATCGACCCTGACACTGACCGTCTCGCCCTCGCTGGCGCCGGGGACGAACAGCGTGTAGTCCTCGACCTTCGCCACCCCGTCGCCCTCGCTGCCGGTGTCGACGATCTCGACCTCGTACTCGTCGCCCTCGCGGACCGGCCCCGTCAGCCGCCCTTTCGCCACGAGGTAGAGTTCGGAGGACTCGTCGCGCGACGCGTCGGGCCGGACCTGGCGGACGTACTCGAACTCGTCCTCGACGTCCGCTTCGAGGTCGGCCAGGTCTCGGCCGTCGAAGACCTTGACCGCGAGGTCGCCGCCGGTGTCCAGCACGGCCAGCGCCACCTCGAAGGCCTGGCGGGCGAGGTGGACCGAGCGCGCGTGGTCGAGGTCGTAGTCGCCGCTCATGTTCGGCGCCATGTCCGAGAGGACGACGTCGACCGGTCGTGCGTCGTCGGCCGCCCCGACGGCGTCGACGATGGCCTCGACGGTGTCGTCCTCGGTGATGTCGCCCCGGATCGTCTCGACCGGTGCGTCGGGGTCGTCGAGTGAATCGATGCGCTGGCGGTCGACGCCGATCACGCGCCCGTCGCTCCCCACGCGCTCGGCGGCGACCTGGAGCCACCCGCCCGGGGCCGCCCCGAGGTCGACGACCGTGCGGCCGTTGCCGAGCAGCCCCGCGGTTTCGTCGAGCTGCTGGAGCTTGTAGGCCGACCGGGCGCGGTAGCCCTGCTGTTTGGCCTTGTTGTAGTACTCGTCGCGGCCCGTCATGTGTCCCTCACCGGATTCGGTGACCTGGGGTCGGCGAGACCTGCAGATGGATTCGCGTTCATACCAGTGGCGAGACGGTCTATCCGGAAAGGCACATCGAATACCCTGGTTTCCCTGTCGGTGTCCAACCGCCAGGACGTCACCCCTCTCACACCGGAACATTGTTGTATCGTTAGAAGAGACGTGTAACGAATGACGAGACGAAAGGACGGTGCTTCAGGGACGGACGGCGTCACGGTCGGACTGCCGATCCCGGCGACCGAACCCGACCTGTTTCGTCACACGGCTACTGACGCCGTCCTTCGTCTCCTGGTCGACAATCCCTACGAGCAGTTCACGATCCGCGAGCTCGGACGGCTCACGGACAACGCGGCCCAGTCGGTCAAGCGGGCTGTCGACGTTCTCGAAGCCAACGACGTAGTCGTCGTCGAGGCCGAGGGCAACCGCCGGCTCGTCGGTATCAACAGAACCCGGGTGACGAAGCCCGACGACCCCATTCTGCACATTCCGCAGCCTGCGTTTCACCGGCCTGTCCGCGCGGCGCTCGATCGAATCCGCGCCGAGTTAGGCGAGGTGCAGGGAGTCCTCGTGTTTGGCAGTGTCGCACGGGGTCGGGCTGACCGCCAGAGCGACATCGACCTCTGGGTGCTCGCTGGCGACCGCGCCGACCAGCACCGCGCCAACGAACTCGCGAAGGAACTCGGGCAGGATCGGTTCGACGGCGACCGCTACGAGTTCCAGATCCTCGTCGAGACCCCAGAGTCGGCACGTAGCCACGGTGACCGCCTCGAAGACGTGTTTACCGACGCGATCACGCTGGTGGACAGCGACGTGCTCCGCGACCTGAAGCACGAGGTGATGAGCAATGCCTGACGAGCCCGACGACCTTGATGACGCCATTAGCTGGGCTGAAGATGCGTTTGGTGGGCAACTGGGCCGGCCTGATTACGAGGAGGGGCTCGATCCGGACGAACACGACGCCGACGTGATCCAACTCCGGAAGGCGTGCCGTCTGCTCGACGCGTGTGGCCTGCTCCGCGAGCACGACGGCTACCACACGAGCGTCATCGAGATGTCGTTCGCGGCCATCGAGCGCACCCTCGAGTTCTACGCGCTTACTGCGTCGAATGACACGATCGACGACTTCCGTGAGGGGCACGACCGTGCCTACGACCGCGGCGCCGAGTTGAACCTCGTCACGGAGGAGACTGCACGACGACTGAAGCAACTGTACCGCGACAACCGCGCGGCGGCGTACTACCGAGAGACGGTCGCCGCCAGTCAACAGGCCGACGCGATGTTCGACCTCGCGGTCACCATTCACGATCACGTCACGAACTTCGCACAGATATCACACGAGTGCCGGTGCCAGTACCAGTGATGCTACCCGCGGGTGGCCCACCGATCTGGAGCGATCGTTGCCGTCCCCCCTGTCCCGGGATCGGTCAATCCAATGGCGCTCGGTTCTCCGACTCGACGGGTCTCTCGGTGAGGCCGGATCGCCGGGCGGCTGTGGTGATGGCTCCGGATACGGCGGTCCGGAGAGCACGGTTGAGCCCGCGTCGCCTCACCCGAACCGATCGGGCTCGATCCGGGACAGCCGCATCGCGTTGCCGGTCACGCCAAGGCTCATCCCCATGTCCCCGACGACGACGGCGACGGCGACGCTCACCAGCCCGAGGGGCACGCCCAGCGCGAGCAGGAACTTCACGCCGAGGCTGCCCCAGACGTTCTGCCGGATCACGCCGTTGGCCGTGTGCGACAGCGAGTAGAGGTACGGCAGCTTCCCGACGTCGTCGCCCATGAGGGCCACGTCGGCGGTCTCGAGGGCGGTGTCGGTCCCCGCCGCACCCATGGCGACGCCGACGTCTGCGGTGGCGAGCGCGGGGGCGTCGTTGATGCCGTCGCCAACCATTGCGACCTCGCCGTCGGTCGCCTGGAGTTCCTCGACGGCGTCGACCTTCTCCTCGGGGAGGAGTTCGGCGCGGTACTCGTCGACGCCGACCTGCTCGGCGATGGCCCGCGCCGTCCCCTCGTTGTCGCCGGTCAGCATCACGACGCGCCCGACGCCCAGCTCGTGCAGGCGCTCGACGGCCCGCTTCGAGACCGGGCGCACCTCGTCGGCGATGGCGATGGCGCCGAGCAGGTCCGTCTCCGTTCCGACGAGGACGACCGTCTTGCCCTCCCGCTCGAGCCTGGCGAGGTCGTCCCCGCTGAAGACGCCTCGGGTCGTGGCGGACGCGGTCCCGCCGTCGGTGGCCCGCCGGGGCCGGGAGAGGTCGAAGCCGAGGTCCTCGAACAGCCCCGGCTTGCCGGCGTAGTACGTCTCGCCGTCGATGTCCGCCCTGACGCCCTTGCCGGTCAGGCTCTCGAAGGACGTCGGTTTTGGCAGGTCGCCCGCGTTCGACTCCTCGGCGCGGGCGAGAATCGCCGTGGCGATGGGGTGCTCGCTCCGCCGCTCCAGGGCGGCGGCGTGGCGGAGCAGCGTCGACTCGTCGGTGTCGCCGGCGGGGACCAGGTCGGTGACCGCCAGTTCGCCCCGGGTGAGCGTCCCGGTCTTGTCGATGGCGACGGCGTCGACCTCGCCCATCGCCTCCAGGTGGGTGCCGCCCTTGATGAGGACGCCGTTCTTCGCGGCGCTCGTGATGCCCGAGACCACGGAGACCGGCGTCGAGATGACGAAGGCACACGGGCAGGCGATCACCAGCAGGGTCAGCCCGCGGACGAACCAGGTTCCCCAGTCGCCGGCGAAGGTGACGGCGTACCCCGCGATCCCCACCGAGACGGGATCCGCGATGAGCAGCGGCGGGACGGCGGCGGTCAGGATCGCGAGCACGACCACGACCGGCGTGTAGTAGCCGGCGAAGCGGTCGACGAACTGCTCGGTCTCGGTCTTGTCCGCCTCGGCCCCCTGGACCATCTCGATGATCCGCGCGAGCGTCGAGTCGCCGGCGGTCGACGTGACCGTCACCTCGAGGTAGCCCTCTTCGGTGATCGAGCCGGCGAAGACCGCGTCTCCCGCCGTCTTGTCGACGGGGACGCTCTCGCCGGTGATCGGCGACTCGTCGACCGCGCTCTCGCCCTCGGCGACCGTCCCGTCCAGCGGGATCTTGTCGCCGGGCCGGACGACCACGGTCTCGCCAACCCCGACCTCGTCGGCGGGCACCGTCACCTCCTCGCCGTCCCGGAGCACGACTGCTTCGTCCGGCGAGAGTTCCATCAACTCCCGGAGGGAGTCCCGCGCCCGGTCCATCGCGTAGTCTTCGAGCAGTTCTGCAATGCTGAACAGGACCGCCAGGGTCGCCGCCTCGACGAAGTACCCGATGCTCGTCGCGGCGACGATCGCCGTCCCCATTAGCAGGTCGATGTCGAGGCTCCGGGCCCTCGCGGAGTAGTATCCGCTGCGAACGACGGGGAGCCCGCTGGCCGCGACCGCGCCAAGGAAGAGTACGTCCGCCAGGTGGAGGGGATAGTCGAAGACGCTCGCGACGTGGGCGTTCGCCCCCGTCAGCAGGAACTCGAAGCCGAGCCCGAGCGTGACCAGCACGGCGCCGAGCCAGGTCTTCTTCGCGCGCGGACTCGTCCAGACCTCCGTCGGCGGCGCCACGTCGACGCCGCCACCGTCGTCCGGCCCCTCGCCGTCGTCCCCGTCCGCTCCGCCGACGACCTCGTAGCCGGCGCCCTCGATGGCCGCGACCACGTCGCCCTCGCTCGTGCGCGCCGGATCGTACGTGACGGTCGCCGTCCCGGCAGTCGGCTGGAGGGAGACGTCAATCACGCCGTCGACGCGCTCGAGACTCGTGTCGACCTTCCTCGCACAGGACGGACAGTCCATCTCCGGGACCCCCAACCGGGCAGTCAGTTCCTGGCCCCGGCCGCCACCCGGCGGTCCGCTACCGTCGGATTCCTCGTCGGTCATCGCTTCGACGTAGGCACGTCACGTCGATAAGCCTTGGTTGGAACGTTCCAACTGACCTCCGTATCAGAGGTGCGCCGACGACCCGTCGGCGATACCGTCGCCCGCCACGTGGCGCTTCGCCAGCCACTCTTCGGCCCGGCGGAGCCGGTAGGTCAACGTGGACCGGGGGACGTCGAGGTGTTCGGCGAGGTCCGCGACGTCGACTTCGCGGGGCGACTCGTAGTAGCCGTGCTCGACGGCGGCCCGCAGTGCCGCCTCCTGCTCGGGCGAGAGGCCGTCCGCCCCCGCGGTCGCCCTCTCACCGCTCGAGGCCGCGTCGCCCGCCCGCAGCATCTCCATCGTGGCGCAGTCACCGACCGCCCGCGCCACCTCGTCGAAGAACGCCGCCTCGTCGCCCTCGCCAGAGTGGACGACGCGCCAGGTGTAGTGGCGCCCCTCGTGGCGCGTCTCGAACAGGACGCCGTCGCCCAGGTGATCGCGAGCGATGTGTGGCACGGACGCGCAGTTCGGCGTGCGCTCCCAGCGGGAGTAGAGGACGAGCGCGCCATCGGTCCGCTCGAGGACCTCCGTCGTCTGGGTGGCACCGCAGTGGTCGGGCGCGAGACAGTCCGCGTAGTAGTCGCCGGCCAGGAACGCGCGCTCGACGTCGTCCAGCGCCGCGGACGTTCCGGTCGCGTGATCGACGCGCCAGAGCCGCTCGTCGGTGGCGTGCAGGGAGAGCGACCGGATCCGGGCGTCCGGGTGGTCGGCCAGCGCGTCGGCGACCCTGTTGCACCCGGGTTCGTACTCAAGTGCGAAGACGAGGTCGCGCATGCGTCCATTCGGGGCCGGTGGGACATAATTGACCGGCCCTCGCCCGGGCCTACGCGGCGTCGACGAGGAGCGGCTCGAGGACCAACTCGTCGATGGCCGCCCTGGCCTCCTCGGGGGCGTCCTCGTGTCCGAGAGCCAGTTTCCGACCGCGTGCGGCGTGGATCGCGTCGGTGATGTGCTGGCCCACGCGGTCGGCGTCGACCTCGCGGAAGACGCCCGCATCGATCCCCTCTTCGACCACCTCGGTGATGCTGCCCCGGATCCGCCCGTAGTGGTCGTTGAAGATTTCTCTGTGACACTCGTCGTTCTGGGCCCGTGTGAACAGTTCGTGGTAGACTTTCATCCGGTCCCAGTGGCCGAACTCCTCGAATCCGGGTCCGAAGAGACACTGGTCGACCCGTGCCTGGAGTTCCTCGAGCGGGGGCGCGTCCGAGTCGACTTCGACGCTCCCCTCGTACTGGTCGAGGACGTACTCGAGGAAGTGAGACAGCAGGTCGTACTTGCCGTCGAAGTGGTAGTGGATGACCTGTCTGGTCATGTCCATCTCCGCGCCGATGTCGCGCATCCGGAGGTCGCCGTAGCCGTGCGTGCTGAGGGCCCGGAAGGTCGCCTCCATGATCTCCTCGCGCGTGTCCGTCGGCATCGCGTCCCCGTCGGGGCGACTCATATACAGCAAACAGGGCCTGTCTCGGTTATAGGGCTTGTTCTCGCCCCCCTTGGAGTTTACCGCACGGTAAATTATTTACAACCGCCGGGCAAACTACTGCTCGTCTATGACAGACACTCTCATACAAGGGGGAACGATCGTCTCGCTGGATCCGGACGTGGGGGAACTGGCGACGGGGGACCTGCGCATCCAGGACGGCGAGATCGTCGAGATCGGCCGCGGGCTGTCGACCTCGAACGCCGAGGTGATCGACGCCTCGGACCACCTGGTCCTGCCGGGATTCGTGGACTCGCACATCCACCTCGCACAGACCCAGGTCCGGGGCATCGCCGGGGACTGGTCGCTCATGGGCGAGTACTTCGAACACATGCTCGGCAACATCACCGGTCTCTACGGGCCCGAAGACATGTACCTCGGCGGCCTCTTCGGCGCGTTCGAAAAACTCTACACGGGCACGACCACGGCTCTGGACTGGTCGTACCCCAACACGCTCGAACACGGCGAGCGGGCCCTCGATGCGCTCCAGGACGCCGGCCTGCGCGCGGTCTACACTTACGGGCCGCCGGGCGACGACGCGGCGAAGTGGTGGTACGAGAGCGACGTCGGCCTCCCCGAGGACAACATCCGCGACCTGTACGTCGCGACGATTCGCGACGACGACCTGCTCAGTCTGGCGCTGGGCCTGCGCGGGCCGGACTTCTGCGTCGACGAAACCGCGCTCGCCGACCTGGAACTGGCCCGCGAACTGGACGCCCTCGCGACCATCCACATGGGGGCCGCGCTGTGGCCATCGTCGGTCTACGGCGACGACTACCAGGGGTTTGGCTGCCTCGAGGACGAACTCGGCCCCGACGTCAATATCGCCCACGGGAACCACTTCTCACAAGAAGACGTCCAGCTCGCGGTCGACGCCGGGGCCTCGTTCTCCTCGACGCCGGAGGTCGAGATGCAGATGGGCCACGGCATCCCGGTCACGGACAAGGTCCTCGAGGCCGGCGGCCGACCGACGTGGGGCGTCGACGTCTGTTCGAGCGTCAGCGGGGACATGGGCGACCAGATGCGCATCGGCCTGCAGCTCCAGCGGATGTTCGACAACCAGGCGGTCCTCGAGGGCGACGAGGAGGTCACCGAGGTGAGCATTTCCTGTCGGGACACCCTGGAGATGGCGACCATCGAGGGCGCGAGGGCCCTCGGCCTGGAGGACGAGATCGGAACGCTCACGCCCGGGAAGCGCGCCGACATCGTCATGCTCCGGACGGACGACTTCATGACGGCACCGCCCCACTCGCCGATCCAGACCGCCGTCTTCCAGTCCGACCCGTCCCACGTCGACACCGTCCTCGTGGACGGCGAGGTCGTCAAGCGGGACGGTGAACTGCAGAGCCCGCTCGTCGACGAGGAGTTCGATCGCTTCGTCGAGTCCGGCCGGCGCCTCGTCGACGAGGCCGGCATCGACCTATGACCGGCCGCGACTGGGACGCGGGCACCCGTCGGCCCGCCGAGAGGACCCACCATGCGACTCGGTCAGTATAGCACCGACGACGTGGCGGACCCCTGGACGGGCGTCCGGCTCGACGACGAGACGGTGGTCGACTTGCCACGGGCCGGCGCGGCCGCGGGCGTCGACCTCCCGCGGACGACGACCGCCCTGCTCGCCACCTGGGAGTGGCAGGAGAAGGCGGCCCTCGCCGTGGCCTACGCCACGGAAACGGGAACCGGGCTCCGCGACTTCGACGGTCTCGACCGACACGCGCCGATTTCCGACCCCCAGAAGGTCGTCTGCGTCGGCCTGAACTACCGCGACCACGCAGCGGAGGGCGACAATCCGATCCCGGACGAACCGGTGCTCTTTGCGAAGTTCCCGACGGCAGTGACCGGCCCCGGCAGCGAAATTTCCTGGGACCCCGAGTACACCGCACAGGTCGACTACGAGGCCGAGCTGGTGGTGGCAATCGGGGACAGAGCGCGCCGCGTCGACGGCGACGAGGCCCGGGACCACGTCGCCGGCTACCTCGTGGGCAACGACGTCTCGGCGCGCGACCTCCAGCACGGCGACGGCCAGTGGGTCCGCGGCAAGAGCCTCGACACCTTCGCCCCCGTCGGCCCGCATCTGGTCACGCGCGACGAGGTCCCCGACCCCCACGACCTGGACATCTGGGCCGAGGTGAACGGCGACCGCCTCCAGGACTCCTCGACGGCGAACCTCATCTTCGGCGTCGACGAACTCGTGGCCTTCTGCAGTCGGGCCTTCACGCTTCGGCCGGGCGACCTGCTGTTCACCGGGACGCCGCCCGGCGTCGGCGTCTACCGCGACCCGCCGGTGTTGCTCGGCGACGGCGACCGCGTCACGGTCGGCGTCGAGGGCGTCGGCGAACTGACGAACACGTGCGCGTGCCGGTGAGGCCGTGGGAGACGGCACGCGCGGCACTCCGGGGTTTACCAGGCAGTAAAACTAATGCGGAGCCCCGCGACCGTGCGTGCATGGACGAGCAGACTATAGAGGACGGGAACGTCCTCGAGGCGCTTCGGTCGGCGAACAGGCGGGAGGACTTCAGCGCACGCCGTCCCAGCCAGTACACGAACTGGATCGACGAACAGCTCTCCTGGAAGGAGACCTGCTACGTGGGGAGCTGGTCGACGTTCGCGAACCTCAAACTCGAGGGTCCGGACGCCATCGACCTGCTCGCCGACTTGAGCATCAACTCCTTCACCGACTACCCCGTCGGTGGGGGCAAACACCTCGTCCAGTGTGACGAGGACGCGAACGTCGTCGCCGAGGGCGTCCTTGTCCGGGAGGGCGAGGAGACGTTCGTCGTCCACGGGGTGCCGTGTTACTGGACCGCCTACAACCTCGAACGCGGCGACTACGACGCCACCTGCGAGTTCCGGGACACGTTCAACTACGGGATACAGGGTCCCAACTCGATCGAGGTCCTGGACGCGCTCGCGGACCACTCGCTGCGCGACGTCGGGTTCATGCGCTCCGGAGAGATCGAAATCGCCGGCGTCGACGTGACCGCCGTCCGGTTCGGGATGTCGGGCGAAATCGGGTTCGAGATCCACGGCCCCGGCGAGCACAGCGAGACGGTCTGGAACGCGATTCTGGAGGCCGGCGAAGAGCACGGCATTCGGCGGCTGAGCTCGGGGACCTCCTCCATCAACCAACTCGAGTCCGGCATCCCGTCACGGGTGCGCGACTTCGTCTCCGCCATCTTCGGGGAGGAGATGGCCGACTACCGGGCGTTCCTCCGCGAACACCAGACGCGGGACCTCATCACCCACGCCGTGGAGGGGAGCTTCGAGGCCGAGGACGTCACCGACTACTACCGGACACCGGTGGAACTGGGGTGGGATCGATACACAGAGTTCCACCACGACTTCGTCGGTCGGGAGGCACTCGAGGCGGAGGCCGCCGACCCAGAGCGGGTGCTGGCCACGTTGGAGTGGAACGAGGACGACGTCGTCGACGTATACGCGTCCCTGTTCCGGGACGGGCCGACGTTCAAGTACATGGAGATGCCCCACCAGCAAAAGCGGGCGATGATCGCCGACCGTGTCCTCGTCGACGGCGAGGACGTCGGCGTGGCGACCATGCGCGGGTACAGTTACTACTTCCGGGAGATGCTGTCGCTGTGTACCATCGACGTCGAACACAGCGACCCGGGGACGGACGTCACGGTGCTCTGGGGTGAGGGTCCGAACCCGACGAGTCCCACGGTCGAGGACCACGTCCAGACGGAAGTCCGGGCCACGGTCGCAGAGACGCCGTACAAACAGGACCGGCGACGGGCCGACCTCTCCGCGGCCGAGTAGCGCCGACGACGCCGAGCGCGAGGGTGCCGGTCGACCCACCGACCGCCTCACTCGCCGATACCGAAGACCTCACGGGGGTTCTCCAGGACGACCCGTCGGATGTCCGCGACGTCGACGCCGAACTGGTAGAGTTCGAGCACGGCTCGCTTGACGGAGCGCACGTCGGACCTGATGACGTTCGCGGCGTCGGTCTCGAGCATAATTCGCTCCGGACCGTACTCCTCGATGGCGTTCGCGACCGTCTCGGGCGTCACCCCGCTGAACCACGACTGGCCGAGGGTAAAACTCACCTTGCAGTCGGTCTCCGCCATGAGGTAGGCGAGGTTGTTGTCGTCGGCGTGCGAGGCGACGATCCGTTCCTCCGGAAGTCCCGCGTCGTGCGCCGCCCGGACGTCGATTTTCACCGCCTCCAGGGCCCGATTTTCGCCGTCGAGCACGGGTTCGGTGCCGAGGGCTGCGTTCTTCTCGTACCCGGGCGTTCCCGCGCCCGGCCGAAACGACCGGTCCGCCGCGCTCGCCTGGTTCGGCGTGTGGAGGATGAGCGGGAGGTCGTGTGCGTCGGCGAGTTCCATCTGTGCCCCGACGACGGCCCGCTGCCCGTCCAGGTCCCACGCTTCGACGTGCTGTGTGGGCGTCACGCCGGTCTCGCCGATCGCGACCACCTCTTCTAGAGCGCAGTAGTCGTCCATCGACGCGACGAGGTCCGCGGGGTTCTCGACGCGGACGCCGGTGTGGATGCCGAGGCCGAGGTTCGCCTCGAAGAAGTGATCGCGTTCGATGGCCCGGCGACGGTTGATCGCGTCGTCCCAGAGGAAGCGGACGTCCTCGGCCCGCACCGGTTTGTAGGGCGTCCAGTGGTATCCCGAGGCCACCATGACCATCGACCGACAGCCCGAGAGCGCGTAGTGCTCGCGGTCGCCCCACGAGAGCGTGTGTGCGTGGTTGTGGACGTCGATCCAGGGGAGGTTCAGCAGGTCAGCGGGACTTTCGTCCTCGCGGTCTCCGGCGTCGCTGTACGCTGCGTCGGTCGGGCGCTTCGTGGGATGGGGTGGGGTCATGAGCGATGGTGTGACACGGCGCCCAGCACGGACGCTACCTCCCGGCAGGTCGGCGCTCGTGGAGTGTTTTACGGCCTGGTAAATATTTAATAGTGTGCCACTCGCTCGCATCATACATGGCTCTCCTGATCGGCACGGACGAGGGGCTGTTTCGGGTGGCGGGGATTCCGTTCGAGCAGGGTGAGGCGGAGGCGGTTCTCGACTGTGGCGTCGTGACGGCGGTCCGGACCTTCGACCACACCGACGGCGTCTTTCTCGCGTCCTCGGAGGGCGCCTTTCGGTCCACTGACGGGGGCGAGACGTGGGACGACCTCGGCGTCCCGCTGGGCGACCGGTTCTGGCACGCGGGCGAGAGCGAGGTCTGGTCCATCCTCACCACGCGGGACGGGGCCCTCTACGCCGGCACGAACGACCCGTATCTCTACCGGTCGGTCGACGATGGCGAGACGTGGCAGGAACTGAAGGGCTTTCGCGACCTCCCCTCGCGGGGCCACTGGGAGTCCCCGATCGATCCCCACTACGCCCGACTCCGGGCGCTGGAAGCGGTCCCCGGCCGCCCCGAGCGACTGATCGCGGGCGTCGAGGCCGGTGGCATTCACCTCAGTGACGACGGCGGGCAGACCTGGCGCGACCGCCGGGACACCATCGTCGACGACGTCCACCAGGTCATGCCCATCTCCGAGGACGTCTGGCTCGCGACGACCGGCTACCTGGATCACAATCTGGAGAACCTCGGCCTCGGCCACGCCGTCGGGGCGGGCGGCCTCTACCGGACGGTCGACGCGGGGGACTCCTGGACGAGGATCGACCGCGGCAACGACTTCTCGTACGTCCGTCGCGTGTTCGTCCACGACGGGCGCGTGTTCTTCTGCGGCGGCGAGGAGGCACCCCCCGCGTGGGTCGAGGACGAACACGACGCGGCCCTGTTCGAGTCGACGAATTTCGGCCGCGACTTCGAGCGCGTCTCCTACCCCGGCGAGCCACACGAGGTGATCGAGACCTGGGCCGTCCACGACGGCGACGTCGTCTGTGGGTCGGGACTGTTCGACGTGCCCGACACCAGAGACGACGTCGAGGGCCGCATCATGCGCCGAGACGACGACGGGTCCTACCACACGGTCGGGCGACTGGCCTCGAACGTCAGCCGCATCGCCGCGCTATAACTCACGATGACCACGACTGATCCACCCAACGCCGCCGGCCGCGCGCTGTACAGCGGGATCCTCGCCTACATGGCGATCGACGGGTTCCGGAACAACGAGAAACGCGTGGAGATCGCCGCGAAGAGCGGCGTCCCCCTCCCCGAGGTCGCTGTGCCCTTCGCCACCGCGATGCTCCTCGTCGCCAACCTGGGCATCCTGCTCTGGAAGTACCCACGGGCGTCCGCCGGGGCCGTCGTCCTCTTTTTCCTCGGGACGACGCCGGTCATCCACGACTTCTGGACGATGGAGGGCGAGGACCGGCAGGCGAACAAGATCAACTTCCTGAAGAACTGCGCCCTGCTGGGCTGTAGCCTCATCCTGCTCGACGAGGCGGCGGGCGACGACTGAGGACGCGATTGGGGTTTCCGCCCCGCCTGCTCTCGCCCTCAGTCGCGTCGCTCCTCGTGGGAGACGAACCGTGGATCCTCGACCGGCTCCAGGCCATCGGCCTCGAGGCGGCGGTTCTCCTGTTCGACCCGCGCCGCGAGCATGCGCTGGATCTCCCGCATCCGGAACCCGATGGTTCGGAGTTCGTCGCTGTCGTCGCTGCGGTTCTCGCGCGCACCGTCGTGGGCCGTCTCGCTGTCACTCATGGTCGGCTCGTCGGCGCGAGGGACCTTGAAACGGGGTAACCAGCGTCACGCCAGGACAGTGAAGTCTTTATACCGGATGGGGCCGAATCCCGCGCCAAGATGTTCGACGCCATCGTGAGCGCGCAGACGCTCCAGTCTACCCTGGGCTCGGTCGGCGTGCTCGTCGACGAGTGCAAGATCCACCTCACCGAGGACGGCCTGGAGATCCGGGCCGTGGATCCGGCGAACGTGGGGATGGTCGACCTGACCCTGGACGCGGCGGCCTTCGAGTCCTACGAGACCGACGGGGGACTCATCGGCGTCAACCTCGTCCGCCTCCAGGACATCGCGGCCATGGCCGACACCGACCAGCTGGTCCACCTCCAGCTCGACGAGGAGACCCGGAAGCTCCACATCTCCATCGACGGCCTCGAGTACACCCTCGCGCTCATCGACCCCGAGTCGATTCGCGAGGAGCCCGACCTGCCGGATCTCGACCTCCCGGCGACCATCGTCATCGAGGGCCGCGACATCGACCGCGCGGTCACCGCCGCGGACATGGTTTCCGACCACATCGAACTCGGCGTCGACGAGGACGACGCCGTCTTCTACGTCTCCGCGGAGGGCGACACCGACGACGTACACCTCGAACTCGACGGCGAGGACCTGATCGACCTCGTCCCCGGCGAGGCCGCGTCGCTGTTCTCGCTCGACTACCTCAAGGACATGAACAAGGCGATTCCCTCCGACGCCGAGGTGACCGTCGAACTGGGCGAGGAGTTCCCCGTCAAGCTCCACTACGATGTCGCCGAGGGTCAGGGTCGCGTCACCTACATGCTCGCGCCGCGCATCCAGAGCAACTGAGCCTGCGCCAGTGGGAAGGCTTTTCACCAAAATTTCGCTAGAGTGACCGTGGAATCCCCGTTCGAGGTCCTGGAGATCGACCCCGACGCCTCCGAGGCCGAGATCGAACGGGCCTACCGTCGTCGCATCAAGGAGACCCATCCGGATCTCGGCGGGACCGTCGAGGAGTTCCGGGCCGTCAAGGCCGCCTACGAGCAGGTCAAGACGGGCGAGGTGCCGGACGACCCGCGATCGGTCAGTCACCGGGAGCCGGCAGGCGGCACCCAGCGCTGGGGTGGGGGACAGCCGGACCCGTCGGACGACTCAGAGCGGACGGTCGTCGAGTATCTCGACTTCGAGGTGATCGTCGACCGCGGGTGGGACCTCTCCGACGGCGACCTCTTCGAGAAGGCAGCCACACTCGACCTGGACCCGGCCGACCACGGCCGATTCGTGGTCGAGGAAGACGAAACCCTCCTGGCGGCCGCCGAACGCCACAGGTACGAGTGGCCCTACTCCTGCCGTGGCGGGGCCTGTGCGAACTGTGCCGTGACGGTGCTGGAGGGCGAACTGTCGACGCCGGTGAACCACGTGTTACCGGAGGAGATACTGGACCGCGACGTGCGCTTGTCCTGCGTCGGCGAACCCCTCACCGACGAACTCCGGGTGGTGTTTAACGTCAAACACCTCCCGGACCTCGACGAACTCAGGTTGCCACCCCACCCTGCAGACTAGTCGGGTTCTTCGGACCGCGTCCCGGGAATGACCCGGTCCGACCGCTCGTGTGCTGCCGGGACGACCCGGTCGCTCCGCTCCTCCCCGTCGCCCAGGACCACTCGCCCGAGGACCCAGACGACCCCACAGGCGAGGAACGGAACGAGGATCAGTACGAACGACGACACGACCAGTTGTACGTTGTCAACCACGTCTCGTTCCCCCGCGGTCCTTCTGGGAACCCGTTGGGGCTTAGGTATTCGTCGATTGAAGCCGTTTAGTGACCTCCTATCCCACCGGTATCGACTACTTTGCGCACTCGCTTTCCGTCCGACGCGCGTCTGACGGGAAGTTATGTGGGATTGCTGCACACGTTCGGATATGCCGAGTCTCGACGACGCCTACGGCGAGAGCCGATTCGAGGGGCGCGACCCCCGGCGGGTCTACGGGGGCATGGCGGTCGTCGTCGCCGGGGCGCTCGCCCTGTTCGTCGCCCTCGTCGCGGTCGCCGTCGGGGGCGACCAGGTCGCCGCCAAGCGCTGGGCCGGACTCCTGGCGGGCCTGGGCATCCCCGCGTTACTCTGTGGCGTCGTCGCCGTGCTCCCGGCGAGCACCCGCGCGCGGATTGGAGTCGTCGTCGGGGCCGCGCTGAACGTGGTCGGCGTCGCGCTCTTCTGGCACGCCTACCCCGGCCAGTGGACGCGAACGGCCGACTCGCTGGCCTTCGAGACCGCGATGGTCTACGGCCTCGGGGGTGCCATCGCGCTCTGGTTCGTCTTCACCGCCGTCGCAACGGCCCACATCCGCAACAACCCCCACGGCACTGTCACGCTGGAACTGGTCCAGCAGGGTTCGACCCGGACCGTGCAGGTGAGCCGCGACAAGTACGACGCCCTCGTGAGCGACGGTGGCGATCCGAGCGACGTCATCCGGGAACTCGACGACTGACGGCACCGCTACAGTCACTGCACACGGCGTATTCCGCACAGCACCGCCGGCTTTATTCTGACTCGCGACCGAGAAGCTGGCCATGCAGCCACTCCACGCGCGCTACCCCTTCCTCCAGTCCGCGCGGGAGGCCGTCGAGGCCGCCGACGTCGACCTCGCGGCCGTCATCGCGGAGGAGCCGACGGTCGTCGAGCGCGCGACCGAGCGCGTGGAGCGTGCACTCACGGCCGGCGACGTCGGCGATCCCCACCGCCGGACCCGCGTGGAACTCCTGTCGTATCCCGTCGCGCGCGTCCTCGTCTCGCTCGTCGACGAGCACGTCCTGACGCGCAAGTACGCCCGCGCCGAGGCGGCGACGGCCCACGACCGGTTCCGCGCGGAGTTATCGACCACCACGGAACTGAAGAGCGTCGACAGTGACGGCCTGGCGCTCGCGGACCTCCTCGCGGAGTTCGACCTCGCGGCCACCGTCCGCGAGACGGACGAGGGCTACAGTGTCGGCGTCGGTGCCTACCTCAGGCACGCCGCCGACCAGTGGGGCGACGAGTGGCGGCTGGTCAACCGGGAACTGACGGACGGCGAGGTTCCGCTGACCGAGGACGAACTCCTCTCGCTGCTGCGCGGGGCCGTCCGCTCGCGCGTCGAGTCTGGGCTCCCCCTTCGCGTTCCCGACGGGGTCGCCGACCTGCTCGACGACGAGGTGGCGGCGATCCGAGAGCGTCTCGCGGACCTGGAGTTGACCCGCGACATCGACACGGTCGTCCCGGAACGCTTTCCGCCCTGCATGAAGCACCTGCTCGACCAGGTCCAGAAGGGCAAGCACCTGGAGCACCACTCCCGGTTCGCCATCGCCTCGTTCCTGACCAGCATCGGCATGACGACCGACGAGATCGTCGACCTCTTCGGCGTCAATCCGGGCTTCGGCGAGGAGATGACTCGTTACCAGGTCGACCACATCCGCGGCGATACGAGTCCCACGGAATACTCGCCACCCTCGTGTGCGACCATGCAGTCCTACGGCGACTGCGTCAACATGGACGACCGCTGCGAGACCATCTCACATCCGATGGCCTACTACGAGGACGCGCTCGACGAGGCGGAGGAGGACGATCTGGTGGACTGGCGCGAGGCTCGAACTGAGTGAGAGCCTCGGTTTGGGCGAGCGGGGAGCGTCCGTGAGATGACGAAGGGAACGTCTCGGAGTAGCGAGCGGCGAACGCGCGGCCGACCGAAGGGAGGCCGCGTCCGGTTCGAACGGCGAGCCGAGCGAGCCGTGAGAACGGGGCGAGCCGCGAGCTGCGAGACGCGAAATCAAAACGAAGGAGAGCGAAGCTCCCGACCTCACTCCGGTCAGGCACCGTCGCCGTCGAAGTCCTGGCGTTCGAGCCAGAGTCCGGCGCCGCCCATCGCGAGGATGAAGACCACGATGGCGCCGACCATCGCGATGCCGCCCTGCCCGGTGATGTGTCCGTCGACGCTGTAGGTCTGCGTGACCACGATGGCAGCCCCGATGAACAGGGCGACGGCCCCGGCGGAGACGAGAATCTGGAAGACCGTCTCCCGGTCGAGTGGCATATCCGCTGGTTTCGCTCGGGCAGGCAAAAGCGCTTCGAAGCCCGCACGTCCGCGTCTCACACGAACTCCCTCGTTTCCGATGTCCGCACCGTGCCGGGCCGACTTTTCCATCGGTGGCGGCCGCTGTCTCCGTCGGTTGACAGCCAGGCGACCGGCCGGGTCAGAGCCCCGCCGACCTGGGATCGTGGCGAGCCCACCCTCTATTCGAGCATCGCCGCCGCCTCGTCTATGTCTAGCGCGCCCGCCTCGAAGGCCTCGAGGACCTGCCGGACGGCCGCACCGTCGTCGCGCTCCTCACCGCGGGCGAGCAGGTCGTCGATGGTCTCTGCCTCTGGGGCCTCGATCCGCTCCTTCTTGACGCGGTAGTTGCCGCCGTCGGTCTGGTGGACATCGTCGGGGTGAAAGAAGTACCAGTCCTCGCGGTCGAACCGGACGGCGATCCGGGGGGTCGCGCCGAAGTTCGTCGCGAAGACGGAGACGAGCGCGTAGACCTCCTCGTTGTCGAGGTAGATGGGGTCGCCACTGGAGGACTTCGCCTCGATTGCGTAGAAGACGTCGCCGTTGCCAGCGAGGACGTCCGGGAGTTCCCGCGAGGTGGCCGAGCCGCTCGCGGGCGCGCGCATGACGGCGAAGCCGGCCTCGTCCAGCGTGTTGACGAGTTCGCGCTCCCGGCGATCGCCCTTCCGGTTCGAGGACATCGGTGTCGCCCGGAGGTGGGAGGGCTCCGCCAATAAACCGACGGCAGGGAGCGGAAGTGAAGCGCTCGCCACGGACCGGGACACTTGTGGTCGGTGCTCCCTGCACACACAAGCCTGGGCCTGAACTCCGGCGCCGCCCTCGCTTGCCACGCACTGTCCCTGGCAGAGACCGTCTCCAAGATCGACCGACTGAGCGACGAGCAACGGGAGTGCATCGAGAACTGCGAGGAGGCAGCGGAGGTCTGCGAGTGGTGTGCCGACGAGTGCCTCGGCGACCCCGACATGGAGGAGTGCGCCCGTCTCTGTCGCGGCGTCGCCGATTTGACGTCGCTGCACGCCCGGTTCATGGCCCGGGGCTCGGACTACAGCGGCTAGCTCGCCGCGGCCTGTGCGGACGCCTGTGAGGCCTGCGCAGAGGAGTGCAGCCAGCACGAGGCCGACCACTGCCAGGTTTGCGCCGACGTGCTGTCCGAGTGCGCGGCGTCCTGTCGGCAGATTGCCGACGCCTGATCGGAACGGCACCGCTTATCCCGGACCGGCGCCCCTCTCCGGCAATGGGTCCGGTCCTCCACCGCTACGACGACCCCCTCGTCGCCGGTCGCCTCGTCGAGCGCCAGAATCGCTTCGTCCTGACCGTCGACATCGAGGGCGAACACCGCGACGTCTTCCTGGACGAGACCGGTCGCCTG
>Ga0207756_100297_pt1 | contig 21026 bp, 23 predicted proteins | sample A23M1SouthBayCA_FD_187748 | JGI IMG/M metagenome (GOLD analysis project Ga0207756, IMG submission 187748) | Aerobic enrichment media microbial communities from Eden Landing Ponds, California, USA - A23 M1 (3) (SPAdes) | ecosystem: Environmental > Aquatic > Marine > Unclassified | place...
TCAAGCCAGCACTGGAGCGAGCCCAAGACGAGGGGTGGGCGAAAGTTGTGGCAGCCCCGACTGTCTCTCACAGCAAGGCGACAACAGCCCAAGATATCGTTCGACGAGCAATCGCCTCGAAATCGACGAGCAAAGATGAGCACGACGTAGAAAAAGCCGATCCCGTGTTCGCTGGACTTGCTGTCGAGTACCTTCTCGATGTAGAACAGGCGGATAATGTCACTGTGATTACTGCCGACCGGGTTGCTCAAGAGGCAATCGAAACCGCAATGTCGTCGCTAGGCTACGAGGGCCAAATTACCATCATTACGCTCTGGGATCTTATTGATAGTGAGGATGATGATATCACACTCATTTAATCGCGTCTTCCGAAATTGATGACCCCTCTGGCTCCCACCAATGTATTTGGTAACCGCGAGACAGTATTCAAATACATCACATGGCTGTTCTAGACGATTTCTCTGGGTTCGAGTTTGAAGATCTGATCGAGGACGTCTTCCGCAATCTCGGCTACGAGAACGTCCGGCAGGCTGAGAAGACAGCTGACGAGGGACGGGATGTCATCATGGAGGAGGTCGTCGACGGTACACGACGCGCGATCGTCGTCGAGTGTAAACACACGGGGACGGTCGGGCGGCCGGTCGTCCAGAAGCTCCACTCGGCGATCGCGACGTTCGACTTCGATGGCCCGAAACGCGGAATGGTAGTCACAACCGGACGGTTTACGAGTCCCGCCCAGGAGTACGCCGACCGTCTCCAACAAAACGACGACCCACACCCAATCGAGTTGCTTGATGGCGAGGATCTCCGGGAGATCGCCGACGAGATCGGCCTTGACCTCTACAACGGTCGCATCGAGATTCTCTGCGACGAGACGCTACGTCCCTATGATCCGGCAACAGATGTCGACGCACCCGTCAAGGAGGCGTTTCGTGACATCGAGAACATCGAGGCAGCCGATCTCTCAACACCGCACTCAGCGGTGACGTTCCGACCTGTTGTCGCGGTTACCGCCGACACGAACGCCACCTTCGAGACGTCTGTCGGCGTCATCCACCGGATCAACGATCGGACGCGGTTCGTGGTTCACGCTGAACGCGGGCAGCCGCAGGTCGTCGACGAGGACGTTGGGACGCTGGTCACGGAGAACCTCCACGCAACGGTCGAACTCGATACCGAGCAGTTCACGGAGGTGTTCGACGCCGTCGAGGAGCGCCGCTTCGGACAGACCCAGACCGAGTACAAGGAGTGGGCCGTCGAGCGGTTCCAGCAGCACCACACGACAACGGTTACCTACACCGGCGACAACAACGTCACGTACAACAAGACGTGTGAGCCGAACCGCTCGGACATCTCTGTCCAGTCGATCGAACCAGTGTACCTCCCCGAGGTTCGACAGACGACCGAGCTCCAGGAGTACACCTACCCCTACGAGTACTACGCGGCAGGCCCGTCGCGAGTAACCGCCGAGGATGGCATCCATCGGTGCGTCCATTGTGACAATAGCGGCGTCGACGAGACGTACACCTACTGTCCGAATTGCGGGGCCATCGCCTGCTCCAGCCACATTAAAACGGAGCGGCTGGAAGGCGAGCCGATCTGTACGGGCTGTGCGGTGACGGAACGGTTCGCGCTGAAGACGAAGTACTTCTACGACGAGGAGAACCTCGAGGCATTTCGCGAGGAATACGCCGCCATGCCCATCCACGAGAAGGCGATAGAGAACAAGGTACTCACGACTGGTGGAGTAGTTACTGTAGTTGTACTACTGCTTGGCATCCTCGCACTCGGAGGCGTAATCTGAGGGCCGAAGTGTCGAATTGGTCACCGCTCGGCCCAGGTTCGACGGTATTCAAAAACCTCCCGAGGATGTTGATGAAATCTCGCCTTTGACATCGATCTGCTCTGAGCGCAAACTCTTCATTCTAATACGAACCTGTGTTTCCCTGTCCATTTATCGAACAACGACTATTCTACAGGTATGCCTTCCAAGCCAGTCGGTGATGAGTGGACCGTCGAGTGGATGACGCCCAAGCCGAACAGCGATGGATTCCTCGATAACTTGGTACTGAGCCCGGAACAAGCAGCTGAATACGGGGACGACCTCGTAATGGCTCTACGTGTGGATGGTGAAATACTTCGAGAGCGGGGATTAGACCCTAAAGAACCGTTTGGCTGGAAAATCGAAAACGGCGAGCTACTGATGAAACAAATTTCCCGTCAAGCGTTTGAATGGGCCGCGGAAAGCGACCGAGAGGATTCACTCTATGCACAGCAGGTATTGGATTCTCGAGCTCGACAGCGGATTCGCAACTCTCAGTAGCAATCTGTAAATCATTCGTTCCCAATAATCCTATATTGGGCGCTCCTATTCTTCATAACACGAACCTTGGGAGTGTCCAATTAACGACTAGCTTGGTTGAGCTAGTAGTTCGTCGACTTTGGCCGGTACTTCGAGCCGGAGCAAACCTGTTTGTCGGCGTTCGCGGATGACGGGGCGGCCGGGTTCGTAGTCCACCGCTCCGATTTCTATGGCTGGACCGCGGTCACTCTTCGGACACGGTGGAAGGTGATGTACGGTCGGTCGCTAGTCGGTCTGCCCGGTCGGGGCCGATACCGGGAACCGCTTGGAATGCGTCTTGATCTGCGTCCAAGAACGCCTGTTCGCTGTCGAAGTGGTCAGCGACGCGCCACGCAAGCGTTTCGCCGATGCCGGTGACGCTGGTGGCCTGTTCAAAAATGTTCAGACACTCGTCGGCGGGGACCACCGTTTCTCCGTCGATCTCTCCTGTCGTGATGTCGTCCCTTTCCTCAAGCCGCCGTAGCGCGGTCCGGGTCGTGCTTTCGTCTATGCCGCGGACTTTCGCGTGTTCGATGATAGTGTCCTGGGTGGGTGCATCGGCAGGAGCGGCGGTCTGGTCGTCGATTACGTCTGTGATGGTGTGGAGGATCAGGTCATTCTGGTCGAGCCAGGTGTAGTCGATGCTGTCTGGGATGTTAGGGTAGTCGTCGCGGAGTTGGTCGATTTCGTTTTCGATTTCGTCCCGTGTCAGTCCGGTCCCGTCGATGAGATAACGGTGGACGCGACCACGGTCGACGAAGAGTTCGGTGTGGTCCTCGTGGCCGTTTTCGCGGATCACGACTAGGGTGTGGCCGTCGGTTGAGGTGCCGTAGCCGATGATCTGCTTGTTCAGGTCTGTGAACAGGGATAGGTCGGTTTCTTGGTCGTACTGTGTGGACGGGGAGAGGGTCTCCTGAGGAATACCAAAGTAGTTCAGATAGTCGGCGCTATTGAGTGTGATGAGGCATTTCAGAGTGTCGAACAGGGTTAGGACCGCGTTCAGATAGTTTGCATTCCGGTACCGAAGCTGGCCGTGGGAAAGCCGGTTTCGGAGGTTCATTCCTTCCCGGCTCGTATATCGGTACCGGAGGTAGATGGCGTAGTGGCGTCCAAACAGGTCGCGTCCGTCGATGAACAGTCCGCCAAGGAGTTGTTGCTGAGTTCCATCGTCGATGATTGTGTATGCTGGTCGTCCGACAGATTGGAGGGTGTCGACGATTGTTGCTTCGAGATGTGGGACGAAGAGGAACAGCGCTGGGCGATGGTTGTCTTCGTGGAGTTCAAGGAGTGCGTCAGTGAGGAAAGCTTCTGTATCGGGGGAAAGCGTGTCTCCGATCGTGAATATGTGGAAGATGTGGGATAAGGTGAGGTGGCCTTCCTTGATCAGACGGTAAAGTGCGTTTCCCAGCGATGACATCTTCCCTGCTGCATAGTGGCTGTAATTGTTCGGGATCGACTCACTGTCCGAGGGGTCGACGGAGAGTGTATGTGCTTCCGGGGAGATGATCCGGCGGCTGACAAGTTGGGAGATGACGAACTCCTCCGTTGACAAGCGAATCTTATTCGGGTCGGGGATGAGGCTACTGGAGAGTGCCAGGCAGTAGAGTGCGTACGAGCCGGATCCGGAGGCTTGCTTCACATGCTTGAACCAGTCGACGTAGACCTGGGTGTTGTGCTCCATTTCTTCTGCGACAGCCTGCTGGAGGCTTTCGCCCTCAAACCCGTCCACGTCCAGATCACCCGGGTTGAGTTCGTGTAGTTCGGTTTCGGTCCCGGTCCGGCGGGCTTGGAGGGCTTCCTGTTTCCAGTTGCGCTTCTGTTCGTCGCTTAGATATTCGGCACACTCGGCAACGCCACTCTGGAGGATGTCAGCCTTCTGCAACAGGCTCTCTCGCTCAACGAGTTCGGCTTCTCTTCGGTAAGAGTCGACGAGTGCGGTTTCCACGTCCGATGTGTCACGGTCGCATGCTCGTTTGAACTCGTGCAACAGCCGAAGGTATTCTCTGAGCTGGTTGAAGCGGTTATCTGTACGGTAAGCGTCTGCGTTCTTCTTAATGAGGTCTATCCACCGGTCTCTGTGGGGGTCCGGTATGTCGTCGGTGTTGTCGATTGCGGCCTCGATTATTGAGGTCGTGAAGCTGGGGGAGTCGTCTGTGTGGCAGTTTTCTAGGAACTCGAGTACTTCTTCAAGTTCGTTTGTTACGTCATGGCCCTGTAATCCTGCTTTGAGACGGATCCGCCGATATTGGTATTGGGAAGCGATGTTCACCCATTCGCGGTCCTCTGCGTCGGCAATGGCGTCCTCGAACTGGTCGAGTGCGTCACGGGCTGATCGGAATGTGTGGTCAATGTACCAGCCCTCAAGATTGTCCACGAGTTCGGGTAGCAGGTATTCGCCGTCCATCTCGTCGAGGTGGAGCCGGGTCTCGTCGCCGAGCTCTTCCTCGCCTTCCACTGATTGGAAAAGTCGGTCTAACTGCAGAGCAAAGTGGAAATCCTCTCCGGGATCTGCCCGCGCCCTGTCGAGCGCATCGAGTAACCGGACCATACGGAATACCAGGCCTTAGATTATGTAAAGGTGACAGGCACGTACTACTCTTGAACTGGCGCTCTACTCAATCTGTCTGAGACCCGCTTCTAGGTCCGTAGTGAGTTCCTCGTCCCCGACGACAGTGAGGTGATCATTAAATCGCCCGCGACCAGGAGAACAACCACTGTATTCACCAGGTTCGCTGAGAAGCATTACCTGTTGTGGATTAAATAAAGACCACTAAGCGAGATGCGACACCTCTGATGGTTCGTCGACAACGCCGGCGTCGACGAGCCGGTTGACGTAGCTATAGGCCGTTCCCTGGGCAAGTTCGAGGTCGTCCATCACGTCTTGGAGGGTCGCCTCCCGCTCCCGAGCGAGATACGCGTATAGCCGAGCCAGCTGTGGCTCCTCGAGGAGGTCCGCGACCGAGAGGAAATCCTGGACGATGTCGCCGTCGGCCCGATTTGAGGTACGTGACACGGGTGGTTCTTGATTACAGTTTACAGTGAAACATCAAAGGGTGTTTGGGCCACTCCGCCAGCGTCGCGACCAGATGCTCTTCGAGGTCCTGTGTCCAATACGTCGCGAGCCCACCTGGACTACAGCGGGCACAGAGCTGTAACGGGCCTTCCAGAAACCCGAGTTCGACCCGGTACCGGGTGAGCGCCGTGAGCGTGTCGACGACCAGCTCACAGTCGTCACAGGCGACATGATCGCCCCCTACGACTATTGGAGTGACCGCAAGAAGGGAACTTGAGTGTTTCCTGCTAGACGCTTTCGCTGTTATTTCTACATTGTCTAATTAGTTGTACTGTCTAGCTATACTAACCAGTTGTACTTAATGATACAACTAACCATACTAACTGATTTGTCTGACGCAAATTTATGACGAATGGGTCTAACAAGTGAGACATGCTCACGTACACGACATACAGCGAAGCTGGCGGCGTCGGGAAGACGACGCTCGCGTCGAATCTCGCCGACGCGCACGGCCAACACGATCGCGATGTTCTCGTAATCGATCTTGACCCTCAGAATGGCTCGTTAACGTACTTACTCGGCGTTGACGCTCCACGAGATGATAGTAACGCAGACAACATTGCACGCCACCTCATCGACCGACCAAAGGGCACATTTGAGGACCTCATCCTTGAGACATCATTTGGATTCGACCTTGTTCCAAGCCACAATATGCTAGAAAATCTCGCTGATCTCCTTGCTCGCGCTGCCTCAATGGCAGAAGATCTTGATGAAGAGTTCGAGCGCCACGATCAGCTGCGACAGGTGCTTCTCAACGCGGGTATCCCCGAAAAATACGATACGATCGTTGTCGATCCGCCGGCAACCGCTGGCCCCCATCTCTACAACGCCATTGGCGCAACCCGTTCGCTGGTGATTCCGCTGGAACCGACAGGGAAAGGGATGCAATCGATAGAGGGGCTACAAGATGTTGTTCAGGGCTTCGAAGACACGGTGGGCGTCACCGTTGGTGTCCTCGCAGTTGTGCCAAACGGCGTTGGACGGACGACAGACCAACAACACTACCTGACGCGTATCCGCGAGTTGGGGTACGACGCGCCAGTCGCCATTGGTGAGCGATCGTCGCTGTTCGAAGGCTGCTGGGACAAGCAGACGACAGCGTTTGCGTACGTCAATGAGTATCGCTCCCGGAAACGTGATCACGAAATGGAGACGCTCGAGCAGTTACATGAACTCGCCAGCCATCTTGAGGAGGTGAGTGCCTAATGCCGAACGGCATGAAGTCTGGCAGCGGCGATGATCCGTTCGCCGAGGATGACGATGTTGAGGATGATCCTGTCGACGACGTCGCGGATACTGACAAAGCTGCTGGTGATCCGTTCGACGAGCAATCATCAACGGAAGAGCCTGGTTCGGCGTCGACGACGCTACCAGGCATTCCAGACCATCCTGCTGACGAATCGTCTCGGCTGCCATGGATCCACCGTCGCGATGGAGTGAAAGACGATCGGGACCACAAGACGATCCACTACACAGAACACACGGTAAAGCGGGAACGTCGCGAGCTCCGGCCTGCGCTTGAGGAACAACTCGGAGACGATGTCGAACTCACTGACGCCCGAGAGGCGGCATATCTCGTCGGAATGGACCATCTAGACGAGGTCGCCGACGTACTTCGAGAGTGGGGCTACGATATCGAGTAGCCCTCTGTTGAGTTGCGAACGCCACGAAACGTTCACGAACTCTTCCCAAGTGGAGGGCGATGAACTAACTTGCTTCCTTCTGTCGGGTCACTTCTTGTCGTGGACCCGCTCAAAGTGACTTCCATACATCCACCACTGACCAAGTGATATGGGCGCAGTGTAAAGCAGACCGAGGAACCCCATCTCGACGATCTCAAAACATGAGTGGTTCTTCGTATTCTCTAGCCGATTCATTCGGTCTACTTGTCAGCAAATTCCTCGAGGAGATCGCCTTCGTCCTCATCGAAATCATCTGGTATGTACGTCGTCGGGCTCGACTCGTTATCACCGAGATCGAGAATCGAATAAAGGGCTTCGACGAGATCATACGCAGTTCCCGCCGAAAGGTCTGTGCGGCTCGCTATCTGCCGGATTGAGACATTTCCCTCCCTGTGTGCTTTCACGAGATCGTATGCGAGTGCGAACGTGACGATTCCGTGGTCTTCGAGAACCCGCTCGATGACTTGATACTCGTTCTTCTGTGCGATAACTTCGATAAGTTCGGGTGTGATTGAGACTTCCGTCTCGCGGACCGTCAGTGTCAGTTCGAACTCTTCAGCGGCGTATACGGCAGTCCCACCATCGTCGTCAACCTTGCTGATCAGGCCTGCTTGTTCCAGCTTATGGAGATAGTCGTACACCGTCTTCTTCGAGACGGTCGTTATTTCAATGAGTTCAGGCCCCGTGGCAGTAATAGACCGCCGAATCGAGGTATAGAGACTCGCGAGGGACGGATTCTCGAGTAATTCTGCGAACGTGGAGATCCCAGTGATCAACCTCGGTGTGTCCCCCGCGTTTCGCACATGTTCTGTATCGTTACTCATCTTGTATAGAGTTACGAAACTAGAATCTATGAAGGTTTGCCATGGCAATGAGGTCGACCTAACGGCGAACGTGTGCTCGCCGGACGGCCCGTCTGAAACGACCGGCGTGATCACGCCAGCGTATAGCGTCGGTGCCGCCAGAGCGCATAGCGGTAGGAACCATACGAAACACCGCCCGTCAACAGCAGATACGTACCGAAGAGCACGCCGAATACAGGCGTCAACACGACGTTTCCGGTGACTGCGAACCACGTCACGAACAGCCCGAGAACCGTTCCGCCACCCACGACGAACAGGTACACCATCATGACGAGCGTCGACGGGACGACCGTTTCTGTCCCCCAAAACTCGCGCTCCTCGTAGATCGGGTACGCCGAGCCGATGCCGACCGCGAACATCGCCGCAGCGAGACACATCACAACTCCGACGGCGGCGGTCGCCACCGCCTCAAGCACCGTTATCCCGAAAAGGATCGGGACGAACGAGCTGAGAACAGCGACCGGCACTCCAATCGCAACGCCGGCGAGAAGCCGTCCACGGACGAGAGCCGCGGATGGCGTCTCGGTAAGAAGGAGCAGCGGTAGTTGCGGCCGCTCGTCACCGAGCGGGTTCAACCCGAAGGTAGCGCCTGAGAGGTATGTCGCGAGAACGACGCCGCCCCCAGTGATGAGGGGTCCGAGGGCGTCGCCCGAAAACTCGAGAAACATCGTCCCGAACGGTGCGATAAAAAATACGGCAATCAGGAGATGACTCAACTCCGCCGGATCACGGCGACCGCGCACGAGAATCCCCCACGCGATACGACCGGGTTTAGTCCATGCGAACGGTCGTGGGGCAGAGAATCCGCCGCTCGATCGCCGCACCTGCGTCGACTTGTTGTTGCCGACCGAATCGGTAAACCAGAGCGTAGAAACCTGCCTGGTCGAGACGGCGAGACCGACCGGCGTGAGAGCGATTAACGCCGCGAGCACCGCCACCGCCTCCGGAGAGGTCGGTCTGGAGACCGGTGTTCCGACGAACGCGAGCGCAACGTATCCCACGAGGGGATCGAACGCTACTGTCGACAACAGCCGTTGCACTGAGAGGTCGGATTCGACGATGAACTGCCCGGCGAACTGTGACGCGACGACGAGTCCCACCATCGCGAGGATACCGACCGCTTTCAGGAGACGGCGAAGGCTGGGGAGTTTCCGCAGGAGTCGCAGCACAGCAATTCCCCCGGCGTACCCCCAGACGGCGGCACAGCAAACGAGCGGCAGCGCGACCGCCCCGCCCGAAGCAACGAGCAGCGGCGAGCCCATTCCGAGTGCGAATGTGACCACCACTGCCCCGACCGGAATCCCGAACCACAGGGAGAGCCGCCCCACCTCCGCTGTGATGAGCCCGATAACGACTGCTCGCGGGTGAACCGCCAGCAGGACGAAATCCGCACCGTCGATATGTCCGAGCCGTTCGAGGGTCCGAAACACCGATATCGACAGGAGACCGAGAGGAACGAGCGTCGCAGCGGGCGCAAAGAACGGGACCGCCGTCACGGAGCGCGCGGTTTGCCCAAGCACATACGCTGTCGGCAGCGCGAACAGGAGCGCGCCGCCGAAGAACAGCGCCGTGAGCAGGAGTCCAAGGACTCGACGGGGGTTTCCGAGGTACCCACGGAGGCTTCGGACGAACTCCGCTCGCCCAATTCGGAGCCCGTGGCGAACGTCCTGTCGGACGCTCATTCTCTCCGAGAGGCCGCGTCCGTTTCGGGTTCGCTCGTGACGGCGAGGAACGCGTCTTCCAGGGATCCACTCTCGCCAGTCTCCGCACGGGCCTGTACTTCGGTGGGCGTCCCCTCGGTGACGAGTCTCCCGTCAAACAACACCCCGACCTCGTCAGCGACGGCTTCGACCACCGGAAGAATGTGTGTTGAGAGGAACACCGTGGTTCCTGCGTCGGCGAACGCGGTGATCGATTCTCGGATGGTGCGCGCCGCTCGGGGGTCAAGCCCCGATGTCGGTTCGTCTAAATACAGGACGTCCGGCTCGTGCAGGACGCTCTGTATGAACGCGGTCTTCTGTTTCATTCCCTTCGAATACCCGTCGATCCGCCTGTCTGCGTCACCAGCTAACCCGAATTGGTCGAGGTACTCGCCGATGCGCTCGTGGGCAACGGACCGCGAAATGTCGCGAAGGTCGGCCACGTATTCGAGCTGTTCGCGGGCGCTGAACTCGTCGTACAGCGGTGGCGTCTCAGGGAGATAGCCGACCCGACCGGCGATCGCACGCCGGTCGCTCGGGTCGACGCCACAGACGCGTACCGATCCGCTGTCCGGATCGCTGAGTCCGGTAAGGAGCCGCATCGTCGTCGTCTTCCCCGCACCGTTCGGGCCAAGAAAGCCGTAGACGCTCCCGTGCTGGATGTCGAGCGTGAGACTGTCGAGAGCGACTTCTGAGCCGTAGCTCTTCCGGAGATCGGTCGCCAGAATGGCGGATTCGTCGTGGGTGGAGGGCATACGTAACGGATGTCATTTCCCGAACCGGTCGTCTATGCGTTTCGGAATCATCTTCCGATCACACGTATCGGGGGTGATGCCGCATGGGTAGATAGCGACGTGAATAGGCGGCGTGATCGCTCCGCCGAACTCTCATTTTGTATAGCGATATATGATACATTACTCTTGGACATTCATTATCCAATAAGTTGCTTATTTCGCGTGTCTCCAACGGACACACGGATAACCAATACTATTATACTACTGTCAGATAGACGCTATCCTATGAGATCACCACACTTAGAATTACCACAGAACACAGCACGAGGGGTTCTCCCCTGGGATTTCCGTGAGTGAGCAAACCTACAATTGGTCGAGGAAATCACTCGACGAACTCGTCGATTTCTACGAGCGCGAAATCGCTCCTGAACGCCGGCAGGAGGGACACGATCCAAACAAGATCCCCACCTACCAGTGGCTCGTTGACCACGGCTACAGCGGCCTCCAGTACGCTGTCCGAGAGCACCATGAAATGACACTCTCCGAGTTCTTCGAACAGGCTGTTGGACTCGGAGACAACGCCTCATCGGAGACGCCATCGTGGCCGATCGATAACGAGCAGATGATCGAGTACCTCGAACAGTACTTTCGGTCACAACAACGGGGGTCGGCTGCGGAGACCACCCTCCAGTCAAAGCGTTCGCGGCTCGGTCAGTTCCTTCGTCATTACGAAGCCCTCCACGGGACGTCCGCTATCGTCGCTCGTATCACCGATGTCGCTGACCAACCTGAAGAGATTCAGCGCGTCACAGCCGTCTTCGACATCCTTGATGACGAGCTCGAGAGCAACGATTCGAAGCGTCGGTACCGGTCTGATATCGACGATCTCTACAGCTGGCTCGTCGATCGCGGCTACGGCGCGTTTAATCCCGTCCGGTACGACCACGAGTGGGATGTTGCCAAACGCGACAACCCTGCTCTTGCGCCTGCCCAGGTCGGATCTCTTGCGGGTGCGACTGAGAACATCGAAGAGCAACTGATCGTCTTGGGGCTGTGTGCCTGGGGCCTACGACGGAGTGAATTAGCAACCCTCCACGTGGAGAATGTTGAGCTTCAAACGGAGTCACCATACCTTTCGTTCGACACGCGGAAGAATGGCCCCGGAACGGTAGCGTTGATCTACGGCCAAGATGTCCTTTCGGACCGGATCGCACAGTTGTCGGATCGGGAAGGATGGGATGGGTATCTGTTCCCCTCACCGGACGTTCGCCGTGATCACGTGACCGGGGAGACGCTCAATCGGCGGTTCAAGTCGATTGCCACGCGTGCGGATGTGCGTGTTCGCGGTGAGCTTCCGACCTCGAAGATGGGACGTCGATTCTGGTACAGTGCGTACGCTGATGCTGTTGAGATGGTTATTGCACGCCTCCAGAGTGTCGCTCACGAACAGGGGAGCAGCGACCCGATGGTCGTGTTTCGGAATTATCTCTCCGAAGAGAAGCGTCGTGAGTACCTTCGCGACGCGATGCATGACCGGCTTGCTGAGGCGTTTGAACAGGAATAAGACTGTTTGATATCCCTCTTATAGTTCAATGTATCTGAATTTGGCTGGGTATTTCGAGTTGCTTGAAGAATAGAATCATGGAATAGTTACTATGAAATAAAGAACAAGAATACCCAGTCCCACAATTGCCGGTTTTACACCCATGTGACCTCGGTCACTAGAACTGTTTGAGGTCTGATTCCCGTCGTCTTCGGCCACTGGTTCCGATTCAGTGGTGGGATCTTCTGTTATTTTGGCAACTTCGATATCCTTGACCCTGAGAATCGCGCGTTTGCCGTCGATGTCGAGTACTTCGCGGACCTCTGAAGGAATTGTTGTAACACCCTGTTCGTTCATTCGGAGAAGGGTTGTTTCGCTGTCGCCCATGAGTAGCAATAGCACAAGATTTGTTATATGATTAACGGCTACCAAAAATAGTCAGATGTGTGCCATATTATTATATGAAATATTACCATTCTAATTCAGCCAAATTCAATTAGAATTGTTTTAGATGAGTTGGATAGATCTGGACCGGTTTACAAAACGTAGTTTCTATCCCCCGTTAGAATATAAGATGGGGTGTACTATCGATTCCTCTATCCCCTCTCAGTCTTGCGTTTCTAGGGACTAACCAAATATAGAGATAGAGAATGTGTGAAAATAAGGCCTTCAACACCTCTTCTTTGTCTCTTTAATTCTTAATGGAATAACAACTATGAGCATGGCCCCCAAATATAGAAATCAAGTAGGGTTGTGTTACAATCCTACCAAAACTATGACAGAGTCAAAGTACACCAAAGCCTATGTCTCCCTTCCTAAGGAGACTGTGGACCGAGCACGGAACGCCGAGGGATACAGTGGTACAGCTGAGTACATTCGCATAATGGTATCAGCGGGCGAATCAAACATCGCTTCCCTCGACCCTCGCATGTTGAACGGTTCTATGTCCGGGGCTGGTAGGGGAAAACATAACAATCTCGACAAGTTCATTTTCGAAGCACTAGATGACAACTACGCTGAACTCGACGAAATACTTGACAATGGTCTCCAACAACAAATTTCCGAACGACTCCTTGAGCTCGCCCAACAAGATGACTCTCCAGTAGAACAGAATGGATTCGAATTTAAGATCGATGAGTGATGCTGATTATGGTACGGTCCAACATGGACGTAACCCTGACAATCCTCCCTTGGAATGGTTTGTTGAAAAACGCCATGGCCATTCAGCAGATTCGACGGAACGAAATATACGATTGAGAGTCGATTTCTTCCGTCGATGGCTTAATAACAACCTCTCATGGGTTATCTATGGAGATGATAACGAAGAGACATACGTAGAGAAGCGTGACAAATGGGGAGAAAAGGTGATCCAGCACGAAACTGAAGTAAATTGGACCACCGGGGGAAACCTCCGACCAGAAAATCTATCCATCGATGATGCACAGAATTACTTCCAGGCACTCTCTGCCTGTCCACGCTACAGTGGCAGTGCTGAGGCATCACACGTTAAAGCCATACGGCAGTTCTACGAGTTCGTATTGAACCGTGGTCATTCTTGGTACACATCTACTGGGAATCCGATTGAGTTGGCGCTTAATGAGGGAGGTGACAAGATTATTGGAAGCATCTCATCTCGTACCCCAGAAATCATCAGCGTTGATGAGATGGGTGACTACATCCGCTCGTTTTCTCACCCTCTTTTCGAGACAGTCACTGCGCTGATGGCGAAAACAACCATACGAAGGGGAGTTATCCACAACCTGGATTTAAAAGATGTCTACCTTAACCATCCGGCCTGTGATTGGGATGTCCACCGAGAGCTTCGGCACAAAGACCGACCCTTCATTTACATTCCGAGTACACCAGAGGAAGGAAAACTGTGGGAAGATCGCCAACGAGTACCGAAGTCTTCGAACAAAACAAGCGTGGATCGAACGATTCCTATTGATGACGAACTACGTGACCTCCTACTGCGATGGCTCACAGTCCATCCTGGATCCTTGGAATCGAATACGCCATTATTCGTCAGCCTCTTCCGGAACTGGGGCGATCGGATCCACGCACAAACGGTTCAGCATAAAATTAGGGAACATTCTGAGGAGCTCGGATACTGGTACGAAGCCTATGATGACGACAATATTAACCCACACTACTTCCGCCACTGGTCGACATCTGTAATCGACGAACGCCTCGAAGCGACCGGAGCGGGCGGACAAGCAACGACTACGAAGCTTATCCGAGGAGACGAAGAAGACACGATGGATAACTATACTCACTGGTCTGACGACCGAGTCAAACGCTACCTCGACGTCTGCCCCAAATTCTATGACTGATTTTTTGATGGAAATGACTGGAATTGATTAAATTTCATATTTACTCTCTATGATTTGTTTTTGACCATCATTAGGAGTGGTATGTGACTTAAGAGGTTATTAAGAATACAAACTAATAACGGCGTCCCAGCCGCTAAAATGGCTAAATAACCAACTCTCGGTTTGTGATACGCATATAAAAGTCACAAGTAGTTCTCAACAACTCAAGCACGGTTCCTGACGGAACCCTCCGGCGCCAGGACGCCGGAGGAGTCGTGCTGCCATCCAATGACAGCAACCACCCCAAACAGGGTCAGGAGTGATAACTCTGTATTCCAGAGTGCTTCACTTAATGCTGACCTACTGACATATCACGTCGTACAGCCCAGTTTCAGTACTTCGCCGAACCATCATCAGCGAAACACCGGTCGAACATCCGTTATGGAGGCGATCTGAGTGACCGAAGCAACGGACGACCCGACGTCGTTCGCCATCCCGATGGATCCAGACAGTGCGTTCAACGCGATCGCAAACAGCCGTCGTCGTCGAGTCTTGCTCTCACTCTCACAGTCACATGGAGAAATTTCTGCGGGGGATCTAGCCGTCGAAATCGCTGCCATTGAGAACGCGATCGACCCCAGCAAAATTGGAAGTGATGAACGTACTTCGGTCTACATCTCGCTGACCCAAGCGCATCTCGAGACGCTTGATGAGTGCGGCGCAGTCACGTTTGATGACCGATCGAAGTCCGTCGCGCCGACAGACGCGACCGAACCACTCGCCGAATACATCCGGCGACTCCAGACTGCGTGTTACAAACCAGATTCGGAGGGGCCCCAATGACCGAGTACCAGCCAGAATTGGAGACGCTCAGAGATATCGACACCAACTTCCACCGGCTGTTCGAGACGGTCAACGACTCTGAAGGATATCCTCCTATGCCGGGGGATGACCCACTCGCCACACTACGGCGGGCGCGGGCACAAATCGACGCCGCACTGTTCGCGTACCGGCGTCGAACTGAGGGCGCGACACTCGCTGATGACGGGACGTGTCTCCTCCAGTGGGATCCACCGAGTGCCCCACCTCGCCGCCTCCGCTTTGAGCCCGACAGTACCGGCGAGATGTGGACCCGTCGTGAACTCGAGTGGACTGGCGCTGAGTGGCGTCCCTGTGGGAGTGACTGCGTCGACAACGTCGCGATACGTGCCCCAGCAGCGGCGCGGTATCCAGATCCAGTCGATCCTACACCGATCGAAACGATGCTCGAGTGGATCCGCGATAGCTGGGTCCGTCCGGATCCACCAGTGCTCGTGTTCGCTGAGACGGCTACGACCGAACTGGGTGTGGTTGTCTGTGTTGACGACGAACTTCGCTACCGAGAGCGCGATAGCGACCAGTGGTATCCAGCAACGACAGACGAATTCTACCATCATCTTCGGGCACACGGACAGCCGACGCTTCGATCGCTCTCTGAGACGCCGCTGTGTCGCCATCACTTCACTCCCAGTCCGCTCAGACAATGACGAACGACCCATCATCGCTGCCACCAGGATTCACCGACGAACTCAGCCAATTGATCGCGTTGATCGAGTCGCTCCGAACCACCCTCGCGACCGAGGAGACATTGACGACCGAACAACAGGTGACCGCACGGCGGCGGTTGTTTTTGATGCTTTATCCGCTCAAAACGATCCGTCGGCAGTTCGCCGGCTCAGAATCATCTACGTCACAATTCGATCGTGAGGTGACTTGGAACGGGTATGAAGAGGCATTCAGCCACATCGAACAGCGCCTTGAAAGACTGCTCCGAGAATTCGCGCTCGAACAGGTGGACGCATCTTCTGAAGAATACCAGATTGCACAGACGCTCGGCGCGGTTCAGGAGCATCTTGTGATCCTTCAGGACGCACTTCCAGAGGTGTCCACTGAGAGCTCCACGCTCCCCGAGGAACTCCCCAGCCGTCAATCACTCTACGCAGGTGTCGCCGGACGTAAATTTGGAGATGGGCGGTGGCTTGAGTATCAACTTCACCGGGCATTGAGGCGGTGGGGGTACCAGGCAGCGACTCGGCAGAAATTGTTTAATCTTGAGGTAGATGTCGTCGCCACCCGAGAATCAAAACAGCATAAGCCAAGTGATTGGCTCGTCGCTCAATGTAAAGACTGGACGAGCGACACTATCACCCCGGCGAAGATCTTCCGGTTGTGTACAGTCGCGTTTGCCTGTCGGGCCATGCCGGTCCTCTGTCATACGACCGATATCACAGCTCGGGCTGAGGAGCTCGCCCGCCACTTCGAAGTTCGGGTCCTCGATCTGCGGGATCTTGAACGGGGTGCGCTTCCTGCGCCTCACGTGTACAAGCCGTCTGCTGAACTCAACGAATGGCCTCCACAGTACAACGCTCGTGACGATCGAGGCACTCTCCCCGTGATGTTCTACGGAGAGCCTGGCAAACGGTTCAGCTACGTTCCTGGCTTCACTCCCGTGGGGATGGACTACGACTACGAACCGATTGATACCGATCAAGACGACGATACGCATCCCGCAGCCGGACACTAACAATTCAAGGTCTAACGACAGTGTCGGGCTGTTCTCGATCGCGACGGTTCAGCCGTCGTGGTCGATGTACTCGGCTTCCCATTCAGCTCGGGCCTCGATCTCTCTGGTGCCTCGACGAGTGGTGGTGTACTCGTTAGTTCGTCGATCGCGCTGACTTTTTTCGACAAGTCCCTTCTCAACGAGCGTGTCGAGATTCGGATAGAGCCGGCCGTGGTGGATCTCTTTTTCGTAGTAGTCCTCGAGTTCGTCTTTGATTGCGAGCCCGTGTGGGTCATCCAGACCGGCGATTACGTACAGCAAGTCGCGCTGAAAGCCCGTGAGATCATACATACTCCGCCTTACGTATTCAAGTTTTGAAATAACTACTGATCTTCGAGGTACTGTTCTAATGATGATTTCTCAGGCATCATCGACCACGTTGGAACAGTGGTTCGGAGGGTATTGATCCCCTGATTAACCAACACACGCACCAATCCACAATACTGTTGGTTAAGATCATACTCGATCACTATCCTATCTCCGAAGTCTCGAACCGCCTCTGAGTGGACTACCTACCCTACTCGCTCATTGCTTGCGACGTTCGCTCTGTGAGGGTAGAGTAGTTCACAGAATCTGCAGCAGGCGGATGAACACGTGAAGTGAAGTGAATAGATCTGTGGAAGCCGAGCTGAAGTCATCGGTCACTGACATCAATATTGGACCTCACTCAAGACGATACTCACTCACACGATTTCGTGCGACGTACATTGAAACAGCCCCGGCGAGACCCGCGAGAACGGCCGAAGTAACCATCCCAATGAGACCGATTACAAACTGGTCGACACCAACGAATGAAGCGAGCGCGTGGCCTGCAATGCCGGAGTGAGCGATAACGGTCGGCAGTGCTACGACAAGCACCACCACAGAATAGATCACGAAGGCGAAGACGCTCGGAACAATCGCCTTTGTGCTTCGAGAGACGCTAACCGCCTCGAAGCGTGGAAACCCGACGCCAATTCCGGTTGCGATCGCCCCCGACACGGCCGACAAAACGAGTGCGGATACGCCGAGACTCACCACGACTGCGATTGAGAGTGGACTCAAGATGCCCGTCACGACGGTTGTTGTAACGGTCATCGGCGCTATGAGGAGCGCACCAGAGACGACGTGTCCGACGACCAGTGAGCGTTCAGGCGCGTCAGAGAGCAGTGTGATGGGCAGTGCTGCGCCCTCTTGACCCACCACGTTGAGCGCGAACAACGACCCGGCGACCCATGTACCGCTGATCAGCACCCACAGTGGAAGGCTCGTGCCGATTTCGCCGGTCTGGACGGCTGTGACAACTGGGCCGGCAAGCACGATCAGCGGATACAACGCGAACGAGAGCGAAAGCGGTGACCGACGGGCACGTTTCCAATCGACTGCGATGACGCCGACGACTGGCTGTGAGAATATCCGTGAGAGCCCGGCGAACCACGAGGACTGGTCAGCCGACCGCTCGGCCTCGTGGGTGACGTGAACGCCGTCAGCGTACCAGAGCCACTCTGCGAGTCGGAACAGCGAGACAACCGATGCGACGGCAAACAGGGCCGTGAATCCCACGGCGCCGATCGCTCTGAGCGGTGAAGCCCCGATACCAAGCCCGATTGCTGCGAGATCGCCGAACCAATCGATCGGCGTCGGGGCGAGCACTCGATAGATTGGTTCCAACACTGACGCGAACGCATTCGTGAAGATCAACGCAAAGTACCCGATTCCAAACAGCAAAAGAAACAGTGTTCGGAGGCGGCTGAGCAGCCGCGATCGAACGCCGGCGTTTCGCACGCCCAGTGCGAGGAGAAAGCCGGCTGGAATCCCAGTCGCGAGGAGAAGACATAGTGTGAGCAACAGGGCAGGAATCGTAAGTAGTGAGCCCGCACCGACGGCAAATGCAACTGTGGCGGCGCTTCCGACAGTGAGGAAGAACGCAGACCACAGCACGAACTCGGTGAGCACAAGGCCAGCGATCACGTCTCGATGGGAGACCGTCGTCAACAGGCCATCGAGATTGTCGGGACGAAGGGCGACAGCGTACGCGCGATACCCGCCGAATCCGACCACGAATATCCACCCATAGACGAACACCATCCGTGTCCATTCGATGAGCGGTTCGGCCTCGTTTCCGGCGACGAACCCCCCGGCAAGGTACGCACCAAACACGCCGCCGAGAGAGAATGGGAGCAGCATTACGGCCGCGAACGCGAGTGCCAACAGCTGCATCGGGTTCCCCTTCATCGTCCGCCAGCGACGTCGGAATTCCGTTCGGGCGATGAGCCGAGGACGCTTCGCCCGAGTCATTGGTCTGTAGCCTGTTCGTCCTGTGAGTCGGGGGCGTCTCCAGTACCCCCTGTAGCTGATCTGGGGGCGGCAGGTCCGCGTTCGGCGGTGACCGAGAGGAACACGTCCTCAAGAGTCGTTCCCTCTTCAGCCTCCATCCGCGCCGTCAGTTCAGCGGGTGACCCTTCAGTAACAAGGTCGCCTTCGTAGAGGACGCCGACGACATCCGCGAGTTCCTCGACGACCGAGAGGATATGCGTCGAGAGGAACACCGTATGGCCCTCCTCAGTGAGCTCCGCGATGACGTCGAGGACCGTCCGAGCCGCTCGCGGGTCGAGGCCACTGGTCGGTTCGTCGAGGAACACGACATCGGGCTCGTGGAGGAGCGCCTGTATCAGGCCGATCTTCTGGCGCATCCCCTTGGAGTAGTCGTCGATCCGCTTGTCGGCGTCGTCGGTGAGATCGAACCGATCGAGCCAGTCTACGATTCGGGTCTCCATTTCGGTGGCGGGGATATCACGGAGCCGACCGAAGTATTCGAGCTGTTCGCGCCCGGTGAGTTCGTCGAAGACCGGGGGTTCCTCGGGGAGATAGCCGATCGATTCTCTGATCGCATCGCGATCCGAGACAGGATTCCCGTCGATCCATGCCTGACCGTCTGTCGGCTGGGTCAGTGATGTCAACATACGCATCGTCGTCGTCTTCCCGGCGCCGTTCGGCCCGAGAAAACCATACACCGTGCCGTGGTCAACGGAAAGGTCGAGTCCGTCGACGGCGGACTCACTCCCGAATCGTTTCGTCAGGCTGCGCGTTGCGATAGCGGTTGAGTTTCGTGTCATCGTAGAGGGTCAATCAGTTTCGTACAGCAGTCGATCATAGAGCGATGCCTCCGACGCCGACACTGACGAACACCAACGCAATCACTATCGGAAATATCGCTCTCCAGGCCCGGTGGAGTACAAGCTGTCTCGGAGAGCGATCGGTGATGATGAGATCCCCCGCGATGACAACCTCGTTCTGTTGGCGGTCCGTGTGCCCCGCAATCAAATACTCCTCACCGGGATCGATCCGGCGTTCGACGTAACGCCGCGTGCCAAGTCCCGGAATAATTCGCACCCATCGTGCGACCGGTTCAAGCGTGTCTCGCACGTCGACGAACCGTTGGATACGTTCTGGTGGCGTTTCGTTAGCACCGACCGTGATGACCGTTGATTCTGTATCGAGTGCGAACCGCTTGGCTGATGGGACGACGGTGAGGGTCCCGCTCGCACTATCAAGGGTGAACGGACGTGTCGCCACGCCATCGTCGAGATGAGCCTGAAACCATGGAATTCCGATCCCGAACGGTTGCCGTTCGGTAACCTCGTACTCGAACCCAAGACATTGCGATCCCGTAAACGGTGCCGAAAGCGTCTCGCTCGCTTCGTTCACCACGCCGCGGGAAACGACAAAAGACCCGCTATCCGTCACCTCGCTCGGGTCCTTCACAGTGGCTCGGAGAATACTTGGGACAGTCGCGAGCGGCCGAAGTCCGTACCAGCCGATAGCTAGACCGAGGGCAATAAATCCAACTCCGCCGACAGTGTAGAGCATCAATCGGAGGGGTACTACCTGTCGAACGTGGAGCTGTACTCAGCCGTCGTCACATCCGACTGGGGCAGTTTCTCATCTGCCCAAACGGGTGGCCGATTGAAAATGTGGAACAGCGTCACCGACACGAGCAGTATCAGTTGCTCACAGCGGAGCCGTGGAGCTTTGAGGAGGGCCATATCCAATATGATTGTGAGATGTATAAATAATGACTGGATGGCCGAAGCCAGCAAACCGGGAGAAAAGGTACAGCATTCGGGCTCTGTTGGACTCCTTAGGAAGTGATTGACTAGGACTACGCCACTTCTATGTTGAACAGCGACCTATACT
>Ga0207756_100299_pt1 | contig 21000 bp, 17 predicted proteins | sample A23M1SouthBayCA_FD_187748 | JGI IMG/M metagenome (GOLD analysis project Ga0207756, IMG submission 187748) | Aerobic enrichment media microbial communities from Eden Landing Ponds, California, USA - A23 M1 (3) (SPAdes) | ecosystem: Environmental > Aquatic > Marine > Unclassified | place...
GCCACCGAGAGTGCCTTCGACAACTCCAAGCCCGTCTCGACGTACGTCGCGGGCTGTCTCGAACAGGTCTACGACGGCGACTTCCACCACGCCAACAAGGGCGAACGGAAGTTCGCCTGCATCTCCGGCACGCAGGCGCTCGACGACGCCTTCAACTGGATCGCCGCCGGACGGAATCGCGGCCGGAAGGGACTCGTCATCGCCACCGACACCGCACTCTACGCCCGCGACGATCCCGGCGAGGCGACACAGGGCGCGGGTGCCGTCGCCATGCTCATCGACGAGGATCCCGATGTCGTGACCTTCAGCCGCGAGCAGGGCTTCGGGAGTGCCGACGAGACTGACTTCCTCAAGCCGAACCAGCAGTTCCCGAGCGTCGACGGCAAGCGCTCGGTCCAGGTCTACCTCGCCCGGATGCGCGAGGCCGTGGTCGACTTCGAGAGCGCGGGCGGGGACACCCACCCCGACAACGCGCGGTTCGTCGCCTTCCACACGCCCTTCCCAGGCATGGTCAAGAAGGCCGCCGCCCTCGGGTATCGCCACTGCATCCGCAACACCGAGATCGAGGACGAACTGTCCGGCGAGATCGGTCGTCAGCCACGGCGCGAGGCCTTCGACGACGACGAGGCCTACCTGGACGCCATCAGGGAGTACACGGACGACCTGACCGAGACCGAGACGTACCGCGAGTGGTACGGCCGGACGGTCGAGCCGACAATCGACATCTCCAGCCAGGTCGGCAACTGGTACACGGGGTCGGTCCACGTCGCGCGCGCATCGGCGCTCGCTCACGCGCTCGAGGAAGGCGTCGACATGGCGGGTGAGCGCCTGCTGGTGGGCTCCTACGGCAGCGGTGCGCAGGCTGAGTTCCACGCGGAGACCGTCCAGCCCGGGTGGAGCGACGAAATTTCGCAGTTGAACGTCGACGAGCAGATCGCCGCCCGGTACGGCCTCAGCTTCGAGGAGTACGAGGAGATCCACGACGTCCACAACCACGACGCCGAGGCGACGATCGAACGTCGGACCGAGCCGTCCGACGAGTTCGTCTTCGACGGCTGGGGCCCGATGGGCGAGCGCGAGTACACCTACGTCGCTTAGGGTGGCCCCGGTCCCGGCTCGAACTCTGACGCCCAGCGTAGCTTTATGCCGTGGACGCAAGTGGACAGGACATGAACCGCTCCCGGGCCGGAGGGCTCGCGTTCCTGGTCGGGATACTGGGTGTGGCCGGCCTGGCGCTGTTGGCCCCCACGAGAGCCCGGGCGGGTCTGGCGACCCTCCAGGAACTGGCCAGTGCCGGGCTGGGCCGCGTGCCGGTCCCGGTCCTCGTCGCCCTGGTCCTCCTGCTCGCCGTCGTGCTGTGGTTCGTCGCCGTCCGGTACCTGCTCGGCCTCGCCTACCGACTCTGGCGGCGGTGTTCCGCCCGGGTCTACTGGGCCATGACGCTCGTCCTCCCCGAGTCGCCGCTGGTCAGGTTCGCCGCCGGCTCCATGGTCCTGATCGCCGCGATCGTCGTCATCGTCGGCGGACTACCGGTGTTGCTCGACCTGACCGAGTCCGAGGATGGGGCAGCGGCCTACGCCGACCGAATGGGGAGCCAGGCGATGAACGCCGAGTTCGGCGACATCGTCGACGGGGACACCGTCGGTGGCGAGCCTGCGTGCGACGGAGACGGTGGCTCCGCGGCCGTCGACGAGACGGACCGCGACCAAGACGGGATTCCGGACGCCTGGGAACAGGCCGGAGAGACCCCGGACGGTGCCGCCCTCCTCGGCGCCGACCCCGGCCGCAAGGATCTCTACGTCCAGGTGAACCACGGGTCGGGAACCGAGCCTCTCACCGCGGCGGAGCGACGCCAATTGCAGGCTACCTGGGCGCGGATGCCCGTCTCGAATCCCGACGGGTCTCGAGGGGTGAGCCTCCACCTGTCTGAGACGGGCGGCGGTGATCTGGGCGAGGCCGCGACGATTTCCCGTCTCGAGGCCCGGAACACCTATTACACGGAGTCGCGCCTCGGCCCGCGCCAGTGTGTCTACCGGCAGGTCGTCTACGGAACGCTCGCGGTCGATGACGTCGCGGGCGTCGCCTCCTCGCCCGGGTACGCCGCGTTCGTCGAGGGGACGCGCCAGCCGGACTACCCGGGGAACGTGAGCCTCCGGGTCGCGGTCACGAACCACGAACTGTTACACACTGCAGTCGGGACCGTCGACGGGCGATCCCACACGAGCGACGGCTGGCTGGCGTCCCCGCCAGCGAGCGAATCGCTCTCGCGGCCGACGGCACGGGACGTGAACGAGACCGGCATCTACGGGCCGGCGACCTAGGGCAGCGATCGGTGGCCCTCGAGGAGCGCCTCGCGGTCGACGTCGGTTACGGCCAGGGAGAAGCCGTCGATCCTGGCCATGTCCGTCGCGTACTCCCACACGTCGTCCGGGACCAGCTCGTGGAGCACGACCGCGTTGGGCGTCGGGCTCATGACCCGCTGGGCGACCAGCGGGGACTCGCCGCGCGTGACGTTCGTGAACACGAGTGCGCGGTTGGTGCTCCGGCCGTAGAGGTTGTAGAACTCGTCGCTGGAGAGCCGGCGGATGGCCTCGATGCTGTCGATCACGGTGTGGCCGGCGACGGTGTCCCGGTCGCCGGCGGCGATTTCCTCGGCCCCTATGGCCTCGTAGTAGCGATCCAGCGAGAGGTTCGCCTGGTACTCGCGGAGGTCCAGAACCACCTCGCTGTCGAAGCCCGCCGAGAGGACCCGGGCATGCTGGCGGATGTGGGTCCCCCCGCGGCGCTCGTCGACGGCGAGCAGGCCGCCGACGAGCCGCTTGATCACGCCGATGCCGGGGTTGTCGCGCCGGCCGCTCTCGTAGTCCGAAACGACCGAGGGGGAGACGTCAAGTTCCTCGGCCACATCGGTCTGGGCGATCTCGAAGTCCGTCCGCCACTTCCGGAGGGTGGCCCCCGGGTCGTCGCTGAGGGCGATCTCTCCGGCCATCTTCTCGGCCAGCTCGTCGCGCGGGCCTCGCGTCATCGAGCGAGGAGTCGGCCGTCGGCGGGATAAGGCTACCGAAGGGGCCCTTCGACGGACGACGAACTGCCTCTGCCTGGAGCCGGCTCCGCAATCCCTAAACGCGACTCGCGCCTACCCCGGCACAATGGCCGACTGGACGGAGACACACCGGCCGAGCACCCTCTCGGAGGTCCGGGGCAACGACAAGGCCCGCGACGCCCTCCGGGAGTGGGCCGAGACCTGGCCGGACCACCGCGAGGCCGTCATCCTCCACGGCTCGCCCGGCGTCGGCAAGACGAGCGCCGCCCACGCACTGGCGGCGGACATGGACTGGCCGACCATCGAACTGAACGCCTCCGACGCCCGGACGAAGGACGTCATCGACACGGTCGCCGGCGAGGCGGCAAAGAGCGGGACGCTCACGGCGGGCGGGAGCGGCCGGCGCCTCGTCATCTTGGACGAGGCCGACAACATCCACGGCAACGCCGACCGCGGGGGCACCCGGGCGATCACGAGCCTCGTCAAGGAGGCCAACCAGCCGATGGTCCTCATTGCCAACGAGTTCTACGACATGTCCCGGGGCCTCCGGAACGCCTGCCGGGACGTCGAGTTCCGGGACGTCTCCAAGCGCTCGATTATGCCCGTCTTGCGCGACGTCTGTCGCCAGGAGGACATCGCCTACGAGGACGCCGCCCTCGAAGGCATCGCGGAACTCAACAGCGGCGACCTGCGCGGGGCGATCAAGGACCTCCAGGCGATGGCGGAGGCCCGCGACGAACTCACCGAGGACGACGTCGTGACCGGGGAGCGCGACCGGACGACGGGGATCTTCGACTACCTCGACACCGTCATCAAGGAGGCCGACGCCGAGGAAGCCCTGAAGGCGTCCTACGACGTCGACGAGACGCCCGACGACATGATCAACTGGATCGAGGACAACGTCCCGAAGGACTACCACGGGGCCGAACTGGCCGGCGCCTACCGGTTCCTCGCGAACGCCGATCGGTGGCTCGGGCGGGTGCGGGCCACGCAGAACTACTCCTTCTGGCGGTACGCCGCCGACAACATGACCGCCGGCGTCGCGGCGTCACGGAGGGAGTCGAAGGGAGGCTGGACCCGCTACGGACCCCCCAGCTACTGGTCGAAGCTCGGCCGATCCAGCGGGACGCGCGAGAAGCGCGACTACGTCGCCCGCAGGATCGCCGAAGTCAGCGGGACGTCCATCGCGAGCGCGCGCCGCGACGTCGTGCCTCACCTGGCCGCGATGACCCACCACTGTACGAACCGCGAGCTAACAGTCGCGATGACTGCACTCTACGACCTGGAGCCAGCCCACGTCTCGCTCGTTACGGGCAGCGGCGAAGACACGAACAAGGTCCAGTCCATCGTCGAAGACGCCCAGCGGCGCCGGGAGAAAGCGGCCGTCGAGGGATCCGGCGGTGCCTTCGAGGGTGGCAGTGCGGACCAGAAAGAGGACGCAGACGTGGTCGGCGGCGAAGCGGAGAGTGCCGAACCGACCGCCGGCGACGGGCAAGCGAGCGAGGGCGACGGCACGAATCAGACAGGCAGGGACGACGCGTCGCCAGACCGCGACGACGGCGACGACGAGCAACAGTCGGGACTGGGCGACTTCGTCTGAACGAGGACGCGTCGGCCGTCGAGTCCTAGTCGTCGCCGGGGGCCGCGTCGGTGCTGGCCTGGCCCGGCCGATCGCGGCCGTTGTTGCCCTCGGCGTAGGCCCAGGCCGTCGTCGCCACGAGCGCGCCGAAGATGATCTGTGCGGCGCCGTGGTGGAGGACCTGGGCGAGGACGCCGAAGTTGAAGATGGTGTTTGCGCCCAGCAGCACCTGAACCGGGAGGACGAGCACGGCGACGAGGCTGGCGACGACGATCCGGCGCTCGTGCCCGCCACGGTAGGCCGCGATGGCCGTCCCGAGGATGCCGAAGCCGGCGATCATGGCCACGAAGCGGTGAAACCACTCGACGAAACTCGGCCACGTCGCCGGGAACAGGCCCATCCAGCCGTCACAGAACGGCCACCGCCCTGCGCAGGCCAGGCCAGCCCCCGAAGCGCCGGTGTAGACCCCGAGGAGGATGAGCGCGAACGCAAGCACCGTCGTGGTGGCGGCGAGGTGCCGAAACTGCGGTCGCATGTCCGGCCTTCGGAGGGCGAGCCATATGAACCCGGCCATTCGTCTCAGTCGTCGGGAATCCGGGCCTGGATGTTGCGGGTCGGACGACGATTTTCGACCGCTGACGAAACAGCGTTCGATGGGCTTTTTGTGTCCGCCAGGAGGGAGTACTACCATGGGACTCGACGAAGACGCACTCGACTATCACCGGCGGGATCCGCCCGGCAAGATAGAGATCTCGACGACGAAGCCGACCAACACCCAGCGGGACCTCAGCCTCGCGTACTCGCCGGGGGTCGCAGCGCCGTGTCGGGAGATCCGCGACGATGCCACGGATGCCTACAGCTACACGGCGAAGGGCAACCTCGTCGGCGTCGTCTCCGACGGGACCGCCGTCCTCGGACTCGGCGACATCGGCCCCGAGGCCTCCAAGCCCGTCATGGAGGGCAAGGGCGTCCTCTTCAAGCGGTTCGCGGACATCGACGTCTTCGACCTCGAACTGAACCACGACTCCGCGGACGACATGGTCCGGACCATCGCCGCGATGGAGCCGACCTTCGGGGGCATCAACCTCGAGGACATCAAAGCACCCGAGTGCTTCGAGATCGAAGAGCGCCTCCGCGAGGAGATGGACGTGCCCATCTTCCACGACGACCAGCACGGCACGGCCATCATCTCCGGGGCGGCTCTGCTCAACGCCGTCGACATCGCGGACAAGGACATCTCAGAGATCGACATCGTCTTCTCCGGCGCCGGCGCCAGCGCCATCGCGACCGCCCGCTTCTACGTCTCGCTTGGCGCGAGCACGGACAACATCACGATGTGTGACTCCGGGGGGATCATCACCGAGGAGCGCGCGGCCGCGGGCGACGTCAACGACTTCAAACAGGAGTTCGCCCAGGACGTTCCCGAGGGCGACCTGGCGGACGCCATGGACGGCGCCGACGTCTTCGTCGGCCTCTCGATCGGCGGGCTCGTCGACCAGGACATGGTCCGGGCGATGGACGAGGACCCGATCATCTTCGCCATGGCCAACCCGGACCCCGAGATCGACTACGAGGACGCAAAGCAGGCCCGCGACGACACGGTCATCGTTGCGACAGGGCGCTCGGACTACCCGAACCAGGTCAACAACGTCCTCGGGTTCCCCTTCATCTTCCGTGGCGCACTCGACGCCCGGGCGACGGAGATCAACGAGGACATGAAGGTCGCCGCGGCGCGGGCGCTGGCGACGCTGGCTCGCGAGGACGTCCCGGACGCCGTCGTCAAGGCCTACGACGACGAACCCCTGCAGTACGGGCCCGAGTACATCATCCCCAAGCCACTCGACCCCCGGGTCCTCTTCGAGGTGGCCCCGGCGGTCGCCGGCGCGGCGATGGAGAGTGGCGCCGCGCGTGAGGAACTGGACCTCGACGAGTACGTCGAGCGCCTGGAAGCGCGCCTCGGGAAGTCCCGCGAGATGATGCGCGTCGTGCTCAACAAGGCAAAGAGCGATCCGAAGCGGGTCGTCCTCGCCGAGGGCGACGACGAAAAGATGGTCCGTGCGGCCTACCAGCTTGTCGACCAGGGCATCGCCCACCCCATCCTCGTGGGCGACCGCGAGGAGATCTGGGACACGATGTCGGACCTCGGGTTGAGCTTCGAGCCGGAGATCGTCGACCCCGAGGAGGGCAACCTCGAACCGTACGCCGAGCGGCTGTACGAACTGCGGGACCGCCACGGCATCACGCGCAAGCAGGCCGACGAACTGATCACCGACGAAAATTTCCTCGGCAGCGTCATGGTCGAGATGGGCGACGCCGACGCCCTCCTGACCGGCCTGACCCACCACTACCCCTCGGCGCTCCGGCCGCCCCTGCAGGTCGTCGGGACCGCCGACGACGCCAACTACGCGGCGGGCGTCTACCTGCTCACCTTCAGGAACCGCGTGGTCTTCTGCGTCGACGCGACGGTCAACCAGGACCCCAGCGAGGAGGTGCTCGCGGAGATCACCCAGCACACCGCCAGCCTCGCCCGCCGGTTCAACGTCGAGCCGCGGGCCGCCCTCCTGTCGTACTCGGACTTCGGCAGCGTCGACAATGCCGGCACCCGAAAGGTGCGAAACGCCGCGACGCGCCTCCGGGAGGACCCCGCGGTGGACTTCCCGGTCGACGGCGAGATGCAGGCAGACACCGCCGTCGTCGAGGACATGCTCAACGGCACGTACGGCTTCTCGGAACTGGACGAACCGGCGAACGTCCTCGTCTTCCCCAGCCTGGACGCGGGGAACATCGCCTACAAGCTCCTCCAGCGCCTCGGCGGCGCGGAGGCCATCGGGCCGATACTCGTCGGCATGGACAAGCCGGTCCACGTCCTCCAGCGCGGGGACGAGGTCAAGGACATCGTCAACCTCGCGGGACTCGCGGTCGTCGACGCCCAGACGGAGTGAGAAGGGCGACGTCGCCCGCGATCCGATCGTCGGGCGGGAGGAAACGGCGCTCCGAGACCACTCTCCGGCGAGGGATCACTGAACTCCGATCTCCCGGCCCTGCAACTGGACGCCCGCGGCCGGCAGTCGCACCTCGAGGACGCCGTTGCTGTACTCCACCTCGATCGCCTCCTCGAGGTCCGTCGGGAACCGGAACGTCCGGTGATCGATTCCCTGTACCCAGGACGTCGCAGGCCTGGTCGGCACTGCTATTGCGGACCACTCAGCGACAACTAGAATTGTAATTCCACATAAATTTTGGCCAGGGAGCGAAACTTAACGTGATCTCGCCATCCCCGACGACGAAGAGAATCAGTTCGTGCCCGACCCGGGCGCAGTCGGCGGATTGCGAAGCAACACGTCGCCCACGACGGCAGCGCTGAGACCCGAAGCGAGGGTAAACGACGCCTGGACCGAGACGCCGAGCCAGACGTGTGCGACCAGCGCGGATGCGAACAGCACCGGAATCGCCAGCAGTGCGAGGTCGTACCGAGAGGGAAGCGAGCGCTCGTCGGCGGTGCGTCTCCGTGGTCGATTCCGTCCCGGTGTCTGACTCACTGTCAACGATCTCACCTCCTGCCCCTTCGTACAGTCTCATTCGTCATAAAATTTGTTTTGGTGACGTTTGGGCAACCTCAATCGATAGTTTTCACTGCCAGGGCCGATTATTTCTATAACGTATTGGAACCTGAGTCTGGCGGGAATCCGGTCGATTCCACACCTGGAGAAAACGGCCCCGAGTGCTACCGGCCGAAGAAAACGCGCGCCTCGGCTCAATCGCTCGCCCGGCGATCGGCCCGCGACGGCGGTGGGATGGGCTGGTCGTCTGCCTCGCCCGCCGACCGGACACACCGGTCCGGTTCCTGGTTGACGTGCGCGTACTCGGCCGGGGCGTTCGCGAGCGGGTGGGCGGGGTTCTCGTCGCTGGCGATGCGCGCCGCCCGGATCGCGTCGAACCCGCGGATGCGAGCCTCGATGCCACGCCAGTGCAGGCCCGTTCCCTCGGGGACGGAGATCGAATGGACCGACTCCCGGGTCGGATCGCGCGCCGCCAGGATCGCCGCGTTGAGGTTCCCCGCGAGGTCGTCGTGGTCCACGAGCACGCCGACGCGCGCGTCGGCGGGCGCACGCGCGGCCAGGAGGTCGAGGCCCAGGTGGAGCGCACGGTACTCCGCGACGTTGTTGTCCGGCGGAACGTCCGAGAGACAGCGCCGGGCCACGCGGGTGCCGTCCCTCGTCTCGATGACGGCACCGAGTCCGCCACCCGACTCTCTGAAGGAGCCGTCTGTGGCCAGGTAGAAGTCCCGGTGGTGGGTACGTGGCGGGTGCGCGATGTGGGGCGTCGGTGACTCGTCGTACAGGTCTCGCAGTGACGGCCGGCCGTAGGCGGCCATATCTGCGGTAGGGGTGAGTGTGTTAAATATATTGTCCCGTCACGGACCAAACCGACCGACCGGTCGCCCGCCGAAACCCAAACGCCTACCCTCTCGGCGCGTGAGCGGTCTCTCATGCGCGCCCGCGACATCATGACGACGCCGGTGGAGACGGTCGGTCCGGACGACGACGTCAGTGAGGTCCTCACCCGCCTGGCACGGGCGGAGTTCAGCGGCTTTCCCGTCGTCGAGGACGGCCAGCTCGTCGGGATCGTCACGGAGGAGGATCTAGTCGATCTCTTCCAGCCGTCGGACCGGACGCTCTGGATTCCCGTCGGATTCCCGCCCTTCCTCGAGAGTCTGACCTACGGCGTCGACCTCTCCTGGGACAAACTCGACGTCGGCCTCGACCTGGCCCGGAACGCCGGCAAGCCCGTCAGCGACGCCATGACCGCCGACGTGGTGACCGTCGACGCCGAGGCCGACCTAGAGTCGGTCCTCGCGGTGCTCGGCGACGCCGACCGCGACATCAACCGCGTTCCCGTGCTCTCGAACGGCGAACTCGTGGGCATCCTCAGCCGGCAAGACGTCCTCGAGGCGCTCGCGGACGGCCCTCTTCCGGACGCGAGCTGAACCGCAACGACCAGAGACCCACCCGGCGAAACGCAGGCGTGGTCAGGTACAGAAACGTCGTCGCGTTCGTGGGCCTCTCCGTGCTGTGGGGGTCTGCCTTCGTCGCCATCAAGGCCGGCCTGGAGTTCTTCCCGCCGGTCTTGTTCGCCGCGATCAGATACGAGGTCGCGGGCGTCCTGATGCTCGCCTACGCTGCCGTCGTCTCCCCGGACCCGGTGCCGCGGACGCGCCGCGACTGGGCGACGGTCGCGGTGGGTTCCGTCCTCCTGATCGGGGCGTACCACGCATTCCTCTTCGTCGGCGAGGTCCACACCACGAGCGCCGCGGCCGCCGTGGTCGTGAGCCTCTCGCCCGTGCTGACCTCCGTGTTTGCCCGGGCCATTCTGCCCGACTCCCGCCTCGGGGTCCCCGAGGTCGGTGGCCTGCTCCTGGGACTGCTCGGCGTCGCCATCCTGGCCGGCCCGGCCCCGGGTGCCCTGGCCGAGGCGGACGTCTTCGGCACGACGCTCGTCTTCCTGGCGGCGCTCGCCTTCGCGCTCGGGAGTGTCCTGACACGGTGGCTCGACGCCGACCTCTCGGTCGAGACCATGGAGGCGTGGTCGATGGTGGGCGGTGCCGTCCTCTTGCACGCCGTCGCAGTCGGCGCGCTCGGCGAGTCACTGGGCGCGGTCGACTGGACGCCGACTGCCCTCTTGGCCCTCGGGTACCTCTCCGTCGGCGCGAGCGCCCTCGGCTTCCTCCTGTATTTCGACCTGCTCGAGCGCCTGGGGCCCGTCGAGATCAACCTCGTGTCCTACGTCGCACCGATCGTCGCTGCGGGCGTCGGTGCGGTCGCGCTCGGGGAGCAACTCGACGCCACGACCGGCGTCGGGTTCCTCGCGATCCTCGCGGGCTTCGTCCTGCTCAAGCGAGACGCGCTCCGGGCGACCCTCGGCCGGCAGGAGTCGTCGCAGTGAGCGCCGAGTTGGCAGCCGGCAACGAACTGGTGGCAACCGTCGATGACCTGGTCGCATACTGATCGCAACCGGGCGGGTGGACGCCCGAGGTCCCGGCGGCCCAGCACCGGTAATGGCCGAATTACTAATCAGCCATCACACAGCCTCCGAGGTAGGGATGAAGACGGCCAGCGAGGAGGAGCACAGCGGGATCGTCACGCTGAGCATCGAAGTCGAACTCGGCTGGGGCAACCACGACACCGGAAACTTCGAGCGACTGAGCGAGGACGGCCGGACGGAACGACGCTACCTCTCGAAACTGCTCGACGCCACCGAACGGACCCGCGTACCCATCTCCTTCGACGTCGTCGGGCACCTCCTGCTTGAGGCGTGCGACGGGACCCACGAGTCGCCACACCCGGACGGGTGGTTCCGCGGCGATCCCGGCACCGACTACCACACGGACGGACTGTTCTACGCCCCGGACGTGGTCGCCGACATCGACTCGGCCTCGGTGAACCACGAACTGTGCACGCACACGTTCTCGCACGCTCTCTTCAACGACGTTTCGCGAGAGACCGCCACGTGGGAACTCCAGCAAGCACAGGACCTGTCACGCCGACACCTCGGGCGGGAGACGTCCTCGCTCGTCCCGCCGCGTCACCACACGCCCCCGTACGACGTCCTCAGTGACTGTGGCATCAGCGTGACCCGTCCGGCGACGAAGACGCAAACGAGGACGAAGGTCCACCGCTTCAAGGAACTCCTGGCGGGACCGCTTCCCCTCTCGGAGTTGCGGGAGACCGACGGCGTCGTCGAGACCTCCTGTACCACCAATCCGTCCTTGACGGCCGCCGCACTGCCCTCGGGTCGCGGAACCACGCACCCGACCTTCCGGTGTCTCCCGGCCAGCGTCCGCCGTCAGTACCACTTCGACAAGCTCGTCCAGGCCACCGAGCGCGCCGTCGCCGAGGGCGCCCACCTCCACCTCTGGTGTCACCTGTTCGACCTCAGCAACGCCCAGCAGTTCCGGGTCGTCGAGCGGTACCTCTCGTGGCTCGACTCGTTTCGAGCGACCAACGACGTGACCATCGTGACGATGGCGGAACTGCCAGGGCATGTCGGGACGGCCATCTGAGCCGATCCGCGTCTGTCTGCTGGTCGAGCAGGGAACCGTCCGAGAGTGGGAAGACGCCGCTATCGAGCGAATGGTCGCGGACACTTCGGCGGAGATAGACGTCGTGGTCAACGACCGGCGGCCCGACGACAGGTCGACGCTGGACCTCCTCGTCCGCGGGCTCGAACTCCGGGAGTGGGCGGCAGTCTCGCTCCTCCGGTCACTCTTCGCGGCCCCGTTTCCGCTGTGTGACGAGGTCCGTCTGGCCGAGCAACCGTACGTCGCCGACGCCGAGTGGATCGACTGCGAACCGGAGACTGTCGACGGCTGGAAGACGGCGCTCCCGGCCGACGTCGTCCGGCAGATCCGTGACGACGCCGACGTGGCTGTCCGGTTGGGGTTCGGCGTCCTGGTCGGGGACGTGCTGACCGCACTGGACTACGGCGTCGTGAGCTACCACCACGGAGACCTTCGGAAGTACCGGGGCCAACCCGCCGGGTGCTGGGAGTACATCCACGGGAGATCGGCCGTGGGCATCACCCTGCAGCGCCTCACCGAGCAGTTGGACGCGGGCGAAGTCGTGGTCTCGAAGGCCGTCCCCATCGACGACGCGGCGACCTACACCGACGTGCGGGGCGTGTTGTACGAGCACTCGGTCGACGTGCTCGCGACGGCGATTGCCAAGCTGGAAGCGGGCCAGACGGAATTCGAGACCGTCGACGATCTCGGCCACCTCTATACGTTCCCGCGCGGTCGCTCGGCCCTGCGATTTCTCCGCAAAGAGATCCGAGGGCACGTGCAACGGTGGCTCGGTCAGTCTATCAATCCCTGACGGTGGCTCTCGTCCGCCCCGCGACGTGGCGCTGGTCGATCACAGGTCTGCCGTCCTGCACCGGGGCTCATCCCTCGCGGTACGTGTGCCCCACGAGCAGCGTCACGACGTTGAGTGCGACCAGGACGAGAAAGGCGGCCTGGGTCGCCGGCCCCTCCAGACCCGACGCGAGCAAGGGGAGATACAGGAAGGGCAGCGAAATCGCGGTCCAAAAGGCCGCCCCTGTCAGGGGGCGGCGGAGGGACGGGACTGGCTGGATGTCGTTCAGCTGGCCGAGGAGGGCGGGTCGGTCAGTTCCCGAGGAGTTGGGCATGGGCGGTGAACGATCGATCGGAGGATCGGCGACGCCTTAATACCGGATGAGGCTTTGTCACATTTCACGCCAGAAGCCGTTCTAACGACGCTTTACGAGCGGCGCTACGGTCGCGAAACGTTTTATTCCAAACTCTGCGTCCGCAATCGGTCAGGGGCCACGTGGACCGCCGATCGGCGGTCGCCGCGCTGCTCGCCCCGACGCGATCGTACCTGCTGCGTCGGCAGGCCGATCGAGCACGTTCCGCCAGTGGGTTTTTTACTGTGGCCGACGAGGTTTACGCGTGACCGCTGTGCCGCGACCGGCTGCCACCAACCGCGAGGCCGGCGCCGTAGACGGAGCGGCCGCGCCGCGTGACACCAAGAATGCCGCTAGATGGCGACTAGGCTGGCGTGCAGCGAGCGAGCACCCAGGATCATTCATGATAATTAGTGGGGTGGGTTTAATGTGCACGTCGGCAGAGAGTGAGGACACGGCTGAACTCACCCGGTGCAGCCACCAGCAACCGAACAACGGACAACTCGCATGACCGAGGAACGGACCGTCACAGTGCTCGTCGTAGACGACGAGCGGGACATCGCGGACCTCTACACGACGTGGTTAGAGACTGACTTCGAGGTCCGAACAGCCTACGGGGGCGAGGAGGCCCTGGACGAGGTCGACGAGGACGTGGACGTGGTTTTCCTCGACCGGCAGATGCCACAGTTCTCCGGCGACGACGTCTTGGAGCGGATTCGCGACCGGGGCATCGACGCCAGGGTGGTCATGGTAACGGCCGTCGACCCCGACTTCGACATCGTCGACATGCCCTTCGACGACTACCTCACCAAGCCGGTCATGCGCGAGGACCTGACCCAGTCTGTCGATACGATGCTGGAGCGCGACGGGTACGACGATACCCTCCAGGAGTACTTCGCGCTCTCGGCCAAGAAGGCGACGCTCGAAGCGGAGAAGACCCCGTCGGAACTCGACGACAACGCCGAATACACCGAGATGGTCCAGCGCGTCGAGGAACTCGAGGGTGAAGCCGACGACGCCGTGGCGGGGTTCGAAGACGACTACGAGTCACTCTTCCAGGAGTTTCCCGGCGGCGAGTGAGACGGCTGGTCCCGCCCCCGCCAGGGCCGTTTGGCGATTACCGCCCGGCCTTTCAGCGAGAGTTCGGACTCCTGAATTGTGGATTCCCCACAACACTATTCGTCACAGAGTGGTGCTCCAGTACTCGTGGAGAGTACGTGCGCGCGAGCAGGGCTTTGTCGGCGCGTATTCCCCACCCGTACCGGCAACATGCCAACTCGGCACTCCCAGTATTGCCCTATTGACACACAATCGTTAAGTGCGCGGAGATCCAAGGATAGATCGAGATGGACGACGAACTGCAGAAGATTCGGGAAGAGAAGATGGAATCGATGACGACGGAAACCCAGTCAGCGACGGATTCGCCCGACGAACCGATCCACGTGGACGGCGGCGACCACCTCCGGGATCTCGCAGAGAATCACGACCTCGTGCTCGTGGACTTCTACGCGGACTGGTGTGGCCCCTGCAAGATGCTCGCCCCGGTCGTCGAGCGACTCGCGGCTGACTCGCCGGCCGCCGTCGCGAAGGTCGACGTCGACGCCAATCAGCAACTGGCCGGGCAGTACCAGGTGCGTGGCGTGCCGACGGTCGTGCTCTTCGCGGACGGCGAGCCAGTCGAACGGTTCTCGGGCGTCCGCGGCGAAGAGGAACTGCGTGGCCTGATCGACCAGTACGCTTGAACGCGGGTCGCGACGACGAGTGTGTGGTTTTCGGGCTCGTTCCGTGGACGGACCGAGTCGCGATGAACTGTGCGAACTGATTAGCTCTCCACGGCCGTCTCGTTCCCCTCCGGCGTCGCCGTCGTCGGCGATGGCGTCGGAGTCGGCGTCGACAGTGGCGTACTCGTCGCCGTCGCCGTCCCGGTCTCGTCGGCGGCCGCCTGCGCGATGGTGAACGTGTAGGTGTTCTGGCTCTCGATCTGGACCGACGTTCCGTCTGCGTCCATCACGGCGCTCGCGTTGTACGTCCCCGGTTCGAGCGTCGCCGTCGCGGTAGACGTCGCCGGGACGAGGACGTCACGCTGGACCCCGTTCGTGACGGTGACGCGCACGGCTGCGTCGTTCTGGTTGTCGAAGGTAACGTTCCCGTCCTCGACGGAGACGCCGATCGGATCGAGCGTCGCCGCAGTCACGTCCACACTCGCTGTCCACCCGTCGTTCACCGGCACGCGCCGGTCGTCCGGCGTCGTGGCGAACACCTGGTAGGTCCCCGGGTCCAGGTCGGCCGTCGCGAGTTCCTGGGTCGTATCCGGCGGTATCGAGGCATTCACGAAGGTCTCCGCCTCAATGAAGACCGTCACGTCCACCGTTTCGTCGTTCGGGTTCGTCACATTCACGGTCCCGTTCGTGGACGTCATTGTCAGCGAGTCGAGTCCCGGCGGGAGCGCGAACGCGTACGAACTGTTCCCCTCGACCGGGACGGCCTCGCCACCGTCGTCAGTCGCAGTCAGCGTGTAGTTGCCGGGCTGGAGCACCACCTGGCCATCGGAGAAAGCCTCCATCGACTGGTTTCCGCCAGGGTCGACGGTGACCGACGTGGTCGCCCCCGTCTCGGACTCGACGGTGGCAGTCACGGGGCCAGCGGTCGGATTCTCGATCCAGACGGCCTGGTTGCCGACGGTGGCGTTCACGCCGGACGCGCTCGTGGTCGAGACAGGCACGTAGCGCCCTGGCTGGTCGATCGTTGCCCGAAGACTCCCGTTCGCCGGCGGCGCGTCGGTCTCGACCTGCGCCCAGGTCGTCCCGTCCTGACGCCACAGTTCGACGTCACTATCCGCCGCCGGTTGCTCGTATCCGAACGTCGCCTCCAGCGTCCCCATGGCCAGGGAATCGGGGCTGGTGACGTTTAGCCCGCGGCCGAGCGCAGTCGTGCCGTTCGGGAGCACGGGCAGGGCCTCGCGGTCGGTCGCGTCGAGGGCCCCGGCGAATTCCTCCAGGGTCGCCACCGACGCGGCCCCGTCGACCCTGAGATCGGCGATGCTGACGTTCCAACCGCTGAGTTCGGTCCCGTCGTTGTCGGAGACGGTGGTGTTCTCGACGACGAACGGTCCGAGGGTACCGAACCGAATGCCGCTGCCGTCGTTTCCGGCGACGGTACTGTTGGCGATCGTCGAGGCGTCCGAGTTCAGGTTGACCGCGGAGACGCCGACTCCCTCGTTGTCACGGATGGTCGAGGACTCGACGACGAGTGGCGTCGAATCGGCGACGGACAGCCCCTGCCCGTTGGACGCAACCGTGGAGTTCCGGACCGCCAGCACGCCATTGCCCTCGTCGCCGTGGGTGGCGCCGTAGGCTTCGTTCTCCGCGAACGTCACGTTCTCGAAGGTGGCGAACTGCCACGACCCGGCGTTGAAGTCGGCGCCGGCCCAGTTTGCCCGGAGCGTCGAATTGGCAACGGTCAGGTTGACGCCGTTCGACGCACCGCCAGCGACGCCGCGATTCCAGCCACTGACAGTGACGTTCTCGACGGAAACGTTCTCCAGGTTGGGGCCGTCACCGGTGACCCCCTCGGCGGTGTTGTTCGCGAGGATCCCGATCGGAGCCCGCTGCCCGGACGCGTCGGTCACGTTTCCAGGACCCCAAATGGCGTACCCCTGACCGTCGAGTCGCACGTCGCTCGACTGGATTTCGACGCAGGCGTCACCCTCGGCACCGGAGAGATTCCCGGTCAGGGCGTACGCGCCCGGCTCCGAGACCACGGTACACGACGAGAGCTTACGGATCGGTTCCTCCGTGGGTGGCTGCTCGGTCGTCGGCTCTTCCGTGGGTGGCTCCTGGGTCGCCGGCTCTTCCGTTGGTGGTTCTTCAGTCGGCGGTTCCTCGAGAGTGTAGTCGATCGCTTCGACCGCCAGTTCAGCGTCGTCTTCGGCCGCCCGGATCGCCACGGAGACGACAGTGTCGTTCGCGAGTGGCGGATCGAGCGCGAGCGAGTCGTTCGAGAGCGCGCCGCCCGCGTCGATCGTGGGGCTCTGGGTCGCGTTTCCGCCGTACCGTGCTTCGACGTAGAAGGGTATCCCGGCGGTGGCGTTGGCCACCTGCAGGCGCTCCCCGTCACCGGTCTGGTCCTCGACCTGTAGCGTCGCGGTGCGGTTCGGGACCTCGGTGACCGTGAGCACCGTCGTGGCCGTGGCCCCGTCGACCCGGACCGTGAGGTTCTGGGTGCCGACGTCGGCCTCGCCGGTCTGGTACGACAGGGCGACCTGCTCGGTCTGGCCCGCACCGACGTCAGTGGTCACGGTATCGACCTCGGTTCCGTTTTCGAGTTCGAGCGTGGCAGTCGCCTGGCCGTCAGCCGCCCCGTCGTTGCCGATCGCCGCCGTGACCTCGGCCAGGTCCCCGGCCTGGAGCGAATCAGTCGCGTTGACGATTTCGACGGAGAGATTTGCGGTTTGGTTCGGAGTCCCGGTCACGGTGACGGCCAACTCGGACTGCCCGTTGAGAGTCACCGCAGCGTCCGTTTCGGACTGGCCGGTCAGGGTGTAGTCGCCGGGGTCGAGCGACTGGCGCTCGGCCGCCTCGGGCCCGACCTCGATCTCGGCGGTCGCGTTCCCGGTGGCGTCGTCGGTCACGGCGACGGTCGCCGCCAGCTCGGTCGGGTTCGTGACCGCGATGGACTCGTTCGCCACGGACACCGAGAGTGGGATCCGGTCCTCCTGGACCTCGATCTGTGCGGCGTCCTGGTCGTTGACCGGGACGGCCTCGCCGTCAATCTCGGCGGCAACGGTGTAGGTCCCCGGATCGAGGTCCCACGTCCGGTCACCGGTCGGCCCGACGTGGAAGGTCACGACGCGGGCGCCGTCCTGACGGACGGTCACCCAGGCGTCGACGTCGTTGACGTTGGCCACGGTGAGGGTGCCGTCGTCGACCGTCGCGGTCAGACTCCGGCGCTCCTCGCCAATGGCGATCCGGAGGCGCTCGCGCCCGGCGAACTCGACGGTTCGACCGTCCTGGCTCTCGGCCGTGAGGACGTAGACGCCAGGGTCGAAGTCACGGGTAAGAGACTCGCCGGGGGCTACCGTGATCGTGTCGGCGGTCTCGCCATCGCTCGTGACGGTGACGGTCACGCTGACGTCGTTGGGGTTGGCGAGGAACAGCGTCTCGTTCTGGACCTCGAAGAACAGGCTCCCGAGGTCCGCTTCGTCGTCCGGGTCGGTGTCGCTCACGTCTCCCTTCGCCTTCTTGTAGATCTTCGTGTCGTGGTCGACGTCCGTCCGGGCGGCCGCGCCCGCCGCGTCGGCGGCCGCGCGCTCGCTCCGGATCTGGATCTGGGTCACCGAGACGATCTGGATCTGGGTCACCGTGAGTGCGCCTTCACTGGCACCCCGGGCGGCCGAGCGGATCTGGACGATCGAGGCCTGCTGGTACTGCGAGAGCGCTCCACTGGCTGCCCCCGCGGCGAGTGACTGCACCTGGGCGACGGTGACCTGCTGAATCTGGATCGTGGCACCCTGTCCCGCGCCAGCGGCCGCGGCCTGGATCTGCTGGACGGTGGTGACCTGGTACTGCGCGGCGGCCCCCGCAGCACCCTTCGCCGCGCCGAAGGCCGCGTGCTGGACCTGGATCACCTCGACCGTCTGGACCTGGGTGAGCGACCCGCTGGCAGCACCGAACGCAGCAGCCTGGATCTGAACGACGGAGGCCGACTGGAACTGGCTGATACTACCGCCGGCAGCGCCGTAGGCCGCCTCCTGGATCTGCGTCACCGAGACGAACTGCGACTGGACGAGGGCGCCACGGCTGGCACCGTGCGCAGCCGCCTGGATCTGGGAGGGAGACGCCTGCTGGTCCTGAACGAGCACACCCTTGGCGGCACCCATCGCCGCCTCCTGGACCTTCTTGGGATCGGTGGCACTGCCATCAGTCCGCTCGGTCGCTCCGCCGGCCGCCCCGAACGCGGCGGCCTGAATCTGGCTCGCGTTCACGGTCTGTCGCTGGTCGAGGGCCCCGTAACTGGCCCCCTGGGCCGCTTCCTGGACCTGGGTGACGGAGGACTGCCCGGACTCGGTCGCCTGTCGCGTCGCACCGGCCGCCGCACCCATCGCGGCGGACTGCAGTTGCGTGACGTTGGCGCGCTCGTACTGGGCGCTCGACCCGTGGGCCGCACCGTAGGCCGCACTCTGGATGTGCGTCACGTTCGCTTCCTGCGACTCGGAGAGCGCACCGGCCGTACTCCCGTAGACGCTCGCCTGGATCTGGGTGGTATTGACGGACTGGCCCTGGATGAACGCGCCGTGACTCGCGCCCTGCGCGGCGGTGCGAATCGCGTCGGCCGACGCGTTTTGATTCGCGTCGGCCGCACGGAGCACACTCTCAGTGGCTTCCTGGACGCGACTGTCCGAAACGGCGACTCCGCGATCCCTCGCGAGGCGAGCCCCCGCCGCGACGCCGTCGCGAGCGGCCGCTTGCGTCTCGTTCGACAGTTGCATCGGGGACGACGAGCCGACCTGAGCTGCACCGGACTCACTCACTCGATCGAGCCCGAGGGTGAATCCACTCGTCGATCGTGTCTGGTCGGTCTGGTGTGCCTGTCCGTCGGCGTCGGCCGGTGCCGACGAACTGCCGGGGGCCGCCAGTGCTACGGACATGCCGCCCGCGGCGATCAGCAACACCCCCATGCCGACGACCAGCACCGGCCGTAGCCGGGTCATCTGTCCGCTCCGCGTGCGCTGTCGCTCTCGATTCCCCGCGATCGGTCGGCGCTGAGTCCTGGTTCCATGGGTGGTCCTTCCGCCTGCGCTGAAGCGGCGCTGATGGGCCAGATCAAACGCGAGAGGGCCGGAAAAGGGTGGATAACCGTTCGTACCGACCGCGAGCGGTTCAGCCCGACTTACCCGTTCGAGGCAGACCCGAGGACGGCGCTCGACCGCCTCACGGCCCCGCTGGGCCGACTCTCGGAACGGCAGGGCGAGCGGATTCGGACCACGAGGTAACCCCACGCTAGGAGTCTCTGACACACTCCCGTCCCAGGAATCGCCGTCGCATGGCATCGACGGCGACATCCGTCGTTGGGCTCGATTCGGAACGTAGAGGCCCTCAGTCGGGGAACGACCGAGTTACTGGTCGGGAGGCGAGAAGCGTCTGGGCGGCAGTGCATATCGCTACGGGCGGTCGCGGTCGGGACGCCGGTCTGGCCACTCGCAAGTGGACATCTGCCGTCGAGAATGCCCGGGGAGGGCTCCGAACCCTCGATCTCCGCATGTCCCAGGTCCGAGGCGCGTCGCCTCGGCGGAACTGCCGGTGCGTGCCGCGTGTCGAATGAACCCTATGAGTGCGGCGCTATGTCCAGCTAAGCCACCCGGGCGCACGCGGAGATTGCGCTGAGGGCGCCTTTAACCTTCTCATCCAGACCCGGAGACGGCAGTCGGCTGGCGGTTGGAGTGAGTGCGGGGACGGCCGGGGGCGGCCCCACCACCCACCGGATTTATACCCCCGGACGCGGACCACGCACCATGGAAATTCCGGACCTCGTCAGGGAACGGCTGGGAGACGAGGAGATACGGGCGGGCGTGACACTCGGTGACGAGGACGTCGTCTGTCTCACCCCGACGCGGACGATCGTCTACCGGGGCGACGGGCTGCTCAGCGACGAGTCGGTCACCGTCCTCTCGCTCGACGCCGAGCGCGTCGACGTCACGGAGGGGCGCCGCAAGACCTCCTTCACCCTCGAGTTCGTCGAGGGCGCCGAGTCCTTCGCAGTGCCGAGCAGCCGGGGCGACAAGGTCCTCGAACTGCTCATGGACGGCATCCTTCGTCTCGACGGCGTGATCGGTCCCGAGGAGTCCGTCCACGGGGTCTACCGGTTCAGCGAACTCACCCTCGTGTTGACCGACGAGCGCCTGGTCAAACACGTCGGCTCGTCGGTCTGGGACGGGGACTTCGAGGAGTTTCCCTTCGCAGCCCTCACGGGCCTGGACTTCGAGGAGGGCAGCGTGGCGACCCAGATCGTCATCTCGGTCGACGGCCGACCACAGCGGATCAAGGCGCCTAACGACGAGGCGCCGATGCTCAGACAGACACTGGAGCAGGCCGTCTTCGCCTACCACGACGTCGACTCCCTCGCCGCGCTGAACGAGGCCGTCGCCGAAGACGACCCGGCGGGTGAGACTGACGACGCT
>Ga0207756_100302_pt1 | contig 20935 bp, 15 predicted proteins | sample A23M1SouthBayCA_FD_187748 | JGI IMG/M metagenome (GOLD analysis project Ga0207756, IMG submission 187748) | Aerobic enrichment media microbial communities from Eden Landing Ponds, California, USA - A23 M1 (3) (SPAdes) | ecosystem: Environmental > Aquatic > Marine > Unclassified | place...
CGTGGACGGCGTCTCGTTCACCGGCAGCACCGCCGTGGGGACCAGCGTCGCGCAGAGCGCCGCGAACGATCTCAAGCGCGTCCAGTGCGAGATGGGCGGGAAAAACCCGACCGTCGTGATGCCGAGCGCCGACATCGACGAGGCCGCGGAGATCCTCGGCGTCGGCGCGTTCGGGACGACGGGCCAGTCGTGTACGGCCGCCTCCCGCGCGATCGTCCACGAGGACGTCTACGACGAGTTCGTCGAGGCGGTGGTCGCGTACGCGGACGACGTCGCGATCGGGCCCGGGCTCGACGACCCCGATATGGGCCCGCACGTCTCCGAGAGCGAACTCGAGTCGACCCTCGAGTACGTCGAACTCGGACAGGAGGAGGGAGCGACGCTCGAGACCGGCGGCGAACGTCTCTCGGGCGGCGAGTACGGCGACGGCTACTACGTCGAGCCCGCGGTGTTCTCCGACGTCGACAACGACATGCGGATCGCGCAGGAGGAGATCTTCGGACCGGTCCTGTCTGTCATCGAGGTGGCGGACTTCGAGGAGGCGCTGGCGGTCGCGAACGACATTGAGTACGGGCTGTCCGCGAGCATCGTCACGCAGGACCTCACCGAGGCCGACGAGTTCGTCGACGGCGTCGAGGCGGGCGTCGCGAAGGTCAACGAGAAGACGACCGGGCTCGAACTCCACGTCCCCTTCGGCGGGTACAAGAACTCCTCGACCAACACGTACCGGGAGCAGGGTGACGCCGGGCTCGACTTCTTCACGTCGACGAAGACGGTGTACCGGAACTACTGACCGCGCGGACGACCGGAGACGTACGCAGTCGAAGAACGGATGCGGTCGAGGTCGCTCGATCGCGAGGCCCCCTGCCGGATCGCTTTTCGCCCGTCAGCGACCGAGTGCGGCAGTTGTAACCGCCCAACGATGGATTTAACCGCTACGGGCGTATCGTGAGACATGATGCCATGACAGCGGAGAAGGTCAAACAGCGACTGCGAGACGTAGCCGTCGGAGTGCTCACGCCCTTCGACGAGCAGCGAGCGATCGAGTACGACAAACTCGGGGAGAACGCGAGAACGCTGTACGACGAAGGGATGCGGACGTTCCTGGCGGCCGCGAACATCAGCGAGTACCACTCCCTCTCACGGCGAGAGCGGATCGAGAGCGTCGAGGCGGTGGTCGAGGCGCTCCCCTCGGACGCGTGCGTCCTCGCCGGCGTCGGCGGGAGCACGGCCGACGCGCTGGAGCTGATCGAGGCGTACGACGAGATCGGTGCCGACGCGATGATGATCATGCCGCCCGATCACACCTACCTCCACGAGCGGGGGTTACTGGAGTACTACCGCGAGCTGTCGGCGGGATCGGACGCGCCCCTCGTTCCGTACGTGCGCGGGTTCGATCCCTCGGCCGAGTACCTCGCGGACCTCACCCGCGTCGACGGCGTCGTCGGGGTGAAGTACGCCCTGGAGGACCCGGTGAAGCTGGGCGAGGCGATCCGCGCCGGCGCCGACGACGTGGTCTGGGTCAACGGGCTCGCGGAACCGTACGCCGTGTCCTTCTGGGCCGAGGGCGTCGAGGGGTTCACCGCCGGCGTGAGCAACTTCCGACCGGAGGTCGGCCGGGAGCTGTTCGACGCGCTCACCGAGGGCGACTGGGAGCGCGCCCGCGCGCTCAGGGACATCTGTCTCCCGTACCAGCGACTCAGAGACGAAACGGGGCGGAACAACGCGCTCGCGGGAGCGATCAGCGTCCCGGCCGTCAAGGAGGGACTCGAACTCGCCGGGCTGCACGGCGGAGCCGTGCGGGAACCGATTCGCCCGCTTCCGCCCGAGGCGGCCGACCGGGCCGAAGCGATCTACGACGACCTCGACGACGACATCGATCGACTCATCGGCTGACGGGCCAGCGAATCGAGCGAGACCCGCTTCGACGAGCCGAGTACGCACCGACGATGTCCAACCGATCGACACGACGATACCGACGTAAGCACGGAACAAGATACCATGTCACAGGATCACGATTCGATGAAACGGAACCGACCGAGCACCGACGGAGACCAGCTGCCGCTCAGGACCGGCCTTCGGACTCGAACCCTGTCGGACGACCGCCTCGCGTTCTGCCGGCAGATCGGCGTCGAGGACGTGTTCCTCGACCATCGGTCCCCGCGCGGCGACGTGTTCGAGGACGAGGGGAGCGGAGACGACGAGACGATCACCATCGACGACGGGGTCGTTCCGAGCGTGTCCGAGCTCGTCCAGGCTCGCCGGCGCGCGGAGGACGCCGGGCTTCGGCTGATGGGGATCCAGTCGCTGAGCTACAACGTCTACGGGAAGATCATGCTCGACAAAGAGGGGAAAGAGAGCCAGCTCGACACGATCAAACGGCTCATCCGGAACCTCGGGAGCGCGGACATCCCGATCCTCGGGTACCAGTGGAACCCCCGCGGGGTCGTGCCGATGCGGACCTCTCAGACCGTGCGCCTACGCGGCGGAGCGCGGGGTCGAGAGTTCGACATCGACGACCTCGACGAGCCGTACGAGCCCGTCGACGACCTGGAGCGCGAGTACACCGAAGCGGAGCTGTGGGACAACTACGAGGCGTTCCTCGAAGAGGTGCTTCCCGTCGCAGAGGAAGCCGGGGTACAGCTGGCGCTCCATCCGGCGGACCCGCCGACGGTGGAGCAGCTCGGCGGGATCCCGCGCCTGTTCCGGAACTTCGAGGCGTTCCGGCGGGCGATGGAGATCGTCCCGAGCGACAACCACGGGCTCAAGCTCTGTCTGGGGTGTTTCTCAGAGATGCCGGACGCGGACATCGAGGAGGTGATCACGCACTTCGGCGAGGACGACGACATCGTGTTCGTCCACTTCCGCGACGTCGTCGGCACCTGGCCGCGGTTCACCGAGACGTTCCTCGACGACGAGCAGAGCAACTTCGATCCCGTGGTCGCGATCGAGCAGCTCCGCGCGGTCGGCTTCGACGGCGTCGTGGTTCCGGACCACGTACCCGATGTCGTCGGCGACACCGAGTGGGGCCACCGGTCGCGCGCCCACGCGGTCGCCTATCTGAACGGCGTCCTCGCGTGTGCCGACGACGGGGGACGGTGAGTCGACACGCTCGGAGGACCGTTCGAAAGGCCATCAACACATCCGCATGAATGTCCTCGTAACCGGGTCCTACGGCAGATGTGGGACCGCGATCATCGACCATCTCGACGGCGACTCCAGATACGACTTCACCTATTTGAACCGGTCTGACCGCCCGGCCGAGCACCGCTACGGCGGCTTCGACACCCACGTCGCGGACATCGCCGACTACGACGCGATCCGCCCCGCGTTCGACGATCAGGACGCCGTCGTGCACCTCGCGGCGTACCCCTACACGGACGGCGCGTGGGAGGACGTGCTCGAGCCGAACGTCGTCGGGATGCGCAACGCGCTCGAGGCCGCCCGCGACGCGGAGGTAGAGACCTTCGTGTTCGCCTCGACGAACCACGTGATGGGGATGTACGAGGAGGAACACGCTCCGGAGCTGTACGACCCGGACTACGATCTGCGGCTCGACCCGACCGATCCGGTCCGTCCCGATTCGTGTTACGGGGCGACGAAGTCGTTCGGGGAAGATATCGGGCGGTACTATACCGAGCGGTACGAGTACCCCCGACGGTTCTACGCGCTCCGGATCTGTTCGGTCCTTCCCCACGGGATCGATCACCCGTACGGGCGGGCCGAACGTCGCGTCGAAAACGGAGAGATCGAGCGCGGTAGCGACGCCTACGACCGCTCGGTAACGCGGACGAAGGCGACGTGGCACTCCCGCCGTGACTTCGCCCACCTGGTCGAGCGGTGTCTCGTCGACAGAAGCGTGACGTTCGACGTCTTCAACGGCGTCAGCGACAATGACCGGCGGTGGTTCTCGATCCGGAACGCGCGGGAGCGACTCGGGTACGACCCGGACGACAACGGCGAGGAGTGGGACGGGCCGCCGACCGACTCGGACACCGCCGTATGAAAGCACGAATTACGGACACGACAGAACCCCTCATGACCACGAACACAGACCACTATGACGACAGCTGAACGCATAGCCGCCGTCGGGACGTACGGCGCGGCGACGGACGAGGGCGTCCACACCGTCGCGGTCGATCCCGACACGGGAACGATGCGCCGACTCGACGCGGTCGCGGCCGGCCCCGACCCGACGTTCGTGACGTTCGATCCGTCGGGAGAGCACCTCTACGCCGCGGTTCGAGAAAGCGAGGAGGGCGTCATCCGGTCGTACGCGGTCGACCGCGACACCGGCGAACTGACCGAGCGAGACAGCGCCCGAAGCGGGGCCGCGGCACCCTGCTACTGCTCCGTCGACGAGACCGGTGAATTCCTGCTGGTGGCCCACTACGCCGGGGGCGCCGTCTCCATGCTCCCGCTCGACGCCGCCGGCGGCGTCGACTCGCCGGCCGAGGTGATCGAACACCGCGGGTCGAGCGTCGATCCGGAGCGGCAGACCGCGCCGCACCCCCACTCGATCACGCTCGGACCGGAGAACCGGTTCGCGTACGTGCCCGACCTCGGTACCGATCAGGTCCACGTCTACGCGGTGGAGCGCGACGAGGCCTCGCTGTCCCGGGTCGACGCGCTCGATCTCGCTCCCGGGGCGGGGCCGCGACACCTCTCGTTCGCCCCGGACGGCGATCGGGCGTACCTGATCAACGAGCTCGACTCGACCGTGACCGTCCTGCGTCGGAAATCTGACGGGACGCTGACCGAACGAGCGACTGTCTCCACGCTCCCTCCGGAGTTCGCGGGAGACAACAAGACGGCAGAGATCGCCGTCCATCCGTCCGGGAAGTTCGTCTACGGGTCGAACCGCGGCCTCGACACCGTCGTCACGTTCGCCGTCGACGGGGAGACGATAGAGCGGGTCGACCAGACGCCGACCGGAGGGGAGTGGCCGCGCCACTTCGCGATCGCTCCCGACGGCGAGCGGTTGTTCGCGGAGAATCGCCACACGAACGACATCGTCGCGTTCGACATCGACGCCGAGACCGGCGCCCTCTCGGCGACGGGGGAGTCGCTGTCGGTTTCGGAGCCCGTCTGCATGCGGTGGCGACCGGATCGGGAGTGACGGTCGGCGACGGCACTCCCCGCGACTGCGACACCACCGACATCGACTGCGGCGTCAGCGCTGCGTCTGGTAGAAGTCGCGCAGCACGTGGAAGGCCTGCTTCTTCCGGCCGTGCTGGTCGACCACGCCCTTCCGGTTGTAGCCGCGCTGGAACTCGTTTTGCCGCATCGGGGCGCGGAAGTCGAAGAGGATCCACGGCGAGAAGCCGACGATCTGGTCGTTCTCCGCGGCGGCCTTCGTCTGCCCGCGGTAGATCTCCGCCTGGTGCTCTTCGGTCCATCGCTCGTCCGCGTCGCCGTGATGGCCCCACTTGGCGCCGCCGCCCGTCTCCGAGATGACGACGGGCGTGCCCTCGGGGTCCTCCTGGAACGCCTGCATGTTGTCGGCGTCTCCGTAGTACCAGCCGTGGTACTCGTTGATGCCGATGACGTCTAAGTGCTCTTGCAGCGGATCGCGGATCTCGAGGCCGTCGTCGGTCTCGTCGACGAAGCAGGCGGCGGTCACGAGCCGCGTGTCGTCGAGGCTCCGGACGTACTCCGCCATCTCCGGGAGGACCTCGTTTCTGGTGTCGTCGGTGTGGTCCGTCTCGTTCGCGATGGACCACATCGCGACGGAGGGGCGGTTCCAATCGCGCTGCACGAGCTCTCGGAGCTGCTGTCGGTACAGCTCCTGAACCTCTTCGTCGCCGAAGTCGATGTCCCAGTAGGCGGGGACCTCCTCCCACAGGAGGATCCCCTCCTCGTCGGCCCGCCGAGCCATCTCCTCGGTGTGCGGGTAGTGGGCCAGTCGGGCGTAGTTACAGCCGAGCTCGTTGATCCACCGGAACCGCTCCTCGATGTCCTCCGCGTCGAGCGCGCGGCCCTTGCCCGTCGACTCCTCGTGCAGCGCGATGCCGCGCAGCCAGAGGGGCTCGCCGTTGAGCAGCACGTCGCCGTCGCGGACACGCAGATCGCGGAGCCCGACGCGGTCCTCGACGGCGTCCCCGCCGGCCTCCACGCGGACCGTGTAGAGGTGGGGATCCTCGGTGCTCCACAGCGAGACCTCCGCTTCCGGGATCCGAAGCGCTCCGGTGAACTCGCCGTCGCCGGCGGGTTCGAGCGCTGTCTCACGGTCCAGCTCCGGGAAGGCGACCGACACGGACGGGTCGTCTCCGTCGGCGCCGTCGATCCACGCGGAGACGCTCACGTCGACGGTCCCGTCGTCGAGATCGGACTCGACCTTGAAGTTGCGCACGTAGGCGTCCGGGACCTCGACCAAGTCGACGGAGCGGTTGATCCCGCCGAAGTTGAACCAGTCGGTCGACTCGTTGGGGATGCCGTCCTCGTACCGCTGGTTGTCGACCTGGACGACGAGCACGTTCTCGCCGTCCTCCAGCGCGTCGGTCGCCTCGAAGCTGAAGGGCGTGTATCCGCCTTCGTGCGTGCCCAAGAGCTCGCCGTTCAGCCAGACCTTCGTCTTGTAGTTGACCGCGCCGAACCGGAGGAAGGTCCGGTCAGCGCCGGCGGCGGCGTCTCGGTCGAACGTGCGCGCGTACCAGACCCACCCTTCGTAGTGACGGAACTCGGGGATTTCTTCCCCCAAACTTGAGGGAACCGCGACGGAACGACCGTCGTGGATGTTGAAGTCACAGGGGTCATTCTCCTCCGACGCACCGGGCTCGTAGATGGACTTCACCGCGAATCCGGCCGGGTTGTCGTCCTCCTCGTCGAAGAAGTCCTCGAAGTATCCCTCGAAGTTCTCGTACTGGTCTGGGATCGCCTGCCAAGTCCCGTCGAGCGATCGCGTCTCTCGAGGGTGTGCTAACAGGTGCATCGCCTGTAACTGGGGCTACGAGTGTATTAAAAATACTGGAACGATCGATCGGTCCTGCGCGCTCGTCGTACACTTCGGCGGTCCTGTCGCCGGAAACTGGAATCGCCGATGGTGGCCCGGACGCTCCGCTCCGGTTCAATAGTATTGGATTCGTCCGGGCCGTAAAAATGAACCAACGCTAAGTCGCCGCCGACCGATCGATCGGTCATGATCGACGACGACACCGCTCCCGGGGGACGACAGATCGATTCCGTGGAAAACGCGTTCAACATCATCGAATCGATTCAGGAGCTCGAACAGTGCGGTGTCACCGAGCTCGCCGACCACCTGGATATCCCGAAGAGCACGGTGCACATTCACCTTCAGACCCTTCGAAACCTCGGGTACGTCGTCAAGGAGGACGGGAAGTACCAGCTCGGGCTCCGGTTTCTGGAGCTCGGCGGGCGGGTCCGCCATAACCGCAGTATCTTTCAAGTGGCGCGGTCGGAGGTCGACGACCTGTCCCGGTCCACCGGCGAAGTCGGAACGATCGGGTACGAGGAGAACGGGCAGCGGGTGCTCGTGTACCGCACGGAGCCGTTCGAGGGCGTCTCGGACAACGCTCCGACGGGCGAGTTCACGGAGATGCACTGGACTGCAGTCGGGAAGGCGCTCCTCTCGCAGCGGACCGACGACGAGATCCGGGATGTCGTCGAGCGCTTCGGGCTTCCTCGTGCGACGGAGAACACGATCACGGACCTCGACGATCTCCTCGACGAGATCGGCGAGATCCGCACACAGGGATACTCGATCGAGGACGAAGAGCGGGTCAAAGGAGTAAAATCGATCGCGGTTCCGATACGTGACGACGCGAACCAGGCCGGCAACTCCGCCATCTCCATCAGCGGCCCGAAACACCGGTTCGACGAGGATCGGATCCACTCGGAGCTCCTCCCCTCCCTCCGCAACGCCGCGAACGTCATCGAACTCCAGTACGAACACTACTGATCGGTGCCGCTCGGTGAGGGCTCTCGCTCGAAGTCCGTCGTTGAGCGCGTTCCATTACAAACGTAATAATGTAACACAACTGCCCGATCGGATCCGGAACTGTTCAACTCTGATGAACAGCAATCACTGCAGATTAGCGGACAATGTGCGGCGTTACATCGGGATACACGGAGCTATCGAGACGTTTTGGCCGTCCGACATCACTGATCACCGTCCACCGTGTACCGGCGACCCGACCTGATCATCGATCGGACCCGTTCGGGCCGAAAAGACCCTGTAGAGCAAATTTTATCTACGAGTGCCTAATTATTGGTGACACATGGTTCGACTATCGCTGATCTTACCCCCGGAGCCGGACGACCGGTGGCATCTCGCCCGGCAGATGGGTGTGACGAGCGCGGTCGTTCACCCGCTGGAGATCGGGGACGACAAGACGAACTGGACGTACGACGAACTCAAGGGGATGTCCAACTGGTTCGAGGAGGTCGGCATCGACCTCTCGGTCATCGAGGGATCCGTGCCGCTCACGGACCGCGTCCGCTTGGGCTTGGACGGTCGCGACGAGGACATCGCGGAGTTCAAGCAGTTCCTCCGCGACTGCGGCGCGGTCGGGATCCCGGTGGTGTGTTACGACTGGATGGCCGGCGTCAGGTGGGCTCGGACCGAGGCCCACGTCGAGACGCGAGGCGGGGCGTACACGACCGGGTACACGGACGAACGGATGTCCGGAGGCCCGGAGATCGACCACGCCGACGTGACGCGCGACCAGCTTTGGGACGCGCTCGAACACTTCCTGACCGAGGTGGTCCCCGTCGCCGAGGAGGCCGGCGTAAAGCTGGGGCTCCATCCGGCGGACCCGCCGATCGACTCGGTCCGCGGGATCCCGCGGCTCGCCAACAGCGTCGAGTCCTACGACCGGATCCTCGACATCGTCGACAGCGAGCACAACGGCGTGACGTTCTGTCAGGGGAACTTCGCCGCCATGGGCGTCGACGTCCCCGAGGCCATCCGGCACTTCGGCGACCGGATCAACTTCGCGCACTTCCGCGACGTGGAGGGCGAGGCCGACGACTTCGTCGAGACGTGGCACGACGACGGCCCGACAGACATGCTCGCGGCGATGCAGGCGTTCGAGGACGTGGGGTTCGACGGGCCGATGCGCCCGGACCACGTCCCCACGATGGCGGGCGAAGACAACTCTAACCCCGGATACCACACGAAGGGGCGGCTCTTCGCCGTCGGGTACATGCGCGGGCTCTTGGAGCAGACGACGGCGAACCGTGGCGGGAGCGAGGGCCGCGAGCCGGCGGTCAATCCCGAGACGAGCGCGGATTGATCGCGAGTACCGTCCGACCGCTTTCCGCTCCGAGCCGGTCCGAGAACCGACGAAACGGGCGAAAAATACATCACGACGTGTCCACGAGGTAGAGACGAGTCAGACAATGAGCGTTCCCAACGACTTCGATATCGACGACAAGGTGTGCGTCGTCACCGGCGGCTCCGGCGTGCTCGGCTCCGAGATGGCGCGCGCGCTCGGGGAGAACGGCGCGACCGTCGTGATCCTCGCACGCGGCGAAGAGAAGCTGCGCGAGACAGGAGAAGAGCTCGCGGCGGCGGGGATCGAGCACCTCACGGTGTCGGCGTCGGTCCTCGACCGCGCCGAACTCGAGGCGGCCGCCGAGACGGTGATCGACGAGTACGGTCGGATCGACGTGTTGATCAACGCCGCGGGCGGCAACAGCGCCGACGCGACCACCGGCCCCGACACCTCGTTCTTCGACCTCCCGGTGGAGGGGTTCCAGCAGGTGCTGAACGTCAACTTCACCGGCACCGTGCTCGCCTCGCAGGTCTTCGGCGAGTACATGGTCGAGAAGGGGACGGGCTGTATCCTGAACGTCTCCTCGATGAACGCCTACACGCCGTTGACGAAGATTCCGGCGTACTCCGGCGCGAAGGCCGCGGTGTCGAACTTCACCGAGTGGCTCGCGGTCCACATGGCACACAACTACTCGACGGACATCCGCGTGAACGCCATCGCGCCCGGGTTCTTCCTCACCGAACAGAACCGCTACCTGCTCATCGACGAGGAGACGGGCGAGTACACGACCCGCGGACAGACGATCATCGACCACACGCCGCAAGGCCGATTCGGACGGCCGGAGGACCTCTCCACGACCGTCCTGTGGCTCGTCTCGCCGGGCGCGGAGTTCGTCCACGGCGCGTCGATCCCCATCGATGGCGGATTCTCCGCGTTCAGCGGTGTCTGAGCGCTTCCCGAGCCTCTCGTAAAACAAACGACAAACGGCCGTCCGCGACCTAGAAATCCCACAGCTCCGCCGGACGCTCGTACGCCACCTGTCGCACGCGGTCCTCGGCGACCGTCATCGGCATCTGACCGCGCTCGACCATCTCTCCGACCACGTTCGCCAGCGATCGGCGGAACATCTCGAAGCGGGAGCCGAACGACAGGAGTTTTCGCGAGTCGCTCACCATGCCGCCGTAGTTCGCGAGGAGGTCGACGGTCCCCACGTACTCCAGCTGCGAGCGGATCCCGTGCGGGCTGTCGTTGAACCACCACGCCGCGCCCACGCTGACGTTGGGAAACGCGCGGGCGACGGTCGCGACGGTCGGGTAGTGAGTCGGGTCGACGACGTAGAGGACGATCTCCAGCTCCTCGTCGAAGCGGTTGAGGAAGTACCGCAGACCGTCCGCGAGGTCGAGGTCGCCCGTGGAGATGTCACCGCCGGCGTCGGCTCCGAGCTCGTCGTACAGCGAGTCGCGGTAGTCGCGGACCGGGCCGATGTGGAGCTGCGTCACCCAGTCGGTCTCGCGGTTCATCTCGCCGATCCGCTCGAGGACGAACGCCTCGAAATCGGCGACGTCGCCGTCGGTCAGCGCTTCGCCGGCAGCGGCGCGCTCGTACACGTCGGCGGCCCGTCGCCGGTCGACCGACCTCGAACGGATCTCGCTCAGTCCGTGGTCGCTCGCCCCGCAGCCGTTGGCCTCGAAGTACTCGTGACTCGTTCGGAGGGCGGCGAGAAATCCGTCGAAATCGGACACGTCCGTGTCGGTGGCGTCGCCGAGCGTCGCGACGTACTCACGCCAACCCGCATCACCGATACCCATCGCGGCGTCCGGCCGCCACGTCGGACGCACGGTGACGTCGTCGAGCTCGTCGGCGAGGGTCCGGTGGTGCTCCAGATCGGAGGTCGGATCGTCCGTGCTGGAGACGACTTCGACGTTCATCTCTCGGAGGAGGCGTCGCTGGCGCATCGCCGGTTCGTCGAGCGCCGCCTTCGTCTCCTCCCAGATCTCGTCGGCGGTGGCCGCAGAGATCGGCTTCTCGATCCCGAAGCGGCGCTTCAGATCGAGGTGGACCCACTCGTAGGTGGGGTTGCCGGCGAACTCCGGGAACACCGACGCGAGCGCGTTCCACTTCTCGCGATTGGTCGCGTCGCCCGTGATCTTCCGTTCCGACACACCCCGCTTCCGCATTAGCTCCCAGACGTAGTGATCGGTCTCTCCCTCCACCTCCCAGATGTCGTTCCAGCCCTCGTCTCGCGCCAATGCCGCCACGTCGACGTGGCTGTGTGGATCGAGGATGGGCAAGTCGCTGATCTCGTCGTACAGCCGACGGGCTGACGCCGATTCGAGCAGGTAATCCTCGTCGAGGAACCCCATACTCGCTGGTCCGTCCGTGAGCCTATTAAACCCGTTGTGGTCGTCGACCTCCTCGCGGCGGTAAATTACGGAGAATCGAGGAGAAAGCCTCGCGCTTCAGCGCGGGGAGGATGTCAATCGTTGACCATCTCCTGTGCCAGTTGTTTTAGAACTCTTATAAATTTGCTATAGTATACGTCGATCTAAATTATATCCTCCGCGCAGATTTACAGAAAAGTGTCCGTAGTGAAAAGTGACCGTAGTTTGGACACTCTCGCTGCCTAGAGTGACAGATCATTCTCTTTGCAGGAGGGGCGTACACTGCCAATATCGGTGACGATCTCGTTCACACCGAGCCCGTTAACAACGTGACCCTCTCTTCCAGCGAGCCGTCTACCGATCTTATGAACCGGTTCTGGATGCAAAACCAGGGCGCCGATCTCCGAAATAGTCTAATTCCTGTATTGTATATTAAACCGATATATCGAGTGACCGGGGTTGTACGTCGGCCTTCATCGTTCGTCTTCGTGCCCTCTGGCGTTGGAGTATCTGATTTGGTCTATCACTGCCACTGACGTTGACAGAGCGACCCGGAATAACACCCCCGGTTGATTATTAAACAGTAGAGGTTTTGTTTGTCCATTGAGTATCTGCCGGTATCGTCGTCTCACTGCACATCGAACCGAACTCCGTGATTGGCACCCACCGCTACGCACATGGATTCCACGACGAGTAGCGTTCTCGACACGGCCGCCATCGTCGTCGTCGGCGACACGCCGTGGATAACGTCGTACGCCGGTGCGCTCCGGGAGACGTTCGATACAACGGTCCACACCGTCTCGACGGTATCGGCAGCCCGAGAGAGGCTTCGACAGACGACCGTTGACTGCGTCGTTACGGACTACGATCTCGAAGAGTCCACCGGCATCGATCTCGTCCGCCGCATCCGTGATACGTCGGCCACCCTGCCGGTGATATTGGGCACGACAGACGGCAGCGAACGACTCGCCAGCGAGGCCATCGAAGCCGGTGTCACAGATTATCTCGCTGTCACTGACCCGTCGGACGACACCCTCACCGATGCTTTACGGCGAACTGAGCGAGCCCTCCGGAGGTCTCAGCGAGCAGCCACACAGCGCGAGCGGGCGCGACAGTTCGACGCCATCTTCCACGAGACCAGATCGGCCACGTGGGTACTAGCTCCCGATGGGACGCTTACGCGTGTCAACCAAGCCGCCCGTGACATGGTGGACACGGACGCTGATACCGTCGTCGGTGACCTGTTCTGGACGCTTCCCTGGTGGCCAGACGACGGCCAGACGAGAGCGGATATTCGTCGGCTTGTAGAGGCGGCCGGGGCCGGCGAGTTCGGGCACGCCGTCGTCATTCAGGACGCCGCAACGAACTCCAGCGTTCTGGATCTCTCCGTGCAGCCGGTCACCAACGAACGCGGAGACCTCGTCTCGATCATTGTCGACAGTGTCGATATCACCGATCGCGTCGATCTGGAGCGGGAACTCCGGCGCTCCGAGAAGCTCCACCGCGTCACGCTCAACAATATGACCGATACCGTCCTCATCACGGACGAGGACGGAGAATACACGTACGTCTGCCCGAACGCCCACTTCATTTTCGGGTACACGGCCGACGAGATCCGGGAGCTCGGAACGATCGACGCCCTGCTCGGCGATGACCTCTTCGACCGCGAGAGGCTCGCCGACGAGGGAGTCTTAAAGAATATCGAGACGACGGCCACGGACAAGGCCGGCCGCGAACACACGCTGTTGGTGAACGTTCGCGAAGTCGCTATTCAGGACGGGACGCTGCTGTACAGCTGTCGAGACGTGACGAAGCGAAAGCAGCGCGAACAGTCGCTGGCCTCTCTGCAGGAGACCGCCCGAGACTTCCTCTACGCGGAAACCCACCAGGAGATCGCCCAGCACGTCGTCGACGACACCTCGGACGTTCTGGGTCTCGAGGCCAGTGCCGTCTACCTCTTCGACGCCGACGAGAATCATCTCCAGTCGGCCGTCCACTCGCAGGCGATGCGGAACGCCCACGGTCCACTGCCTGCCGTTCACGCGGACGGGAACGACCTCGTCAGCCACAGTTTCGTCGAGAACGAAGCGCGCTTTTTCGCGGACGTCCACGACGCTGACCGTCTTGCGAACTTCGCGACTGACCTCCGGAGTGCGGCATACATCCCGCTCGGCAATCACGGTGTGTTCGTCGTCGGCTCGACAGAGGTCGGCGTGTTTGACGACGTCACGCGGGAGCTTGCCGACCTTCTCGCGGCAACCGCAGAGGCGGCGCTCGACCGCGTTGACCGCGAGTCGCGGCTTCGCGAACAGGACCGTGAACTTCAGCGACAGAACGACCGGCTTACCGCGCTCAATCAGATCAACGAGACCATCCGTGAGATCGATCAGGCGCTCGTACAGTCCGAGACCCGCGAGGAGATCGATCACACCGTCTGTGACCGCCTCACGGCCGACGGCCGCTTCCAATTCGCTTGGATCGGCACGCTCGATGAGCCGAGCGAGACAGTGACACCGCAGGCGTGGGCCGGCACTGATCGGGGCTATCTCGATACGCAGTCGTTCCCCGTGGCCGCTGCGGACGTTGAGCCCGCCGGTCGGACCGCGGCATCTGGAGCGATGACGCTCGTCTCGAACGTTGCGGCCGATCTCCGCGCAGCCTCGTGGCGCAAGGACGCAATTTCACGCGATCTGCTTTCCGTGTTGAGCATCCCGCTGGTGTACAACGACATCTCGTACGGCGTCCTGACGGTGTACGCGACCACGCCGGATGCCTTCGGTGAGACCATCCAGTCTGTGTTCGCGGAACTGGGAGAGACGATCGCCGCCGCCATCAGCGCGAGTGAGCGCAAGCGAGCACTGCTCACCACCTCGATGACCCGGGTCGAATACACGGCTACCAATCCGTCATTCGTGCTGACGCAATTAGCGAAGGCCGCCGACTGTACGCTCACTTACGAAGGCGGCGTCCAACAGACCGTCAGCGGCAACTACGTCTTCGTCACTGTCGGGGATGTGCCACTTGACGACGTCGTCGACGCGGCGGCTGGCCTCCGGATCGTTGAGGATGTACAGCGGATCCGTGGCGGTGACTCCGGAGGCGTGGTACGGCTCCGATTATCTGAACCGTTCCTCGCGACGGAACTTGCTGACCACGGTGCCGTCCTTCAAACTGCAACCGCCGCAGAATCGAACACCGAATTGGTCATCGATGTCGCTCAGGGCGTCGAAGTCAGGCACGTCACCCAATTCGTTAGCGAGCGGTTCAGCGATGTCAAGCTCACGTCAAAGCAAACGCGGGAACAGGCGTCCGAACACGGGCTTTACGCGTCAGTGCTTGACCAGCTGACCGTCAGACAGCTGGAGGTTCTGGAGACGGCGTACTACAGCGGGTTCTTCGAGTCCCCGCGAGAGGCGACGGGAGAGGATGTGGCCGACTCGCTGGACATCTCTCCCCAGGCCTTCTATCAGCATATTCGAACTGCACAGCGGAAGCTGTTCACGGCCCTAATCGACGATCATTCGCCCGTCGTCACTCGGTCTCTCAACTGAACGTAACGGCCGGTTCGTACGTCTTACCACCGGCGGATGATTGTCCGGCTCTCCGTTATCCGTGGGGTTGAATGATAAACCCTACTGCACACTACCTGCGTTCATACTCAACTACTACATACTCCCTCATACGGCCACTTCGTTTTGGTAGAGTGCCCTGCGAGAGACCGCCGGGACTCTCAACCACCATGAGAGACGCCTCCCAAAATTCGGCCGCGGAATCGGCCTACGAGTGCTTCGAGTGCGGAAACGTCCTGCTTTCGGAAACCAGCCCCGGTAAGTGTCCCGACTGTGGCGGTGAGATGCGGAACCGACACATGCCGATCGAATAACGATGACCTCCACAACAATTCGCGACGAGGAGCCGAGGGAACCGGAATCTGCGCTGAAAACGGCGCGTCGTCAGCTCCAACAGGCTGCCGGTCACCTCGATATCGGTCGGAACATCATCGAGCGACTCAAGCACCCGAAAAAAGTTCACGAGGTGACCGTTCCGATCGAACGCGAAAACGGCGGGGTGGAACTGTACACCGCGTACCGCGCCCAACACGACAGCGTCCGAGGTCCGTTCAAGGGCGGCCTTCGGTATCACCCCGAGGTGACGCGCGAGGAGTGCGTCGGACTTAGCATGTGGATGACGTGGAAGTGCGCCGTGATGGATATCCCCTTCGGCGGTGCAAAAGGAGGTATTGCCGTCAATCCCAAGGACCTCAGTGAGTCCGAAAAGGAACAGTTGACGCGCCGGTTCACCGACGAAATCCGGTCCGTCATCGGTCCGACAAAAGACATTCCCGCGCCCGACATGGGAACGGATCCGCAGACGATGGCGTGGCTGATGGACGCCTATTCGATGCAAGAGGGGGAAACGATTCCGGGGGTGGTCACGGGAAAGCCACCCATCGTCGGTGGGAGCGAGGGGCGCGATTCGGCACCCGGCCGCAGCGTCGCAATCATCGCCCGTGAGGCTATCGAGTACTACGACAAGGACATCACGGCGACCGACGTCGCAGTACAGGGCTTCGGGAGCGTCGGGTCGAACGCGGCGAAATTACTCGACGACTGGGGTGCGAACGTCGTGGCAGTGAGTGACGTCAACGGCGGCATCTACGATGCGAACGGATTAGATACGCACGCGATTCCCCCTCACGCCGAAGAGCCGGAAGCGGTGCTGGCGCACGGGGGCCCGGAGACGCTGACCAACGACGAACTGCTGGAGCTCGACGTGGACGTGCTGATTCCGGCGGCGGTCGGAAACGTCCTCACGGCGGCGAATGCCGACGACGTCGCCGCGGATATGGTGATCGAGGGTGCGAACGGTCCGACGACGAGCGCGGCGAGTGCGATCTTCGCCGAGCGGGACCTCCCGGTGATTCCGGATATCCTGGCGAACGCCGGCGGCGTGACGGTGAGCTACTTCGAATGGCTACAGGACATCAACCGGCGTGCGTGGTCGTTAGACCGCGTTCACGACGAGCTGGAAACGGAAATGCTAGCGGCCTGGCGAGGCGTCCGCGAGGAGTTCGAGGCGCGCGACGTGACGTGGCGTGACGCGGCGTATATCGTCGCTCTCTCGCGGATCGCACAGGCCCACGAGATGCGCGGCCTCTGGCCGTAACCGCGCTACTGAATGTGCATATCTCTTTCGACCATCCGAAAACGTAGAGATCATGTGTCCGAACAGACGATAGACGATCGTTAGACGCAACTGATGATAGGCGTATCCGGTGAAGCGATTGTCGAGTCCGTTACGCTGATATTCGTACTCTCGACGATGTTCTCGATGGGAGTGCAGCTGCCCCCCAGACAGCTCGTCGATGCGATCCGGAAGCGACGGCTACTGGCAAAGTCTCTGACGGTGAACCTCATCGCGATTCCGCTCGTCGCGTCCCTTCTCGTCCGGGCGGTTTCGCTAGGCACCGGGTTCGCGGCGGGGATCGTGTTGCTTGCGGTCTCGCCCGGCGCACCGTTCGGTCCGAAACTCGCTGAGATCTCGGAGAGCGATGTGGCGTTCGCGAGCGGCCTCATGGCGATCCTCTGTGCACTCTCCGCCGTGACGATCCCCGCTTCCCTGTTACTGCTATTGCCCGGAGACGTCACCGTCGATCCGATCGCCATCGGACGGATCGTTCTGAGTATCCAACTGGCCCCCCTCCTGCTCGGGCTGGGGATGTCGTTTTTCCTGCCAGCCCTCGCGGACGATCTTCAGCCTCACGTGCAACGGCTCTCCGACTACACGTTCGTCGGGCTCATCGCGCTGCTGCTAGTTGTTTACAGCGACAACATGATCTCTCTCATCGGGACTGGTACACTGGGTATTTCAGCCGCCGCTGTGGGTGTGTCGTTGCTGCTCGGCTACGGTCTCGGTGGGCCTACACGAGGAACTCGGGAGGTGTTGGCGACGACGACTGCGGCCCGAAACGCGGCGATTGCGCTGTTTATCGCGACGACTGGGTTCACGGATCCGAACGTCCTTGCGACCGTCCTCGCGTTCTCGGTTATCGGCGTTGTCGGGTCCGGACTGATCGCGAGCGTGTGGAGGTATCAACCGACTACAGTTTCACCCCACGGGTAACGTCACATCTGTATCTTCATCCAGGGTTTCCAGATGACATTCTGCGGTGATGCTTTGTTGAAATCCTATTCTTCACCCACGTTATCGTCTGAATCGGAGTGCTCGATCGTGCCGTCACTCGATCGAGATGTCGAAGCGCGCACCGCCGCGAGCGCCGTTCGCGGCCGTGACCGTCCAGTCGTGTCGGCTGGCGACCTCCTCAACGATGCTGAGGCCGAATCCGGACCCGTCGTCGGCCGTCGTGTATCCGGCGTCAAACACGCTTTCTCCCGCGGACTCGGGGAAGCCGACCCCGTCGTCGGCGACGTAGAACCCGTCCGCCGTGTCCCCGACTGTTACCGTCACGGCTGGTCCGCCGTGCTCGACCGCGTTCCGAAAGAGGTTGGTCAGGAGCTGCTGAAGCTGATCGCGGTCGGCCTCGACGGTTCGATCGGTCTCCACGGTTACCGTCGCGTCCGCCGTCGACAGCGCCCCCCAGCTGGTCTCGACGAGGTCCGATAGCTGGATGGACTGGAGCGTCATCGCTTCGGCTCCGGTCTGGGCGAGCGTCAGCAGGTCCTCGATCAGCGTATCCATGCGGTCCAGCGCGTGATCGACGTCGTCGACGTGATCGCTGTCGCAGTCCTCTCGCAGTAACTCGAGCCGCCCCTCCGCGACTCGCAGCGGGTTCCGCAGGTCGTGGCTCACGACGCTCGTGAACCGGTCCAGTCGCTCGTTCTGCTGGACGAGATCGCGTTCGCGCCGCTTCTGGTCGCTGATGTCGCGGTCCATCGCCACGAACCGGTCTTCCCCGTCCAAGTTCAGGCGAATGAGATGAACCTCGATGGGGAACGTCGACCCGTCCTTTCGTTCGAGCTCCCCCTCGAATCGGTGCGGGGTGTTCGGTGGGAGCGTGTCCCAGAACGACGACGCCCGATCGGGATCGGCTGTCGGGTCGATGTCCCAGACGTTCCGTCCCAGAAGCTCCGCTTCGGTGTATCCGAGCTCGTCGCACAACCGCTGGTTGACGTCTCGGATCTCGCCGTCGATGTCGTGGACCGCGAACATGTCGGGCGAGTGTTCGAACAGCGCCTCGAGCCGTGCACTGTTGGACCGTAACTGCTGCTCGTACCGTTTGCGATCCGTGACGTCGTCCTGGAACCCGACGAAGAGGTCGACCTCGCCGTCGTCGTCGAACAGCGGTGCGACGCGGACGCGGTTCCAGAACTCAGTCCCGTCCTTCCGGTAGTTCCGGAGTTCGACGGTCACCGGTTCCCGGTTGTCGATTGCGGTCCGAAGCCTCTGGACCGGTTCGTCTTCGGTCGCCTCGCCTTGAAGGAACCGACAGTTCCGCCCGACGATCTCCCGTTTCTCGTAGCCGGTGAGGTCAGTGAACTCGTCGTTCGCGTAAATGATCGGGTTATCGTCCTGATGGGGGTCGGTCAGGAGAATTCCGACGGGAGCCTCGTCTATCGCTTGTTCTTTGACAGACAGGTTCGACGCGGCGGCGTCGGCCGCCTGTGGACTGAGCGTACAGATGAGCGAGCCGTCCGCGGTGTACGAGAGCGTATGTTCGATGTCGAGCTCGTCGCCGCGCTTTCGGACGAACGTCGTGGTCCCCCGCCAGCGGCCGTCGCGCGCTTCCGGGAGGAGCTCGTCGTAGACATCGTCCACGTCGTCGTCGCGGTAGAACGTCTCCCAGTGAAGGCCGATGAGTTCCTCGCGGGGGTATCCGAGTATCTCCGCACAGGCGGCGTTCGCGTACTCGACACGGCCGTCTTCGTTGAGAATGCTGATTCCGTCTTGAGCGGTCTCGATGGCTTCGATCCCGCGGTTCAGGTATCTTTCGGCCCGGTACCCTCCGACAGCGTTTCGGATCCGATTTGCGAGGACGCTGTACTGTTCCGTCCCGCCCGCCTTCTGGAGGTAGTCGGTGACGCCGGCAGTGATCGCCTCGCTGGCGATCTCCTCGCTTCCCTTCCCGGTGAAGAGAATAAACGGGAGATCGGTATGTGCGTCCCGTACTCGTTCCAAGACGGTCAACCCGTCCAACCCCGGCATGTCGTAATCGCTCACGACGCAGTCTACGGAGCAGTCCTCCGCCTCGAGGACGCCGAGTGCGTCATGGGGGTCGGTTTCGGTGCGAACGGTAAAGGCGTCGTGTTCGCGCTCGAGGAACGTCGCGACGAGGTCGACGAAGCCCGGGTCGTCGTCGACGTGAAGGATCTCGATGGGCTGCGTGTCTGGGCGCAGTGGCGAGCCCGGACGGCCACCAACGTCACCGGTCATACCCTCCGGTTCGCACGCAACTGATAATGGTCTTCTGTGTTCGGTCCGGTTCGTCGACCGCCCTGTACGCCGGGCCGGGCGGTCCGCAGCCCGACGCGCTCGCCGCGCTGAAGCGCGGGGGTGATCTCAGAGGTTCGCGAACGCCTCGTCGACGAGTTCGCCGGTGTCGGCGACGATGTCCGCCATCTCCTCGTTGTCGGGCGCCATCCCGACTAGGCGCGCGATGCGCATGATAGAGACGTGGTAGACGACCTGCTTACCGGGTTCCTCTTCCCAGATAACGACGTTACAGGCCATGAGCGCACCGAGTTTGTTGTCGGTCGCGTCCAGCGCGCGGTCGGCGACCTCGGGATTGCACGCGCCGAGCACGTAGTAGGGGGCGCGGCCCGCGTCGACCTTCTCGTTGAGCATCTCGGAGGGCGAGAACTCCACGGGGACGCCGAAGCCGGCGTCCGTGAACACCTCGCGGACGTGTTCGATGGCGTCTTGGTGGCTCATCTCGAGGGTCGCCTGTTCTTCACCGATATCCGCAGGGTCGATCTGACTCGGGTCGATGGGGAGCGTCATTCGTGTACTGTCTTGGGCCTACAGAACAAAATCTCTTCGGGTCCGCGCCGGCGAGAGCGCGGCTTCTGGGAACAGCTTCGATCTTCGCTTCTACCCTGTTCCGATATAGTGACCACTTCAGTGGTCAGTAATCCACGAGTTCAGTCGTGAGGCTCCTCCTTACGGCTGTGTGAACTGCGGCCACGGCGAGTACTGCTGTCTGGCTACGCGTGACACTATAGTTGATATTGTGTATTTTGTGCAAAACACATATGTCGATGCGGTTCGAACGGGGAACTAATGACCGAAGACATCGAGGAGATCCGACGACAGAAATTGGCGGAGCTTCGAAACCGTGCCGAGACGGGCGGTGCTGAGGAA
>Ga0207756_100303_pt1 | contig 20829 bp, 28 predicted proteins | sample A23M1SouthBayCA_FD_187748 | JGI IMG/M metagenome (GOLD analysis project Ga0207756, IMG submission 187748) | Aerobic enrichment media microbial communities from Eden Landing Ponds, California, USA - A23 M1 (3) (SPAdes) | ecosystem: Environmental > Aquatic > Marine > Unclassified | place...
GAGGAGCCGGTGGCCGTCGGCTGACGGCCGATAGTCGGTCGTGCGCCGATCGGGCCGATTTTTGTCGATGAGCCCCCAGGCGATCAGCCGATCGAGGGCCGGATAGACCGCCGATTTCGGGTCGTCGTCGGCACCCGCGGCCGGGACGTGCGTGCGGCAGTCGGCATCTGTGACGATGTCCTGTTCGCCTGCGAGTCGGGCCACCGTCACGAGGACGTCTCGTTCGAGCGCCGAGAGGTCGTGGAAGGTCCGGCCGCCGTCGGTAACGATACGTCGGTCGTCGGCTGTGGGATTTTTGTGGGTTCGTGGTCGTTGCATAGTCGTTGGGCAACCAACGCCGGGTCGCGCTGTCTCGCGGCCCGGATCATTCTGACCCGGACGTGACACCCGGCGTGAGTCTCTGTTATTCAGTGATATCCGCACCACTTAGTTGTTGCGCAGAAACCTTTGTTGCAGAGAAACAAACATCGGTCGTATGATGTTTACCACTCGCCTGTGTCGATGGAACCGAATGGTGGGCCGTTCTCCTTCGGTCTCGGATGCCGAGATCCTTCGGGCAATCGCACTTGTGCCCGACCCCGTAGTCACTGCTGGGGATCTGGTTGACGCGCTCGACATGACGCGCCAGGGCGTCTACTCGCGTCTCAACAATCTCGAAGACGACGGGTACTTGCGAAGTAAGAAGGTTGGTGGGGCTGCTCGCGTCTATTGGCTGACCCACGCGGGTCGCAAGCTCGCCGCAGATGCCTAATCCTCCCCAACCAACCACCAGACTACAGCAGCACCACCAACTTTCCGGCGTGTGAGCACTCCCTCGTCGGACAAACTCTTGAGCCGGTAGTTCGCTGCCTGCGAAGATACGTCGAAGGCCTCGGCGACATCGCCCGCTGTGAGCACTGGTTCGGTTCTGTTGCGTAACAATTCTACAATCTCTCTGTCTGTCATTTTGGCGTTTGAATTGCTCATATTTGGCTGTCTTGGTCTCACTTTGATTGTTGCGCAACAAAAGATTAATGGTGTTCCCGAACGTGGTACTAATTGAGAACTCGGGGCACAGGTCGCAGAAAGCGGCCCGGTGCTGAGACACCGAACCTGGGTTCTCGTGGAGTCTGACAGAACCCATGTCAACGAAACCAGCGAACGACCAAGAACGTACCGCTGTCCAAGACCGCATCGAAGCCGCCTGCCAGACCGGCACCCACATCGGCGCGGGGTACAAGCACCTCGGGATCGACGCCGAGGGCTTCGCCCACTGCGGTGACACCGCCGCCCGGGAGGTCCACCGGATCGACACCGAGACGGGCCGTCGCGAGCGACTCACCCAGTACGACGAGGCGACCCTCGACGCGTACATCGACCACGTCGCCCGCGAGGTCGGCTGGGACACGCGCCGATATGTCAAAGCCAGCGCGTTCTGGGAGGTGCTGGGCGATGTGTAACCCGGTCGAAGCGCGGGTCCGAACCGCCCTGAACCATGCCCGCAACCCGATGGCCGAGCGGTATCTCCGCGCGCTGCTGGCGGATTTGCAGGCGCCGACGGACGCCACCCTGACTGACCTGGTGCAGTGTCCGGTCTGTGAGCGGGTGGGGCTCCCCCAGCGGATCGTCGACACCGAGTGTCCGCACGCCTGACCTGTCGACCGACCGATTTTTTGCGGCGGTGGGTGTGCTGACTCTCGACCAGCGTGCAACTACCCTTGCCGAGCACCAACGTGCTGCCTGTCATCCGACGTCCCGAATGCTGAAGCAGCTCCTCCGCCGTCTCGGCCGCTATTGGGGGACCACCGATCCCTATCTTCGAGCCATTGCGTTCGTGGGCAAACTCGGCGTCGAGGTCGGTGGGTCGGCAGTTCTGGTGGCTGCCGTGCTCGCTCCGATCTATGTGGGTATCCTCGCACTCCCAGGAGCCACCCCACCGCTGGATGTCTGGGGTGTGGTCGGCCCGTGGGGAACGCTGACGCTCTTTGTCGGGGGCAAGGCGTTCTGTACTATCATCGTCCCGCCAGATTAGCGACGGACTCGATTGGTCCGGAGCGAGTGAAGGACCACTCGTGGCAGTCGGTCGGCAACCCCCGTCAGATCGATTTGCTCCGGAGTCAGTCGGTCGGTGAGGGCTGCCGTTCGAACGATCCCGGCGGCGATGTACCCACCAATAAGCGCCAGCGACACCGGGATGCCATGGTCGGCAAGTTCGATATCGAGGATCGGGATCATGGTTGCGACCACTACGCCACCCGACCCACCGACGGCAACCCCGAATCCGGTCGCGATGAGAATGATCGCGTAGTAATACACCGTGGCAACCGCGGAGATGAGCAGTCCAACGACTCGACCGACGTCGGGAGTACCACCGTCGTCGCGCCACAGGGCGTGTTGGCTGACGCCGATCCCAAGCCCGACGAGTGCGAAGATTGGGACCGTAACGTTCCAATCTGGCTGTAGATAGACGGCCCCTAGTACTGGCCACACTCCGATCACGAGCACGATGATCGTTCGGACGGCGCCGAAGATCGACTCGCGGAGAAAGCTCCGGAGTCGTTTCTCGGGGGTGTCGCCGTCGAGCATCGGTAGCCAAAGCTACCGGGGCCACGCTGAAACTTATTGTGGTGGCCTGGGGATGTGACTGTAGAACCCCGATGTCCGATCCAGACGACCTCCCCTTCGACCCCGAGGACATGGGGACGCGCTCGGGGAAGGGCCCAGCCATTCTCTCGAAGCTCTTCGGGCCACGATCGCAGCGACGAACAGACCGCCAGCGCCAGTCGGACGAATAGGGCGGCTGGTCCTGGGTTCGATCTCGTACCACTGCCCCGTCCTGGGGCACTGCCCACCGTCTCCGTAGGTGTCCTAGTACGAATACGCCGCCCCGAGAGCGAAGCGTAGGGACAGCGGGTGCCCCTGACAACACTGGTTGTCCCACATCGATCTCTTCCTTCTGTCCGGAGTACGTGGTCAGCCGTCGAGCGGTGGGTGTCACCACCGAAGCGAGTGTGTTTTGGTTAGTATCAAGTACTAACCGATGGCCACCTGGTGGGGTCCCGGTACGCTGCCGGCGCTCGTCACTCATGCTCGAAGCTCCCGAACAGCACCGATCGCAATCTCCTCGACGGCACTGGGTGGCTCGACCCGATCGCCCTCGCGATAGGCGCGCTCGACGACGGGGCGGGAGTGCGTTCCAACCTCGATCTCCCAGCGGGCGTCGTCGTACCGAAACGTTGCCCGGAGCCCGCCCTGGGGGTGCTGTTCGAGGCCGACGCTGATCTCCCCGGGGACGTCGTCGATGGGTTGGCGGCGAACGTCGATATCGTCGTGGCGCACGGTCGACATACTGGGCCCGTCGAAGGGAGGTGTGGTAAGGGCCCGTCGTCGATTTCCGAAGTGTGCCGAAAAACGTCGCTACCGGCCGGAAATTAGCTCCACAGGCCCCCAAACCCATTTTCCGAAGTACTTCCGAAGGTGCCCCACCGCTCCACTGTCGGGGCGGTCGGTGCGGATCGACACGTCCGGTGTGGGATTTTTGTCCCCACGGCGTCGAGTGGTTCATGGCTTGCGTCACCGTCTCTGACGGAAGCCCACGCGGACCCGGTGGCCTAGACCGGGGTCCGCTTTCGATGATTGGACCCATCGTAGCGACGGGTCCGCGAGTAGCTTCCTGTCTCTCTCAATACACTATGGGTAGTTATATCTTGCCACTAGCTCAGTAAGTAAGTTCCTAAACGTGACTCACCATCACAATCCGAGGGTAAGTACATCTTATCGCCGGTAATTTAGTTTTCTTCATTAAAATAGACTGTATGAGAAAGCGGTCGAGCTGGTTTACAAAGGCAGACGATTTTCTCTTGGAGTATCTTGACGAGTTTGGCAACCACCAGCCGGCCCAGATTGCCTACAAGATGGACGATATTTTTGCGGATTTCTCCTATGATCGAAATTACCTCGGGCAGCGACTCCGAACGTTGGCGAACTACGGGCTGGTCACTAACTTGGGGAACGGTGTGTACTCGATCACCGACGACGGCCGGGCCTATCTCGCGGGCGACCTCGACGCCGGGGAGCTCGACGCCGACGAGTGAGGGTTGCTTCGGAAGGTCTGTGTTAGCATCAGCGAAGCGTTCACTCAGAAGTTTCCTGGCAAATCGGCACAACGCTAATGTATCTCTTCCCCGTATTTTCTGAGCAGATGCCGGAATACGTCCACCCAGATATTCAAGCCGCTGCCGATTCACCAACCGGTGAGTCGGCACTAGAGGTGGCCATCGTTCCGGTCGAAGAGAGTGCTGAAGCGGTCCGGTCTGAACTAGAGCACTATTCGATCGGTGAAATCGATCAAACACCATCCGGAATTCTTGTCACATATATTGCGGAATCTGACATGGCGTCGGTCACAGAGATTGCTGGAATTCGATCGATTAGCCGAAATACCAGCCAAGGGGCTCTGACCCAGGGAAACTGACAACGCCTGAGTGGGCCACTAGCCTCACTGAGTTAGAGGAGTACGTTTTTGATGCCCATGTACAAAGCGTACACGCGAATTCTCCGCTCGATGTAGCACGCTCTGTCCATGTAGGCATTGTCGATAGTTACTGTCCGTCCCAGTTGGCCTATACAAATCTCAACCAGAGCCGCGATTACGTAACGGATGACTCCGGGCAGCCATCAGATCACGGGGCTCGGGTCTTCCATCTGTTACGGCGATTCCACCCGGCCGGGTTCTCCTTCTATCGAACGATGGATGCGACCCGCAAAGTGGACATCCGTGCTTTTGATAGAGCGATTGCGGATGCAGTGGACGACGGCGTGGATATCCTAAACGTCTCTACCGGCATCTTTCAACCAGGCTGTTCTGGCCACTGCCCCCACTGTATTGCAATCAAACAAGCTTTGGATGCTGGTGTTATTGTCGTCGCCGCAGCGGGGAATGTCGGAGAGGGCTTCCAAGGGGACACCTCTGAGACTGTGTTCTGTCCCGCAACCAGGGGTGATGTAATTGCTGCCGGGGGGTGCGTCGTAGAATGCACGGCGGCAGATGAGACAGATCTTTCGAAAATATCGACAACCCCACCATCACCATATTTCGCGTTTGACAAACCCTCAATCCCTGGAAGTTATGCAACGGGCGTGTACTGCGGTGAGCAGGGGTGTGGGGAGGGATTGTCATGTAGCCAAAATAAACGGATCTCCCGGTGGCGGGGAACGCCTCATCGGAGCAATGGCAAACCTGACATATTGGCGCCAGTTCAATGTCCCGATCGGGTCAAGGGACAGCTCCGGCTTCAATACGGAACTAGTTACTCCACACCAATCGTGGCCGGGGGCATTGCATCAGCAATTGCTCATGTGTTCGAACCCGACGAGCCCATTCCAACCCCCTATCGCGTTCGAAACATCGTAAAACGTTCAGGCGACCCTGTGGCTGGGGCTGAGGAGGGGATGCTGAACGTTGAACGACTGAAAGAGCAAATGAGAAATCACCTAAACGAGACACACCAAGAAAATTAACAAAATTATATTTTGATCTGCTCTAGAAGGTAGTTCATTCCCATGGGCCACAAATCAAGAAAAACGGGGCGCGACCTCGAACCGGAACGGGCCAGCAACGCTGCTCCGTGGCTTCGGAAGGCCTTCTCCGCCATCGGTATTAAACCGGCAACCGACTCGACAGACGAGGAATAACTGGTTTAGCGGCAGGAAGTTGGTTAGCACTTTGTACTAACGTTTCCACATTCTTTCACCCCCCACCATCCGGCTGCCTTCTGGTGCCCTCTTAGGGCGACGCCCGAGCGACCGGCGACGGCCCGACGTAACGATACTTCCGGTCCGACGTACTCCCCTCCGCGACGATCAACGAATAACTCTCCAACCCGCTGAGATAGTCACGCCGCGTCCGTTTGCTCTTTGGCGTCCCCACTCGGTCCTCGTAGCGATCGTGTAGTTTGCCGGCCTCGATCGTTCCGGCCTCGCGGATGATCTCGAAGAGGACCCGCTGGTGGTTCCCCAGGTTGCCAATCCGTCGCTGATGAATGTCTTCGAGTGCGGCGTCCGCCACGGCGGCGACGTCCGCCCGCTCGACGTGGGCCTGTCCGTCTGAGGCGGTCGCCCGGACAGCCTTTCGGAGCAGCGCGATCGCGTGGCGGGCGTTGCCGGCCGCGATGTCGGCGCATTCTTCGATCACGCCGTTGCCGAGGCTGCCCGGTGCGAGGGCGACGTTTGCGCGCGCTCGAAGGATATCGACGAGTGCGCTATGCGTATAGGGACGGAGATGCACCGCCTCGGCGTGGCGAAGCCGGTCGGCACTCCGGCCGACGACGTCCGCGAGCAAGGATTCGCCGTCGGTGGTGATGTAGATCGGCGTCACGCCTGCGGTCTCATAGAGCCCAGCCAGCACGTCCTTGTCGTCGGCGAAGGCCACCTCGTCACAGATGACGACCACCTGTCCATCCGCGGCCGCGAGGGCGTCGTAGTACTCGCCGACGGCCGTCGCGGCCAGGGTCAGTGAGGCGGCGACCCCCGCATCGTGACAGAGCTGGTTCAAGAGCGCCCCCGGTGCCGAGCGGGTGAGACAATCGACGTAGCCCCATCGCACGTCGAACGCCTCGCTTTCGAGTTGCCGAGCCACGAATCTCGCCAGCGTGGTTTTCCCGACGCCGGGTGGGCCATCCATCAATACGGGTTCGCCACCTGACCCACTGGTAAGCGGTGCGAGTGCAGCGGTCAGGGCGTCAAGTTCCCCGTCCCGGTGGTGGAGGTCCCGGGGCGCGTATTCGGGCGTCAGCGGGCGGGCATTCAGGATCATACACCGAAGTACTGCCGCTTGTGATATAGATGTCAGCAAACCAGAGTGAAAGTGCTATTTCCATCCCTACGATGACGGTATAGTATCTGTCATAGGTTGGGTTAGAAGCGACTGCTATATGGTGGTTTGAGAAAGATACTTGATCTGGTAATTCGGGGTAGTATTAAGTACCTGTGGCCCTATGGTATAGTTGAAGCTACCCGGGTGAAGTCGTCACGAAACGGCCGCGTGCTAGAACACGCGACCTGGGTGGCTTCGGGAGTCCAACAGGATGTCAACCGAAAGCCACACCCGAACGGACGAACCGTCCGCAGAAAAACCTACTGCCGTGCAGCGCCGGATTCGCGCCTCTTCCGAGCGCGCCCCGACCGCGTGCGACCGCTACCTGTTCCTCGGCACCGACGTCGACGGGTTCCACCACGTCGCCAATCAGCAGCATCGAACGCTATTCCGGATCGATGCCGAGGCCGGAACCATCGATTGCCGGGCCACCTACGCCGACCTCCCCGAGCCGCGCCTGGATTGCTACATCGACGCCTTCGCTGGTGGTGTCGGCTGGGACGACCGCCGCGTCATGAAAAGCGAACGCTTCTGGGCGGGGTTCCAAGAATGACAGTGCGGGTTCGCGGGACCCACTGCCGTCTCTGTGGGGCCCTGCGCGTTGCCCGCCCCGCGGGCCTGTGCCGTCGGTGCCGCGAGGGACTGGCGTGGAGGGAGCGACAATGACCACGCGCGAGGCAATCCAAGACGCCCGCGAGCGGACTGACGATACTGTCGTCGACGCGCATCTCCGACAAGCGCTCCGAGCGGTCGATCGGCCCACTGGCGCGCTCGCGGAGTGTGCGGTCTGTGGCCGGGTCGGCCTCCCCGAGCGAATCGCCGTCCACGACTGCTGACCACGTGATTGGTGCTGGTGTCTTCTAGGAAGGCGCCCTCATTCGGGCGATTTATTTTGCGGCGTGCAGTCAACCATACAATAGGCACACGGCCCTGATTCGGTGCTCTGCCGTCTCGAAGGTACGCCATGCCAACGGACAATACCCAAAACACGGCCTCCACCGCCGAGAAAATTGCAAGCGGTGTCGACGAAGTGTTCCTTAATCTTGTCTATATAAGCCCCTTTGCCTTACTGTTGCTCTTGATATCTGACCAAGCTCAGGACTTGGGGTACGTCGTGATGGGGCTCAGTGTAGCACTGGCGGTTCTCTGGGCACTCCCGGCGTATGGAACTCCCCTTGACTGAAGTGCTGTGCCGGCACGGCTCAACTATGTGGGTCCTGGTCCGTCGCTTCCATGAGTCGATCGACCACTTCCTTGGCGACGGTCGTCTTCCCAACCCCGGTCGGTCCACTGATCAGGACGGCCTCCCCAGGATGGCCGTCCGTGATTGGAGCGAGGGCTGTGGTAATCGCGTCGAGTGCGCCATCTCGATGGACGAGTTCCTTCGGGGACCCCTCCGGTGTGAGATGGCGGTGGTTTCGTATCATACAGTTGAGTTATCCGGCATCGGATATGAATGTCAGGGGATCAAGGTGAAAGTAGAATTCTCGGCTGCGACGCGCAGCCCTGCGGCTGGCGTATCGTGACTCGGTAGGTGCGGATTACCGACTGTCTTGAAAGACGCGGCGACGGGGACCGTCCATCGCCGGGTGTCGGGACGGTGCTTTCACACCAACCCGGCCTACAAAGGCTGACTATATAACGGTTCCTACTAAAGTGCTAATCACCCCAGGGCACCCGGGATAAGGACATCTTAAACACGCCTTAAACCGAATAACGTCTGCCTAAACCCGACAGTCAAACTTTTATAGAATGGTCGCGTAGGTAGTGTCAGACACGCAACGCACAGAAAGGGCCGACACGGGGGGTTGCCCACAAGCACGCCCCGCTACAAGGCGATAGGCCGCGGCGGTCTATAAACGTTCTGTGGGGTGGGTGTCGGGACACAACCCATGAAAATCAGCAACTTAGTCAGCGAGGATCGGGCGGTTTCACCAGTCATCGGAGTGATACTCATGGTCGCGATAACGGTCATTCTCGCGGCCGTGATCGGGACGTTCGTTCTGGGGCTGGGCGACCAGGTTCAGAATAACTCACCGAACGTTCAGGTTGCTTACCAGTACGCCAGTAGTGGTAGTGAGGTCGACCTCGTCCATGAGGGTGGCGATACCGTTGATGGTAATGAACTTGATCTAAGCATTCCAGCCTCAGCAACCCTCGATACCGCACCGAACAGTAGCAGTAGTATTACTACGGGCGATATAATTGCGGAAGCGAGCAGTCTCTCATCCGGCGACAGTATCCAACTCATTTGGAACAATCCAAACGGGCAAAGTTCATCAATCATCTCAAAGTCAAACGCACCCTAACACAATGAACATCAGAAACCTATTCACGGACGATAGAGCAGTTTCGCCAGTCATCGGAGTGATCCTCATGGTGGCGATTACCGTCATCCTGGCTGCTGTGATTGGGACGTTCGTCTTGGGGCTGGGCGACCAAGTCCAGAACAACGCCCCCAGTGCGAACTTGGACTGGGACTTCAGCAACAACAAAGTCGATCACGGCGGTGGCGATACTCTAGATGGTAATGAGCTAACCGGTAGTCCCGGTGGCGCTGTGCAAACGGTGAACTCCACCGGCCTGGCCACGGGAGATAAGGTGGCTGATTTGGTGGGCGGGGGATACTCGTCCGGCGACACACTCCGTATCATCTGGGACAACCCGAACGGCCAGAGTTCCCAGATCATCGCCGAGACTGACGCGCCCTAACGCGGTACCGACTTCCGGTTTATTTTATCAGCCGGTACCCCATGAGATGGTAGCATCCTTAGTTTATAGCGAAGCTGTACCGGTTTTGGTAGCGCCAGTTGAAAATTCATTATTTATCCATTGATTTAATAATGCCTTTTGTCAATCGTAACTTAGGTACTGTATGAGCGAACAGTCCTCAACTGATTCGGACCGGACTGGACTTGACCGGCAAGCTCTTATTAAGCGACTCGCCCGAACCTATAATGGGATCAATGATCCGTATCAACGGATTGAAAACTATCGTCGGGTGAATACGTACGCAGCCGACCACCCATCGAAAGGGTCAGCCGCAATAGCGAATGCCCTTGGCTTCCAGCGCTCTCGAATCCGCCCCTGGGTCGATGGCGACTAAAACCAAACCCAGTCCGCGCGGTCGAAACTGCCGACCGCCACGGTTGGCTCGACACCACGTGGACAACTTCACCTCAGACGGGACTGAACATTCTCGTGGCCTGGATTTTCGCTGGGGGATCGATTGCCGCCGACACATACGTTCCGACATTTACGGTCCGGCCTCACACCCGCGAACACCTCGAACGCGCCCTCGAAACCGCTCGTATTAACTACCAGTGGGTGCGTGCGGGCTCGGACGAAACTACGGAGTGCCGTCCCACGAGGGATGGGTCAGTTTTGGGACGATTGTTGGCGGCCCTCGGTGCGCCAGTTAGCTACAAGTCACGGGATGCAGATATCACGTTACCGTCCTATCTCGACACGGCGAAGTTCGTCACCCGCCTGGATTTTGCGCGGACGTACGTCATCAATCGGGGGAGTGTCCGTCCTGATCGTCCGTCGACTCCAATTCAACTCGCCGAGGAACGCTCGGTAGCATTTCGAAAGGAACTGAAGACCTTTTTGCAGGCAGTCGTTGGCGAGCCAGACGCCATCCGAGGTGATACAACCGGTAGGGGACCGATCCACCTCGGCACGCGGGCAGCTCTGCTCTTGGCGGCGGAGCCGACGTTCGGTCGCCTTTCTTTTTTTGGAACGCCACTCAATCAGGCCTGAACTGGGTGCGTGTAGTGGTGTGCTACGAGCGCTATCCGTTCTTTTTGACCTGCTCCACACCACATATATCAAACCCCTAAATGTCGACTGCTGAGTGGTGTGAAACATCGATTCTGGGTACGGGATTTATGTGGCTCACACAAATAGACGTGCGTATACGCTCGCGGTAGTGGCGCGACCACGCATACACCGGCGCCGGCCGTGTCGGCCCGCGACGGGAACCATCCGGCCACGACCCGTGGGTTGACGACCAGTCGTTACTGTCACCCATGAGCCACGCCCAGCCCGAATCCAGCAGCGACGGCGACGCCGAGTACCCCAGAGACAACTATTTTCACGACCTGTCCGCGGCCGACGACGGCGTCGAGACACCCGATCGAGACTGGGGGTCCCATCACAGTTTCAAAGACTACGACAAACACGAGGCCATCGCCCACTCCCTGCTCCGCAACAGTGCGACGATGCTCTGTGCCCGGACGTTGTTCGCACCGCCGAACAACGGGGGCCGACTCGCGGAGCTCTGTGCGTGGCTGTTCGACGATGAGTGTATCGACGGCCACGGTGACGCATTACACACTGACAACCGGGCGGTCGAACTGACCGATCCCGAACTGCACGTTCCCAAAAACGCTGGTGACCAGTTTGGGACCCACGAGTACGGCCAGTATCGTCATCGCCGCCGGCTGAACCCCGAGACGGGCTACGTCTCGGGCGGAGAGTCGACGGCCGTGGTGATCCAAGATCGCTCCGAGGAGCAGTTTCTCGCCCTCATTCGAGAGTGGTTGGATGCCTGTCACAGCAACCTGAGAGACTGGAAACGACAGGCAACGATCAGATACGCCCGTCGGCTCAAACGCGGCGGTGACCAACGCGACGTCGATGTCCTGACGAAAATCGTCACCAAAGTTCGCACCGATGACTTCGACCGTGAGTAACTGTCGAGCACTTTCGCAATGCCCATCGCCCGTTCCGATCAGCGTCGCGTGCGCGATCTCTCCTGGCTGGGCCTGTTCCTGATCGTGTTTGCGGCGACCGCACTCGCGGTCGGCGTGATGCTCGCCGTCGACGCGTTCCTGGCGTCGGTCCTCACGCTGTCGGTCGGCGCCGTCTCGCTGACGCTGTCGCCGCTGGTGCTCGTTGGCGTCGCCGGCGCCTCGGCAATCCCCGCCACGATCGGCAGCCTGCTCATCACCGTCCACTGACCCCATCATGACACGGAAAATCCGACACCTCGTGAGTCGCACCGACCGCTCCGCGGGTCGGTCACACCCACCCGTCCGGGACGACCTCGACCATGGAGTGGTATTCGTCGTAGGCAGCCCCAATCGACTGAATGGCTGCGACGACCGTCCCGACGCGCGGCGCTGTCTCCTGTTCGTAGTAGATCAGGCCACACCCGCGGTCGAACCCGAAGAAGTCGTCGTCGCAGGTGAACACGACGTAGCCGTTCGCCGCGGCATACGCCGCGATATCGGGATCACTGCTCCGCGGATCGAGAACCTCCCGCACCGAAACCGCCTCGATGCCCTCAGCGGCCCGAAATGCATCGAGATAGCGGTGGTCGACGTTCTGGTCACACAACAGCCGGATGTTACTCCGGCGCACGACTCTGTGCGCGAATCTGCTCGTAGACCTCGGCCTTGCGCTCGCGGATGGCGGCCATCTCCTCGGGATGGGTGTCGTAATACTCTAAGGCTGCGTCGACCTCGGGCTCGCTCAGATCATAGGCATCTGCGAACTCGGCATAGTCCCATCCCTGTTCGTGGACCAGTTCCCCGACCAGATACACGGAGATGCGGGTCCCCTCGATGCGGGGCTTCCCGCCGAGCACGTCCTCGGTCTGCACGATCGGGATGGTCACGCTCATACTCACGTGTAGGCCGCTCGCCTGCAAAACAGTTCGGGTCAGGTACGGCTCTGCTTCGTTCCCCAGTCGGCAATCCAGTTCGATCTACTTCGCGGTGATCCCATCATGACACAGCCCATCCAACACCTCGTGAGTCGCATCGCTCGAACCCTCAAACGCCACGCGCCCTCCCGACGGGCCACGCTCGCCCTGCTGGTCCTGACGGTCGGTCTCAACGGTGTCTTCGACGTCGTCGTGACGCTCGACGCCTGGGCGCTGGAAGGCAACCCCGCTGTTCTCACGCTCGGACCGCTCTGGTTCGTCGCCGTCAAGTGGGCCGTTTTGACGGTCTTGCTCGGCGTCGCCGCGCACACCTGGCGGGCTGACGACCCCGAGTGGTGGCTCGGGTATTCGGCCATCGGGCCGCTGCTCGTCGGGCTGGCAGCGCCAGCGAATTTGCTCACCCTCGGCGGCCTGGCGTCGCCGACCGGTCGCCTGGGCGTCGGACTGCTCGTGGGGTGTGGCGTCCTCACCACCTTCCTTTACGCACGGCCCGGGATATCGGTCCCGTCGATCCGAAAGGGTATCACCGTCACGATGACCGTCGTCGTCGTGTCCTCGATTGTGATTGCCGGAGTCGGCCCCGTTGATCGCGTCTCTCCGGTTGGGACAGTTCAAGCTGTCGAACAATACGATTCAGGTGACCTCAACAGCGACACCGGCGGGTGGAGTGGGGGCCTCGCATCGCATGAGGGTTATACGGGACTCGATTTGAATAGTGGGGCTGATTATACGGACTTTGATGTGTATGAAGAAGATTTTAGATTGTCTGGCAATCTATATGTGGAAAATGCGAGTAATCTTCTTGAATTTACAATTGGAGACATAACCGCAGAAGTAAACGGACGGGCTGGTAACAATAGACTCGTTATAAACAATGGGTCAGATTATAAAATCACTAAGACCAGTTGGGTGATAAAACCGGGGTTATATTCGTTTGACCTAGTATCTGATGGTGATTCTGTATCATTCACTGTTGGTGGTCATACGGTCACAAACAATGCAGATCCAGCGGGTAACGATTCAGTGACGGTTAATGCAGGTGGCGCGACTAACGAACTCCTAACATCGTATGAAATCGGCTCTGTTGGGTCATTTCCCACCAAAATCTCAGGTCAGGTCACCCAGGGCGGGATGCCCATCGCCGGCGCCTCTGTCAACGCCACCAACTGGCCGAGCGATGCCGCTGTGAAAAATTGGAGTACCGACAGTTTGGGTTCGCACAGAGGATTCTTCCAAGAGACGTCAACGACCACCGACTCGAACGGCAACTACACACTTCAGCTTCCACAGCGGTTTAACGGGAGTATCAAAGTCAGCGGCTTCCGGTACAAATGGGGCTACGACTACCAGATGGTCAGCGCCGATCAGTCCCAAACTGCTGACCTCGTCCTTGGACATGGGGCGCCAAAGGGTGACGGGAACGGCGGGTATGCGGTCGGCTGTCAAGCGACGGGTCCCTGTAATGCCTCAGATCCGAACACGATCAGCGGTGTCGTAGTCGATCAGGATGGTGACCTCGTCTCGAACGCGACCGTCATGGCTTACGGATCGAAAAAGCCCGACATCCCCGAGGCACGCGAGAATCTCACCTCGCTGGCGGACATCACGCCACCGGAGTGGGACCCGAGTCAGCAACTCACTGGCGGATCGGGCTACTTCAACACTGAGGGCCTCGGGTTGTATGCCCCGGTTCATGCCACAGACACCGTCCCCGCCGAGAAAGCGTGGATCGGCGAGTTTGATCTCAGTTCCCCCCTGCTCAGACTCCCCACAAACGAGGAGGTCATCGTGTCCTCGTGGGACGCACAGAAGGGCAACGGGATCGTCGACGTCGACTACAACACGCAACTCCCGGGCCGCGCCCAAAACGAGGGCCCGGTTATCGTTGAGAAGATCGGCGCCGAAAGTGAGGTGGTATCGACCGATCATGTCCCACTCGACCAGCTCGCAGAAGCAGGTGGTTCGGACCTGCCCGCGGTGGGTGGTGTCTTCGAGGACCAAGCCTTTGCCTACGGCAAGACGACGCTCACGCCTGGCTTCTATCGAATCTACCCGAAGGGCGCCGTCCAGAAGGGTCCGGTGTACGTTGCCGGCGACCCAACGGCGATGCTCGAACGCGCCAAGGAGAACGTCCAAGGCCAGTTGACCGAGCGCTCACAACAGATCAAGGCCGCTGTCGAGTCGTCGGGCCTCGTCAAAAAGGAGGTGACGACTGGGCCGAACGGCACCTGGACGATGCCGATGCAGACGAACGCCACGCAGATCTACGCGGTCAAACAGCCGGCGGGCCTGAACGTCGACGCGCGGCAACTCACCATGCAGAAGATCGGTGAGCAATGGACGACCGCCTATCGAACTCCGGTCGGTGGGCGGTCACAACAGGCCCAAAAATTGCTGAATGCCTCGGTGTACTTCCCCTCCCGCGTGCAGACGGTCGATCGGGGCGCCAAGAACGTCACCCTCCAGATGACTGAACTGTCGGCGCCGGAGAACGCCAACATCTCGGCGTTCGACAACCGGACCAGGGCGCTTGCAGACCGGATCAAAAACCAGTCCCTTTCGGAACTGCCGAGTGCTGTGCAGGACAAACTTGAGAACCTGTCCGACGAGCGCCTGCGCGACCACATTGAAGACAAGAACGATCTGATCGACAAGAACCAGCAGCTCAAAGACCGCCTCGACGAACTGCAAGAGCAACGTGACCTCCCGGACGAGGTGTCGGTCGGCGACTCGAAGACGGCGGACCTCCGGGGACAACTCCAAGCGATGCAGCAGGCGATCGCCGAGATGCAGTCGACGACCGACACCGGCGATCCGACCGTGGATCGTGGGAGCGATACGATCACCTACGAGCAGCCGTTCGGGACCGCCCTCGACATGGAGGACGTCAGCGTCACGGCTCACTACTCCAACGGCTCGTCGCGTGTCGTCTCCAACCGGTACCTCACGCTCGACGACTCCTTGACGGGCGGCTCAACCGTGCGCGTGGCGGAGTACCCGGCGCCCGAAAACGCGGCGTCGATCCGCTTCGAGGTGACCACCGCGACCGAGGAAGCCGTCGGGAAGGCCAGTGAAACCGTCAGTTCGCCCAGCTACAACGGCTCGGTGCCGAGTATCGACTCGGTGGCGTGGTCCTCGCTCAAGCCGGGGCCGGGCGAACGCGTTTCGGCGACCATCAGTGGGGGCGACGAGACCACGATCACCGGGATCGACTCGGCCACGGTATATGGGCCCGGCGGGGCCGAACTCACGCCGTCAATCATGGGTCGGACGGTCTCGTGGACGACCAACGGCACGGGAACGCACGTCGCACGCGTGACCATCACCGACGTGAACGGCGGCAGTCACGTCCTGCCGCTGCGCGTGCAGGTCGGCGACACTGACACCAAACAGCCCCCGAGCGTCCGGATGGTCGAGACGCCCTTTGGCTCCATCGCCCAAACCGGGGACGGCATCACCGGCGGGAGCGTCGACGTCGCCGATGATGGCTCCCAGACGATTACCGCGCAGGTCCCGGTCGACGCCGACGTTCCCGGCGAGGTCCATGTCTACACCGAGGGCACCTCGGCCGGCGCCGACGCGGACACGACGGTCCGGGTCGTCCGCGGCCAACAGCGCCAGTCGGTCAACAAGCACGTCACCACGGTGATCCACGGCCAGACACTCGCCGACTCGGCGATCGTGTACCGCCGGACCGACGAGGATCGCACCCCGCTTACCCGCGAGGGCAACGCATGGGGCCAGGTGACCGACCGGGCCGATGGGGCGACGATTGAGACGGTGACGGCCGCGGACGGGGAGGTGACGGTGTCGATCAACAACAACCCCTCGACGATCGATCGGATACTGTTCGGGGTCCGTCAGCGGACTGACGGCCTGCCAATCGTCGGGGCGATCTTCCCGGTTGGGCCCGGATCGATGCCGCCGCCTGGCGGTGGGCCCGGGAATGCGTTCCCCACCCCGACCGACGTACTCGTCGGCGCCGCCGACCTGTCCGCATCGATCGCGCCGACCGCATTGCCCATCGCCGAGGTCTAATCCCCATGTCACACCGCATTCGCACGCTGCTGGTAGTCGCGACACTCGTTCTCGCGGCGACGGGCGGCTCGCTCGCAAGCGCACAGTCGGCCGACGCCCCCTCTCCCTACGAGGGCAAGTTCTCAGGTGCGGCCGACGAGATGAGTAGCCCGCTGTGGGGCTACGACACCTCGGACGTGACCACCTACGACGGCCGGCCTGGAATCTATGTCACCGTCTCCGACACAGAGGACTTCTCGACGCTCGACTCCTGGGCGAACGCGACGACCGAGCGGGAGGTGCTGGCGACCGACAACGGCTCCCAGCGAGCCCTGGTCGCCGCACCGGCCCCCGACATCTTCGGTGGCCTCCGCTTCGCTGACGCCGACGTGGCCGGCCAGTCGGTCCCGATCCCGTCTTCACCGACGGGCCTCGTCGAGCGGAGCTACGTCACCAAGATCGACCCGGCACTCGTTGTCGAGCGGGCTGAGCCGGTCGACCAGCTCGCCAGCGACGATGAGACGGCGGCACCGCGCTTCTCGCGAGTCGCTACGCTTCGAGGCGGGAGCTTCGGCGGCGCAGTCGCGCATGACGAGGACACGAACGAATCCGACATGGCCGAGGCCCGTGCCTCCGTCAACGCCTCGGCCAGTTCGACGTCGGCCACCGGCGAGGGTGCCCGCGTCGCCGTGATCGACACCGGACTCAACACACCGTCGACGACGAACGACCCGCTCTTTCAGGATCGGATCGATGCGCCGCGGAACACGATCACGGGTGTCAACGGGAGTGACGCGGTCGCGACGAGCACGGATCACGGTCCCTGGGTCGCCGGGTCGATCGCAGCGAATCCCGATCCCGGCAGCGAGGGCGAAGCCTACGAGGGTGTCGCCCCGAACGCGACGATCATCCCGATCAAGTCACTCTCAGATGGTGGCTCAGGCAACACGCAGGACATCGTCGAGGGCATCCAGTGGGCCAGCCAGCAGGACGCCGACATCCTCTCGATGAGCCTCGGGACGACGGTTTACTCGGCGACGATCGCCGAGGAACTGCGCGATTTCCTCGACGACGGTGGGACGGCAGTGTTCGTCGCCGTCGGGAACGCCCGACAGCGCCCCGGCCATCTGCGGTACGTAGCGAGCCCGGCTGACGTCCCCGAGCCCGGGATCGTTTCTGTAGCGGCGACGAACACCACCACCGCGAGGAACGCCTCGAGCGCGTACTTCTCGAACGTCGGGCCAGACAGCGGAGCGAGTGATCTGTCCAACGGCGCCACAAACGGCCAGCAGCCCGATCTCGCGGCGCCGGGGATGAACGTCACCGCGACGCACTTGGACGGCAACGACATTCGACGCAACACCACGCTCTCGGGTACCTCGATGGCGACCCCGGTCGCAGCCGGCGTCGGCGCACTCGTCCTCGACGCCAACCCCGGCCTCGAAAACGAGTCGACCGAGTTCGCCGATCGCCTCCGGACGACCGCGGCGCCGATGCCGCGCGCCGGTGTCACCGAGGTCGGGAACGGCATGATCGACGCCGAGGCCGCCATCGCCGACGAGCAGCCGACCCAGCAGCAGGCGGATGCGCTGACGACGACTGCGGAGGCCCGGGACACCGCCAACCGCGGCTACTCCGGATCGTGGGTCGTCCGCATCGCGCTTGGAACGCCTGGCATCGGGCAAGGACAGGGATCCTGAGATGGCGGCAGTCAGGCGGCGCCAGTTTCTCCGCGGTGTGGGGGCGCTCGCACTCGGCGGCGGAGTCGCGACGGCTGCCGCCGCCCAGAGTGATCCGATCGCCGAGGCAAGGCCCGAACACGTCACCCACGAGTTCGACAAACCCACACTCAAACAATACCGGCCGCAGTTCGTCGTTCGAGAGGTTGACCGGGCGAAACTCCAGGGTCTGTATGGGTTCGTCGCCCGGTCGCCGGAGTACGACACCGACTGCTGTGTGTACTACCAGGAGTGGAGCCATCAGGAGGGCCTCTCGCCGTTTGCACCACCACTCTCGGATTCTCACTATGGTGACCACGAGCCTTTCTACGTGTTCTACGACTCGGAGACGGGCGACGTCCGCGAGATCGTGTGCGAGTCCGAAGACCGAGACTAACACCACCGCGTCTGGAGTTTACCCCTCGAAGGCTTCGGCCAGTTTCTCCCGCATCGCCTCGCGTCGGAGTTCCCGCCGCCGCTTGTCTGAGAGGTAGTCCCGGAGGACGACCTCCGCGGAAGCCGAGCCCTGCTCGGCAGCGACCTCGCCGACGTGCTCCAACAGGTCCTCCAGTGTCGACGTGTACCGATCGTACCAGAACCGCCGGGCCATCTGCGGGACCGGTTTCGACCCCCCAATTGCCGCTGGAAGCCCCGCATCGACGCAGAGGTCGTCGAACCACTGCCGGATCGTCGTCGGCGTCACGTGGCCGCTCTGCGAGCGCCGCGAGGGAAACAGGTAGCCCTCCCAGTCCTCGCGGTCGGTGAGAGCAGCGATCCGCTCACGAGCCGTCTGGGCGCCATAGAGCATCGCCACGCTTCCAGGGCCGTTCTTTCGTTCGTCGAACTGGATGTAGGGCCCGGGCGCGTCCTCGGGCTCGAAGACGAGTTGCTCGACATGGAGCGCCGCGACTTCGCCCGACCGAAGCCCCCACGCGCACAGGGCCGTCACCAAAAGTCGAACGCGATCGCTGTCGGCAGCCTCTACGAGCGCCCGAACGTGATCAACGTCGAGGGCAGGGTTCCGGGCGTCCCGGTCGACGTCCCAGGCGTAGTGGTCGTCGAGGCCGTCAGTCGGGTTGCAGGTGGCCCGTCGGCGCTGGCCGAGATACGAATACCAGGCTCGGACGGTGCGGTAGATGCGATGGAGGGTGCGCCTGGTCACCCGCTCGTCGAGTCGGACGAAGGCATCCCAGCAGGCGTCGATCGCATCGGCTTCTGGGGTTGTACCCTCGGGGTCGACCGCCGCGATCGGGGCGATCGTCGCGACCGCGTCGTGGGCGCGGACGTACTGGGCCAGCCGGGTCCGGTGAGTGCGAACGGTCTCGTCGCTCCACTCCCGGGAGCGCTGCCGGCGGTCGAGATAGTCCTCGCAGGCCTCGATCGTCGCCTCGTCGGCGATCTCCCAGTCGAACTCGTCGTCTTCGGCGCCGAATTCCTCGTCCCACCACGTCGCGAAGGTCGTGTCGTGGTACCTCCGCAGTGCATACGTCAGGCCACGGAAGCCATTCGTGGAGAGCCACTCGTGAGTCGGGCGGTCGGTTCGGGGGTGCTGCCCGTCCTCACGGAGCGCCGGCGCCACGAGTTCGTCGTAGGCCACCCGGAGCCCATCCTGATCGAGCAGCGTCCACGGGACGTCGGCGGCGCTTGCCCAGGGATAGGTCTCGTGTGGGGCGCTGTCGACGTCGCTCACCGGGCCACCCCGTGTGCTGAATGATTTACTGGAGGCAACCGCCGCGCTGAGTGCGTGGCTGGATCTGAGAACACCGAAATCACCTGGTAGAGCGGTACACCCACAAACCTGATAAATCCCGTGGCTGCTGAGACGGCCTTGAGTCTCATAACTCAACGGTAGACCGATGGAGAATATGCGCACTAGGAATAAATGATATAACGATATACGAAAACGACAGTGACACTCTGCCAGAGTTTCGGAGTTAAGGCCTTAATTCGAGTCTTTATTCCATGTCAGGTCCACATGATTTGTCCCCTTCCGGTGATTTGCGAACTCGTGTCGAGTGTATGTGAGTATAGGTTTTTGAACGACAGAAGAAATAAAACCACAATAAGAGACCCAATTCACACCAACAATCATAGAACGAAAGACAGCATTAAATTCCGTTTCTCGAGTTGTGACATCCGAGGGCCGGATCCTACTAGTCTGACACAGTAACTCGAGGGTCAATAACCCCGTAAACAATGTCCACCAGGAAATTCGCAAGAATAACGAACGCTGCGACAAGGAAGAATATGAACTGGATTACCGGATAATCGTTTGCGAAGACGGCAGTGACCAGTTGATATCCGATCCCTGGCCAATTGAACACAAGCTCAATCAGGACTAGCCCACCGATCGCTCGCGTCAACGAGATGGGGTACATGGTGATCACCGGAAGGCTGGCGTGCTTCGCGACGTTCTTCAGCCGTTCACGCGAGGAAAGGCCCGTAATCCGTTGGAAATACACGAACGGTTGATCCTTGATGTCGATTACACTCGTGCGCATAATGAGAGAAGGGAAGGAGAGATAGCGCATTGTGACCGCTACAAACGGTAGCGCATAGTGCCAAACGAA
>Ga0207756_100304_pt1 | contig 20699 bp, 22 predicted proteins | sample A23M1SouthBayCA_FD_187748 | JGI IMG/M metagenome (GOLD analysis project Ga0207756, IMG submission 187748) | Aerobic enrichment media microbial communities from Eden Landing Ponds, California, USA - A23 M1 (3) (SPAdes) | ecosystem: Environmental > Aquatic > Marine > Unclassified | place...
TTCGGCGTGGGCGACGGCGCGTACTACCTCGCCAGCGACGTGCCCGCGTTCCTGGAGTTCACCGACGACGTGGTCTACCTCGAAGACGGCGACGTGGTCCGGGTCACGGCCGAAGGCTACGACATCACCGACACCGACGGCGTGCCCGTCGAGCGGAGCGTCGAGACGGTCGACTGGACTTCCGAGGACGTCGAGAAGGGATCGTTCGACCACTACATGCGCAAAGAGATCGACGAACAGCCGACGGCGGTCGCTCAGGCCGTGCGCGGGCGGGCCGACGGCGACGCGGTGACCCTGCGGACCAGAGTCACCGGCGGTGGCGGCGACGCGGTCGTCCTCGCCGTCGTCCAGCAGTCCAGCGAGACCCCGGGCTGACGGTCCCCTACAGTTGGGGCGGCGAGGACGCCGTCGCCCGCCTTACGTTCCGTGCTGCCAGGAGTCCATGTAGTCGGCTTGCGCGTCGGTCAGCGCATCGTAGTCGACCCCCTCGGCAGCCAGTTTTATCTCCGCGACCTCCCGGTCCAGGTCGTCCGGGACGTCGTGGACGCCCGGGGCGTACTCGCTCCCGTTCGCGACTAACTCCCGCACCGAGACGGCCTGGACGCCGAAACTCTGGTCCATGACCTCGACGGGGTGGCCCAGCGCTACCGGCGTCGCCAGGTTCACCAGGCGCCCCTCCGCGAGGACGTTCAGCCGCCGCCCGTCGGGGAGTTCGTAGGCCATCACGCCGTCGCGGGCCTCGTTCACTTCGCTGGCCATCTCTTCGAGAGCGTCTAGGTCGATCTCGACGTCGAAGTGGCCGGCGTTTGCGAGAACCGCACCGTCGTCCATTGCCTCGAAGTGCTCGCGGACGATCACGTCGCGGTTGCCCGTCGTGGTCACGAACACGTCCCCCGCCGCGGCGGCCTCGGCCATCGGCACCACCTCGTAGCCCTCCATGTGCGCCTCCAGCGCGCGACGGGGCTCGACTTCGGTGACGAGGACGCGCGCGTTCTGGCCGGACGCCTTCTTCGCGACGCCCTTCCCGCAGTGGCCGTAGCCCGCGACGACGACGGTCTTGCCCGCCCACGAGAGGTTCGTCGTCATCGCGATGGACGCCAGCGAGGACTCGCCCGTGCCGTGGACGTTGTCGAACAGCCGCTTCATCGGCGTGTCGTTGACGGCGAAGACGGGGTACTCGAGCGCGCCGTCCGCGTCCATCGCCCGCAGGCGGTGGACGCCCGTCGTCGTCTCCTCGCAGCCACCGACGATGCCGTCGATGAGGTCGGGGTAGTCCTCGTGGATGGCCGCGATGAGGTCCATCCCGTCGTCGACGGTGACGGTCGGCTCGTGTTCGATGACCGCCTCGATTGCCCCGTAGTACTCGTCGTCGTCGACGCCCCGGCGAGCGTATGAAGTGACGCCGTCGACGGCGTCGAGCGCCGCGCTCACGTCGTCGTGCGTCGAGAGCGGGTTACAGCCGGTGATGGCCACCTCCGCACCGCCGGCCGCGAGGACCTCCGCGAGGACGGCCGTCTTCGCTTCGACGTGCATCGCCATGCCGATGCGCTGGCCGGCGAGTGGCTCGTCGGCGACGAAGTCGTCCTCGATGGCCGCCATGATCGGCATGTGCTGGCGGGCCCAGTCGATCTTCCGCCGGCCGGCCTCCCTGGCGTCGGCGGCGTCGGGCAGTCGCTCCGTGATGGGCGCAGTCATGCCTGTTCCAAGGCAAAGCGGCGGGAAAACGCTACCGACACGCCACGCGGAACCGCTGTCCGATCCGGGCCGCCCGTCAGCGCGGGCCGCGGTCGGCCGGCGGACCGCCGCCACCGTTCCCGTTCCCGCGGTCCCCAGACGGGCCGCGCTCCGCACTGTCAGTCGAGTCGTCGGTGCCGTTGCCCGCCGAGCCGGCATCGGACGGCGGCCCCTGCCCGCCGGTCGACTGCGGGCCGGTCGTCACGTTCGCGGGCGGTCCCCGCGTGACGTTGCCCGGCGGTCCGACCGTCCCGTTGGCCGGCGGGCCTCGCGTGACGTTGTCCGGCGGTCCCCGGGTCACGTTTGCCGGGGGTCCTCGGGTGACGGTCTCGGGCGGCCCCCGCGTCACGTTCGCGGGCGGGCCACGCGTCACGTTTGCGGGCGGGCCACGCGTGATGTTCGCTGGCGGCCCGGCGTGGTCCGGAATCATCGCCGCGGCGGGGTTGTTCTCGAGCACGAAGGAGGCCACGAGTCGACCCATCGGCCCCTCCGTCGAGTTGTTGGCCTGCAGCGAGTGGACGAACGCCGAGACCTCCTGGCCGAAGGCGATCGAGGCCCCGTTCTCGACCGTCCCGTTCTCGGCGACGGTCTCGTTGCCGACGATCGTCTCATTTCCGGCGACTGTATCGTTGCCGTCGATCGTCTCGTTTCCATCGACGGTCTCGTTTTCGGTCAGCGTGCCGTTGTCGGTTGTCGTCTCGTTTCCCGACAGCGTCACGTCAGTGTCGTTCGTCTCCGTCCCGTTCGCCGTGGTCTCCTGGGCCGCGACGCCCATCGCGCCCACGCCAGCTACGACGACGAGCGCGAGGAGCAGGGCGCCCAGGGTCGGAGACAGTCGGTTGGATCGCATGGGTGACGGGAGACGCGTCGACCCACTAAAGCCCGCTAGCGGTTCAGTTGGGTTTCCCTTCGTTCACAACGACCGAGACGTCCTCAGCAACCGTTTCACCGTTCAAGAACCCATCTCGGCGTTTAATTCTGGTCGCAATCCGTCAGTCCATGGCCGGCAATTGGTCGAGATCTGACGGGGAAGTGCGCAGCAGCGGTCAGGCCGCGCGCTCGACGAGTGACGTCGCGCGCTCCTGGGCCGCGGCACGGGCCGCGTCGACGTCGACGGTCAGGACCTCGCGGTCGCGCATGAGGACCTCGCCGTCACAGACGGTGTGGCGGACGTCGCTGCCCCGGGCGGCGTAGGCCAGGTGGCTGACGAGGTCGTGGCGGGGCGTGAGGTGGGGGACTTCGAGGTCGACGACGGCGAGGTCGGCGTTGGCTCCCGGTTCGATCCGGCCGCTATCGATCCCGATGGCGGCCGCGCCGCCGACGGTCGCCATCTCGACGGCGGCCTGGGCGTCCACGGCGCTCGCGTCGTCGGCCGCCAGCTTGCCGAGCATCGCCGCGTCGCGAAGTTCGTCGAACATGTCGAGGTCGTTGTTCGAGGCGGCGCCGTCGGTGCCGAGGCCGACGGTGACGCCCGCGTCGAGCATCGCCTGGACCGGTGCCATCCCGCTGGCGAGTTTCATGTTCGAGGCCGGACAGTGGACGACCGCAGCACCGCGCTCGGCCAGCAGGTCGATCTCGCCCGCGTCGACGTGGACGCAGTGGGCAAGGAAGGAGTCCGGCGCCAGGACGTCGAGGTCGTCGGCGTAGGCGAGGGGGCGCTGGCCGGATTCCGAGACGATGGGTTCGACCTCGTCGGTCGTCTCGTTGGCGTGAACGTGGACCGGAATCCCTGCCTCTCGGGCCTGCGGGACGTACTCGCGGTAGTAGCTCTCGTCGACGGTCGTCAGGCTGTGAGGCGTGAGCATCGTCGAGATCCGCCCGTCGGCGGCGCCGTCGTACTCGCGAGCGAACGCCAGGGCGGTCTCGAAGTCCGCGTGGGCCGCGTCGGCGTCCTTGCCGACGGTGATCGCGCCATGGCCCAGGCGGGCGCGCATCCCGGACTCGGCGACGACGTCCGCGACCTGGTCCATCTCGAAGTACATGTCCGCGAAGGCCGTCGTGCCGGAGCGGATCATCTCGGCGACGCCGAGCCGTGTGCCCGCGGCGACGTCTGCGGGTTCGAGTTCGGCCTCGACGGGCCAGACGTCCTCCTGCAGCCAGGCGTCGAGGGGTTTGTCGTCGGCGTAGCCCCGGAGGAGCGTCATCGCCACGTGCGTGTGGGCGTTGACGAGGCCGGGGATCACGAGGCCGCCAGCGGCGTCGAGGGTCTCGGCGTCGGCCGGGACCGCAATATCCGTCCCGACGGCGTCGATCCGGCCGGCGTCGCAGTCGACCAGGACGTCCCCCTCGACGATGGTCCCGTCGGGCCGGAGGACGTGGCCGCCGCCGACGTAGAGTGCGTGCATGCCACCACCTGGCCGGCCTCGGGCCTTGAAGGCTCGGATGGACCGCCTCGGTTCGGGAGGCTTTTTGTCGTGCCCGCCCAGTCGGGCTGTATGAAGGTCCTGCTGGCCCTGGACGGCAGCGAACTCTCGATGCGGGCCCTCGACCGGACCGTAGAACGCGCTCGCGAGGCGGGCGACGACCTCGCGGTCGCGGTCTACGAGGGCGCGGCCGCAGCCGACGTCGACGAGGTGGCCGAGACGGCCACAGAGCGGCTGTCCGCAGCCGGCGTCGACGCGGCCGTTCACCGCCTGGAGGACGAGGCCGGCAGTCGGCTCGTCGAACTCGCCGACGACTACGACGAACTCGTCATGGGCGGCGGGGAGATCAGTCCGATGGGCAAGATCCGTATCGGGGAAACGATCGAATTCGTGCTGGTGAACGCACAGACGACGCTGACACTCGTTCGATGAGCCCGGAGGAATCACCGACAGACGACGACTTCCCGGTCCCGCCACGGAGCGTCGTCGACGGCGAGGGCCGCGATATCCGCTTCAGAGAGGGCGACGAGGGAGACCTGGAGGCGGTGGTCGACATGTACACCCAGTTCGACCCCTCGGACCGCGCCCAGGGCATCCCGCCGAGCAAGGAGCCGGCCATCCGCGACTGGCTGGACGCGATCACGACCAGCGGGAACCTCCAGGTGATCGCCGAACACGAGGGGGACGTTGTCGGCCACGGCATGCTGGTCTCGGACGAGGACGGCGGCTACGAGCTGGCACTCTTCGTCCTCCAGGACTACCAGGGGGCGGGCATCGGCACGGAGTTACTCCGGACGCTGCTGGGCCTCGGCTCGGACCGTGGCGTCGAGCGCGTCTGGCTGAGCGTCGAGCGCTGGAACGAGCCCGCGATCACGGTCTACGAGAAGGTCGGCTTCGAGCGCACCGGGCAGGCGAGCTTCGAGATCGAGATGGACATGACCCTAGACTGAGAGGACCGGCTGGCTCGCGTACTCGAGGACGTAGAGCGCGGCCTTGCCGAGCGTTTCCTCGGGGTCGGCACTCGGCGCCTCCCGCGGAATGACGATGAAGTCGGCGTCGAGTTCCTCGGCGGTGTCGAGGACGACGCTCCCGGGCGTCCGGGAGAGTCTGTCGGACGTGAATCCCGCCGCAGAGGAGTGGGAGATGGTCGAGACCCCCGCTGCGTCCGCGACCATGGCGTCGACGTCGTCGGCGAAGTCGTTGTACTGTGCGGCGATCGCCTCCGCCTCGAGGTCGCCCGCCTCCATGCCGAGTGCGACCCGTTCCTCGACGACCTGGAGCATGTGGACTGCGGCTCCGTAGCGGTCGGCCACGGCGACGGCGTACTCGGCCGCCCTGACAGACTCCTCGCTGCAGTCCGTCGGCGCGAGGACGAGGTCGATGTCGGCCATCACGTCGAACTCGTGTCGGCAGCGGCAAAAAGCCGCCGGAACCGCGCCCCTTTATTCCCGGGCCGCGCTAGTCGGCCCATGTTCGAGACGGTCGTGGTCGCGACCGACGGGTCGGCGAGCGCAGAGCGGGCCGTCGAGGTAGCCCTCGACTTCGCCGCCCACTTCGACGCGGCAGTTCACGCCTGCTACGTGGTCGACCGTGGCGAGGTCGCCGACAGTCCCGAGTCGGTCCGCGACGAGTTCACCGAGGCCCTCGAGACGGCCGGTGACGACGCACTGTCCTTCGTCGACGAGGAGGCGTCCGAGATCGATGCGGGCGAGGTCGTGACGGCCGTCCGCGAGGGCGAACCGGCGATCGAACTCATCGACTACGCTCGCGAGCACGACGCCGATCTGATCGCCACCGGGACGCGCGGCCGGCACGGCGAGCACTCCTTCCTCCTCGGCAGCGTCGCGGAGGCCGTCGTCCGGGAGAGCCCCATCCCGGTCCTGACCGTCCGCCAGCTCGACGAGGACGAGAAGCGGTCGGCCCACGCGCACTGACTGCCGATACCGGCCGTGACTGCCCGATCGGGGCCTTCTTGCCCGTCCACCACCCACGGAGCCCATGGACGACTGGCTCATCGACGACGATCGCCTCTCTATCGGACGGAAGTCCGTTCTCCCCGGCGAGGGCTTTTTCCGCCCCGACTCCGTCGAGGAGGCCCAGGCAGAGCGCGAGACCGCCGAGGCGCTCGCCGGCGCGTCGACCGTCGTGGTCGCCGACCCCGACGCCGACGGCCTCGCCTGCGTCGCCACCATCCGCGAAGCCCGGGGCGACGCCGCTCTCGTGCCCGCCGGCCCGCACGAACTCGACCAGGCCATCGAGTGGACCGCCGAGTACGCCGAACCCGGGGCGACGGTCTTCGTCTGTGACCTCTGTCCCGACGAGGCCGACGACGTGGCCGCGCTCGACGCCCTCCTCGAGCGCGTCGACAGCGTCGCCTGGTACGACCACCATCAGTGGCCCGAGGACCTGGAAGCGCTGGTCCGCGAGGCCGGCGTCGACCTGGTCATCGGCGACTCGGAGGAAGTCTGCTCGGCAGACGTCACCGTCGCCGAACTCGACGCCGACCTCCCCGAGCGCTTCGCGGACCTCGCGGCCGCGACCCGTGACCACGACCTCTGGATCCGCGAGGATCCGCGCTCGGACGACCTCGCGGACTACAGCTACTGGTCCGAGCCCGAGGAGTACGTCGAGACCGTCGCCGCCCACGGAGCGGACCTCCCCGAGGACGTCGAGGAGTACCTCGCGGAGCGACGCGTCGAGAAGGAGGCCCTGATCGAGAAGGCCGTCGAGCGCGCGGAACTGCGCGAGGTCGGCCCGTGGACCGTCGGCGTGACCTACGGCCGCTGCTCCCAGAACGAAGTCGCCGAGGCGCTCCGCGAGCAGGGGGCCGACGCCGCCGTCATCGTCAAGCCCGCCGGAAGCGCGAGCATCCGCGGCACGGAGGGCTTCGAGCGCGCCCACGAGGTGGCCGCCCAGGTCAACGGCGGCGGCCACCCCCGCGCTGCCGGCTGCAAGCCCGACGTCTACGACGACATGCTCGATTACGCCCACCACTGGACGACGCACGGAGCGGTGGCGAAACAGGCCATCGTTGACGCGTTCCGGCGGTTGGAGGTCGCGGACGAAGGTGTGGATGACGAAGACGGTAGCGCCGACGGCTGACCCGAGAGGAACTCACCAGGTCTTCGAACTGATCGACCCGACATCGATTCGCACGAGGGTATTCTTGCCCTCCCAGGAGTCCTCCTCGACGCCGTACTTCCGGTTGAGCTTGCGGTTTGCCGTCTTCGCTCGCTCCTCGTCCTCGATAACCGTCGCCGTCCCGAGGACCGTGACCTCCCAGTCCGGGAGCCCGTCGTCGTCGCGCTCGATCGAGAGAGCGACCCGCGGGTTCTGGCGGAGGTTCGCCAGTTTCTGGCCGGTCGTCAGGATCTCGACGACGCCGTCCTCGTAGCGGTACCACAGCGGCGCGACGTGGGGCCGGCCGTCGACGCACGTCGCGAGGTGGGCCGGCTCACGGGCGTCGCGCAGGCGCGCTTCGACGTCGGCGGGCACCGTCTGGTCCATGGGCTATAGATCCGGAGCCGCCTCGAAAAGCCTGACGCCGGCAGACGACTGGTGCCTTCGTGTGAATCTACTCGCCTGCGACCCAGCGATCGGAGTAGGCCTGCCCGCAGGCACACCGGGCATAGGCGTGGATGACGTCGCCTTCGGCGTAGATGTCGCCGGCCTCGGGGTTCTCCGCTTCGGCGAACGCGAAGACAAAGCGCACGGCGTGATCCGCGCCGTCGCCGGCGTTGGGGCAGGTCCCGTGAGTGCAGTCGTCGGCGATCGTCCCATCGGTGTCCATGGCCTCCTTCGCGAACGCCATCGGGTCGACCCCGACCGCCCCCTGGAGGGCGCTCCGGCCCTCGTCGCCGGGAACGACGAGGACGGTGCCGCCGTCAGTGCGCTCGCCGACGTCGGCCAGCGCGTCGGGATCCCCCACCGTCTCGTCGGCGAGGTAGATGCAGACGTCCTCGAGGCGGTCGCCGGCGACGAAGGCCGCGTAATCGCTCATGTGAGAGCGTCGGTGGGTCGGCGTGAAAAGGGTCTGGGTCGCGGGCGGGCACGTCGGTGGTCAGATGGCGAGGAACGTCCCGACCAGCATCTTCGTGACGATGGAGATGATCGCGGCGATCCAGGCCATCGCGACGAAGTGGATGTAGGTGTTCATCTTGTGGCCGCCGTCGATGGTCCGAATCATGAGCGCCGACAGCATCGCCGAGAACATGATGACGACGACCAGCAGGAACTCGATCAACGGGATGTCGTAGACGCTGGTGTGAATCAGCTGCCCGGCATCGAAGGCACCCGACGAGGAGAGGTCGAGGCTCATGTTCGAGAGGATGTTGACGACCTGGAGGCCGATGAAAAAGGCGAACGTCGAGGCGGCGGTGATCCCGTAGAGCAGGCCGATCATGGTCGTGGTGGCCTGCTTGCGCTGCTGGCGCAACTGGAGGACCTCGTTCATGTTCTCGCCGATCAGTTCCCCGAGCATCTTCGGGCTGCCACCCATCTCGCGGCCGATGAGGTACATCTCACTGAAAGTCTGGATGAGGTAGGACCGACAGTCGGCGGTGAACCACCGCCAGGCGTCCGCCGGTTCGATCCGCATGTTCAGTCGCTTGTAGAGGTCGTCGACCTTCACCGTGAGGGAGCCAAAGTCCTTCTTCCGGAGGGACTTGAGCACCTGGGAGGTGGTCGACTGCTTCGCGCCTTCCGTGGCGCCGAGCGCGCGGATGAAGCTGGGGAACTCCTCGTCGCGGCTCTTGACCGACTGTTCCTCGTGGCGGATCACGATGCCAGGGATCAACAGCGGCGTGATGGGGACGACTGCATAGAGCGCGAGCGGCAGGGGCTTGCCGAAGAAGGGCACGAAGGCCGCGAGGCCGACCGGGCTGAACTGGAAGATCCCGCCGAGCGAGATGAACAGCAGGATGGCCGAGAGCGCGACGCCCGCGATGGTGCTCTTGCGCAGTCGGTCCTGGAAGCCGCCGTGGCGCTCGTCGGGGTGGTACCACAGTGGGTCGTAGGGGGCCATCGACCGAATGGCGAGGAAGAACCCAGACTGGACGAAGATGAACATGACGATGACGGCGCTGACGGTCAGCGTCGGATTGGTCCCGGTCAGGATCGGGAGGACGACGGCAAAGACCAGCGCGAAGGTCATCGACAGGATCATCGACAGGTAGAGGTCCTTCATGACCTCCAGGCTGTCCAGGGCGCTCTCGTAGACCGTGGTGTAGTTCGAGATGATCTGCTTTTGCTCGGTGATCAGGTAGTCGTCCAGCGACTGGCCCGCGCCGATCGTGTACGCGAGGCGATCGAGGAAGTCGGCGACCGCGTCGCTGGGGACTTCCTTGGCACGGCGGCGACAGGCGTCGTCGAGGCTCTGGTTCCAGGTGTCGACCAGTTGGACGATCCGGTGCATCTCGTTTGCCAGCTCGCCGTACTCCTCCTCCTGGGCGAGGGTTCTGAAGACCTCCATCCGGTCGATGTTGGTCGTCGACAGCACAGTCATGTGGGTGACCAGCAGGTGAAAGCGGTTGTTGAGCTGCGTCCGGCGCTGGGCCAGCAGGATCTTCGGGTAGAAGGTGGCGGCAAACAGCGCCAGCGCGCCCAGCAGCGGAATCGGCAGCCGGATGATCATCGGCAGGTCGAGCAGTAGCGCCGCGAGCACGGACAGGAGGAAGAAGGCTGCAGACGGGACGAGGATGAACGTGACGTACTGGCCCATCGGCATCTGCATGCGCCGGTAGGACTCCAGCAGCGACTGGACGGTCTCGGAGATGGTGACGTTCAGCCCGGAGGACGATTCCTCGGTCGCCATCGGGTTACTCCGACCGGTGGATGTCGAAGGGCAGGCCCTCGACGCCGTCGCGCTGGAAGTTCGCGATCAGTTCGTTGACCTCGTGGTAACCGACGATGCCCTCCTGGATCGCCCGCTCGATGATCGCGGCCCGGAAGTTGAGTTCGTCGTAGATTTCGCGGGTGTCCTCGTAGCCCAGGAGCGTCGCGATCTGCTCTTCGAGGACGTAGGAGTTGTTCATCCCCTGGAAGTTGATCTCGTCCTCGACGGGGTCCCAGTAGAAAGCCTGTCGAGTGACGACCCCGTCCATCTCCTTGGAGTAGCCCTCGATCTCCTGGACGGACGTGACCCGGCGGAGGACGTCGTCGCCCTGCTTGACGCGGTTCTGGAAGAGCGCGACGTCGGCGACGTCCATGAACGTCTCGGGGACGTTGATCGGGTCGCCGGTGAACCGCTGGATCATGGAGACGATGTCGCTGGCGTGGAAGGTCAGCATGACGGGGTGGCCGGTCTGGGCGGCCTGGAAGGCCATCCGGCCCTCCTCGCCACGGACCTCGCCCATGATGATGTAATCGGGCCGGGACCGTAGCGCGGCCGCGACCAGGTCGAACATGTCGACGCTCGTCTCCTCGGTCTCGCCCTCGCGCGTGAGGAGTTGCTGCCAGGTGTCGTGGGGCGGAATGACCTCGGCGGTGTCCTCGGCGGTGTAGATCTTCGCGTCTCGCGGGATAAAGGAGAAGGCGGCGTTCAGCGTCGTCGTTTTCCCGGAGGCCGTCTCGCCGACGACGAAGACCGTCTGCTCGTTCTCCAGGCACAGCCAGAGATAGGCCGCGAGTTCCGGGCTGAGCGTCCCCCACTTCGTGATCTGGAACATCGAGAGGGGTTCGCCCTCGGACTGGCGGATGGTGATCGACGGGCCCTGGACGGAGACGTCGTCGGAGTAGATGAGGTTGAGGCGCGAGCCGTCCGGGAGCGTCGAGTCGACGATCGGATCGGCGTCGCTGACGGGGTCGCCGATGCGCTCGCCCATGTTGCGCAGCCACTGGTCGAAGTTCTCGTCGCTGGGCCACTCGACGGTCGTCTCCAGCATGCTGTAGACCGAGTGGTCGACGAAGGTCTGGGTGGGCCCGATGACGTGGATGTCCTCGTTGGCCGGGTCGCGCATGATCGGCTCCAGCGGTCCCAGACCGACGATGTCCCGGTTGAGTCGGTAGCGGATGTTCTCGAAAGTCTCCTCGCCGACCTCGACTTTGCCCACGTCGGCGAGCGACGAGAGCCGCGAGAGGACGCCCCCTTCGTCGTCCGAGGCAGTACTGACCCGGGTCGTCTCCTGGAGGAGTTCCTCGATGCGGTCGTCGTACTCCGCCTCGTTCTCCGGGGCGGGCTTGGTGACGCTTCGCTCGAGCAGGCGGTTGCGGACCTTGTCGAAGACGACCCGCTCGTCCTCGGAGAGTTCCGGTTCGATGGCGTAGTACTTCGTGCTCTGGCCCACGTCGCCGTAGATGTGACAGTAGATGGGGCCCCCCACGGGATAGAGGACGTTCGGGCGGTCGGACTCGTACTCGTCGTCGGCCTCGTCGATCAGGAGGGGGAACTCGCCGGTGATCTGCTTGAACTTCTGGAGGTGCTCGCGGAGGTGTGGCCGCCTGGCCGCGTGCTGTCGAAGCTCGTCCGACGGTTTGGGCGTGCCGTGGTCGGTCATGTCAGGCGACGCTCCTGCTCTCGATGACGATACCGGTGCCCGAGCGGACGGAGTACCCGATGGAGTCCCCGACCTGCTCGCCCATGCCGGCAAAGCGCATCACGCTGATCTGCCGGCGGACGTCGTTGCCGACCTCGACCATCTCGAGTTCGAGGAAGACGTCGGCGATGGACCGGAACGGGCCCAGTGCCTCCTCGTCGAGGGTCGTCGGGTCGACGGTCAGGACGATGACCTTCCCGCGGGAGATGATGTCCCGGAAGAACGAGATGATCTCCAGAGCGGCCTGGCGCTCCTCGTTTTGCCGCACGAGCGCCTCGAACTTGGGGTCGTTCCGGAGGATGGCGTCGAAGGTATCGATGATCACGACATCGGACTCCCACATGACCTCCGCCTCCATCAGCCGGCGGAGCAGTTCCTTGCGGTCGCTGTCCTCGCCGCCGGAGAAGTTGTTGTTGTCCCCGATGTCGGCGTGGAGGAACAGGACGTTCTCGTCGAGCATGTGATCGACCATGTCGTAGTCGAGCGAGTTCATCTGCTCTAAGAACGACCCCGTGGTGAGTTCCGTCGAGAGGAAGGTCACGGAGTTGCCCTCCTCGCAGAGGCCGTAGGTGAACCGCTGGCTAATGGCGGACTTGCCGGCGCCGTAGTCGCCCTCCATGAGGACGATACTGCCCGGCGGGATGCCGCCACCGAGTTCCTTGTCTAACCGGTCGCGCTCGGACAGGCCGATCGAGTAGAGTTCGGATCTGGCGATGCTCATGGGATGCGGAACTCGAACACCTCCTCGTCGCCGTTGACGATCACCTTCGCCCGGTGGTCGCCGGAGTTCAGGCCCGGCTCGGCGATCTCCAGGCGGACTACGTCGTTGGTGTCCCAGGTGTCGGCGTCGCCGAGCACCGTCGCGCTCACGTCCGCCGGCGGCTGGTACTGGCCGTTGACCAGCACGTCGATCTGGTCTGCACTGCCGGACAACTGCTGGGAGCCGGTGTTCTTCACGAGCAGCGTCAGGTTGCCGGCCCCGTCACAGCTGTAGACGCAGGCGCCCGTGCCGTTGTCGCTGATGATCTCGACGTCCGTGCGGACGTCGTCGCTCAGGTGGACGCCCTGGTCGTCGACGGCGTTACTGATCTCCCCCACGGTGGAGGTAAAGACGCCGGCGACGCTCGCAGCCACGACCATGCTCGCGATGAACAGGATCATGTGGGAGACGGAGACGCTCGCCATCAGGCACGCACCTCCCGTGGGCCGCCGGCCGGGCGTCGGAGACCCGTCACGCGGCGGTCACCTCCCGAACGTCGGCGACGCCAGGTCCGGTCACGAACCGGACGCGCTCGGGCGTTCCCGGGAGGGCCTCGACCGTGTCGACGTCTTCGAGAACCAGATCCTCGCCGGGTCGCCACTGGTCGCTATCGACCCCGGCGACCGTCGCGCGCTCGTAGTCCTCGATCGCGACGTAGCGGCCGTCGACGACAGTGTCCGCGGCGGAGACGGCGAGGGTCGAGTCGCCGGTGTTCGCCACGGTAAGAGTGAGGGTGCCCTCGGTCCCGTTCCAGGTCGCGTTCGTCACCTCGACGGCCGTGGTCTGGACGGCCTGGTGACGGTCGCGCTGGTCCTCCCTGGCGTCCCCGAGGCGCTCGCCGGTGTTCGCGGTGACCGTGTAGATGGTGCCCAGGGCGATGAACAGGCCGATGAAGATGACGAGGAAGCTGCCGCTCGTTGCGAAGCCGCGGCGGGCAGACCGCGATCCCTGGCCCGTCACGGGGCGGTCACCCCTGCCGTGTCCGCCACGCCCGACTCGGTGACGACCTTGACGCGGTCGGGCTGGGTCGTCGCGTTCACCGTGACGGTGAGGCGTTCGCCGCTGAGCCAGAGGTCGGTGTCGCCCTCGCCGGCGACCGTCGCGGTGTCCGCCCAGCCGGTCTCGTAGGTGCCGTCGACCAGGAGGTCCGTCGTCGAGAGCCGGAGCTGTGACGCGCCGGCGTTGTCGACCGCGACGGTCAGTTCCTCGGCGTCGGCGTCGTAGGTGGCGGACGCGATCGAAACCGCCGTGTTCTGGCGCTCGACGGCCGCGTCCGACTGGGCGGACTCCGCGTCGGCGACCTGCTCGAAGCTGTTGGCGGCGGCCGTGTGCCACATCCCGAAGGCGATGAACATCCCGACGAAGATGATGGCCGCGGAGCCGCTAACGCTGAAGCCCACTTGACCCACCTCCCTGCGACATGCGCCGGGCGGCGACGGCGTCGGCGCCGCCCCCGTCGAGCTGGGCGATGTACCGCAGGCTCCGGGTGTGGTGGTCGATGGTCAGCGCCGCGTCCCCGCCACCGTCGAATCCGGCCAGGTAGTCCTGGAGGTCGTCGGCGACGTCAGCGTCGATCCAGTCGATGGACTCGTAGTAGTCGATCGCCCGAGCCGTCTCGCGAACGCCCGCCTCCTCGACGAGGAACTCCAGCCACTCGACGACCAGCAGGTCCGTCGAGAAGCCGGCCGGCAGCGTCGCCAGGTAGGGTCCGTCCCCGCCGTCGCCACTCGCGTCGACCGTGTCGGACCTGGTCGGGTCAGCCGACGCAGCGTCCTCGGTCGGGGAGGTCGTGGCGTTCGGTTCGTCGGCGGCCGCCGGGTCGGCGTCCGGTGCCGGTGTCGCCGCCGCTGGCTCCGAGTCGACGGGCGGCTCGGACTCGCTCGCGGGCTCCGGTTCGGCCATGGGGTCCGACTCGGCCTCCGGTTCCGACTCGGCTCCCAGGTCCGACTCGGGATCCTGCGCGCCGTCGACGGCTGCAGCCGCATCGGTCGCCGCCCCGTCGGACGCGTCCTCGATGACTTCGTCGAACAGGTCGTCGTCGGCGAGATCGTCCGCTGCGTCGGCTGCGGCAGCGGCGGCCTCGTCGACGTCCGCCGCTGCGGACGCGCCGTCGGTCACGTCGTCGGCCTCGTCTCCGATGTCGTCGGCCTCGTCCTCGAGTTCGGCCGCCTCGTCCGCCAGGTCGGCGTCGGCTTCCCCGCCGTCCCCGTCTTCGGCCCAGTCGGCGTCGCCTGACTCGTACTCCTCCTTGAGGTCCTGGAAGGAGGTGCCACCACCGCTGCCGTCGTCATCGTCGTCCTCGACGTCGAGTTCGCCACCACCCAGGTCGTCGTCCACGTCCTCGAACCCACCGTCCTCGAATTCGTCGTCCTCGAGATCGTCGCCGAACACGTCGTCGACGTCGCCGTCCGCGGACAGGTCCTCATCGTCCTCGTCCACGAGGTCCTCGTCGAAGAAGCCCTCGGCGTCTGCCTCCGCGATGTCCTCGTCGATGGCCTCGTCGGACCCGCCGCCGTCGTCGTCGGCGAACAGGCCGAAGCCGCCGTCGTCGCCCATGCCGCCGCCAGCCATGCCGGCGTCGATGTCGTCCGCGAACGGATTGACCCCGCGGGTGACCATCTCGTAGATGTCGAGCAGCTTCCGGACGTTCTCCTCGACGTCCTCGACGGTCTCGGAGATCTGCTCGTTCTCGTTGCGGACGGTGTTGACCGTCGAGGAGAGGCTGCCGACCTCCGCCTCCATCTCGTCGAGACGGTGTTCGAGTTCGTCCAGGTCGCCGCCACCGCCGCCCTCGCCGTCCATGTCGCCGAAGCCGTCGTCGTCGAAGCCCCCGAGGTCGTCACCGTCGTCGTCGAGGCCGCCAAGCCCCCCGAGGTCGTCGCCACCGCCGTCGTCCGCGTCGGCCATCAGGCCACCGCCCCCGTCTGCGGTCGGACCGTCGCCGCCCGTCGCCGCGCCCCCTGCGTCGCCGCCCTCGTCCTCGGACATGATCGACTCGAACATGTTGCGAATGCTCATGCCGACGAGGCCGCCGCCCACCAGGACGGCCAGGACGGGCCAGACGTCGCCGACCGGGACGACCGTCTGGAGCGGCTGGGCCAGCGCGACACTACTCATTATATCGAGAGGTGTCGGGTGAAACCCTTGAATGTACCGTTTCGCCTATCATTAGTGATAACAGAGCGTCTGACAGCCGATCAGAAGCAGTCGGATGGGTGTGATTTCGTCTTATGGAACGGACCAGATCACCAGATCGGTGCGTGCCGGCACACGGCCCTCGAGGTATCGACGGTCGAAACGACCGCGGCAAACCGGCACGAACCTGTCGTCTTAGAGGCGCTCGATGCCCTGCTTCGCGCTCTTGACGACGAGGTCGCCGGTCCGGGACTCGAGGCGTAGCGACCGGCCGTGGTCGCCGCCGATATCCTCGGCGGTGATCGGGACGTCGAGCGCCGCGAGGGTCTCGCGCACGACCGCGGCGTTGCGCTCGCCAATCCCGCCGCCGCTCTCGGAGAAGTCGAGCATGTCGCTCCCGCCAGCCAGCTTCGCCACGAGCTGGTCGGGGTCCGCCCCCGCCGCGGTGACCTCCTCGACGATGAGTTCGGTCCCGGTGTCGGCGAACTTCGCCGGGTCGCCGCCGTCGACCTCGTCCGCCGACGGCATCATCACGTGGACGAGTCCGCCGACGCCCGAGTGCGGGTCGTGGAGCGCGACCCCGACGCAGGAGCCCAGACCGCTCGTCGTCAGGACGGCGCCGTCGGTCGCGACCTCGTACTCGGCGATGCCGACCTTGCGTTGCTCGGGCTCTGGCTCCGTGGCCCCCTCGGCCTGGCTCCCGTCGTAGACTTTCATCAGAATATCTGTTCGACGTCGGCCTCGGTCTGGTCGGCCCTGTCCACCTGGAGCTCCTGGAGCGCCTGACGGAGTTCGGCCTCGTTGGGCAGCGCGAGGATCTCGCTCTCGAAGGCCAGGCTCTCGGTCTGCATCCGGGAGTCGATGATGAACGCGTGGCGCTGATGCTGGCCGAGCTGGGCGGCGAGCGGGTCGATGATCGCCCGCCCCATGTCGTGGACCAGCCGCGGTGGCGTGTGCTCGACAGACTGCTGGAGGACGTTCGCCCAGCCGTCGACGAAGCCGCTCGTCATGATGTTGCCGAGTTCCTCGATGGCGGCCGTGTGCTGGTCGGTCAGCCCCTCGCCGTCGGGATCGACGGGCATGAGCGCCTCGGCGACGTTGATGGCGGAGGGCTCGTCGAACAGCACCAGGAGGAAGCCGCTGGGCAGCCCCGTGAACTCGACGACGGTGCCCACGTACGTCTCCGTCCCGACCTGCTTTGGCACGTCCTCGATGGGCGCGAAGCTGATCCGGGTGACCTCCGCCTCGACGTCCACCCCGGCCATCATGCCGAGGTTGTCCGCGGCCGTCTGGGTCCCCGAGCGAGTCATCCGGTTGAACGTCTCCAGCTTCTCGATGGGGATGGCGTCGCTCTCGGCGTCGGCGTGCTCGCCGAGCAGCCCGGTGAGCGAGTCGTATTCCGGGAGCATGTAGATGTAAAAACAGATCGTCTCGTCGACCCACTCGACCTGGCTGCGGAACACGAAGATGTGGTCGCGCTCGGACCCTGCCGGCGCCGCGGGCAAGACGTCGGCGCCCTCCCGCTCGATGTACGTCGGCGGCGAGTGGTCGATGGTCGCGCCGAGGTAGTCGGCCCACCCGTCGATGAACCCGCTCATCATGATGTTGCCGATCTCCTCGACGCTGCTCTGTGCCATCGCCTCGTCTGCCCCGTCGCCCGGGACGAGCGCCTCAGTGATCGTCGCCTTGCTCGGCTCGTCGAACGCCAGGACGGTCTCGCCGGCCAGGGCCCCCTCGAAGTCGAAGGAAACGCCGACGAACTGATCGCTGCCGAGTTCCTCGCCGACGTCCGTGCGGTCGACCAGCGAGATCTTCGTCACCTCGACCTCGGCCTCCATGCCCGTCATCTGGGCGAGCGAGCCCGTCGCCTCCTGGGCCCCCTCGTGGGCGAGTTCGTTGAAGGTCCCCAGCGACTGGACGTCGACCTTCATGGTATCACGAGGGCACGACGTCCTGGATCGCTTCCATCACGCTGGGTTTCTGGAAGGGCTTGGTTATGTAGCCGTCGGCGCCGGCCTTGACGGCCTCCTTCATCTTCTCTTCCTGCCCGACGCTGGTGCACATGATGACGTGGGCCCCGGGATTGTCGGATTTGATCTCGTCGGTGGCCTCGATCCCGTCCCGGATGGGCATCACAATGTCCATCATCACCAGGTCCGGTTGCTGCTCTTTGAACACCTCGACGGCTTCGACGCCGTTCTCGACCTCCCCGACGATCTCGTGGTCCTCCTCCAGGATCTCCCGGAGGAGGTTCCGCATGAACTCCGAGTCGTCGGCTATCAGTACGTCTGCCATGCCTGCTCACCAGTCCCTTTCCCGAATTCCTACTAAAACCTGACCCGGTGATTATCGGCGTTGATAGCGGAGGGGCGGTCGCGCTCAACCGACCGCCGGGAGGCGGGCCACCACCAACCGAACCAGATCCAGGGCGTGGTTGCCGTCGACGTAGACCAGGAGGCCGGTCGCCAGGACGAAGACAGTCGTCGTCCCGGCGGCGACGCCGAGCGCGGTCGCCACCACCCGATCACGCTCGTGGATCGGTCGCGTCGTGGTGGCGGCCGCCAGAGCGAGTGCGGTCACGAGCCCCGACAGCGCCAGGAACTGGATCACCTCGCCGCGGGCGAGGCCCAGCACTGCGAGCGTCCAGACGAATCCCCCACCGGCGACCGCGACCGTCACCCCCCAGGCGCCCCCGAGCGTGCGTGGTGCCGACGCGACCGCGGCTCGAACCGGCGGCATCCGGGCCACCGCGTAGAGCAGGAGCGGCATCACCGGCAGGACGTACCGCAGCGTGAACATCGCGTACAGCGGTAGCCGTGGCAGGTACGCGAGGAAAAGCGTCACGGCGAGCGCCCCGGCAAAGAGGTCGGTCTGCCTGACCGGGTCGGCGAGTCCGGCCCGAAGCCGTTCGAAGCGTGCTCCCTCGCGCAGGTGAGCGAGGGCAACGCCGGGAAGGGCGATGAGCGCCCCCGCCAGCGGGAGGACCTCGAGCATCGCTGTCTCGAGCGTCTCGTAGTCCGAGAGGTGATACCGCACCGACGGGATCCAGCCGCTCCGCACCAGGACGTGATAGAGGCGGTCGAGGTCGGTCGCCGCGGCGAGGCCGGCCACGAACTGGTCTGCCATGTACGCACCGACCCAGACGACGCGGTCGAGCAGCGCCGCCACCGGGCCGAGAAGTCCGGCCGCGGCGGGTCGCCCGAGGGAACCGCTCGCATCGAGGGCCGCGCCCGCATCGCCGACGACGCCAGCCGGACGTCCGATCTCCCGCATGTTAATGGCGGCCTGGCCGGGTGCGAGCGGTCCATCGGCGCCGGGTAGCGTCCGCGGCGGCTGGAGCGGTTGGCCGGAGATAGCCAGATTCGTTGCCACCATCGGCAGCAGGGAGACGCCGAAGGCGACGGCCACCGCCCCGAGGGCGCGCCGGTCGTTCGTCGGCGCCGTCAGCAGGTCCAGCGGCGCCAGTACGGCCAGCGCGAAGGCCGCCTCGAAGGCGTGCACGGAGGCGAGGAATCCGACGACGGCGTAGGCGCCAGCGCGGGCGGCAACCGCGCGCCGGTCGGTGCCCGTGCGACTCACCGCGAACAAGTAGACGACCAGCAGGAGCGCGGTCGCCGAGAGGACGTGGCGCTTCGGGAAGGACCCCCAGAAGCCGACCGGCGTGGCGACGGCGAGGGCAAGTCCGCTGGCGAACCCGATCCGCCGGCCCTGGGCCCACGACACCAGCCGATAGCAGACCGTCGCTCCCGTCGCGGCCAGCAGGAGCGTCGACAACCCGAGAGCGACCACAGGCCTGGGGCGCATCAGCCAGTCGACGTCCGTCGCCACCAGGAGCGCAGCCGCGACGGAAACGAGACACGCGACCTCCCCAATTCGCCCGACAATCGGCCGGTCGAGGAGTAGCCCGACGGCTCGCCCCAGGCCGAGCATCGCGAACGACCACGCGGCCGCCAGCAGGAGCCGGAGGTCGACGATGCCGGCAGTCGCGTCGAGGGCCCACAGGATCGGTACCGCCAGGTACGCCTGCCCGTAGTTTCGTCCGTAGAGGACGCCGTCGACCTCGACGAGTCCCGGCTGTTCGCCCGCCGTCAGCGCGTACGGCGCCTCCGTCACCGCGAGCCGACCGTCGGCAACGTTGGTGACGACGTTCGCCACGGTCACGCTGTCGTTGAGCAAGAAGTCGATTCGCCAGAGGGCCCCCAGAATCACGAGCGTCGCCAGGAAGACGACGATGCCCGGCGTGCCGCCCATGGCCCGCCTGACGAAAGCGGCCGGACCGATCCGGTCGGACGACGCACGTCCCCCATCCGCCGATGACGAACCGCTCATCGATCGACGACCACCTCGACGGATCGGTTCACGACGACGTAGTCACCGTCGAAGCTCTGCACCCGGACCTCGAGGTGGCCGTCGTAGGTCCCCGGCTCGACCGCCGTCCCGCCGTGGTCGTAATCAGGGGGTGGCAAGGCCACGTCGGGATAGGAGAGTCGATGGGTGCCGGAGCGGTGCAGAATCCGACTGACCGGCGGCGGATCGATCCCCGCCGCGTCGACGGACAGGTCGGCGTGGAGCTGCGGTCGCCCGGAGCGGTCGCGCACGTCCACCACGAGGTCGGGAATCCGCAGATACGTCGCGTGGGTACCGAACCGACCGGGCGTCGTCCGGAGCGTCACGGAATGATCGCCGGACGCGCCCGGTCCCCCGAGGGCCTCGGGGGACACGACGGACACCGTCGCCGTCCCGCCGCCAACGCCGGTCGGGGTCCCCCAGGCCGGGCCAGCGAGGACGAGCGCGACGAGCACCGTCGCGACGACGAGCGTGCCCGTGCCCGGTCTCCAGGCCATGCTGTCCGAGCACGCGCGGCGGGGGACCAAAAGCGAACCGGTGGCCTCGGGGCCCGAGCGTCCCGAACCGCTCGTCTTGCTCGTCGCCCGCCCTCAGAGCTGGACGCCGTCCTCGGCCTCGACGGCGGCGATGAGGTCGGCGATGGAGTCCTCGGGGCCGAGGTTCGTCGACTCGAGGATCCGCTCGAGGCTCCGCGGGGGGTACCGGACCGGGACGTTCGACTCCAGCAGCAGGATCCCGAGCACGTCCTCGACGGGCGTCTCGTCGTCGACGTGCTGGGCGTACCAGAGCACGAGGCTCTCGAAGCTCGTCACGACGTCGTTCGAGACG
>Ga0207756_100306_pt1 | contig 20547 bp, 23 predicted proteins | sample A23M1SouthBayCA_FD_187748 | JGI IMG/M metagenome (GOLD analysis project Ga0207756, IMG submission 187748) | Aerobic enrichment media microbial communities from Eden Landing Ponds, California, USA - A23 M1 (3) (SPAdes) | ecosystem: Environmental > Aquatic > Marine > Unclassified | place...
CTCCAGCGACGGTCGGAAGTGGTGTTCCCCAGGATACGTGATCGAGTGCCTGCTGGATCTTGTGTGGTTCGAACTCCTTGTAGAGCCGAAACGCATCCTCCTCTCGAACACCGACAGCTGCTTCGAGCAATTCCACTAATCGGAATGTGACAACTTGTCCAGCACGAGGGAGATCACGAATACGGTCGCTCAGCCATTCCTGATCGAAGTCGATATCTTGGGCTGATTCGATCTCTGAATCGCCTTCGTAGAGCAAATAGACCGGAGTTTCGAAGGGGTACCCGATGAGCTTTGTCGACTCGTCGGATTGCTCTCGCTGAGACAGGATTTCTGCCACCGATGCCGAGCTATATTTGAGTGAGAAATTCTCGGCCAGTGGGTGGTGATAGAAGACGAGCCGAGCCATCTTAATGCGTATTCGTGGGAAGTGGGTAAAGCAGTCCCGCTTTTATAATGATTCTACGACGTAGTGGGTGCGTTCACGTCTTCTAAATACTGACTTTCCCACTCACATCGCGCCTCGATTTCACGCAATCGGCGTTGCGTGACCGTGTATACGTTCGTCCGCTGGTCGAGTTCACCCTTCTCCAGCAGTCCTTTGTTGACGAGATCGTCGAGATTCGGATAGAGGCGGCCATGATTGATCTCCTGCTCGTAATAGTCGTCGAGTTCCTCCTTGATTGCAAGCCCGTGTGGTTCCTCGAGCCCGGTGGTTGCGTACAAGATATCCCGCTGGAACCCAGTTAGATCGTGCACCTGCCTGTTCCCTATTTTTGATGGGTGGCACATGTTCTCTGGTACTTAGAAGCGAATTCGGCATGACTGGTCAGGAAGACTACGTGAGAACTTCGAACCTTTACGAATCGATATGAGCCGTGCTCGCATTGCAGTGCGCGACCGATAGCTCGGAACGCGACCTCGCCACTGGCCGCTGCTCACGTCGTGCACAGCACAACAGTGGGTTCGGGCGGTTTCGAACCGCCGACCTCGGCCTTGTAAAGGCCGCGTCATGACCAGCTAGACCACGAACCCGCATGCTGTGCAAGTCAGCGTGTACGAATAACCCTTACTCTCCAGCGCAAGCGGTTAGACCACGGCGCACGGATCCCCGCCATGGACCGTCCCTGGGCCCTCGCCCTCGTGTTCGGCCTCGCGATCCTCGGCGTGACGGCCGTCCTCCTCGCCCCCGGCCCCGGCGAGAGTGTGGATCCCGTCGACGCCGGTGCGACGGCGTGTGCCAACGCGACGGCCGACTACGAGGTGGTCGCCGGGCAACCAACCGATCGGACCACGGTGCGCCTCCAGGACGCGAACGGGACCACACTCGCTACCGTCGACGTTCGCATCGCGGATACCGACGACCTCCGGCACACGGGGCTCAGCGACACCGAGTCGCTCGCGCGCGGGAAGGGCATGCTGTTCGTCCACGAGTCGGCGGGCCGGTACACCTACGTCATGCGGGACATGGACTTCCCGCTGGACATCGTCTTCGTCTCCACCGAGGGGGAGATCACCCGGATCCACCACGCGCCGGTCCCCGAGGAGATTCCGGGGGGCGACGGGAGCTTCCCCGGCGCGGGCCGGTACGTGCTCGAGGTGCCGCGGGGCTACACGAACGCGACCGGCGCCGGGGTGGGCGACTGCGTCGTGATTCCCGAAGGCGTCGCGGCCTGATGAGAAGCGGAGCCCCGGCGACGACGGCCTTTTTGCGCCCCGAACCCAGATTCGAGTGTGAACGTCGACGCCGGGCCAGAGGAGGAGGCCTTCGAGCGGGAGCGTGAGCAGGTCGACCGGCCGATGTACCGGCTCTTCGCCGAGTACGGCCGCCCCCACCGGGGATACTTCGTCGTCGGGCTCGTCGCCAGCGTGGTCGCCAGGCTCCTCGATCTGGCCCCGCCGCTATTGCTCGCCCTGGCCATCGACACTTTCCTCGCGCGGGAGGTCGTCGAAGGTGGGACCGCCGACTCGGGCTTCGGCCTCCCGGTGGTCCCCGAGGCGTGGCTGCCGACCGAGCCGGCGGGCCAGCTCGTCCTGACCGGCGGAATCATCGCCGCGACCTTCGCCGGCGCGGCGATCTTTCACTACCTGCGCAACTGGGGGTGGAACCGGTTCGCCCAGGGCGTCCAGCACGACGTGCGGACCGATACCTACGACCAGATGCAGCGCCTGAACATGGGCTACTTCGCCGACAAGCAGACCGGCGAACTGATGTCGGTCCTCTCGAACGACGTCAACCGCCTGGAGCGCTTTCTCAACGACGGGCTGAACTCCGTCTCCCGGATGGTCGTCATGATCTTCGGCATCGCCGGGATCATGCTCTGGCTGAACTGGCAACTCGCGCTCGTCGCCCTCCTGCCTGTCCCCATCATCGCCGTCTTCACGCGGAAATTCATCGAGATCATCCAGCCGAAGTACGCAAGCGTCCGCTCGTCGGTCGGCCAGCTCAACTCCCGGCTGGAGAACAACCTCGGTGGCATCCAGGTCATCAAGACCTCGACAACCGAGGCTTTCGAATCCGACCGCGTCGAAGACGCTTCGCAGGACTACTACGACGCCAACTGGGACGCCATCCGGACGCGGATCACGTTCTTCCCCGGTCTGCGCCTCCTCTCGGGGCTCGGGTTCGTCGTCACCTTCGTCGTCGGCGGCTGGTGGGTGTTCGCTGGCACCGTCTCCATCGGGACCTTCGTCGCCTTCATCTTCTACACCCAGCGGTTCATCTGGCCGATGGCCCAGTTCGGGCAGATCATCAACATGTACCAGCGGGCCTACGCCTCCGCCGAGCGCGTCCTCGGCCTGATGGCCACCTCCGGGCGCCTCGTCGAGGACCCGGACGCCCCCGAACTCACCGTCGACGAGGGACGCGTCGAGTACGACGAGGTCTCCTTCGCCTACGACGACGAGACGGTCCTCGACGACGTCAGCTTCACGGCCGAGGGCGGCGAGACGGTCGCACTCGTCGGGCCGACCGGTGCCGGCAAGTCCACGGCCGTCAAGCTCCTCATGCGCCTCTACGACGTCGACGACGGCGCCGTGCGCGTCGACGGCCAGGACGTCCGCGAGGTGACCGTCCCGAGCCTCCGGCAGGCCATCGGCTACGTCAGCCAGGAGAACTTCCTGTTCTACGGTACCGCGAAGGACAACATCGCCTACGGGTCACCCGACGCGAGCGACGAGGACGTCCGCGAGGCGGCCCGCGCCGCCGAGGCCCACGAGTTCATCTCGAACCTTCCGGACGGCTACGACACGATGGTCGGCGAGCGGGGCGTCAAGCTCTCGGGCGGGCAGCGCCAGCGCGTCGCCATCGCTCGGGCCATCCTCCGGGATCCCGAGGTGCTCGTTCTCGACGAGGCCACCTCCAGCGTCGATACCGAAACCGAACTCCTGATCCAGCGCAGCCTCGACCGCCTCACCGAAGATCGGACGACGCTGGTCATCGCCCACCGGCTGTCGACAGTCAAGGACGCAGACGAGATCGTCGTCCTGGAGGACGGACGCGTCGCCGAGCGCGGGACCCACGAGGACCTGCTCGCGACAGACGGCCTGTACGCGAACCTCTGGGCCGTCCAGGCCGGCGAGATCGACGATTTGCCCGCCGAGTTCGTCGAACGCGCCCAGCGTCGCCGGTCGCGCACCGACGCAGACGACGACTGAGGGGCGATCGATCCGGGCGGTTCCGAATCGGTTATAATGGCGGAGAGCAATGCAACCCAATAACGCATGGTGTCGTACGTCTATCTCGCGAGTGCGGGGATCATGTTCGCACTCGCCGTGATCGTGTTCGCCGTGACGGCACGGAGCAGGAACTGGGAACAGTACACGCCAGAGCTCGGCGGCCCGCGACCGCGCGGCCTCGCCAGGACGATCCGCTCGGTCAACTCCTGGGTCGTCGGCTTCATCGCGCTCGTCCTCCTGACGGCCGTCGCCGTCCTCGGGGCCGTCCAGGGCGGCAGCGTCACGATGTTGCTCGGTCTCTTCGGCCTGTTCGTCGTCGGGTTCCTGACGTTCGGCGTCTACGCCCTCGGCCGCTCGCGGGGCCACCCACACGCCTTCGCCGTCGGCGAGGCCGTCATCAGTCTCGGCTTCGTCGTGCTCGTCGCCGTCGGCGGGAATCTGCTGCTTACCTTCGGCGCTTGAGACTGCGACCCTTCTTCTCGTGTGTCGACCAGCGACCAACCAGGTAGCCGGTCGTCCAGGACGATGCCACGCCCAGAGACATTCCCACGGGACGGCCGATAGTCGGAGACCCACCGGCGCTCACGTGGTGACCGGCCCGCGCGCATCGGCGGACAATCGAACGAGACGCCCACGCAGTCAGCTCTGTTCGAAGGCAGCGAACCGTGCCTGTTCCGTCTCGCGGTCGCCGAGAACGTCGCGGACCTCGGCGTAGTCGTCGGGTTCGCGGCCCACGGCCGCCTCGAACTCGCGGCGGTGGACGCCACTATGTCGGCGGATACCCAGTCCCTCGGGTCCCTTGCCGATCATGCGACCACAGACCTGACACTCCACTCGCACTGGCGTGTGGTTGCTGGAGCGCCCGGGGCTTATATCGCCCGCCTCGGTGGCGGCGCTGTTGTCAGCGGGCGAGCAGCACATCGAGCGGTGACCGCTGACGCCTGTCCGTCCCGTCATACCGACAGCGACCCTGACGAGCGGTACGGCCACGTCGAGACCACGGGCGCGGTCGCTGGTGGTCGTGTCGGCAAACGCGAGAAAAGAGCAGCCTGCGGATCGGTGCGTCTGGGCCTACAGGATGGAGTAGGCCGCGGCGGTCGTCAGCGCGACGACGGCCAGCAGGCCGCTGGCCATCATGTAGGTGACCGACCGTGGTTCGTAGCGCAGGTGCTGGTACCAGCCGGCGACGACGACCGCCTTGATGGTCGACAGGACCATGATGACCGCGAAGATGGTCCAGTAGTACTGTTCGAGCAGTCCCGTGAACTCGAGCATCGCCTGCGTGGTCGAGAAGACCATCAGGACGACGAACATGATCGTGTAGGTTCTGAGTTGTGACATTGTAGATCACCTTAGACGATGTAGAACAGCGGGAACAGGAACAGCCACACGATGTCGACGAAGTGCCAGTACAGGCCGAAGTACTCGATCGTGCCGGACTCCTCCTCGCCCATGTACGCGCCCGTCCAGGCCCGCGTGATCAGGAACAGCGTGATCAGCAGGCCGATGATCACGTGGGCTCCGTGCAGGCCGGTCGTCAGGAAGAACGTCGACGAGGCGACGTTCGTCGTGAGGAACCAGCCCTCCGGGAAGGCCTCCGTGCTGAGGTGGGCCAGGTGTTCCCACTCGATGCCCTTGTTGATCAGGAAGCCGATCCCCAGCGCGAAGGTGAGGCTGAGCCACCCGATCAGCTGCTTGCGTTTCTCGTGCTTTGCCGCCTCGAGGGCGACGACCACGGCGAAGGAACTCGCGAGCAGCAGGTAGGTGTTGATCAGCCCGGGCATCACGACGTGTTCGGCCGGGATGAGGTGGTGCCAGTCGGTCCAACCATTCGCGACCCGCATGAACAGGTACGAGCCGATGAAGGCGCCGAACAGGATGACGTCGGAGGCCAAGAACACCCACATGCCCAGCTTCCAGCGCCCGACCGCCGAGAACGGCCACTGCTCGGCGAGCGTCGGCTCGGGCAGGCTGAACGACTCCCAGCCCATCGAGATGAGTGACGCCGTGCCCATGAACGCGCCGAGGGTGGTCACCCAGAAGTAGGGACTCGCGCCGTCGATGGCAGCGCCGAGCCCGCCCTTGTCGATCGCCAGTAACTGCAGCACGACCAGGAAGCCGGCCCCGCCCAAGCCGACCATCAGGGCGTGGATGGAGGCAAAGCCGTCGCGGCGCGCTCCCTCGATCCCCAGGTAGGCGATGAAGAAGGCGATGGCAAGCAGTCCTGGCCAGAGGAAGTACTGGAACTGGATCCCCGAGAGCCCGAGGAACAGCACGAACGCCGAGAGGCTGACCGTGACCGGCCACCAGCTCGCGTGGTCCGCGTGCTCTTCCTCGTGGGCGGCCTCGAGTGCCGGCTCGGCGCTGGTCTCCAGGGCCGCATCGGTTGCGGTCACGGTGCCCCCGTCCGCGGCTGCCGCGGCGCCACGCCCGCTCGGGGCCGTGCCGTCGCGCACCTCGATGGCCTCCTCCTCACTGAGGAACTCCAGTTTCCCGCTGGCGTAGCTCGGGATGCCCTTCGGGAAGTTGTCCAGGGGTGGTGGGGACGGGATCGACCACTCGATCGAGGAGCCGTACTCCCAGGGGTTGTCCGGCGCCGGGTCGCCGGAATAGATGCTCTTCGCCAGATTGTAGAACATGATCACGAACGAGAACGCGAGCAGGAACGCCCCGAGCGTGGCGACCCGGTGCCACGGGGTGAAGCCCTCGCTGTAGTCGAAGACGCGTCGCGGCGTCTCCCAGACGACGAACATCGGGAAGTACAGTAGATTGAACCCGACGAAGTACGTCAGGAAGTTCCACAGTCCCAGCCGCCTGTCGTACATCTTCCCGGTCATCTTCGGGAACCAGTAGTACAGGCCCCCGAACATGGCGGTGGCGCCGCCGACCATGACGTAGTGGAAGTGCGCGACCACCCAGTACGTGCCGCGGAACTGGTAGTCGAGGACGACCGCACCAAGGAACACGCCGGTGATCCCGCCGACGATGAACAGGATGACCGCACCGAGGTTCCAGAGGAAGGGGACCGTGAACCGGATCTTCCCCTTGATCAGCGTGTAGATCAGCGCGAACATCATCAGGTCGAACGGGAGCGAGATCCCGATCGTCGTCGCCATGAAGATGGTCTTCACTGGCAGGTTGATCCCCGTGAGGAACATGTGGTGCATCCAGACGACGAAGCTCTGGAGCGCCACGAGCGCCATCGCGAGGACGAACCACTTCCGGCCGACGATCCGCTTGCCCGAGAACGTCTGGAAGGTCTCGGCCATGATCCCCAGCGCGGGGAAGAAGACGATGTACACCTCCGGGTGGCCGAAGAACCAGAACAGGTGCGTCCAGAGCATCGCCCCGCCGGCCTCGTTGGCGAAGTACGTCGTCCCGAGGATGTTGTCCGCGCTCAGGATGAACAGCGCCGACAGCAGCGCGGCGAAGGCAAAGAGCATCATCCAGACCGTCAGGAGGATCGAGAGGCTAAACAGCGGCAGGTCGCGCATCCGCAGCCCCTTCGCGCGCATGCGGTACATCGTCGTCAGGAAGTTCACAGACGAGACGGTAACGGACGCGACGAACAGCAGAAGGCCGAGGATCGCCGCCACCGACCCGACTGCTGCGACGTCCGGAATGTACGTGGGGACGTTCAGCGGGGCGTAGATCGTCCACCCCGTCTGGAGGGAGCTACCGAGGAAGTACGACGTCCCGAAGAGGAGCCCCGAGAAGAGGTACATCCAGTACGAGAGGGCGTTCAGGCGCGGGAAGGCCAGGTCCTCGGCCCCGATCTGGATCGGCACCACGTAGTTGGCCAGCCCGAAGGCGAACGGAGAGATGAACCAGAAGACCATCAACAGGCCGTGGCCCGTCACCGCCTGGTTGTAGCCCATCCCGGAAAGGATCGTCCCGCCGGGACTCCACATCTGCGTGCGGATGAGCAGTGCGAGGATGCCACCGAAGACCAGGAAGAAGAGGGCGGTGACGATGTAGAGGATCCCGACGTCCTTGTGGTTGGTCGTCACCAGCCAGCGCTTGACGCTCGACCGCGGTGGCAGGTGGCCACCGTCGGCGTGTTCGCTCACGCGCCGACACCTCCGATGGTGGCTGCCGTCCGGAGGTCAGCGTTGGCCCCGGATGCGTTACTCGCGGTACCGTTGCCGGCCCCGCCGTTGCTACCGGACGCCGATCCGCCGTACCACTCTTCGAACTCCTCCTGGGAGACGACGCGGACCTGGGCGTTCATGCCCGAGTGGCCGGCGCCACAGATCTCGCGACATTCAGCGGTGAAGTTGCCTCGCTCATCCGCGACGAACCACGTTTCGAGAGTGTGTCCTGGCATGGCGTCTGCTCCTGTTCTGAATTTTGGTATGTTGAAATTGTGGAAGACGTCCGCCGTACTCACCTCGAGTTCGACCATGGCGCCCTCCGGCACCACCATCTCGTTGACGGACGTCTCGCCGTTGGGATAGTGGAACTGCCACGCGAACTGCTCGCCCACCACCTCGACGGTGAGGTCGGACTCCTGTTGCTCCGGCGTGGTCTCGACGAAGAGCAGTGCCGAGTAGGTCCAGACGATCAGCGAGAGGACGATGACGGCACTGATCCCGAACGACAGGAAGAGTTTCTTGCCGCCGCCGGACCCGGTCGGAATCTGCCCGGGTTCCGGCCGCGTCACCTTCTTGGAGTCGTCGGCCTCCGCGCCCCTGCCGGTCCCCGCGCGGTACTTGTACGCGTTGTAGAGCATGTACCCGATGACGACGATCCCGACCAGCGACCCGAGGACGACGAATACCGTGAAAATCTGCTGGAACAACGCCTCGGGAGTCTGGGAGACGCCACCGGCCTGACCGACGGGGAACCACCCGCCCGCGGTCAGCAGGCTCGATAGGATGCCCAGCATCTTACACGGTCTTTCGGCCATCTCTTCTTAGGTATTACGAACCGCAATAGCACGGCATCGTGCGGTTCCGTTACATGTTCGCGTTCGAGCGGGGACCGATCCCCCGTCCTTAAGCCACAGCCACACGTCACGCCGGTATGGACCTCTCCGAGGTGGCCTGGCCCACCGCGGACGCGGCCGCGACCGACCTCGCGCTGCTTCCGGTCGGTAGTACGGAGCAACACGGGCCCCACGCCCCCCTCGGAACGGACCACCTGGCCGCCGATGCCGTGGCAGCCCACGGTGCCGAGGCCTACGACGACGAGGTTGTCGTCGCCCCGACGATCCCCGTCGGCGTCGCCGAGGAACACCGCCAGTTCCCGGGCACCCTCTGGGTCTCCGAGGATGCCTTCCGGGACTACGTCCGCGAGACCGTCGCGAGCCTGGCGTCCCACGGATGGGACCGGATCGTCGTCGTCAACGGCCACGGCGGCAACGTGGCGCCCCTCCGGGAGTGTTGCGGGCGCGTGACGCGCGACGGCACCGCCTACGCCGTGCCGTTCACCTGGTTCGACGCCGTCGATCCACAGGCGGCCGGTCTCCCCGACGACGCCGGGATGGGTCACGGCGGCCCCGTCGAGACGAGCCTCATTCGGTCCCTCCATCCCGACCTCGTAAACGAGGAGGCCTTCGCGCAGGCGCGCGATGACGGGGCCCAGGGCTGGGGCGAATGGGTCGCCGGCACGAACCTGGCCTACGACAGCGCCGAGTTCTCCGAGAGCGGCGCCGTCGGCGATCCGTCGCTGAGCGATCCGGACGTCGGCGAGGCGCTCCTCGAAGTTGCCGCCGACGCACTCGTCGAGGTGCTCGACGCGGTTGCGGACCGAGACGTCCCCGATCGCTGACCGGGCGACGCCAGTGGCGTGGCTCCGGAACAAACGAAACCGGGAGAACGGAGGCGTGCAGGTGGCCTGCACAGGCGAGGTACCGGTCGAGGAGTCTACGCGTCCGCTTCTGCTCCGGCACCTCCGTCGGCGTTGGTCTCGGGGTCCGCGTCGGCTCCGTCGGCAGCCTCGGCGGCATCCTCGAGCTGGCTGCGGAGCTGCGGGATGGTGCCCGTCAGTTCGCCGACCTGCTCGCGGGCGTCACCGACCGCGTCGAGGAGCGCCTCTGCCTCCTCGATGCGCTCGGCGAGGTCGTCCGCGTCCTCGAAGGCGTCCGCCCGCTCGCCCATCGTGTACCACTTCTTCGCGTCCCGCAGGTGGTCCTCGGCGTCGCCCGCGTCGAGCGCCGAGCGGAGCGCGTTCAACACGCCGAGGGTGTTGTCGGCGTCGACGTCCCAGACGTCGTCGGGGTCCGGGAGCGACGCAACCGCCGCGTCGAGACTGTCCTCGACGTCCGCTCGCATCTCCGAGGCGGCCTCCCCGAAGAGATCGTCGTCGTCGAGTGTCGATTGGGACATGTCAATCCGTTCGCCCGGTACGGGGTTAAAAGCGAGCCTGAAAGCGGAAGTGAAACCGTCAGACTGCGGACACGGAGGATTGCCGACTTCGAAAAGCGGTTCCGGTCAGTCGGTCCGCACCGCGTTCACTTCCATCAGGGGATAGCCGTCCTCCATCGCCATGCTCGTCTCGACGACGACGCCCTCGTAGTCGACGACGATTTCGACGTCGAGAAAGCGGCCGGTCAGTTCGGTGTAGTCCGCAGCATTCCCGGTGGCATCGGCCAGTTCGTCGGTCAGGACCGCGACGGAGACCGCCTCGCAGTGGGGCTGGTTCTCGATGGCCTCCTCCATCGCCCGCGCCAGGGAGGGGGCGCTCTCGGGGCTCACCGGCGTCCCCGCGAACTGGTGGTACAGCGACCCGAACTTGATGCCGGCCTCGAAGCAAGCCGTCTCCGGATCGGTCGCAGGGCGTGACTCGTCCATGTCGGGACGACCGACGGCGCTGCCTTACGTCTTGTCGTGCGCCAGGTCGGACTGTGTCCGATCGCCCGCCCCCGCAGTGGATCAGTCCGTCGCCGGATCGGCGCGGGCGCGGGCACTCCCGACGGCGACTGCGTACAGCACGACAGCACCCACTCCGGTCCAGTTCAGGACGAAGGCGGCGAGGTCGACCACGACCAGCTCTCTGACCCAGTCGATCCACGGGGCGACGCGGAGCCCCCATCCGAGCGCCTGGACGACAAGGAACCAGCCGCCCGCGCCCACCAGCACCCAGCCGTTCTCCCGGAGCACGTCGGCGAGCGCCCGCGGCGTGGCGTCGACGTCCAGGTGAGCGCCCAGTGTCACACCCCGGACGAGGGCGTAGAGTCCAGCCATCGCGAGGCCAGCGAGGCGAAGGGCGTCGTCCGTTCCGGACCGCGAGAGGACCAGCGCGGCGACCTGCCAGACCGAGAGCGTTACCGCGATCGGAACCGACTCGCGTACCAGGCGACGGGGACCGAGAGGCGGGGTGAACGACATCCAGCAGTGAGTCGAACACGGCGGGCTTTACTCTGGTGGATCGTGACGCCAGCCCGTGGCACGCGGACGGAGCGGCCCCAAACCGTATGCTACTTACAGGGTCCTCGCCTGGATGAGGGTGAATGGACGACCCGGTGTTACTCACGGGGGCCGGGGGCCATGTCGGGAAAGCGATCCTGGAGGGCCTGCGGGACGACTACGACTGGCGGCTCATGTTCCACAGCCACCCCGCCGAGGAACCGGACTTCCCCTACACCGTCGGCGAGGTCCAGAGCGACGACGACGTCGCCGAGGCCGTCGAGGGCGTCGGCGCGATCATCCACCTCGCTGGCGACCCGCGCCCCTCCGCGCCCTGGCGGAGCGTCCTCGAGAACAACATCGACGGCACACAGAAGATGTACGAGGCCGCCGTCGACGAGGGCGTCGAGACGTTCGTCTACGCCTCTTCGAACCACGCCGTCGGCGCGTTCGAGACCGACGACCGGACCCCGGAGATGTACCGCCCCGAGACCGATCCCCTGCTCGACGGGACGGAACTCCCCCGTCCGGGGAACCTCTACGGCGTCAGCAAGGCGACGGGCGAGGTCATCGGGCGGTACTACCACGACGAGTACGACATCTCGGTCTGTAACGTCCGCATCGGCAACCTCAACGAGGGCCACCCGCCGATCGACTACGAGCGCGGCCAGGCGATGTGGCTCTCGATGCGCGACTGCGCGCAGATCCACCGGTGTGCCCTGGAGGCCGACTACGACTACGAGATCGTCTACGGGATCAGCGACAACGACCGGAAGTACTACTCCTTAGAGCGCGCCAAGGAGGTCCTCGGGTACGAGCCCCAGGACAACTCTGCGGAGTGGGACGGCGAGGAGAAGGTCGCGTAGAGTGGATATTTTGGATGAAGAAACCTAGTTTCCGCGCGGCATGACCGCGTCGACGCCACAGGCGTGGCAGTTCAGCCGTTCCTCCTCGTAGGACTGGCCGCAGACGGTACACTCGTAGCCGCGCTCGGCGGCCACCCGATCGAGGAGTTTGGCGGTGATCGACATGGCTCCTGGTCAGTCGAGTGCCCCGCAGCAACGGCACCGGGACTGTCCTGCGTCGGCGTCCCAGACGATGGCGCCCTCGCCGCACTCGCGACAGCCGAGGTAGCTGGCCGAGCGCAGCGGAGTCGGGTCGTCGGTCGTGGCCGAGCGGGCAATCGTGGACGAATCGGTCGTGCTCATGGACATCTCAACCATACGGTCGGCATTACTTAACTGTTTTGGACAAACAAACGTGTTTCAGCTATATTTAGCTACGTTTGGTTTCCAATTCCCGCGTAACTCCACCATTAGCCGGGAAGAAACGATTTAGAGTGCCAAATTGGCAAAGATTGTAAGCACCGCGGACCTACTCCACCCGCCGGACACGCCGTCGGGTGTTCCGCGATTCGCAGCAGGGATCCCACCGGGGAGACTCAGCATCCAGCGAGCGTCACCGGAGGGTGGGCGGCCGATGGCGTTCGTCGTCGGTTGCGGGGGTTCGGTCCGTGGAAAGGCCCTTGTCCCCGTAGGAGAACACTGACGCCATGTACGGGGATTCCTTCGCCACCGGCGCCTTCAGTGCGAAGAACGTGGTCGTGCTGGGTATCTGTCTCGTCTCCATCCTCGGCACGGCCGCGCTCTATCTCCTGGGTCTCCCGCTCGCGTGGAGCGGGGTCGCGTTCATTGGCTTCTTCGCGGCCGGATTCGCAGTCGCCTGGCCACTGCTGAAGCGGGTCGCGCCACGGTTCGACTCGGTCCCGCGGTGAGCCCGGGACGCCGTCACGAGACCGACGACTAGTCGAACAGGCCGTCGACGTCCGTTTCGCGACTCCGGCGCCGATCGACGTGTTCGGAAAGTCGCTGGAAGACCACCGCGCGGTCGGCAGGTTCCCGAACGAAGTCGAACAGCAGGGAGACGAACGGACTGCTGGCCACCTCGGCGTCGAGGTCAGTCCGCGCGTACTCGGCCGCTCGGTGGATCACGGACTCGTCGTACCCGTCCTCCTCGGCAAGTACCTCCGCGGCGACGAGCGTCGCGTCGAAATCGAGGTCCGCCGGCCGCATGACGGTGCCCGCGAGCGTGAGCGAGAGCGGTGCCCGACGCTCGATCACCTCCGGGTCGGCGGTGAGGGTCCGGAGATACTCCCGGACCGAAGCCACGTGTACCTCGCGGTGGGCCCCAGAGAGGTCGGCCAGGTACTCGCCAGCGCTCTCGGCCAGGCCCGTCGCGCCGGACCAGTTGCCGTTGCGGGCGTGGAAGACGGCGGCAGTGAACTGGATTAGACCGTGGAGAAAGCGCTCGTCGTCAGTGCCCGACTCCAGGTCCAGCCAGTGGTCCTCCCAGGCGTCGTGGGCGGCGTGGTACCGGCCGGCGTTGTAGATGGCGACGCCGGCCCGGAGGTGGGCGTCCATACGTCGACGCTGGGGCGCGGGACCGAAATCCCTTCGGAGGGATTCGGGTCCGGGGTCGCGACGCTCACTCGACGTCGATCGACGTCTCCAGCTCGCCCAGGTCGTCGCCGAACCGACGGACCAGGCCGGTCACGAAGGCGAACTTCAGCGTCATCGACAGCGCCGTCGCGACGGTCGCACCGCCGACGTCCCGGCGGTACGCGGCGTAGATGGCGTACAGTGTGATCGGGACGTTCACCAGGTTCAGGAGCGACAGCGCCCCGACGTCCGCCTCCGTTTCCCGCCAGTGACGCTCGGCGAGAACGACCGTCGTCATCCAGGCGTCGCTGGTCTTCGGCGGTCGGAACAGGATCGGGTTGAGTCCAGTGAAGACGATCGCCAGTGCGAGGAGACGCCAGTGACGGTGGTAGACGGCGTAGACCACCAGCGGGAGCGTGGCGACGCGGGTCCAGCCGCTCTTGGGGTTGGCGTGGCGCTCCCAGAAGGTGGTTCGTACGGAGCGGCCGCCTGACTCCAGGTCCATACCACACATTTGGGTGGGAGAAGCATGCACATTGTGACACCGCCGGCCGCCCGTAGCTGTCGACGCCGTCAGGAGCCTAGAGCCGAGCCCCGACCACCGTGGACGGCCAGTCCGGTCTGACGACCGGCCTGGAGCGAGATATCGAGACGTGATGTAGAGCCAACGTATTTTAGAGGTCGCACTCCTTGCTGCCAGGGCTGGAGCCATGTTCGAGGGACAGCTGACACGAAGACGGTTTCTCGTGACGGGCGTAGCGGCGACCACGGCGACCTCCGCCGGCTGTACCGGACTCCTCGGCGACGAAGAGGTCCAGGACAGCGACGGGGACGGCGTGATCGACAGCGAGGATTACGCCCCACGCGACCCCGAGGTCCAGCGCAAAGAGCAGCTGGTGGACGACGACTGCACCTGCGAGACGGAGACGCCGACAGAAGACAGCGACGCCACAGCCGACCAGTTCGCGGTAGACTTCGAGAATCCGCCAGACGCCTTCGACGGGTACACTGAATCGATCGACGGGGAGCGGAAACTCGTCCTCCGTGGGCAGGAGATCGAGTACGACCTCCCGGACCTGAGCGGCTGGGAGCGGATCGAATACTCGGTGATGGGACAGACGGCCGGAAACACCGTCTTCCGGATTCGGAGTTCCGAGGACGGGAGGTACGCCACGTTCGTCGGGATCAGACCGTGGATGCGGTGGCAATCCGCCGTCGAGGGGTTCGACGGCGCCAACACGTATCCGAGCGTCGACTGGGAGGACGCCCGGCCCGACACCGAATACAGGGTCGTGATCGATCGGACCGGTGGGGCCACGGGCCGCCTGACCGTCCACGGACCGAACGGGGAGGCACTGTACACGCTCGGGACGGAGACGATATTCGACGTCTACCGGAACGCCGACGCGGCGAACTTCGTCCCCGAGCAACTGTTCTTCAAGAGCAACAGGTCCAGCGAACGCGCGGTGTTCGGCGACGTTGTGATTCGGTGACGGAAGCCGGACCCGCCGGACTCCCATCAGGTGACGGTGCCGGGAGCGACACGGAGCCATGTCCGCAGCCATTCCGAACCAATCGGGGCCAGAGGGGATGCCCGTATTTGAGGCGCAACTGGACGCGAATGCGGGATCCATTCGATAGACGGTCCGTGGCGGCCGGCCGGAGTGAAGCATCTCCCCAGCTTTTCCGCCATTACGCTCCCAGGCGATTCGAAGCCGCCTGAATAAGATCTTCGTTGAATTCGTCTCCGTCTTTACCGTAATGGACTCTCCGGTGGCAATCGGGGCATAGAGCGATCACGTTATCTGGATGATCCGGCCCACCATCGCTCTGTCTATGAAGATGATGGACCTCAAGAAACGGCTCGCCATCAACACCGACAAACGGAGCTTCCTTCTCACATCCTTGGCACACACCGTCAGCTTCTCTTAGAGCATACCTCTTGACGATTTCCGAGCGGGTAACGCGCGATTCGGTTGATACAGTCGATTCTTCTTCCTCAGATCCTTTCCCATTCTCCAACGCTTTCTGATACAGCTCGTCTGTGGGCATTTCACCAATCTCCTCCTCCGAGATCTCATGGGATCGATGGCCCATAGGGGATAACGCGACTCGGATTTTCTGGCTATCATCACCATCTGCTGAATTTTTAGAGAAGTGAGATTTATATTTAAATTGACCAACGTAACTTACTGTACCTTGACCACTTATTGACTCAAATACGTGAAGATTCTCACCGGTTTCCCTATGCTCCGTAATTGCCTCTATGCTATCTGCCCACTCTGGATGATTCGAGGGCTGTTCAATCGTACAATAGAGAGTACCACCTTCCGAAAATTCTGCGAAATTCCCACCTCCCTCGTCAGACCCCATGAATAAGAATATTGACGGAGTTTCTGCGGAAAATGATACGCTCTGGAAACGCTCTCCGCCGAATTGACCGTGGATATCACTTCTATGATAATGAGTACCCTCTTCAAATTCCCTCGGATCATTCGGGACAGGACTCATATTCTTAGATAACCGCTTTTCCGATCCAAGGTCTTCAAAACCAGTTTGGGATTCAGGAGAGACTTGTTCTAAGATTCTGATTGGGATTTTGTATCCTTCATAACCAAGAATCTCTCTGATTTTAATTACACTAAGGCCATCATTGGCCAATTTGATAGCTGCGTGTCCACGAAGAGCCTTCGGATTAACATCATCTTTGTCGATGATCGGTGTAGATTCTGCAATTCTATCGACACGCCGGTTTATAGAGGAACGGGAAGGTGTATACTCTTCATTCTCTTCGAAGAATTCCTCTATGACTTCCCCGCCATCATCTAACCAGTCGTATCTTACCTGTCTCTGAGCTTGCTCGTTTGCAGGCTGCCACCACAGTTCCTCCGCCTCCTCGTATGTGATTTCATCATTGTGATTAGCATGAGATTCTGCCCTGTCTTTACAGTACCCACAAACTCCGCCATCCTTCCCGTAGGTGCATTTGTCAAACTCAGGGATCTCGATGATCTTCTCGTCAAAATCAACCCAGTCTTCCGAAATATGACAAGCTTCACCAGGCCGTAGTCCCAATTTCCCCATAATTGTCAATAGAAACTTGCATTCACTCCGGTATTTTTCGTCAACAGAATTCTCCGCAGCTTCATACATAGCGCGGAATTCACGAAAGGAGGGGGCTTCCTTTAGACTCTGATCACCATGGGCCATACCGAAAACATACAGCTTGTTCACCAATTAGAGTTTCGACAGGTTAGAGGCTCGAAACCCGGATTAGCAATAAATCAGAGATATATTTTACCCGATTCGTTCCAGAGAGTCCTTGCGCTCTTCGACGGGAGCATGATCGTATCTCAGTGTCGTCTTCTTGCTCTTGTGTCGAAGTTGGTCCCTGGTTGCAGCCAGACCACCTTCTTGGCTGAGATACGTCCCGACAGAGTGGCGGATAGAGTACCAAGTCATAGATCGGTTCTCAGTCTGGATTCCAGCGATATCACAGAGTCGTTGAAGAACGTAGCTCAGACTGTGGTGCCATACGGATTCCCTTCGCGCGTCAGCCAGATCTTCTCGGAGTCGTCGTATAGTTTGAAGTTCTCCCGCTGATCCAGCCAGCGGTCCAGGGGATTGTCTGATCACGAATCTCAACGATTCAGTTCTTACCTGATCTCGATGGTCACACTCTATCAGTCGCGCTGCGTCTATCCTGTTCAAATCTCCTCGTAGTCGCTTCCTGTAGCGCGGACCGCTCGCTCCGCTCGCGGTTTGGCGCTGCAGGAAGCTTCCGGACGGAGTTCCCGGCGAACGGAGTGAGCCGGGAGCCCGCCGGACGTGAGCGACGAAGCGAGCGCTGAACGAAGTGAAGCGCTCGCGAGGAGCGAACGTCCGGACGGAGATTTGAACTCCGGTCCCTGGCTCCGCAAGCCAAGAGGATAGTCCACTACCCTACCCGGACTCATCACATCGTACCCCCGAGCCGCGTATATGGATTTCGATTCGACCGGCCCCACGAACCTGCGGTCCCTCCGCGAGGAAGTGACAGAAAACAGCATTCTTAAATGGTCGCGACACGTCGAGCCGGCAATGGCCGAGCAGCTCGGATCCAACGGAGATGCGTCCCCCCTCGCGGACCTCGAGGGCGTCTCGAACGTCCTCTTCCAGGCTCCCTCGATCGGGGCCGACAAGCGAGACGCCTGCTTCGAGTTGCTCACGCAGGACGACCCTGCGGCGACGAACGTCCTCTTCGTCTCCTTTACCGACACGCCGGCCGACCTGATCAGCGCCTGGAACGAGCGCGTCGGCGTGGCTCCAGCCCGTGGGGGCATCGTCTCCGTGGGCGAGTCCGAGACGAGCATGGACGATGGCGCCTGGGCAGTCAAGGCCGTCGAGAACCCCGGAGATCTCACCGGCGTCGGGATCCACCTCAGTGAAATGCTCTCCGGGATGGCCGGTGCCGCCGAGGCCGACGACCAGCCGATCGCCGTCTGCTTCGACTCGATCACCTCCCTGCTGCAGTACGCCGACCTCCAGCGGACCTTCCGGTTCCTCCACGTCGTCACGGGCCGGGTCAGGTCCGTCGGCGCCGTCGGCCACTTCCACGTCGACCCGGACGCCCACGACGACCAGGACCTCGCGACGCTGAAGGGCCTGTTCGATGCCGTCGTTTCGGTCGAGGACGGCGAGATCTCCGTCCAGCGCTGAGCGGTGACTGAAACGAGCCCTTCAGTCTGAGCCAGCCTCAAGGCGGTGTCGACCGTGAGCTCGACCATGAAGCGCCGCGCCCTCCTCCAGTGGCTCGGAACCGGCTGTCCGCTGTTCCTCGCCGGCTGTATCGGTGCTCCCGACGGACCCAGCGCTCCCACGAACGACGCGGACCGATCGACGACACCCGACAGCGAGGGGTCCCCGACCGGAGACCACGAACCGTCGGCCACGGGCGAGGAGACGCCCTCACCGGCGATGCCGACGGTGACGGACGCCACCGTCCAGACGGTCGGCAGTGGCTGTCGGTCGGACGAGTCACCGACAGCGATCGTCACGTTCCCGGACGAAGAGACAGTCGGCTTCTCGGGGCGACTCACCACCCCGACGCCCTGCCACCGGGTGACGGTCGAGGCCGTCACGTACGACGAGCAACCACGGCAGGTCGCCGTGGCACTCGGGACAGAGAGCGGGTCGGGAGCCTGCGCTCAGTGCCAGGGGACGCTCCGGTTCGAGGGGACGGTCACCGTCACCGGAGGCCCGCCCTCGCGGGCCCGGATCGTCCACGAGGGGCAGGTCCTCGCAGCCGTCGAAGGAAGTGACTGACGGGGCCGAGAGTTTATCAGCGATCGGGCGCCATCCGGCCACAATGGTCGTGACCGGTCGGAGTGAGAAATCGCAAGACGCGAGGGTCCCGAACGCCCAACGGCAACGCTTAAGCGGGCGGATTCCATGCCTCTGGACAGGATAATGGGTGCCATCGAGGACGTCTACGCGGACCTCGAGACCGACGTCTCGGAAGCCGAGTTCCGCGAGGCGGTCGAGGCCAAGGTCGAGCAGATGGGGGGCCTGGCCGACGAGGAGACGGCGGCGATGCTCGTCGCCCACGAGCTCGCCGACAACGAGGTGGGGAGTGTCGCCGACGTCGAACCCGGGATGAACGAGGTGAAGTTCATCGCCAAGGTCCTCTCGGTGGGCGAACTGCGGACCTTCGAGCGCGACGGAGACGACGAAACGGAAGGCCGAGTCATCAACGTCGAGGCCGCCGACGAGACGGGAACCGTCCGCCTGGCCTTCTGGGACGAGCAGGCGGCCGCCGTCGCCGACGGACAACTCGAGGTCGGAGACGCCCTCCGGATCAAGGGACGACCCAAGGAGGGCTACGGCGGCCTGGAGGTCAGCGTCGACCAGGCAGAGCCCGACGACGAGGTCGAGATCGACGTCGACCCCGGCGGCGGGGCCAGCATCGAGACGCTGACGCTGGGCCAGTCGGACGTGACCGTGACCGGGCTGGTCCTCGGGACCGACGACCCCCGGACCTTCGAGCGCGACGACGGCTCGGAGGGCAAGGTGGCGAACCTCGCCCTCGGGGACGAAACCGGCCGGATTCGGGTGACGCTCTGGGACGACCGGGCCGACAGAGCCACGGAGATCGAGGCGGGGACGGCCGTCGAAGTCGTCGACGGCTACGTCCGCGAGCGCGACGGCGACCTCGAACTGCACGTCGGCGACCAGGGAGCCGTCGAGGCGGTCGACGACCCGATCGAGTACACGCCGGAGGCCACCGAGATCGCCTCGGTCGAACTGGACGACGTCGTCGACATCGCCGGCGTGGTCCGCTCGGCGGACCCAAAACGGACCTTCGACCGCGACGACGGCTCGGAGGGGCAGGTCCGGAACGTCCGCGTCCAGGACGGGACGGGCGACATCCGGGTTGCCCTCTGGGGCGACCTCGCCGACCTCGAAATCGCCCCCGGCGACGAGATCCTGGCGGCCGACGTCGAGATCCAGGACGGCTGGCAGGACGACCTCGAGGCGTCCGCCGGCTGGCGCTCGACGGTGGTCGTCCTCGACGACGCCGACACCGACGTCTCCGTCGCGCCCGAGACGAACGACGGTGGGGATGCCGAGGGCGGCCTCGCCGCTTTCGCCGACGCCGGGAGCGACGGTGAGGACGGGGGTAGGGCGTCCGATGGGGGCGAGGGGTCCGACGAGCGTGACGAGAGTGGCACTGCCGACGAGGGTACGGGCGATCCAGCGTCCCTCGAGGGTGAGACGGTCGAGTTCACGGGAACGGTCGTCCAGACCGGTGACCCCGCCATCCTGGACGACGGAACCGAGACGATGACCGTCGAGACGGACGACGCCCTGCAACTGGGCGAGGAGATCACGGCGCGGGGCGAACTCCGCGAGGGGCGGCTGGACGCCGAGGAGATATTCTGACGGCGTATCGGAAACCCTTAAGGTAGCGCTAGCCCCGTTTTGGCGTATGAGTGTCGAGTTACCGTTCGCGCCCGTGGACACGCTCATCCGGGCGGAGGCGGGGGACCTCCGGGTGAGTGCGGGTGCAGCCGAGGAGCTGGCCCGGCGGATCCAGGACTGGGGGG
>Ga0207756_100307_pt1 | contig 20523 bp, 18 predicted proteins | sample A23M1SouthBayCA_FD_187748 | JGI IMG/M metagenome (GOLD analysis project Ga0207756, IMG submission 187748) | Aerobic enrichment media microbial communities from Eden Landing Ponds, California, USA - A23 M1 (3) (SPAdes) | ecosystem: Environmental > Aquatic > Marine > Unclassified | place...
CCGCCGAGGTGATCCTGACGGTGGCTCGCGAGCGCGACGCCGACGCCGTCGTCGTCGGGGCGACCCGCGGTGACCCGGACTCGGCCGGCGAGCCGCCGGGGTCGACGGCCCGGGCGCTCCTCGCCACGACCGACCGGCCGGTGACCGTCCTTCCCTCGTCGGCGCCCTGAGGGCTCGCCGGCCCGCGCCCGACCAGCCGCGCGGAAGGCGTCGCCTTCAAACCGCTGGATTGCGAACACCGGGTGAATGTCGGGCTCGGAACTCGTCGCGGCGGTCAGAGACGCGCTGGCGGTCGAGGCCGAGACCTTCCGGGAGCGGGCGACCGAAGAGGCCGAGGCGCTGAAGACCGCGGTCCGGGAGGGGACTTTCGACAACTCCCAGGCCATCGTCGGCCTGGAGCTGGAACTGTACGCCGTCGACGACCGGACGGACGCCCTCCGCCGGGTGCCCCGCCAGCTCCTCGGCCTCATCGGCTTCGAGAAGGAACTCGGCCTGCACAACGCCGAGATGCAGACCAGCCCACAGCCGCTGTCATCCTACGGCCTCACCGCCCAGGCGGCCGAACTGCGCGCCAACCTCGCGCCCGCCCAGGAGAAGACCGCGGCCGAGAACATCCGCCTGGTCGCCGACGGCATGTGGACGGTGCCGCCGCGGGGCGAGACGGCCACGGAGTACCTCACCGACTCCGTCGAGCAGGACGGCGTCCGCATCGCGACGAACATGAGCGACGCCGTCCGGTACCACGCGATGGCAAACACCGACTACCCCGCGGGCTGTCGGCTCGACGCACCCAACGTCACCCTCGAGGCCGAGACGGTCATGCCGGAGAGCCTCATCACGTCCATCCAGCCCCACTACCAGGTGCCCCACGCACCCGACCTCCCGGAGTTCTTCCGGTACGCGCTTCGCGTCGCCGGCCCACTGCTCGCGCTCGGCGTCAACTCGCCCTTTTTCCCGCCGGACTGCTACGACGACGTCCCCGACGACCAGGTCCTCGAGGAGGCCCACATGGAGCACCGGATCGGCGTCTTCGAGTCGGTGCTCAACCCACCGGACGCTAGTACCCACGAAGGAAAAGTTCGGTTCCCGCCCGACTTCGAGACCGTCGAGGACGCCATCGACGACGTCGCCGCGGACGACTGCATCGTCCCGATGGACGTGGCCGCGGGGGAACGGTTCGACGACGCCTTCGCGCACTTCCGCCACAAACACGGGAGCTACTGGCGGTGGGTCCGCCCCGTCTTCGACGGCCCGACCCGGTCCGCGGCCAACGCCCGCATCGAGTTTCGGCCCCTCCCGGGCCAACCCACTCTCCGCGACGCGGTGGCGTTCCAGGCCGTCTTCGCGGGCCTCATGGAGAGCCTCCCGCGCCGCGAGCACCCGGTCCGGGGCATGGACTGGGAGACCGCCAGGCAGAACTTCTACGCTGCCACCCGCGACGGCCTCGAGGCGGACCTGACCTGGATCACCACCGACGGGACCCGCACGGACTCCGTCGACGAGATCGGCGCCGAGCTGCTGGAGTTCGCCCGCGACGGCCTCGAACTCGCCGGCCTCACGACCGAGGAGGCCAGGGAGTACGTCCACCCGCTCCGCGAGCGCCTCGACCGCCGGACGACGCCGGCGCGGTGGAAACACGACCACGTCCGGGAACAGGTAGCCGAGGGCATCCCGCTCGCGGAGGCCATCTGGGGGATGCAGTCGGACTACGTCGATCGCCAGGCCGAGACGCTGCTCCACGGTACCTTCGTGGACTGGCTGGCCGACGCCTGACTCGCTGGTCCTGCGCCTAGTCGCCGACCGCCTGCTCGACGTACTCGACGGCCGCCCCGGCCGACTCGACGTGCTCGATCCCGTCGAGGCCGTCGATCCGGTGGGTCCCGATCCCGGCGACCGGTCGTCCCTGGTCCAGCGCGTGGCCGAGTTCCGAAAGTGTGCCCGTCGCCCCGTCGATGGCGACGACCGCGTCGCCATTCAGCACGACGAGGACGTTGCGAGCGCTCCCCATCCCGGTCGCGATTGCTGTCTCGACGTGGGCGTTGGCTGCACCGCTGTCTTCGGTCGGCAGGATGCCGATGGTGTGGCCGCCCGCCTCGCTCGCACCGCGACAGGCCGCTGCCATGACGCCACCGAGGCCGCCACAGACGAGTTCGTGTCCGCGCTCGGCCAGGAGCCGGCCGACCGCCTCCGCGGTCTCGGCCTCCCGTTCGGTACATCGCGACCCGCCGATCACGCTGACGCGCATACCCGCCGGTCGCTCGGCCCGGCCTTTAGCATTGTGCGACGGCCGTCGGTACTGGTCGCCGTTCTCTTCAGGACGGTCCGCACTTCGAATACTTCCTACGTGAGAAATTAATACTCGCCCGGTGACGTATTCGGACGCGACTCCGCCGGCCTACCACTCCATGCCGCCGTTGACGGCGAGGACCTGCCCGGTCATGTAACTCGACTGCGGGCTGGCGACGAAGCGGACGATGCCGGAGATGTCCTCGACCTCCGCGAAGCGGTCGAGGGGAATGCGCCGGAGGATCTTCTCGCGCACGCGATCCGGGACGTCCTCGAGCATGTCGGTCTCGACGAACCCCGGCGCGACGCAGTTCGCCGTCGAGCCTGTACTGGCCAGTTCGAGTGCGATCGTCCGCGTGAAGCCAAAGAGCCCGGACTTCGTCGTCGCGTAGTTCGCCTGGCCGTAGTTGCCCTGCTGGCCGACGACGCTGGAGATGTTGATCAACCGCCCCTCGTCTGCCCCCTTCAAGTCGTCCCAGAAGGCCTTCGTGCAGTTGTAGACGCCGCCGAGGTTGACTTCCATCACGCGGTCCCAGTCCTCGCGAGTCATCTCGTCGAAGACCTTGTCGATGGTGATCCCGGCGTTGTTCACGAGGACATCGATCTCGCCGACCGAGTCGTGGACGTCTTCGGCCATCGCCTGGACCTGGTCGGGGTCCGCGACGTCCGCCTGGACCGCGACGGCGGTCCCGCCCATGTCCTCGATTTCGTCGACGACGTCGTAGGCAGCCCCCTCCGAGGACCGGTAGTTCACCACGACGTCGGCGCCGTTTTCGGCCAGTTCCAGAGCGATCCCCCGACCGATCCCCCGGGAGGAACCGGTTACCACGCAGGTCTGTTCATCCAACATACCATACCCGTCACCTCGGAGCAGGAAAAAACTGTAGGAGAGACGACGGCATTGTGACCTGTCAACCGGTGACTAGCTCCGGGCGGTACCGCCGGGAACGTATTTCGAAACATACAGATATTGTTACAGACACGATCGAATCTAGATGGATACGATGTCGGTCAGGTGCGGCTCGTGACGTCCACGCTGGCCGAAAACTCAGTCTGCAAATAGTTCCTTCGTGGAAAATTGACCTCTGCTCAGCGACCCGCGAGCCAGTCGCTTGCCCGCGACTCCGTGGTCTCGGCGATCTCCGCCAGTTCTTCGGCGTCGTACTTCGCGAGGTCGGTCGTGGTCTCGATGCCCGCGGCGCGGAGGCGCTCGGCGAAGGTCGGCCCGATGCCGTCGACGGTCTCGACGTCGGCGGCCGACTCGTCTTCGGGCGCGGTGTCCGCCGCCGTGACTGCTGGCTCCTCGTCCGCCGCCCCCTCGCCCTGGGACTGCTCCCAGTACCACTCACAGACGCGCGACCAGACGTTCTCGTGCGATGAGGAGGAGACGGAAAGGCCGATGTGGCCGGTCGGGTACTCGATGATCTCGGTGTCGTCGCTGCCGATCACGTCGTTGAACGGCTTGCTGGCGTTGGCGGGGATGAGGTGGTCGTACTCCCCGATGATCTGGAGAACGGGCATGTCGATGTTCTGGAGGTCGACGTGCTCGCCGTCGAGGTACAGCTCGTTGTTGTAGAGCTTGTTGTCCTGGTAGATGTCCCGGAGGAACTCGACGTAGGCCTTCCCGGCGACGTCGATGCCGTCGCCGAGCCACTTCTCCATCCGGGCGAAGTTTTCGATGAAGCCGTCGTTCTCGAGGTTCTCGAAGAGGGTGACGTACTTGCTGACGTAGTTGTTGACCGGGTCCATCAGCGCGAAGCCGTCGTCGAGCATCCCGGCGGGTGCGTTCCCGAAGGCGTCGGTGACGTCCTCCGGGTCGTAGTACTCGTCGTCGCCCCACTCTTCGAGGACGCCACCGGTGTCGTCGAAGCACAGGCCGGCGGCCATCAGGCCGAGGCCGTTGACCTTCTCGGGATAGAGGGCGGCGTACATGGCGCTCATGGTTCCACCCATGCAGTAGCCCAGCACGTTCACGGACTCCTGGCCGGACCGCTCGCGGACCTCGTCGACGCAGTTGTCCATGTAGCGGTTGACGTAGTCCGAGAGACCGAGGTGCTGGTCGAGCCGCGAGGGCTCGTTCCAGTCGATCATGTAGACGTCGTGGCCCGCGTCGAGCAGCTTCCGGATGACGCTGCGGTCGGGCTGGAGGTCGAGGATGTACGGGCGGTTGATCAGCGCGTAGACCACGAGGATCGGGACCTCGTTTTGCTCCTCGGTCCGGGACTCGTAGTGCAGCAGGTCGAGCTTGTTCTCCTCGTAGACGACCTCCGAGGGGGTCTGGCCGACCTCGATGGTGGCCATCTCGACGGCCCGCTCGGGCGCGTGGCTGGCCCGCCGGGTCGTGTCTGCCCACGTCTCCATGGTCTCCGTGCTCGCGTCGATCGCGGCGCTGAATGGGTTGAAGGACATGCTCACTCCTCGAGTGCGTCGAGGATCTCGTCGAGTTTGTCTTCGACGTCCTGCTGGCGACGCTCCAGTTCGACGAGGCGCGCGCCGACCTCGTCGACGTCGTCGCGCGTCGGCAGCCCCATCTGGCTGATCGTGTCCTGGGTCACCTCGTCGACCTCCTGTTGCATCTCGAGCAGCGTGCTCACGAGCTGCCCGTTCGCGGACGCGAAGGCGCTCGTCGACATGACCTCCTTGAAGGCCTGGTTGGCCGACTGGAGCCAGATGTCGCGCAACTCGGACGGATCCACGTCTTCGCCCTCGGCGGCTGCTGCCGACCGCTCGGCGAACTGTTCTGCGGCGTCCATCCAGACCTCGTAGGCCTGGTTATAGCCCTCCATGCCCTCGCTGACGACGTCCTCTTCGGGGACGTTTCGCTCGAAGGCATCACTCCAGGATTCCACGAAGGCCGCCTGGGCCTTCATGTTCTGCTCCACGGAGTCCGCGACCGCGTCGTTCATCTGCTCGACCATCTCGTTCCAGTCGTCTTGTATCTGGTTCGTATCGCTCATGGGTGTTTTGTCGGTCGTCGCGCCGATAAAAGGTCGGTACTCGGAGGTTCAGGCCTCGACGGCTTCGGCGGCCTGCTGCTGGACGTCCTCGACCTGCTCTTGGACCTGCGCCTGCACGTCCTCGATCTGCTCCTGGACGTCCTCGAGGCCGTCGGCGACCTGCTCTACGGCGTCGACGGACTGAGTCTCGAACTCCTCGTGGGCCTCGATCAGCAGGTCGACCTGCTCTTCGAGGGCGACGAGGTAGTCGTCGGCCAGGTCGTCGTAGGCGTCGGTGCCTTCCTGGAGTTCCGTCGCGAGGGCCTCGAAGGCCTCGGCGTGGTTCTCCAGGAGCACGTCGTAGCTTTCGTCGACGGCCTCTCGGGCCTCTTCGACGGAGCCCTCGGCGCCCGGGACGTTGGCCGCGACGGCGTCGAGCGTCTGGTGGACGGCCGAGCGGTAGAGTTCGACGGTGCGGCGCTGTGCCGACTCGGTGCTGTCGAGGCCGTCGAGGAACGCCTGGTTCATCGTCTGCTGGAACTCGACGCCCTGCTCGAAGGCCTGCTGGGTCTGTTCGATCGACTGGCGCTGCAGTTTGAAGGTGCTGGTGATGGGTGCTGTGTAGTTCATTGTATTAGTCACTCCTGTTGCGTTTGACCGGGATCACGACGGTCTGGACGATGTCGCCCTCTTCGATGTCGAGCGCCTCTCGCTCGGCGTCGGGGATGCTGATGCGACCCCCGCTCTGGACGCGCGTCTTGAACGTCGCCGTCTGACTCATCGCGCCCAACTGGTTCATGTCCACGCCGGGCATGCCCCCACCGCTCATCAGCTGCCGAAACATCTCCGCCTGCTGATCGACGGCCTCCTGGCTCGTCTCCTGGAACGCCTTGAACATCGAAGGGGGCCACGTGGGCCCGTCGCTCTCGTCGGACATCGGTCACCTCCATGTATGCCCGCTGAACTGATAAAGGTTGCGCTGAATACCATCTGTTACCACTCGATGGGCCTAAGTGGTTGAAGCCGTTCTCTCCTCACATGGACGACTCCGCAGGTTCGACCGTCGGCGGCCCCGCCAGTCTCGGCCCTGCCCCGACGGCAGGCAAACGGCGGTGTCGCGTCGGGCCCGCCCGGAAAACCGCCGGAAGACGGACCGATACCGCGAGTATCGCGAGCGACAATCAACCTCAGGGTTTATTAGTTGCAGCCACAAATGGACGGACCGATGAGTTCTGAATCGCATCGGAGCGCGCTGCTGGACACGTGGACGGAGACGTCGTCGCACGTATTCGACAGCGTGGTGGCCGCGAACCGGGCAGCCTTCGCGGCCATGGGTGTCGAACCGGACGCACGGGATGCCACCCAGGTCGCTCCGACCGAGCGCATCGAGGCGGCCGCTGACCTCCCCGAGTGGCATGCCGAGCTGACGGCCGACGACCCGGACGACCTCGCCGTCGGCGACCGCTTCGAGTTCACCAAGACGATCACCGACGGCGACGTTCGTCGGTTCGCGGCCGCCAGCGGGGACACCAATCCCCTCCACCTCGACGAGGAGTTCGCCCGCACCACCCGCTTCAAGGGTCGGATCGCCCACGGCACCCTCGTCGGCGGCCTGATCAGCGCCGCCCTCGCGCGCGTGCCCGGAATGGTCATCTACCTCTCCCAGGACCTCGAGTTCCACAACCCCGTGCGCATCGACGACCGCGTCACGGCCACGTGCGAGATCGTCGAGGACCTCGGCAACAAGCAGTACCGCCTCACGACCCGGGTCCGCGACGACGGCGAGGTCGTCATCGACGGCGAGGCCGTCATCATGGTCGACGACCTCCCCGACGACGCCGAGTGACGCGCTAGTTCTGCCCCTCCTGCCGGTCGTAGGTCCCGTCGCGCTCCAGCTTTGCCCGGCGCCTGACTACCGACGGCGTCCGGCACCGTCCCGGCTCGCCTGCCGCCTGGGGAACCGTGCAGTTGTTGCAACTCGTACAGAGGGCCCGCCGTCCGCCGTCGCTCACATCCCCGCCACCTCCTGCCCCGAGCAGCCGCGCTCCCAGCCGCGGCTCCGCGTAGAAGGGCCGTCCCATGCCGACCGCGTCGGCCGCCGGCTCGCCCACCTCCCCTAGGATCGCCTCGCAGTGCCCCCGTTCCCGGAGTCCGCCCTCACAGAGCACCGGCACGTCGACGGCCGCCCGCACGGCCCGACAGTAGTCAGCATTCCAGCCCGGCTCCCGCGAGTGCCGGCGTCCCTGGAGACGGGTCAGTGCCCGGACGATCCGCGCCCGAACCGGACCGCCGAACGCGGCCGCGTAGCCCGGCTGGAGGTCACTCGCCGCCCAGGCTCGCGCGGGATACGCACCACGGACGATGCTCATGTCCCAGTAGACCGAACACTCGACCGGGACCAGCGCGTCGAAGCCGCCGGCGGCAAGGCGATGGGCAATCTCGACCCCGTCCGCCCGCGACAGCCGCTCGCGGACGAACGGCGGCGACCCCGTCTCGGCCGGCACCTTCGTCACGAGTGGGACGTCCCCGGCGTGCTCGCGCACGGCGTCGTGGATCGCCAGCAGGAACCGGACGCCGTCACCGAACTCGTCGTCCCGGTGGTTGTAGTAGGGCGACAGGAACTGCTGGATCACACTCATGTTTGCCCCCGAGAGGTGGATCCCATCGTAGCCGGCGTCGACGGCGTAGCCCGCCGCCTGGCCGAATGCCTCGGCGAGATCTCGAACGTCAGCCGTCGACATGACGTCGGGCCGGAGGTCGAGCAGTCCCGCCCGGTCGGCCAGCCGGAGGTGCCACGGCGGCCGCGAGACTGCCAGCTGGTCGACGTCGGGATTTGCCGCCCGGTGTTCGGCGTGCCACAGCTCCAGGCTGCGGAGACCCCCGTGACCGAGCTGGACGAAGATTTTCCCGCCGTGATCGTGGACGGCGTCGGTCAGGCGCTCGCACTCGGCGACGAAGTCTGGGTCCTGAAACCGCGTCATGTTCGGCGCGGCGCAGCCCCCGTCCGGCGTCACGATGCTGGCCCCCTGGAAGACCAGGCCGACACCGGACGCTGCTGCGGGTTCGAGTTCGTCAATCAGGGTGTCGACGGCGTCGGGCCCGTTGCCGGCACACTCCAGCAGCGGGGCCCGGTAGAGCCGATTCGGCAGTTCGACCCCGCCGATCGAGAAGGGCTCGTCGAGGCGACTCATCGCTCGACGACGAGCAGCGCGACGCGCTCGCGGACGAGGGCGGGAATCCCGGCGTCGGTCGCATTCAGTTCGGCGTCTCCGATCTCGAAGAAGTCCCGGACCGACTCCTCGTCGTAGTCCCCGACGGACACCCCGCTCGCTTCGCCCGTCTCGTCGAGCAGCGGCTCGACACTTTCGCGGGCACCCGACTCGTCGCCGCCGTCGATCAGTACGAGAATCGGAACCGACTCGCCCCGCGACACGCCGATCGTCAGCGCCTCGCGAATCTGGCGTGTCCCCGCGGCGTAACAGAGAATCTCCATTGACCGGTCGTCGGCGATGGCCTCGTCGCGCCCGATGGCACGATCCGCGAGGTCGACGGCGCGTTCCAGGTGCTCGCGGTCCACGACGTACCGGGGATCGAAGGCCTGGACGGTGGCACCGTGTTCGTCGCCGATGGCACCCAGGCGGTCGACGAAGTCGTCGAGGTCAGCTATGCTCGTGCGGCCTGCGAGTAGCTCCATCAGAAGTCACCCAGGCTGGACTGGTCCTCGCCGGCCTCCGCGTCCGCCGCGCGCTCGGTCGCGTCGACCTCCCGACCGACGGGCTCGGTGCCGGGGGCCGCCGCGTCGTCGGGTGTAACGTCGTCCATCGAGGGCTCGCGGTGCCCCGCGTTCTCCAGAATGGTCTCGGTGGTCTTCTCGCGTCCCCGGAGCGCCCCGAGCACGACCGCCTTGTCGGCCTTCCGGAGGTCCGCGCGGGTCTCGATGCCGGCGTCGAACAGTCGCCGGGCGCGCTTGCGCCCGACACCCCTGATCCCCGCGAGGTCCAGCAGTTCCTCCTTCACGCCGTCCTCGACGCGCTTTCGGGCTTCGCGGATCGACGGGACGACGTCGAGCCCCAGTTCGACGGCCAGGGACTCGGCAGCGCCGAGCAGCCAGCTGGCCGTCTCGACCTTGCCACGGACGTCGCCGGGACCGACGCCGTAGCGCTCGGTGATCTCGTCCTCGTCGACTTCACTGGCCCAGTCCTCGAGCAGGCGTGCGGTCTTGAGGGCGGCGAGCCAGTCCTCGAAGGCGTTCTCGTACTCGCTGGGCGGGCGGCCCAGGAGGTCCCCCTCGCGCTCGTAGTGAAGTTCGGTGTACTCCTCCTCGTCGCCCGAACGGAGGTAGAGTTCGTACATGTCGGGCGTGCGCGAGACGAGGTGGTACAGGCCGAGGGCCGTCGGCTCGCGGATCGTGGTCTCGCCGTCGTCGGTCGCGCCGCCGCTGGCACCCGCCGTCGCGCTCTCTGTTTCTTCCATCAGTTCGCTCGCGGTCTGGAAGCCGGTCGACGGTTCCGCCTCGTCCGCTTTCTCGGTGCGCTGCTCGGTGTCGGCGTCCACCGGCTGCTCGCACGCCCGGAGCCCGTCGACGATCTCCGCGGCGCTCATCGGGTCGAGATAGAGCCGCGAGACGGTGTGACCGAGAGCGGTCGCTTCGAGTTCGGTGCCGTCGCGCCGCAGAAAGTCGTTGACGATCAGGTAGTCGATGACGCGGTCCATCACGTCCTCGAGGCGCCCGCGCTCGGCGGTCTGTTCGGCGTAGAGCGTCGCTTCGAGGAACTCCAGCAGGCCATCGCGCGACCGGGCGAAGCCCGACGCGACGGTCGCCAGCACGTGGGTCCGCAGCGCGGGCTCGGCGGCGAGCTTTGAACGGACGGGCTCGGGGTCGGCCCAGACGTACCGCTCGAACAGTTCGTCGAGTTCGTCGTGACTGCTGGCCAGCAGCACGGCCTCGCCGTAGGGGTCGAGGCCGGGCCGTCCCGCCCGCCCCATCATCTGGTGTACCTCCAGCACCGAGAGGGGAGCCATCCCGCCGACGCTGCCGTCGTAGCGCCGCCAGTCCCGAACCACGACGCGGCGGGCCGGGGTGTTGACCCCCGCGGCGAGCGTCGGGGTCGCGGAGATGACCTTGATCAGGCGCTCGCGGAAGGCGTCCTCGACGAGGGACCGGTGTTCCCGTGCCAGGCCCGCGTGGTGGAAGGCCGCACCCTGCTCGACGGCGTCAGCGAGGTCGTCGCTCGTGTCGGTGTCGCTGACGTCCCGGATCTGTGCGGCGATTCCCTCGAGTTCCGTCACCTCGTCGCCGTCGAGGAAGTCCTTCGTCGTGGACCCAAGTCGCCGCGCTGCGGCCTCGGCGTTGCGCCGGGAGTTGACGAAGACGAGCGAGGAGCCCCCACCCTCCAGCGTGTCCGCGACGATGGCGGCCGTCTGGTCCTCTGACCCGGAGACCGGGACGCGCGACTGGCTGCCGTCCTCCAGGTGGAGGGCGTCGCCGAAGTGGACGCCCTTCTGGAGTTCGATGGGCCGCCAGTCAGAGTCGATCAGTTCGGCGTCGAGCCAGTCCGCGAGCTCTTCGGCGTTACCGATGGTCGCCGACAGCGCGACTGTCTGGAGGTTCGCGTTGAGCTTCCGGAGCTTGGCGAGCGTGACCTCCAGTGTGGGGCCCCGCTCGCCGTCGTCGACCAGGTGGACCTCGTCGGCGACGACGCAGGTCAGTTCGTCGAGCCACGGCGCGTTATTTCGCACGAGGGAATCAACCTTCTCGCTGGTCGCGACGATCACGTCTTTTTCGGCGAGCCACCCGCCCTCGGACTCGTAGTTGCCAGTCGAGACGCCGACGTCGATCCCGTACTGTTCGAAGTCCTCGAAGTCCGCCTGCTTCTCGCTGGCGAGCGCTCGGAGCGGGACGATGTAGAGGGCCTTCCCGCCGCGCTCGATGGCCGAGAGCATGGCCAGCGTCGCGATGAGGGTCTTCCCGCTGGCGGTGGGGATGGAGGCGACGAGGTTCTGGCCCGCGGTGACCCCGGCCTCGACGGCCTCGGCCTGGGGTGGGTAGAGTTCCTCGACCCCGTCGTCCCGGAGGTGGTCCGGCAGCCACTTGGGGACGTCGGGCAGGTCCGCGACGTTCATTGGCCGTCGTTGGGGCGTGGCCGGGTTTAAACTCTCGGACGCGAGGACCGAGCGACGCAGCCGTGCGAGGGACGAGATGCACAGCGAACGGAGTGAGCGGGGAGCGCACTCGGCTGGGGAGGTGTGTGGCGTGGTGCGGTTGTAGGGGGTGGGACTGAAAGGGGCCGGCCGTTCGATGAGCGAGCCGACGCAAGCACCGCAGGCGCGACCGCCGGGAGCGACGAGGAGCGCAGCGAGGTGCAGCCATCGAACGGCCGGGGGCTTTCGTGCTGAAATTCCCGGTGAGGCTGTTCCCGCCAGGTCTTTGACCGGGACAGTCCTATCCCACCCATGCGAATCGAGTTCGACCGGGACACCTGCATCGGGATGTTCCAGTGCGTCGCCGAGTGGGACGCCTTCGAGCGCGACGAGGACGCCGGGAAGGCCGTGCTGACCGACAGCGACGAGGTCGAGGGAGACCTGTTCGCTCGGGAGGTGCCCGAGGGATCCGAACTGGACGCGAAGTTCGCTGCGCGAGCGTGTCCCGTGGACGCGATTGCTGTATACGACGACGATGGTGAGCAGTTGATTCCCTAGATTCGTCTGTCAGGTATCAGACTACCTGTGGTCGTGGCGCCGCTTCCACGAAAGCCCCCGAGGGCTCGTCGGCTGCGGCTCGCTGCGCTCTTCCTTCGGTCGTTTCACTCCCTCTGTCCAGTGCTTGCGTCGCCTCGCCCGACGAGCCCTCGGCCCCTTTCAGTCCACCCAGGCCACCACGGTACCACAGGCCTCCCCAACCGATTCCGATGCTCGGCCGCTCCGGGGCCTGCGCTTCTCATCCCTCGCGCGGCGCAGTCTCGCCGCCTCACCCGCTCGGGGTTCGGCGACTCGCCAGCGCGCGCCACCGCACCTGCTGGCATCGATTCCCTCGCGCTGTCTGCCGGGGCTCCCGACGGACCCTGCCGGAGACGAAAGAGGTGAGGGCTGGGAAACCAACCGTCCGAGCGAATGGACGTCCGGGCGACGATCCGTCGGGCGCTCAATTACTTCCCCGCCGGGCTGGCCAGGCTCGGCCTCGTCGACCGTCAGAAAGCGACGGAGGCCTTCGACCTCTCGGTCCCCGTCATGGTTACCGGTGGCCTCCGCGTCCTCCTGCGGATGGCCGACTTCCTGTTCGTCGGCATCGCGCTGGGCGACGCGGCTATCGCCGGCCTCGAGTTCGGGTTCCAGTACTACTTCATCGGCTTCGGACTGGCACTGGCGCTCACCTCCGGGACGATCAGCGTCGTCTCGCGGCTCCAGGGCGCGGGCCAGCGCGACCGGGCGGACCTCGCCGTCAAGCAGTCGCTGTGGCTCTCGCTGGCCATCGCCCTCCCCCTGACCGTCGTCTCCTGGGTCTACGCCGAACCGCTCGTGGGCCTCCTGACGAACGACGAGGCAGCGATCCGCCACGGGGCGGGCTACCTCGCTGTCGTCATGCTTTCGCTCGCACCGCGGTTCTGGAGCATGGTCGCCGCGCGGGCCCTCGCGGGCAGCGCCGACACGCGCACCCCGATGTACGTTCGCCTGCTCACGCTCCCCACGAACGTCGTCCTCAACGCCGTCCTCGTCTTCGGACTCGGCCCGTTCCCCCGGCTCGGCGTGGTCGGCGCCGCGCTCGGGACCGTCGTCGCCAACACCCTCGCTGCGGCCGTCTTCCTGGCCCTCCTGGTCTCCGGCCGCTACGCCATCTCGCTCCCGGTCCGGGGCCAGCAGTTCGACCGGGGTCTCGTCCGGGAGATCGTCCGCGTCGCGACGCCACTCACGGGGATGCGCCTCGCGCAGTCGACGGCCCGCTTTCCGTTCCTGTTCATCCTCGGCCAGATCGGGATTCCCACCGTCTCCGCTTTCGCCATCGGCCGCCGAGTGATGCTCCTCGCGCTCATGCCCGCGTGGGGGTACGCGACCGCCGCCAGTACTCTCGTCGGCCAGGCCATCGGTGCCGGTCAGAACGACGACGCGACGGACTACGGCTGGCAGACACTCCGTATCGGCCTCGCGACGCAGCTCTGCATCGCCACCGTTCTGGTGCTCGCCGCCCGGCCCATCGCCGCCGCTTTCGGTACCCAGCACGTCGGCCTGACCGTCGACTTCATCCGCGTGTTCGGCCTGGCCACCGCCGGATTCAGCATCGAGCGCACCATGCGCGGGAGCCTCCGCGGCGCGGGCGACACCCGCTGGCCGCTGTACGCCAGCGTCGTCGGCTCGTACCTCGTCCGCATCCCCGTCGCGGCGCTCGCCCTCCCCACCGCCTTCTCGATCTCGGTCGCGGGCCTCTCGATCACCCCCGGTCTCGGCCTCGGCGTGCCAGTAGTCTTCATCGCGCTCCTCGGCGACTTCTACGTCAAGGCCGCGATCAACACGAGTCGGTTCTCGACGGGCCGGTGGCAGGCCGTCGCGCGACGGGCCGGCGTCGGCCGCGAGTGAGTCGACGGGCCGCACCGCCGCCGTCCGGTTTGTATCAGCAGAAACGAATCCTTAGCTTTAAATCAGGTCCCGGTACAACCTCGGCACGCAACGAATGCGAGTGGGGATTGCAGTGGGTGTTGGACTGCTCTGTCTGACCTGCGTCGGGGCCGTAGCAGCCGACCAGCCGCCGCTGGCGAGTGCTGGCTTGGACCAGGAGGCCCGTGCGAACACGACCGTCTACCTGGACGCTGGCGGCTCCGTGGACCCCGACGGGTCCATCGAGCAATATGAGTGGATCATCGAGACACCCGACGGGAACACGACGACGCCCGACTGCGCGACCTGTGCGAAGACGTCCTTCGTGCCCGAGCAGACAGGGCAGTACAACGCGACCGTCCAGGTGCGCGGCGCCGACGGACTGAGTCGGTCAGACACGCTCTACGTGACCGTCTCCGCGCCGCTCGCGTTGCCATCGGCACCGTCGGGTGGCGGTGGCGTCGGAACTGGCGGCGGTGGCTTCGGCGGTGGTGGGGGTGGCCTCGGCTCGTGGAACGCCATCGTAAACAACGGCGACGAGCTCGTTCTCTCGACAGCACGCGGGAGCGATTTCGTCCTCGACACGCCACTCGGTCAGGTCACAATAGGGCCGTCAGCGCTCGAGCGGGCGCGTGAACCCGATGGTGACCTGCCCTACGAGAACGTGAAGGACTACTTTCAGGCGGTCGGGTTGTCCAAGGAGATAATTCGTGACGTGGCGTCTCGCTCCCTCTCTGAGGGTGGCACCTGCAAGTCGTCGCAGGGCGACTGCACGACCAGTATACCCGACGACGAGGAACTAACCGAGGAAGCACGCCGGAATATGGGCCTGTATTCCGAGTACGAGTCTGAATCGTCGTCGGACTCTAATGAGGTATCTGAAATATCGACACAAGAGCCTATTGAGGGCTCTATCTCATCGTTAACAAGCGCTGTCGGCTCTTTCATTAGCGGTGGTGATTCTGACAATAGCAATAATTCAAATGACAACACCGACCGCTCAACATCTAACGACCCGATATCAAACGTTGTTGATCATGTAACTGGCAGTTCAGATCCTGGACATTCAGATTCTGGATCGAATGACGGCGGCGGAGATAGCACATCATCTTACGATGATGGGTTTGGTTCACCTGTTCCTTGACAAAATAATGGTGGAAAAATCACAGAATATGGTTTCTGACTATTGGCGTGAGGTAAATCAATGAGACATCAAATAACTGTCCTTCTTTTATCAATATGTGTGGTTCTTTCAGGATGTAGCACAATTCTTGACAGTGATGGCCATCAAACTGACCTGGAAAATTCATCAACTAATTCTGGATTGAGCGGTGATGCGGGAAGCGCAACAAATACTGACACGAACGCAACCAATGTTAGCTTAACTTCTGAGCAGCGAGAAATCGTTGATCACGGGAAGGCATTTTCGAGACTTGTTGAACGCATTTTGGATAGGCATTCCGCTACAGAATATATTTCATCAACGTCCTATCCTAATAGATCAATCCGTTTAACTATCCAAGTGGAACCTGATACGCCATTGTATTGGAGTTTAATGGACACTGGGCAGGCAGTTGCGGCTGTGACTTATTTTGGTACGACGGAAAACAGGTCACTACCAAGGGAAAACGGGAAGATCGCCCGACTGCATGAACCTGAAAATATAAAAATAAATGTTTTAAATCCTACTGGTGAGTATATTGGGTCTTTTGAGGTCAATCCTGACAGGGCCAGGGCGTATCGCTCTAATGACCGAACTGCCTTTCAATTCTCGAATGACATCATTTCTTCTTACGAATCTGAACAGTTCTACGAAAGAGGTAGCATAAAACCCAGTCATTATCTAAACCGGTCAGAACTATCTTTGTGGGCTCAAGATTATGCTCGTGAAGTGAGAAATTGGAGTCGCGGAAGCTTTGATTCCAAGTTCCCTGTCGAGAACATCCGAACTAATTCTAGATCTTACGAAGTACTTCACCAATTCAACTGGACGAGGGGCGAATACGGCCAAGTAACGGATAGTGCCTACGCAACCGTCTATACAGCATACTGGCGAACTGCCGGAAGCTCCTTAGCCAAACCCCCAGAGAACCTCTATGTCTACATCGAACGCCCCGGTCAGGAGAAGAATTACGCAGGCCACATGAGCCTCTACAACGCTTCCATTCTCCTCAAGTCAAATCTCGATCCTGTGAATAGATCTGCGTATCTAAACCGAGCAGAGGGAGGATTCGTCGAGACCGACGAAAACCCGTATCGAGACATCTTCTACTCCACCTCGGAATCGAACGACACCTACGACTGACGCCCTATCCCGACCCTGATACGTCGGCCTACATCTCCAGGTGCTCCCACACCCGCCGTATCAACCCCTATACACCAACATCTAGATCCACCGTCTCTCCCAACACCACGGGCCCATTTCCCCGGCTTCGTTGTCATTCTTCTCGACCGAAACCCCGTGTATCATAATTCTATTAGCTCCTCACTGACCGCCCGAAAACCACAACCGATTACTCCCTGCTCCCAGAACCGCGCTCTATGAGCACCCCAACGAAAATCGTCCTCGGTACAGTTGCCGTCTCGCTCGTCCTCGCGCTGTTCCTGGCCGCCAACGTGGCGATCACGACCTAGAGCCGGTCCAGCACGGCGTCGGCGTCGTAGTCGAGCGTCAGTTCCCGCGAGCGACCGCGCCCGTCGACGTCGGTGTAGGTCGCATCGATGACGTCGAGCTGATCGAGTTTGTTGATGATCTCCGAGTAGCGGGTGTAGCCGAGGTCTGTCCGGTCGTTGAAGACGTCGTAGATGTCGCCGGCCTGCTCGCCGTCGTGCTCGGCGATGACCTCGACCAGCGCGCGCTCGGAGTCGGTCAGTTCCTGGAGCCGACGGGAGAGGTGGACGTACTTCGATGTCTCGAAGGCCTCTTCGACGTCTTCCATGTCGACGGACCGACTGCCGCGCATCTCGGCGTTGAGGCCGGCGCGGCGCAGCAGGTCGATCCCGACCCGGAGGTCCCCGCCCTGATCAGCGGTCAGTTCGGCGACGCGGTCGAGGGTGGGCGCGTCGACGACGCCCTCGTGGAACCCGCGGTCGACGCGCTCGCCGAGAATCTCGGCGATCTCGCCCACGTCGTAGTTGGGGAAGTAGACGTCCTCCGGGCGGAAGACACTCTGGACGCGACCATCGAGTTCCTCGATGATGTCGAGTTCGAGGTCCGAGGAGATGACGATGACGCCGATGCGGGCGCCGCCCTGCTCCTCGTGGGCACGGAGGAGCGAGTAGAGCGTGTCGGAGGCCTCGGACTCGTAGAAGAGGTAGTTGACGTCGTCGAGCGCGACCACGAGGACCTCGTCGTCCTCGACGAGTTTGTCCGTCACCTGCGAGAATAGCTTCTTGAAGGAGATGCCAGAGGAGGGCGGTTCGTAGTCGAAGACACCCTCGAAGAGCCGCGAGAAGACCGAGTAGCGCGTCGAGTTGACCTGACAGTTGACGCGCACGGCATCGACGCCGGACTGTGCGCGAAGTTCGTCGAAGAGGATGTGCGTGGCAGTCGTCTTGCCGGTCCCCGGGGGCCCCTGGGCCATGACGTTGAGGGGACGCGAGCCCCGGACCGCCGGACGGAGGGCGTACTTCAGCGTCTCCATCTGGGTCTCGCGGTGGAGGAACACCTCGGGGACGTAGTCGATCTCGAAGACGTGCTCGTCGCGGAACACCGACTCGTCCCAGCCGAGCATGTCGTCTCCGGGGTCGCCGCTCATTACTTTCACCGAGCTGTCCACGACACTTGAATGTATTGCAGGGCGGCCGCACGGTAGCGACCGAAACGGCCGATAATCGCCCGATTGCGGGTCGGTCTGATAAATCCGCCGCAGATTTGCGGCAAAGCGGCGAATGTACTGGCGCCCCGACAACGACATGTGAAGCAACTCATCTCGACGGTCCTAGGTGCGGTTCGGACGGACGCCACGGACAGCGTCGCGACGGACAATCGCGCGGATGGGGACGACCGGTCCGCCAGCGAGCCCGGCGTTCCTCGCCCACGCTGTCGGAGCTGTGGACGGTACTACGACGGCGACGATTCGGCGACCGTCTGTCCCCACTGCGGGTCGGGCAATCGCCTCCGCGGTGGCTGGCCGTCGGGCCAGTCTCGCAGCCGGTAACTCAGACCGGGCCGTCCGCTACCAGGTCCGCCATGACCGTTCGCTCGGCGCGGCGGAGCAACTCCCCAGCGGTGCCGGACGAGCAGTCGAGCTTGGCTGCCACGTCCTCGAGCGTCGCCGACCGGGGCGTGGCGTAGTACCCGACCTCGACGGCCGCGGCCACGGCCGCGAACTGTCGCTGGGTCAACTCCAGGCGTGCGTCGAGACGTCCGGCGTCGAACTCGCCTACGGCTCGCACGTCGACGCCCATCGTCTCCGGGATGCTCTCGACGGCGGACTGGACGGCCCCGGCGGGACCCACTGCAGTCAGGCGAATGCATCCGTCGTCACGGTACTCGACCGGCGGGACGACGAGGAGCCCGGGCTGGCTGAAGGCGTCGGCGAAACTTCGATCGTCGCCGGCCAGGTCGGCGCTGACGTACAGGTAGAACGACTCGTCGGTGCACTCGCTGATCGCGTAGTCTCGGAGGTGGTCGGCGGCGGCGAGCGCGGACTCGTACGGGTCGGTGGGTCCCTCGACGTGGAAGACCATCGCGTGCCCGTCGTCGGCGTACCGGTCGCGGTGGAGCAACCGGGTGACGTCGTACGCGTCGTGCTCGACGACGAACTGGTGCATCCGGTTTCGCTCGTCGGCGGACTGCTCGACGTTCACCTCGAGGTAGCGCATCGCTCGCCAGTCGGTTGGATCGCGCCCCCTAAATATCCCGAGCCGCGCGGCCGCCGCTGGGTCGCCGGTTAGAACTTCTCCAGCAGGCCGGCGTAGAAGTCGTCTTCGTCCTCCCGGGCCAGCTTCTCGACGATGAGTTCGGGCGTGGACCGCGCGAGGCGGCCCTTGACCGGCGTCCGGTTCACGACGAGTTCGCCGTCCACGAGGCCCTCGGCCTCGATGCCGTCGACGGCGAGGTCGGTGCCGGCTGCGGCCCTGATCTCGCTGGCGAGGTGGGAGACGAAGACGGCTGTCGCGTCGTGCTCGGCCAGGGCCTCGAGGATGCCCGCGATGATGGTCGCGCTGGCGCCCGGTTCAGTGATGCTCTCCAGTTCGTCGACGAGGACGAGCACCGACCGGTCGGCGCTGACGTCCGTCACGAGGTCGCCGAACTCCCGGAGGGTGGTCTCGAAGGCCCCCGCATCGAGGGTCCCCTGGCCCTTGTCGTGGTAGTGGAGCTCCTCGATCGGTTCGACGCGGGCCGACTCGGCGGGGACCGGCAGGCCCATGTGGGCGAGCGTGACGACGAGGCCGACGAGGTCGAGGAGCGACGTCTTCCCGCCGCTGTTGACGCCGGAGAGGAGCGTGACGCCCGACACCTCGTAGTCGACGGGTTCGACGGACTCGAAGGCCACGTCGAGCAGGGGCGACCGGCCGCCCTGGATTGCGACCCCCTCGCCGCCGAGGTCGGGCATGGTACACTCGAAGTCACGGCCAAACCTGGCAACGGCCAGTTCCACGTCGAGTTCGAGGGCGGCGTCCACGAGGTCCGCCGCGGCCTCGCGCTCGGCGGCGAGGTCGCCGGCCACCTCGCGCTTGAGCCGTGCCGCACGTCGATCCCGGGCCTGGGTCAGCTCTTCGCGGAGCCTCGCGACCGTCTCTTCGTCGTCCTCGACGGGGAAGCTCGGCTCCTCCGGGAAGGCCTGCCGGGCGAGGTCCGCGTGGTCCGAGAGCGCCAGCGCGTCGACGAGGTGGTCCCGAGCGTCGGCGATGGCCGCGTCGTACTCGTCGGCCAGTTCGCGCCGGAGGAGCGAGTCGACGCCGGCGCCCTGTTCGACCAGCGAGAGCAGGTCCGTGCCCTCGATGGTCACGTCGCGCTCCTCGATTGCGTCGCGCAGCCGGTCGTTGGCGACACTCTCGGCCATCGACACCGCCGCGTCGAGGTCGTCGACCGCGGTCGTCAGTCGGTCCAGTTCCTCGTCGCCGGTCGGCGTCCCGTCAGCATCCAGTCGCTCGAGGGCCGCCTCAAGGGTATCGAGGTCCGTCGGCCGATCGAGGTCGGCCTCGCGGTGGACGCGAATCGCCGCCCGGATCGCGTCCCGGTTCGTCGCGAAGAAGGCGAGGACGCGCTCGGGGACGACCTCGACCGGGTCGGCCAGGGCGTTCGGCTCGACGCGGACGTCCCCCTCGACGTCGACGCCCGCGAACTCCTCGTCGAGGGCCACGACGGTCGCGTAGCCCCGCGCGAGTTCCGCCAGCTGTCGCGCGTCGTCGACCAGTTCGACGCTGACCTCCGGGACGACCTCGGTCGCCTCGGCGTAGATCTCGGCGTCGGTCGTCGCGAGGGCGCGCTCCCGGACTCTGACGTCGCCGGGTTCGGACAGCGGCTCGACCTTGGCCAGGGCGTCGCGAACGGCAGGGTCGGGGTCGTGGGCCATCGCGGCTTCGGCGAAGGCCCTGACCTCCTCGATGCGCGGCACGGAGCCGCTGGGGTAGAGCGTCTCCAGGCGGGCGGCGGCGTAGTCGGTCACCGTCCGGGCTTTGAGGAGCTCCAGGGCGGCCTCGTGGAGCTCCCGGGCGCGGTCGGTCGCGGCGAACCCGCCGGGATCGTCGTGGGTCTCACGGATGG
>Ga0207756_100310_pt1 | contig 20237 bp, 18 predicted proteins | sample A23M1SouthBayCA_FD_187748 | JGI IMG/M metagenome (GOLD analysis project Ga0207756, IMG submission 187748) | Aerobic enrichment media microbial communities from Eden Landing Ponds, California, USA - A23 M1 (3) (SPAdes) | ecosystem: Environmental > Aquatic > Marine > Unclassified | place...
CGACGCCCCGAGCGACGGTGAGGACGCCGAGGCCGCCCCGAGCGACGGTGAGGACGCTGCGAGCTCCGATCGGAGTCAGGAACAGGTACCCCCGGAGGTCCGCAAGTACGAGCGGTTCAAGAAGATGGACGGCGCCCGCTACGAGCGCGTCAACGAGTTCCTCCGCGACCGGACGTACATCACGGCCCGCGAGTGGGCGATAGCGCGGCTCTGCGCCGACTTCCGCACCGAGACGGGCGTCGAGATGACGAAGATCGGCGAGAACCTCCCCGAGCTGGTCCCCTTCATGACCGACACGTACACGCCGCAGGCGGTCAATCAGGCGCGCTACTCCTTCGAGGAGAAGGTGACGAAGGCGGGCGCGACGTTCCTCTACGGTGCGATGTCCGGCTTCTTCACGGCCGAAGACCTCGACGAGATGATGTACGAGGTGACGGAGGTCGCGAAGTTCCTGTTGGAGGTCGAGGGCGTCGACCTCGCGGTCGCCGACGAGCTCGAAGCGGAGGACCGGATCAGCGAGGTGATGCGCGAGGTGCGCGCGTCCTCCGCCGACCTCCGGGGCGAGGAGGTCCGGTGTCCCGAGTGCGGGCACGTTCACGAACCCGCCGAGGAGTAGCGATGGAGAGATTCCCGGAGGCGCTCGACGGCATCCCGGACGCGGTCGTGATCGTCGACGGCGACGGCGTCGTCCGGGCCGGAAACGAGCGCGTCGAGGAGGTCCTCGGGTACACGCCGACGGAGGTGGAGGGGACGGACTTCGAGTCGCTGCTGTACGACCCGGGTACGGGCGGGGCCGGTGAGGAGTTCCACCGCTACGTCGTCGACCCCGAGCCCCGCTCGATGGCCGCGAGTCTGGACCTCTGCGCGCGGCGCGCCGACGGGACGGAGGCGCCCGTGACGCTCAGCCTCGGCCCGTTCGAGCGCGACGGCGAGACGTTCCTCGTCGCCACGATCGTCGACGTCAGCGAGGAGCGCGCCGACCAGGCCGAACTCCACCGCCGGACGCGGACGCTGGAGGCGCTCCACGAGGCGACCCAGCACCTGCTGAAGACGACCGACCGGGAGTTCGCCGCTGAGGCGGCGGTCGAATACGTCGAGGGGGTGCTCGGCCACCCGATCGCGGCGATCTGGCTGTACGACGAGGACCGCGACGCTCTCGTCCCAGTCGACTGGACCGAGGCGGCCGACGAGATCGTCGGCGATCACCCGACCTTCGGGCCCGACGAGCCCAGCATCTCGTGGGAGGTGTTCGAGTCCGGCGATCCGATGTACGTGGAGGACACGCAGACGGAGTCGGACCGACACAACCCGAATTCGGCGATCCGCAGCGAGCTGATCCTCCCGCTTGGTCGGTACGGGCTCATCAACATCGGGTCTACGGGCCGAGACGCGTTCGACGAGTCCGACCTCGCCGTGGCGCGCCTCTGGGCCGCCACAGTCACGATGGTGTTCGTTCGGATCGAGCGGGAGCGCCAGCTTCGGGTTCGCGAACAGGAGATCGCCCGCGAACGAGACCGGCTGGAGGAGTTCGCCAGCCTCGTCTCCCACGATCTCCGGAGCCCGCTCAACGTCGCGACGGGGAACCTCGACCTGATCCGCGAGCGCCTTCGAGAGGAGCACGAGGACCTGTCCCAGATCGACACCATCGCCCGCTCGCTCAACCGGATGGAGACGCTCGTTGAGGACATGCTGACGCTCGCTCGGCAGGGGGCCGCCATCGACGAGGCCGAGTCGGTCTCGCTCGCGACGCTGGCGGAGGAGTGTTGGGAGGGCGTCGACACCGCGGCCGCCGAGCTCGTCGTCGTCGACGACTTCCGATTCCGAGCCGACAGGAGCCGGCTCCGGCAGGCCGTAGAGAACCTGTTCGGCAACGCGGTCGCGCACGCCGGCGAGTCGGTCCGCGTCGAGGTCGGCCCGCTCCCGGACGGCGACGGCTTCTACGTCGCCGACGACGGGCCCGGTATTCCGGCGGACCGCCGCGACGGGGTGTTCGACGCCGGTGTCTCGACCGACCCGGAGGGAACCGGCTTCGGACTCAAGATCGTCGCCGAGGTGGCCGACGCGCACGGATGGGCCCTCGACCTCGTCGACGCCGCGGACGGCGGCGCGCGGTTCGAGTTTCGGGGGATCGAGCCCGCAGATACCGACGCCTGAGAACAGGGGACGTGCGTCGCGGGCTCAGACACCCTCGAACGAGGGGAGGTGCCACGTCGAGACACCGTTCCTGTCGACCGCGATATCGACGTTCGGCCCGCGATCGGCGCTCGGGAGCTCGACCTCGATCCGGCCCTCTCCGGTTATCCCGTTGTCCTCCATGCGGCCGATAATGCGGTACCCGCCGCGCACGTCCGTTATCGACCGCACCTCGACGGCTGTCTCCGGATCGATCGCGACATCGAAGTCGGCGACCCTGTCCTCGGCCTCCCCGTCGCGGTCGGCGGTCGCCCGTCGCGTCACGGTCACCGCGAGCTCGCGCGCTTCCTCGGTGACGTTGAGGAGGCGGACGCCGAGCGGAGGCGAGGTGCGCTCGTCGTCGGAGGCGGTGTCGCCGTCGTCGCCTCGGTCGTCGGTCTCGATCGCCCGCCGCTCCACGCCCAGCCGCAGGGTCCGCTCCGGCGTCACCAGGTACGGGACGGGATCGCCGTACAGTTCGCCCACGGAGCGGGCGCCGTCGTCGTTCTCGTGGTACACCGACCCGGCGTGCTGCGCGGTCGCGTAGTGGTCGTCCCCGGAGGCGTGATCGAACGTCGCGACGGCGTCGATCGCCACCTCCACCGCCCCCTCCGCCGCGTGACGGTTGTGCGCGCGGATCTCCTCGTACGCGGCGACGTACTCCGCGACCGACTCCGGTCCGAGGTCGTCGGGGCGTTCCGGGAGGTCGCGCTCCTCGACCCCCGCTCCGCCCCCGCCATCGGCGAGGTCGGCACAGCCGGCGAGCCCGGCGCCGACACCGATCGTCCCGGCCGCCGCGCCCGTCCGGCGGAGAAACCCGCGCCTGTCCATACGGGATGTCCGCGCGGGCTCCTCAAAAGGTCAACGGAAGAACAAAATCGCGTTCGCGTGTCGAGTCCGTCCGTGCGCCTCCCGGACCGCTCGTCCGGGGCCTACACGTCGAGCACGTGATGAGCCACCGCGTCGGGATCCGCCCTCCCGTCGCCGGCGTCGGTGTCGAGGACCGCGACTCGGAAGTCGTCGTCCGCGCCGTCGACGGGGATCGGGAGCCCGCCGGGGTTCACCCGCACCGTGCCGCCGCGCTCCTCGACGCCGTGCGCGTGGGTGTGGCCGTGGAACACGTAGTCGTAGTCGCCGCAGTCGACGAGGGCGTCGACGACGACCGCGCTCGTGCCGTGAGTCACGGCGACGTCGACGGCGCCGTCGCCGCCGAAGGAGAGCGTCCCCGCCTCGCCGAGGTACGTTCCGAAGGAGTCGACGGTCGACTCGACCGCCCACTCGCCGTCGTTGTTGCCGCGAACGGCGTAGAAGTCGAACCCGGCGTCGGAGTCGTTTCCGGCGTCGGAGTCGTTTCCGGCGTCGGGGTCGTTTCCGGCGTCGAACGGGGTCACCGAGAAGGGCGCGACGAAGTCGCCGCAGTGGACGACGGCGTCGACGTCCTGGCGTTCGAACAGCGCTACGGCCGCCTCGACGGCGGCGAGGTCGTCGTGGGTGTCGGAGACGATGCCGATCCGCATTGTCACCTCGCGGATCGCGCCGCGCGGTGATAAAACGTGGCCGGCGACGCTACTCGAACACGTATAAACCAATCGGCCCCCGACCGCGTTCTCACGATCCGTGGATCCTGTTTCCGGTTTATCAGTCTCACCCGTTCATGTTCGGTCGTCATGAACGACGAGAGCGATTCCGGGCGGCGCACTGTTTCCAGACGCGGCTATCTCTCGGCGGCCGCGGCGCTCGGAACGGTCGGGATCGCGGGGTGTGGCGCCCCGCGTGCGGACGCCGGAACCGGCGCGGAGAACGCGGCCGGCAGCGGAGACGTGGTCGAACAGGTCGAGGAGTGGTCCGGCAGCGACTCCACGGGCGTCGAGACGGACCACCCGTACACGTCGCCCCGAACGACGATCGACCTCGACGAGCGGGACGGGGCGATCACGATGTCCACGACCCCGTGTCGCCACCAGTTGCTCGGCGAGGACACGCGCGGCGGCCCGTGGGAGCTGCCCGAGGTCTGGGCGTGGCAGACGCCGGACACGGACCCGAGCGTTCCCGGCCCCCTGCTCCGGGTCACCGAGGGGACCGAACTGGAGATCACCTACGATAACTCGGAGCACAACCGCCCGCACACCTTCCACGTTCACGGGCTCTCGAAGAGCTGGATGGACGACGGCGTTCCGACGACGACGGGCCAGCAGGTCGCGCCGGGCGAGGAGCACACCTACGAGATCACCGCGAACCAGCCGGGTACCCACCTCTACCACTGTCACTACCAGACCCAGAACCACCTCGACATGGGGATGTACGGGATCCTCCGCGTCGATCCCGAGGGGTACGAGGCACCCGACAAGGAGGCGTTCATGACGATCAAAGACTGGGACACCCGCCTGTCGGCCTCGATGGCCGGCGGCGACGTGGAGTTCAGCCACCGCGACCGCAACCCGGACGCGTTCACGGTCGACGGGCGCTCCGCGCCGTACACCTTCCACCCCGAGGAGGCGTCGCCGCTGATCGTCGAGGAGGGCGATCGAGTGCGGATCCACTACGTCAACGCCGGCTACGAGTCGCACGCGATGCACACCCACAACCACGGCTTCACGCTGGTCGAGAAGGACGGCGGCGTCATCCCCGAGGCCGCCCGCCACCGCGAGGACGTGATCCCCATCGCGCCCGCCGAGCGCAAGACCATCGAGTTCACCGCCAGCGCCGACCCGGGCGTCTACGCGCTCCACTGCCACAAGGTGAACCACGCGATGAACGGCGACGCCTACCCCGGCGGCATGATCGGCGGGATGGTCTACGAGAGCGTGACGGGGTCCGAGCAGTTCGCCTCTGTCATGGACCTGGCCGGCTACGAGGCCTGATCCGGGCTCTCACGGGTCGTCTCCCCGTGAGCGTCGCTCGCTCGCCGCCGGCGTGACGACCGCCCCGGCCGACGCCGACTAACAGCAGAACATGAACGGGTACACCAGCGCGACCCGGTCGCCGTCCTCGATCTCGGTGTCGAACCCCTTCTCGTTCTCGTTGAAGTGACCGTTCACGAGGATCCGGGCGTACGCGATCGTCTGCTCGCCGACCGGGTTCTTCGTCCACGTCCCCGGCAGCTCCTCGGGCGTCGGTGCCCAGCCGCCGTGGGTCGCCTCCTCCTCGCTTTCCGCGATCAGCATCTCCTGGAGCTCCGGGTACTCCTCGAACAGCTCGTCGAGGAACTCCCTGAGTGTGTCCCCCTCGAACGTGTACCCGAACTCGTACTTCCCGAGCTCCGTGCGGACGTGACCGGTACACCGCACCGTGACCGTGGTCTCGGCGGTCGTCTCCGACGCGGTCTCGGCGGTCGTCTCCGACGCGGTCTCCGACCCCGACGCCCTCTCCGACGCCCTCTCCGACTCCGACGCCGCCGGCTCGCTAGTCGTTGGCATACCCTCCCGTACGCGGTGTGCCCCGGTAAGCCACCGTACGAACATGTTCGTGCAGTCGGCTCGCGTCGTCGGCCTCGGCCCCGAGCGCCCGCGGCGGCGACGGGGGACTGTCAGTCTCCGGGAACGCCGTCCGAACATGTTGCCGCCAAACTGATAGTCTGTGTGGCGGTAACGCGGACTTGATGGAGCTCACACGCAAGACGATCGCGAAGGTCATCGTCGCGGCATTCCTGTTGAACCTGGTCGTGATGGGCGCCGGGGCGTGGTTCGCGTATCAGGAGGCGCCGCCGATCCCCGAGGAGGTTGTCGGTCCCGACGGCGAGACGATCGCCACCGCGGAGACGGTCCAGGACGGGAAGGCGGCGTTCCAGCAGTACGGGCTCATGAACCACGGGTCGATACTCGGGAACGGCGCGTACTACGGCGAGGACTACACCGCCGGGACGCTGGAGCTGAAGACCGAGCACATGCGCGAGTACTACGCGCAGGAGGAGTACGGCGCCGGCTACGACTCGCTCGACTCCGCGGAGCGCGCGGCGGTCGACCAGACGGTCCGCGACGACCTCGACAGCGCGCACGACGGGAGCGACGTCGTCCGGTACTCCGCCGCGGAGGCGTACGCCCACGAGCGGGTGCGCCAGACGTACGTCGAGCGCTACCACGAGGGCGACCATGACCGCGGCGTCCCGGTCGGGATGATCGACTCGACCGAGGAGGCCGAGGACTTCGCCGACTTCGCGCTGTGGACCGCGTGGTTCTCCCACACCGACCGGCCGAACAGCGACAACTCCTTCACGAACGAGTGGCCCTACTCGCCGGGCGCCGGCAACGACGCCACCGGCGCCGCGATGACGTGGAGCGTGATCGCGATGGTGCTGCTCGTCGGCGCCGCGGGCGCGGCGATCCTCCTCTACAAGTCGGTGAAGCTCCCCGAGCCGTCCGCCGCGGGAATCTCCGTGCCGGAGCCGGGCGACGTGAGCGTCTTCCCGAGCCAGCGCGCCGCGCTCCGGTTCATCCCCATCGCCGCCGGGCTGTTCTTGGCGCAGGTGTTGCTCGGCGGGTTGCTGGCGCACTTCTACATCGAACGGGCCGGGTTCTTCGGGATCGAGGAGGTGTTCGGGATACACATCCTCCAGATCCTCCCCTTCTCGATCGCGAAGACGTGGCACATCGACCTGGGAATCCTCTGGATCGCGTCGACGTGGCTCGGCGCCGGCCTGTTCCTCCCGCCGCTGCTCACCGGCCACGAGCCGAAGCACCAGTCGAGGTACGTCAACGTCCTGCTCGCCGCGTTAGTGACCGTCGTGGTCGGCGGGATGGGCGGCATCTGGCTCGGCGCGAACGGCTACTTCGACGGCCAGCTGTGGTGGCTCCTCGGCAACGAGGGGCTGGAGTACCTCGAAGTCGGGAAGGTGTGGCAGGGCGGCCTGCTCGTCGGGTTCATCCTCTGGGCGATCCTCGCGATCAGGGGGCTCAAGCCGCTGCTCGACCGGGAACCCGTCTACGGGCTCGCGCACATGATCCTCTACGCGGGCGGCTCGATCACCCTGCTGTTCGTCGCCGGCTTCATGTTCACGCCGACGACGAACATGGCCGTCACGGAGTTCTGGCGGTGGTGGGTCGTCCACATGTGGGTCGAGGGCGCCTTCGAGTTCTTCATCGTCGCGATCATCGGGCTCACGCTCGTCTCGATGAACCTCCTCACGCGGCGCAGCGCGGAGAAGGCCGTCATGCTGCAGGCGCTGCTCGTGATGGGGACCGGCGTCATCGGCGTCTCGCACCACTACTGGTGGATCGGGATGCCCGACTACTGGGTGCCGATCGGGAGCGTCTTCTCGACGCTGGAGCTGCTCCCGCTGATCTTCATCCTCTACGAGGCGATCGGGCAGTACCGGGCGATGACCGAGACCGGCGGGTTCCCCTACAAGCTTCCCTTCATGTTCATCGTCGCCAGCGGGGTGTGGAACTTCGTCGGGGCCGGCGTGCTCGGCTTCTTCATCAACCTCCCGCTCATCAACTACTACGAGCACGGCACCTACCTCACCGTCGGCCACGCCCACGCCGCGATGTTCGGCGCGTTCGGGTTCCTCGCGCTCGGGATGGTGGCGTACATGCTCCAGCTGTCGATCGACCCCGAGCGCTGGGACGGCTCGTGGCTGCGGGCGTCGTTCTGGCTGTGGAACGTCGGGCTCGCGCTGATGGTGTTCGTCTCGGTGCTCCCCGTCGGCTTCCTCCAGTTGGAGGTCGCGTTCACGGAGAGCTACGCCGCGGCGCGCAGCCTCGCGTTCTACGAGCGACCGCTCGTCCAGACGCTGTTCTGGGCGCGGATGCCCGGCGACAGCCTGCTCATCCTGGGGACCGTCGTCTACTTCGCCGACCTGATCCGCAAGCGGTTCGTGCTGCGGAGTTCCGCCGAGGACCCGACGATCGACGACATGGCCGTCGCGGAGGGGATCATCGACGACGACTGAGGGCCCCCGGAAGCCCGGTCACCCGTCGAGCCGGTTCTCGCGGCTCGACCACCGCTCCGCGTCGGTCGCCAGATCGCGCACCTCCCGTCTGATCCCGGCGTAGTTGTCGACGATGTCGACCGTCGTGACGATTCCCACGGGCGTCATCCCCTCGACGACGACGAGTTTCTTCACTCCCTCAGACCGCATGCGGTCGGTCGCTGTCCGGAGGGTCTTCGTCGGTTGGACCGTCGCCAGCGGGCCGCTCATCGCCTTCCGAAGCGGGATAGCCGAGAAGGGGGCGTCGGTGACGCACGCCGCGTGGAGCACGTCGGCCTCGGTCGCGATCCCCGCGGGCGTCTCCCCGTTCGTGACGACCACGCTGCCGACGCGGTTCCGGAGCATTCGCTCGGCCGCGTCCCTCACTGACGCCTCGATGTCACAGGTGACGAGATCGCTCGACATCACCTCTTCGACGAGCATGCGGCCCGGTACTCGGGACGGCTACTTGAGGGCGAGGGTCGGTCCGCGGGCGCGCTCGCGACGCGGTCCGGTCACTCCGCGCGCCACTGCCCGCCGAGCTCGTCGCGCTCCATCGACTCCGCGCCGCCGTCGCGGAACACGCTCACCCGCCCCGTCTCCTCGCTCAGCGTCACCGTCGCCACGACCTCCGGGCGGACGGAGGTCTCGATCGCGCTCATGTGGCGCGATCCCATCCACGGCTCGTAGCTCACGTCGTCGACCAGCTCCGTCTCGCCGCTGCGAGTGCCCAGGTCACGGAAGCGCACCATCTGCGACTCGATCTCGCCGTCGACCGCGACGACGATGCCGCCGTCCTGCTCTCGGCTCACCGACTCGGCCGCCTCGACGAAGCCGTCCGCCGCGAACGCCGTCGGACAGCTCTCGCGAGGCCAGCAGTTGTCGCCCATGGGATCGGCGTAGTCGCCGTAGTCGCGGTCGGCGACGACCGCGAAGTAGAGCCCCGGCCCCTTGACGTGCGGCTCGTCCCACCCGTCGAACGCGAGGCTGACGTGTTCGACGCAGTAGGTCAGGCGGTCGACGATCTCTCGGACCCGGTCGTGAGAGCCGTACTCGATCGCGAGCCCGCTCATTCGGTCTCCTCCGGTCGGTGGTCCGTGACGCGAACGCTCATACGTTCAGAAACGGGCGGGTCGTATATAAGCGGTCCCGAGTCGGGTCGGGTCGAGTCGGGTCGGGTCGGGTCGGGTCGAGTCAGGTCGGGTCGAGTCGGATCGGGTCCGGTCGCGCCGCCTCACCGCCACTGCGTGAACAGGGCGGCGTCGAACCGGTCCGCGCGGACGAGTCCGACGCCGAACGCGACCGCCACGGCGGCGGGGAGCAGGTTCCCGTACCAGAGGTTGATCCCGCCCCAGAGGATCACGAAGCTCACCATGTCGTCGAGCATGAACTCGCAGTCGCGCAGGCGATCGTTGAGCGCCCCGATCTCGAAGGCGCGGTCGAGCGTGACCACCGCGACCGTCGCCGACAACACCCATCCGGCGTAGTTCGAGAGGGGGACGCCGAAGAAGGCGCCGCCGCCGAAGCTCCAGAAGCCGAGCGCGACCGCGCCAGGATCGAGCACCACGTCCATCGCGACCACCGCGGCGATCACGCTCGCGAGCCGGACCCAACCGTTCGACGCTCGCGGACCGAGGAGGAGGAGACACAGCAGGTAGGCGTTCACCACGAGCGGGATGAAGAAGACCGGGAGCGCCAGCGGCACTCCGCCCAGCATCGGCCCGAGGCTCACGGTGTACTCGAAGGAGCCGTAGGGCCAGCCCGTGGCGACGCCGAACAGCTCGATCGCGTAGGTGTACGCGATCAGGACGCCGACCCACCCGACCGCGCGGCGGTCGAGCGCGGGCAACGCCCCGACCACGAGCGGGGAGCGCATCACCAGCACGCCGAACAGCACGAACCACGGGTTGAAGGCGAGCGGCTCGGGCACCCACCCCTCCGCGCTGCCGACGAGCGCGACGGCGCCGACGAGGGGGAACAGCACGGCGATGGTGAACCGGTTCTCGCGGACGACCCGGTCGAGCAGGCGCTCCGCCTCGCGGCGCGTGTCGGGGAGGCGGGCGCGGAGCGCCCCGAGCCGTCCCGACACCGAGGCGGAGGGTGGGGAGTCGCTCACGCGAGCGCCTCCGTGATCGGGTAGACGCGCCAGATCCCCCCCATCGCCAGCAGGGCGCCGACGGCGGTGTTCAGCGCCGGGAACCACCAGTACGCGCGGTCGACCGCGATCGACGACCGGGCGACCCACGCGACGAAGACGGGGTAGACGGAGAGCAGCGCGCCGAGCCGGAGGTCGACCGCGGCGAACGCGACCGCGGCGGCGATCCAGCAGGCGGCGCAGTAGGCGTACGTCCGGTCCTCGCCGAGTACCGTCGCCGTCGTCCGGATCCCCGCGGCGCGGTCGGGCTCGATGTCGGGGATCGCGGAGAAGGTGTGCATCCCCATCGCCCAGAGCCACGCGCCCGCCAGCGCCACGAGCGGCGGGTGCGTCCCCGCGACGGCGGCGTACGCGGCCGCGCCCGGTAGGACGTACAGCCCGTTCGAGGCGGAGTCGAGGAGCGGCGTCGTCTTGAACCGCACCGGCGGGGCGCTGTACGCGGCGCCGAGCAGCAGGAAGCCGGCGAGGTACGGCCACGCGACCCGCGGCGTGGCCGCCAACGCGGCGATCCCGAGCGCGCCGGAGGCGACCACCGCGATCGAGACGAGTCGGTCGCCGCGCCAGCGCGCCTCGCGGCTCTCCTTCTTCGGGTTCAGCTCGTCGATGTCGGCGTCGAAGGCGTCGTTGACGCCGTAGAGGTAGACGTTCGCGGGCACGAGGAAGTACGCCGCGAGCCCGACCGTCATCGGCGTGAACAGCCCTCCCACGTCGGTGACCCCGTAGGTGACGCCGACGGCGACGGGGCCGGCGAGGTATAACCAGAACCGCGGCCGCGACAGCACCAACAGGTACCGGAGGAGGTCCGGGATCGATCGCCGATCGGAATCTGTGGGTCGGTCGGTGTCGCTCACGGCTCCGATCACGCCGTCTTCGACAGCTCCTCGGCGGTCAGCTGTCCGCTGATGAGACACATCGGGACGCCGATACCGGGGGTCGTCGTCGACCCCGTGAAGTAGAGCCCGTCGACCGCGTTAGAGCGGTGCGGCGGCCGGAGCAGCGAGGTCTGGCGCAGCGTGTGCGCCAGCCCGAGCGCGCTTCCCCGATAGCTGTTGTACCGGTCTGCGAAGTCGTCGACGCAGAACGTCTCCTCGAAGACGATCCGGTCGCGCAGCTCCGTGCCGGTGTTCTCGGCGATGTCGTCCAACACGAGCTCGCGGTACTCCTCGCGCAGCTCGGGGGTGTCCTCCAGCCCGGCCGCGATGGGGACTAAGGCGAACAGGTTGCTGTGCCCCTCGGGCGCGACCGTGTCGTCGGTCTCGGAGGGGACACAGAGGTAGTACGCGGGGTCGTCGGGCCACGACGGGTCGTCGAATATCTGCTCGAAGTGGTCGTCCCACCCCGTCGGCAACACCAGCGTGTGGTGTTCGAGGTTCGGCACGTCGCCCTCGACGCCGAGGTACAGCAGGAACGCCGAGGGCGCGTACGTCCGCGACTCCCAGTACTCCTCGCTGTACTGGCGCTTGTGTTTCGGGAGCAGCTCCTGTTCGGTGTGGGCGTAGTCGGCGTCGGAGACGACCAGATCCGAGAGGTAGCGCTCGCCGTCGGCGGTATCGACCGCGAACCCTCCCCGCCGCCCTTCGATGGCGGTCACCTCGGCGTCGGTGACGTACTCCACGCCGAGGTCGTCGCCGAGCTCGACGATCCCGTCGACGACGGCGCCGATCCCGCCCTCGGGGTAGTAGACGCCCATGTTGTAGTCGACGTGGCTCATCAGGTTGTACAGCGCCGGGGTGTTGTACGGCGAGCCGCCCAGGAAGACGAGCGTGTACTGCATCAGCTGCTGGAGCTTCGGGTGGTCGAAGTAGCTCTCGACGTGCCCCTGCATCTTGCCTAAAAGCGAGAGCCCCCAGGAGTAGCGGAGCACGTCTTTGTCGACGTAGTCGCGGAGGCGCGGGCGGTCCTCGTAGACGAAGTGCTCCATCCCGATCTCGTAGGTGCGCTCGGACTCCTCCAAGTAGGCCTCGAACGCCTCGCCCGCGCCGGGCTCGTACTCCTCGAAGAGGGCCTTGTTCGCCTCGCGGTCGGGGAGCACGTCGACCCTGTCGCCGTCCTTCCAGAACACCCGGTAGTGCGGGTCGAGCCGCTCTAACTCGTAGAAATCCGACGGCTCGCGTCCGAAGTGGCCGAAGAACCGCTCGAACACGTCCGGCATGAGGTACCACGACGGCCCCATGTCGAACCGGAAGCCGTCGGCCTCCAACCGGCTCGCGCGCCCGCCGAGCTGCTCGTTCTTCTCCAAGAGGGTCACGTCCGCGCCGGCGTCCGCGAGGTAACACGCGGTCGAGAGGCCGCCGAATCCGCCGCCGATCACGACGACGGACTCGCCGGCCACGGCGTCGATGTCCGGGGCCACGTCCATGTCCGATCGTACGGCGGCAGCGGTATAAATACCGGCCAGGCGGTCGGACGGAGCTGGCGTCGGGAGGGGCCCCGGACGCGCTCCGAGTGGGTACGCCTAAGTCGGCGACGGCCCTACCGAGTTGCACATGGATCCCACGGTCGCGATCACCGGCGCAACGAGCGGGATCGGGCGGGCGGTCGCCGAGGCGTTCGTCGACGAGGGGGCGTTCGTCGCCGTCTCCGGACGCGACGGCGACGCGGTCGACCGGACGGTCGCGGCGCTGAACGAGGGCGAGGGAGCAGACGGAGACGGAGACGGTGGCGAGACCGCCGGCACCGCGTGGGGCGCTCGCGCCGACGTGCGCGACGAGTTCGACTTGGAGCGGTTCTTCGAGGGCGTCGCCCGCGAGGCCGGGCCGATCGACGCGGTGTTCGCGAACGCGGCCGTCTTCCACGGCGGGCCGGGCGAGAGCCCGATCGACGAGGCGAGCTACGCCGGCTACGACGACACGATGCGGACCAACGCTCGCGGCGTCTTCGCGACCATTTCGGAGGCGGTCCCGCACCTCGCCGAGGACGCGCGTCTCGTCGTCCCCTCCGGCGCCGTCGCCAACGAATCCCGACCGGGGATGGGGGCGTACGCCGCCTCGAAAGCGGCCGCCGAGGGGATCGCGCGGGGGTTCGCGGCCGACCTCGACGCGACTGTCGGCGTCGTCGACCCCGGGCTCGTCGCGACCGACCTCACCGGGAAGGAGCGCGCCCGCGACCCCGAGAGCGTCGCGCCGCTGTTCGTCTGGGCCGCCACCGAGGCGCCCGCCGAGGACCTGAACGGCGAGCGGCTCGGCCTGCGCGAGTGGAAGGCGGCGACGCGGTGAGCGCCCCGAAACCGACCGGCCCTGCCCGGATCAGACCTTCTCGATCCGCGACGCGACGTCGAGCGCGGGCCGCTCCGACGCCAGCGCGGCCACCGCGTCCATGAACGCCGTCCGGTAGCTCGCCGGCCCCGCGGGGTCGCGCTCGGCGGCGCGCTCGCCGGCGAGTCCGTACGCGGCGCACCCGGCGAGCGCGGCCTCGGTCGTCGACGCCGGCGGTCCGTCGCCCTCCCCGACCACGGCCGCGAACGTCCCGAGCGTGCTCGCGAGCATGCAGCCGGAGCCGACGAACGAGCCCATGCGCTCGTGGCCGACCGCCAGCTCGTACGCTCGCTCGCCGTCGGCGACGATATCTGTCGCTCCGGACGCGACGACGACCGCCCCCGTCTCCGCGGCGAGCGCCCGCGCCGCGTCCGCCACGCCGGCGTCGCTCTCGCCCACCGACTCGACCCCGCGAACCGTCGCCTCCTCGCCGGCGAGCCCGCGGACCTCCCCGGCGTTCCCCTTGATCACGTCGAACGCCACCGCGTCCAGCAGCCTGCCGACCGACTCGACGCGGTGTGGCGTCGCGCCGTAGCCGACCGGGTCGAGCACGACCGGGACGCCCGCCTCGTTGGCGCGCCGCCCCGCGTCGACCATGGCGTCCACGTCGGTCGTCGACGCCGTCCCGGTGTTGATAACCACCGCGTCCGCGCCGGCTGCCATGTCGCCCGACTCCGCCGGGGCGTCGGCCATCACCGGGAGGCCGCCCCAGTGGAGCGTGACGTTCGCGGTCTCGCTCGTCGTCACGTCGTTGGTGAGGTGGTGCACGAGCGGCGAGGCCGCCTCGACCGCCGACAGCAGCTCGCCGACCGACAGGTCCTCGATCGGGCCGCCGTATTCGTCCTCGCTCGGCTCACCGCTCATCGTCGACCACCTCCCGGATCTCCGCGGTCGCGGCACGCGGGTCGTCCGCGGCTGTGATCGCCGAGACGACCGCTACGCCGGCCGCGCCCGCCGCCGCGACCGCCCCGGCGTTGCGGGCGTCGATCCCCCCGATCCCGACCACGGGGAGGTCGACGGCGCCGGCGATATCGGCGACGCGATCGGGGCCGAGCCCGTTCGTCTCCGCCGGCACGTCCTTGGTGTCGGTCGCGTACACCGCGCCGACGCCGAGGTAGTCCGCCCCCGCGTCGGCGGCAGCCCGGGCCTCGGGGACCGTCGACGCCGACACCCCGACGATCGCCTCGTCGCCCAGGCGCTCGCGGGCGACCGCGGCCGGCAGGTCCGACTGCCCGAGGTGGACCCCGTCGGCGCCGACCGCGGCCGCCAGGTCGACCCGGTCGTTGACGATCAGCGGGACGCCGGCGTCGGCGGTGAGTTCGCGGAGCCTCCGTCCGAGTTCATACCGCTCGCGCGCCGGTCTGCCCTTCTCGCGGAGCTGGACGACATCGACGCCGCCGTCGAGAGCCGATTCGACGATCGCCGCCGTCTCCCGGCCCGCCGACCGGCTCTCCTGTGTCACGAGGTACGCCCGCCACTCGTTGGGATTCATTAGTGGTACCTTCGAGTGGTCAGTGAAAAGTGATTCCGTCCGCGTCGGCGAGCGCGCGTCAGCGAGCGCCCGCGTCGTCGTCGGCCCCTACTCGCCGTCGGCGATCGATTCGATGACCTCGACGCTGCCGGTGAGCTGCCGGTGGACGTACGGCATGTCGATACCGGCGTCGTCGAACGCCTCCTTCACATCGGTGACGTACTCGGAGCGCACGCGGACGAAGTCCCCGCGGTCGGGCTCGTCGATCCACCAGCGCGACTGCAGCCCAACGGCGGAGTCGCCCAGTTCGACCACCCGCACCGAGGGCGCGGGGTCGTCGAGGATCTCCGCGTGGGCCTCGGCCTTCTCGACGATGATGTCGGTGGCCTCGGCGATGTCGTCCTCGTAGCCGATCCCGAAGACGAACTTCTGGCGGAGCGTCTCGTAGGCGACCGGGTTCGTGACCGCGTTGTTCGCCAGATCGCCGTTCGGCACCGTGACCCGCTCGTTGTCGAAGGTGCGGACGCGGGAGACACGGAGGTCGATGTCCTCGACTCGTCCCGCGTTCCCGTCCCACTCGATCCAGTCGCCGACCTCGAACGGCTTGTCCTTCAAGATGAAGATCCCGGCGACGAAGTTGCCGAGGAGGTCCTGCGCGGCGAAGCCGACCGCGAGCGCGACGGCGCCGCCGAAGACGGCGAACGCCGAGAGGAAGGCGCCGTAGCCCGCGATCGTGAACCCGATCGCGACCGCGGCGACCCAGACGACCGCGTTCGCCACGCTCGACGCGAGGCTTCGGACGGCCTCCTCCAGTCCTCGCGACTCGATCGCTCGCTCCACGCCGGGCACGAAGACGGCCTTCCCCACTAGTAGGGTGGCGACGAACCCGACGACGAACAGGAACACGGTGAGCAGGAATCCGGCGGCCGTCGCCGCGATCCCGCTCAGTCCGAACTGTAGTGGTAGCATCATCATCCCATTCGGAGGGGTATTTAAAGAAGCTACTGGCAGCGCAGTTGTTTATCGGGGGTCGGCCGTCGCGATCGGACCGGGGTCGGTCGTCGCGATCCCTCGCTCCGCTCCCCTCACCTCAGTCGCCCCGCGCCGGGCGAGGGTCGAGCGGCCCGTCCCCGCGCGCGACGCCCCGGAGCCGCCGCCCGTGCGGGTCGTCCGCGCGCATTCGGTTGCGGACCGCCAGCGGGACCCACGCGTCGCGGTCCGCCGGAGGCCCGGCCGCCTCCGTCCCCGAGGGCCTGAGACCGTCGGGGAGGTACCGCGCGTAGGTCGGGAGTCGCTCCCGCAGCGGCATCCCCCCCGCGTCGGCGACCGCCCGGAGCCCGTCGAGGTCTGGCCACGCGTAGGCCGGGTTGACGTAGTCGTCGGTGACGGGGGAGACGCCGCCGAGATCGTCGATCCCGCAGTCGACGAGGTCGGCCGCGGGCGAGAGGTTCGGCGGCACCTGCACAGACACCTCCGGCGGGAGCGCGGCCCGCGCCATCGCGACCACGCGGCGCATCGTTTCCAAGCCCGGCTTCGCGAAGTCCGACCGCTCGTTCGGCACGACGTTCTGGACGATCACCTCCTGGACGTGACCGTGCCGCTCGTGGAGCTCGCGGATCGCGAGCAGGCTCTCCGCGCGGTCGCGCCAGCCCTCGCCGATGCCGACGAGGATGCCGGTCGTGAAGGGGACGCCCTGCCGCCCCGCCGCGCGGATCGTGTTGAGCCGCTGGCCGGGGGTCTTCCGGCGGCCGCCGCCGTGTGCGTCGACGTCGGCGGTCGTCTCAAGCATGACGCCCATCGAGGCGTTCACCTCGCGGAGGTCCGCGAACGCCGCCTCGGTGAGATCGCCGGGGTTCGAGTGGGGTAAGAGCCCCTCCTCTAAGGCGATCTCGCAGGCGCGGTAGAGGTACTCCAGGATCGAGTCGTACCCCCACTCGTCGAGCGTCTCGTGGATCTCGGTGTACCGGTCGTCGGGCTCGTCGCCGAAGGTGAACAGCGCCTCCGTGCAGCCGGCGTCGGCGCCGACGCGACAGCGCCGCCTGACCTCCTCTGGCGACAGCAGCGACGCCTCGCCCGGCACGTCGTAGTAGGTGCAGTAGGTACAGGTGTACCGGCACGCGGTCGTCAGCGGGACGAAGACGTTCCGGGCGAAGGTGAGCCGGTCGGCAGGCTGGACGTCGGCGGGCGTGACCGAGAGCAGCCGCTCGACGCGCTTCGCGTCGGGCTTGATCTCGATCCCGTACTCCTCGGCGGCCGCGAACACGGTCGCCTCTCGCCGCCCGGACTCAAAAAGGATCGCGGTCCCGGATCCGAGCGCGCTCACTGGGGGTCGCCGTCGGCCCGGTGCGAACCGATCTCACTCCCGCCCGATCCCGACCCGCCCGTCGGTCGCGTCGAGCGCGAAACCGGCGTCCCGGAGCCACCGCGCCGCTCTCCCGCCGTCGGCTTCGTCGTCGGCTTCCGCGTGGATCAGGAGCTCCGCGAGATCCGCCGGCTCGTCGGCGTCGGTCGCGAGTCGGTGGGAGTCGACGACCGCGACGCTCGCGTCGATCTCGTCGGCGATCCGGTGGTGATCGAGGTAGGAGGCGCCGTGGTAGTCGACCCGGAACTCGGGGCGGGAGACGACGAGCGCGTTCGTCCCGCCGCCGCGGCCGGGCGCGATCGCCACGTCGGCCTCGCGGCCGGCCGCGAACAGCTCTCGCAACGACTCCGGGGTCGCGAGCGCGAGGTCGGCCATGACGACCGCGACGGGCTCCTCATCTCCCTCCGCCTTCCCGCCGCTCCCGAGCCGTGCGTCCAGAACGGCGTTGACCGCGTCGGTCAGGGGCCGATCGTCGACCGTCACCGGACAGGGGAGGTCGGCGTCGACCGCGCCGGTCGCCAGCACCCGCGGCTCGCCGCCGGCCCCGCTGATCGCGTCGAGCACGTCCCGGAGCATCGCGTGCGCGAACGCGGCCCGCTCGTCGGGCGTGAGGACGCCGGAGAGTCGCGACTTGGGGCGGTCGGTCGAAAACGGGACGAAGACCTCCATTGCGGGCGACGGCGGCCCTTAGAACAGCGATTCCAGCTCGTCGCTGTCGTCGCTCACGAGGTCGTCGAGGTTCTCGTCGCTCTCCTCGCGGATCTCGTCTAAGTTGTCCTGCGCCTCGATGGCGACCTGCTGGAGCTCCTTGATCCGCGGGACGTTCGTGACGCCCGCGAGCAGGATGACGGTCGCGACGAAGCCGGCGCCGCGGTACGGGTAGTCGCCGCCCCGGACCTCCATCGAGCCGGTCTGCTCTTCGAGCCACTTCCGGCCGCGCTCGATACCCTTCCGGTTGAGGTACTCCGGCGGCCCCGCGAGCACGAGCAGCGCGCGCTCCGCGCCCTCGATCTCACAGGGGAGGGTGAGCCGGCCCAGCGCCGCCTTGCGGACGAGGCTGGTGATCCGGTTCGTGGTGTGCGCGCTGTCGAGCTCGTCGTCGCCGTCGTCGTTGCGGAGCCGCGAGAGCAGTCCGCCCGAGGTGCGCTCCTCGACTTCCTCCTCGGCGTAACCGACCGTGGAGACGCCGCCGCCCGAGAGCGTGTTGATGATCTCCGAGGAGTCGACGACGCTCTCTGCGACCTCCTGGCCCTGCTGGACCTCGCCGGCGCCGAAGAGGATTCCGAACCGCCGGACGATCTCCTCGTTGATCTCCTCGTAGCCGCCCTGGACGGACTCGCCCGTCTTCCGCCAGGCGTCGTTGTCGAACACCATCAGGTTGTCCACCTCGCGGACGAACGTCTGGAACGAGCGGGCCGCGTTCAGGGTGTAAATACCTCCCTCGTCGCTGCCCGGCAGGATGCCGAGCCCGTAGACGGGCTCGGTGTAGATCCGCTTGAGGTGCTTCGCGAGCACCGGCGCGCCGCCGGAGCCCGTACCGCCGCCGAGCCCGGAGACGACAAGGAACGCGTCGACCTCGTGGACCGGGATCGAGTCGATGGCTCCCTGCACCTCGTCGATATCCTCCTCGGCGATCTCCGCGCCGAGCTCGTTGTCCGCGCCGACGCCGTGCCCCTTCACCCGGGACTGCCCGATGAGCACGCGCTGGTCCTCGGCGATGTGTTCGAGGCCCATGAGATCGGCCTTGGCCGTGTTGACGGCCGCGGCCGCGCGGACGATCTCCGATCCCGTCCGCTTGTCGTACTCCAGGAATTTGTCGACGACTTTCCCCCCCGCCTGTCCGAATCCGATCATTGCAAGTTTCATCGTGTGCTCCCTCCGCGTTTGAAATGAACAGAACGTGATCGCATATTTAAGCCTTCGGTTGGCGTTATTACCCGTGATATTCGACTCGCTGACAGGAGGGGGTGGTCGGCGCTCGGATCGGGGGCAGTGCGGCGGCGCAGTCCCGCCGAGCGCGTCGCATTCGCCTCCATCACGCCACCCCCAGGTGCTCTCCGAGGGTGGTCAGCTCCGCGGGGTCGACGCCGAACGCGGCCACGTCGTTGTCGGCGGTCGTGTTGTCGAACTTCAACGATCGATACTGGTCGGGACCCATCGGGAATCCGGGGACGGCGCCGAGGACGCTGAGGCCGATCCGAGCGAGCGGCATCGGCAGGGGGAGGATCGTGACCCCCTTCTCCTCGGCCTCGTACACGAGGTCGGTCACCTCGCGCAGGGTCAGCGTCTCCGGCCCGCCGACCTCGTACGTCTCGCCGACGTGCTCGTCGCCCTCCAGCGCCGCGACCAGCATCGGGACGAGGTCCTCGACGTGGATCGGCTGGAAGCGGGTCTTCCCGCCGCCGGGAAGCGGGTACAGGGGGATGCCGGGCGCGAACATCCCCTTCAGCCGCTTGGTGAAGGAGACGAACTCGCCCCCCTCGCCGAAGACGACGGACGGTCGGAAGATCGTCCAGTCGAGGCCGCTCTCGCGGACGATCTCCTCGGCGGCCCCCTTCGCGCGGATGTAGGCGGTGTCGCCGTCGGGGTCGGCTCCGAGCGCGCTGAGTTGGACGAACCGCTCGGCGCCGCCGTCTTCGGCCGCCCGCACGAGGTTCTCGGTGCCGCCGCGGTGGATCCGGTCGTGCATGACGTTCCCGCCCTTCGGCTCGAACAGCGGCGAGAGCGCGACCAGATTCACCACCGCGTCCTGTCCCTCGACCGCCCCGGCGATCGAGTCGTAGTCGGTGACGTCGCCGGTCGCGGACGCGACCCCTTCGGGAGTGTCGCCCGGCGATCGCGAGAGGGCCGTCACCTCGTGGCCCCCGTCCGCGAGTGCGCCGCAGAGGTACGACCCGATGAACCCGGTTCCGCCGGCT
>Ga0207756_100311_pt1 | contig 20143 bp, 19 predicted proteins | sample A23M1SouthBayCA_FD_187748 | JGI IMG/M metagenome (GOLD analysis project Ga0207756, IMG submission 187748) | Aerobic enrichment media microbial communities from Eden Landing Ponds, California, USA - A23 M1 (3) (SPAdes) | ecosystem: Environmental > Aquatic > Marine > Unclassified | place...
CGACCGCGGCGACGAGCGAGGCCGACGTGGCGTGCGTGAGGTGGTCCCACCAGCCGATGCCGCCGTACAGGCCCGCGGAGCCGAGCGTGTGCAGGAAGACGGCCGTGGTGATCCACAGCCCCAGCCAGGGGTCGAGCGGGAAGGCGTAGTTGCGCTCGAAGACCGCTGGCAGTGCCGTAATGACGAGCGCGACCGAGCCGTTGGAGATGGCCTTCGGCTGGCCGGCGATCAGGCCGTAGCCCACCATCGCCACGAGCACGACCTGCATGGCCCGCGTCAGGCGGCGCTGGTTCCGAACCGAGGGACGTGGGAGCAGCGTCACCGGCGAATCACCAGCGCGAGGGCTCGGCGAAGGACGCTCTGCCGGCGCCGGAAGTAGGCGTCGAACAGGAGGCCGGCCGCGAACCCGGCCGCGGTCACCCAGGCGAACTCCACCATGAGCGCCTCGTTGGTGGAGAGGTACGACGTTCCGAGGTACCGGTCGAAGTTCCACCGGACGACGGACCAGGCCGCCACCGCCGCCATCGTCGTGAGCACGACGAGCGCGACCGCGAACCAGTGGGTGACGGTGAGCGCGGTGAACGTGTGGAGTTCGACGACGACGATCAGCGCGAGGGCGGCGAGCGAGAAGTACGACGCGAAGGCTCCGATCTCGCCGCCGAAGAGGCCACGGACCAGGATGGGCAAGAGCGCGAGCACGAGCAGTTCCCAGGGGAGCATGACCCGCCAGTCCCCTGCGGCGAGTGCCGGCAGCGAGACCAGCGCCCCCACGACGCCGACGAAGACGATCCACTGAAAGTCGAGGTCGGCGACGCTCTCGGCGAGGACCAGCGCGAGGACGCCCACCATCGCCCAGGCCAGGACCGCGTTGGTGCGGCCGTCACGAAACAGGCGTGCGAGGCCGTCCTCGACCGCGGTGCCGACCCCCGTCTCGACGCCGTCGTGGCCGTCGTCCATGGCGGGCGAAGCGGCGGTTCCCTCATAAAGGCCCCGCCCAACCGAGTCGGGCGCCGACGACCTTATGCCCTCGAGTCCCCTTCGGTTGGCTACGATGATGTTGCCGACGCACGTCCTGGCGGGCCTCGCAGTGGGCGCAGCACTGCTCGGTCTGCTCCCGGGCGAGGCGCCGGCGTGGCTCGGCCAGGTCGCCCTCGTGGGGGTCGCGGCCGGGAGCATCCTCCCCGACCTCGACATCTACGCCGGCCACCGCCGTACCCTGCACTATCCGAACCTCTACGTCGCCGGAGTCGGACTGGTCGGCGTCGCCGCGCTCGTCCGGCCGACGCCGCTGCTGGCCGCACTCGCTTTCGTCCTCCTCGGTGCCGCCCTGCACTGCCGGATGGACCGCTACGGCGGCGGCCTCGAACTCCGGCCCTGGGAGGGCACGTCGGACCGGGCCGTCTACGACCACGTCCGCGGGCGGTGGCGCACCCCCAAGCGGTGGATCCCCTACGACGGCGCGCCGGGGGACCTCGCACTCGCCGGCGTCCTCGGCCTGCCGCTGCTGTTCGTCCTGGGGGCGGAGGGACGGACGGTCGTCGCGCTCGCGCTTGGCGTCGCCGTGACCTACGCGCTCCTCCGGCGCCGCCTCGCGAACCTCGCCCCGGCCGTCGTGGCCTTCGCCCCCGACCCCGTGACGGGGTACGTGCCGGATCGCTACCGCGAACGATAGGCAGTCACAGCCATCTATTTTTCCACGGCGGTTCGCGCGGACCCGCCGAGGGGTTTACTTCCCCTCGTCCCCTACGCCGGTCGTGTTCGTCGGTCACGGGCTCCTGGCGTTTGCCCTCGTCGCGAGCCTCGCTCGCTGGCGTGGCGCCGCCCGCGACCGCGCCCTCGCCGTGGGATTGCTCGCGGCGGGGTTCGCCACGATTCCCGACGTCGACGTCGTCCACCCGCTCGTCTCGCTCCTGCTCGACCCCGTCCGCCCGGCTGCCACGGCGGACGCCTTCTGGGCACTCTCGACGGAACTCCACCGGACAGTCACCCACTCGCTCGTCGTCGGTGGGATCGTTGCAGCCGCCATCGCGGCGGTCGTCGCCCGCTGGGCACCGAACGTGGCCGGCACTTCCCCCGGATCCAGCGGCGACCGTGTAGCGTGGGATCTTCCCGTCAGTGGCCTCCTGGCGCTGGCCGGACTGGTCGGCCTCGTTGGGTTCCTCGATGGCGCGGCCGCGGGGGGCGTGCTGGCGGCGATGGTCCTCGCCGGCCTGGGGCTCGCGGTGGTCGCCGTCCGGCACGGCCTCGACGCCGGCGCCGTGGGTTTCGCGGCGACCCTCGGTCTGGCCAGCCATCCGTTCGGAGACCTGTTCACGGGCCAGGCGCCACCCCTCCTCTACCCGCTGCCGGCCGACCTCGGCCTGGCGCGAATCGCGCTCCACGCCGACCCCACGGTTCACCTCGTCGGCGCGTTCCTCCTCGAACTCGGGACCGTCTGGCTGGCGCTCGCGGTGCTCGCGCGCCTGAGTGACGTCCGCCTCCGATCGCAGGTCAGCCCCCGGGCGGTCGCCGGTGTCGTCTACGCCGGCGCAGTCCTCCTGTTGCCCGCCCCGACGCTCGACGCCGCGACCGGCTTCGTCTTCAGCGTCCTCGCCGTCGGGCTCGTGGGCGTGCCCGCCCGGTGGCGCTCCCGGCACGCCTGGCGGGCCGTCGGGACGGGACTCGCGGCGATCACGCTCGCCGCTCTCGCCTACGTGCTGGCGTACCTCGTGGTCTGAACCCTGCTCACGCGTCGTCGTCCCAGTCGGCCACGCGGTCCCCGAGGTCCGCCAGCTGATCGTTGATGTCCGCCCCGGAGCTCTCGCCGGGGAGGATGTCCCCGAGCGCCCCGCCGAAACTCGCGACCGCCCAGACGGTGCTGATCCGCGCGAGCGCGACCGCGGGGTCCTGCCACCCGTCGAGCCGGCCCCACATGGTCATCAGCGCGGCGGCCGTCAGGAAGGCGACGACGGCGATGCCGAGGAGTCGGCGGGGGACGATACCGAAGAGTGGACGCGTGACCTGTACGTCCTGGGGGCCGGTCCAGTAGAGGATGGCCGCGACGGTCACGACGACGAACGTGGCGTGGGCCAGGACGGCGACGGGCAGCCCCGCCACGGATAAGGCAAGCAGGAAGTCCGCCACCTCGTAGACGCCGTCCTCGACGAGCAGGGGAATGGCGAAGAAGACGCTGCCGACGAAGGCCTCCGCCACGTCGCGGGACGTGTACTTGTCGATGTGGTCGCCGAAGCCGTCGTCGGCGGCCGCCCTGGTCGCCCGGGCCTCGATTCGTCGGAGCGTCTGGCGGTCGGCTTCGTCGTCGAGGACGGCGTGCAGGTCGTCGAACTGACCGTGGAGCGACGCGACGACGTCGACCTGGTCCGGGTCGCTCCCGGGCGTCCCTGGCGGATCGACCGGCGTCTCGTCGGCCAGTTCGTCACCGGAGACGATGTCCCCGAGGGCGGCGCCGAGGGCCCCGACCGTCCACAGGACCGTCACGCGCGCGATGATCTCGGTCGGCGTCAGCCAGGGGCCGACGCGCCCCCAGACGGTCATCAGGGCGCCAGTCGTGAGAAGGGAGACGACGAGGATCATGACGACGCGGGTCGGCAGGACCCCCGCGAGCCGGTGGGGGTCATCGCGGTCCCGGCCCGTCCACTCCACGAGGGCGTAGGTCATCAGGACGACGAAGGCGACGTTCGCGAGGAGGAAGACGGGAAGGCCCGCCACACGCGTGCCGAACACGTGCGTGGCGATGTCGAAGATGCCGCCCTCGACGAGCAACGGGGACGCGAAGACGACCGTCCCGACGAGTGCCTCGGCCGCGTCCCGGAGGTCGAGTCGGCGGACGCCGGAGTCGATCAGGCCACGCGCCCCGGCCATGCGGACGAGCGCCGTCGCCTCGCCGATCTCCTCGTGGACGGTGGGGGAGTCCACGCCTGCCGCCAGCTCGCGCAGGTCGCCAACGAGGTCGTCGACGTCGACCGGATCGTCGGCGCTCGCGGCGGCTGTCGAGTCGACGGGCTGGCCCGCGCGGTCGGTCGGCCGGCGCGCTGTCACGTCGAGGGGTTCCCCCGGCACCACAAAAAGCGTGCGGACGCGACCGGCCCGTCCAAAAAGGGAATACCCTGGCCGGTCGAAGGCGTCTCACATGGCCCTCCCCGCCGGCGTCGGACTGCTGACGCCGCTCGGTCTCCTCGCCCTCGCCGCAGTCGTCCCGGTCATCGTCCTCTATCTCGTCCAGCCCGACCCGCGGATCGTCGAGCTACCGACCCTCGCGTTCCTGCGCGAGGAGGACGAGCGGGACGCCTCCCACCCGCTGCTCGAACGACTCAAGCGGAGCCTCCTCCTGCTCCTCCAGGTGCTGGTCCTCGTGCTCCTGGCGACGGCGCTGGCCACGCCCTACGTCGCCGTCTCCGAGGAGACGACCGTCGAAGAGACGGTACTCGTCGTCGACGGGAGTGCGAGCATGGGCACGCAGGCGGACGGCGCGACGCGGTTCGATCGGGCCGTGGCCGCGGCCCGCGAGGACGCCACGGGCACCACATCGGTCGTCCTCGCCGCCAGCGACAGCCGGATCGCCCTCCGACAGGGTTCGGCCACCGACGCGGAGACAACGCTCGACGGGCTCTCCGTCGCCCACACCGAGGGGAGCCTCCGGACGGCCATCTCGCAGGCCGCCTCGATCGCCGGCGAGAACGCCCAGATCCGGGTCTACAGCGACTTCGCCGACGACACGGCCTGGGCCGACGCCGTGCAGTCGGCCCGCGCCCGCGACGTCCGCGTCGACCTCCACCAGTTCGCGGCCGGCGGGACCGACAACGTGGGCATCGTCGGTCGGTCGTTCTCGGGGCAGAACGTCACGCTGACCGTCCGAAACTTCGGGCCCGAGGCGGTCGAGCGAACGGTCACGTTCGGGGACCAGCGCCGGTCGCTGACGCTCGCTCCCGACGACGTGGCCACGGCGACGTTCGTCGTCCCCGCAGGCGGTGGCGAGGCGCGGGTGACGCCGGGCGACTCGTTCCCCGCAGACGACGTGGCCTACGTCGCGGCCCCCGCCGAGACGACCGTCGACGTCCTCGTGCTGACCAACGACCGGAACCGGTACCTCACGACGGCGCTGTCCGTCGTCGACACCGTCGACCTCACCGTCCAGGAGCCGCCACTCCCCGTGCAGGACGACTACGACGTGATCGTCTACAGCAACGTTCGCGCCGAGCGGCTCATCGGCGGGAACGTCGAGGCCGGCCGCGAGACCATCGAGCGCGGCGGGGGCGTGGCGGTCCAGGCCCAGCCGGCCATGCCCGACCGCTACGGCGACCTGTCCCTGCTGGCCCCGGCGGGGACGGCCGCCAATCCGTCGCTGTCGGCACCGGCGGCGAGCGATCTCACGCGGGGCATCGACTTCCCGCCGCCCGAGGAGTATCGCACCGGCGACCTCCGCGAGGGGCGAGCCATCCTCGAGACGCGGGAGGGTACGCCCATCCTCGCGACATCCCAGCGGTCGGGCGGCCGCCTGCTGTACTACGGGTACATGGCCGAGTACTCCACGTTCAAGTTCAACTACCAGTACCCCGTCTTCTGGAAGCGAGCGGTCCACTTCCTGGCGGGACGCGACCCCCTCCCCGAACTCAGTCGCGCGACTGGCAGCAGGCTGGAGTTTGACAACGAGACGACCGTGGGGACGCCCTCGGGGCCGGTCACCGGGACTGCCGTGCCCCTCGACCGGACCGGCTTCTACGCCGTCGGCGACCGGCGGATCGGCGTCTCGCTGTACAGCGAGCGAGAGTCACAAGTGGACGCACAGTCGCTCGACGCGCGACGTGACGCGGGGAGCGTTCCCGTCCGCACCGAGGACCGCCGAGTCCCGCGACCGCTCACCGGACTCGTGGCCCTCGCCGCGCTCGTAATCGTGCTCGTCGAGGTCGCCTACCTCCGCAGACGGGGTGACCTCTGATGGCTGGCGTGACACTGCCCGGCGGGACTCTCGTGGGGGTCGAGACGCCCCTGCTGCTCGGACTCGTCCTCGTCGCGGCCGTCGCGCTCGGATTCCTGGTGTTCGTCCGCGCCGACGGGGCGGCCTCGCGGCGGAGTCGCTGGCTCTTCGCGCTCTCCCGGCTGGCGATCGTGACACTGCTCGTCGTGGCCGCCGCCGGGCCCTACACCGTCGCGACGGCCGAGACCAGCGGCGATCCCAGCGTGACGCTGCTCGTGGACCGGTCGGCCAGCACGAACGTCACGACATCCGTCGCCGACCGCGTCGCTGCCGGTGTCGAGGAGACGGGCGTGCCGGTGACGGTGGCGACCATCGCCCAGGGGACCGACTCGCCGATCGGCGACGGCATCGCCGCGAACCTCCGGGCGAACGGCAGCGTGGTCGTCGTCTCGGACGGCCAGGTCACGGACGGGCGGAGCCTCGGCGAGGCAGCCGAACTCGCACGGAACGTCAACGCCACCATCAGCACGGTCTCGCCGTCGCCGACGCGGACCGAGCGCCACGTGTCTGTCAGCGGGCCAGCGAAGGCGAGCGTCGGCGTCGAGAGTCGCTTCCTCGTGGAGGTCGACGGCGTCAGGACCGACGGGTCCGTCCCCCTCACGGTCGAGATCGACGGGGAGCCGGCCGTCACCGAGACCGTCGACGGCGCGGGGACCGTCGAGGTGAGCCACACCTTCGACGAACCCGGCTCACACCGCGTGACCGCGACCATCGAGAGCGACGACCGGTTCGACGCCAACGACGTCTCCCGCAAGACCGTCCGGGTCGTCGAGCGGCCGGACGTCCTCTACGTCTCCCGGGGGTCCTACCCCTTCGAGGACTACCTGGGCGAGATATACGACGTCGAGACGGCGTCGTCGGTGCCGTCCGACCTCGATCCCTACTACGCCGTCGTCGTCCAGGACGTGGCCGCCGCGGACCTCGGCAACGTCGACGCCCTCCAGGAGTACGTCATCGACGGCAATGGCCTCTTCGTCGTCGGCGGGCGCAATGCCTACGAGAACGGGGGCTACGAGGGGTCGCCGATCGCCTCGATGCTACCCGTGACCTTCGGCGAGGGCGGCGTCGGGACGACGACAGTCGTCTTCGCCATCGACGTCTCCGGCAGCGCCGGCGAGGGGATGGCCGTCCAGAAGGCCATCGCGCTCGACGCCCTCTCGCAACTGGGCGACGGCAACGCCGTCGGCGTCGTCGGCTTCAACTACCAGGCCTATCGCGTCGCCGCGCCCAGCCTGCTGGCCGACAACCGAACCGCACTCCAGGATCGAATCCGGCGGCTCCGGGCCGGCGGTGCCACGAGCATCGCGACCGGCCTCCGGGGCGCCCAGGAGATGCTCGGCGACCGCCAGGGCACGGTCATCCTGGTCAGCGACGGCCAGGACGACACGACCGAGACGGCGAGTACCGCGTCCCAGCTCGGTCGCCAGGGCACGCGCGTCATCACGGTCGGCGCGGGCCCCAATCCCAACGAGGAGGTCCTCCGCCGGATCGCCGCTCGCACGGGCGGGACCTACTTCCGGGCCGACGAGACGAACCGGCTCCGGCTCCTCTTCGGGGGCGCCGCGCGACAGTTCTCCGGGGACGGCCTGACAATCGTCGACTCCGGGGCCTTCATCACCTCCGGCGTGACCCTGGAGTCCAATCCCGGCCAGGCAAACGACGTGGCGGTCCGGAGCGGTGCGGACTACCTCGTCGCGACGGACGACGGCACGCCCGCCGTCACCTCCTGGCGGTACGGGCTCGGCCGCGTCGTCTCGCTCACCGCCTACGGATCCGACGGCACGCTCGACGGCCTCCTCCAGGAGCCGGACTCGCTCCTCCTGACGAAGGCCGTCAACTACGCCATCGGCGACCCCGAGCGCAAGGAGACCGGCGTCACGTCAGTGTCCGACACGCGCCTCGGGGAGTCGACGACGGTGACCTACCGCGGCGAGGAGCGACCGGCCGGGACCGACCTCCGATTCAGCTCGGTCGAGCCCGGCGTCTTTCGCGCGACCGTGACGCCGACCGAGGCCGGGTACCGGACGGTCCTCGACGCGGAGTACGCCGCGAACTACCCCGCGGAGTACGGGGCCTTCGGCACCGCGTCGGCGCTCCGGGCCGCCGTCGACGCGACTGGTGGCCGGGCGTTCTCGGTCGACGACGGGGCGGCCATCGCGGCGTTCGCTCGGCAGCAGTCGACCCGGGTGCGAGACGTCAGACGGTCCTGGGACTGGCTGTTCGTCCTCGTCGCGCTGCTCGCCGTTCTCGGCGAAGTGGTCGTCCGGCGGCTTCAAGTGTACAACGGGCGTATACGACACGAGAGTGGTTTGCCATGACCCTGATTGGTCGGTCGATCAACCTTCCCCTCCTCGTCCTGCTGTGCGTCGCGGTCGCCGGCGCCGCCGGGGCGACGCTGTTCTACCAGGAGTCCGTCGAGGACTTCGACGGCGAGAACAGCCAGCTCTCGACCGAGAACGAACAGCTCCGCGAGGACCTCCGGGAGACCGAACAGCAACTCCAGGCGGCCAACCAGCGACTCGCCGACCTCAACCAGAGCCTCAGCACCTCCCGGAGCGACGTCGAGCAGGTCGCACAGAACCTGAACCAGACCGAAGACCAGCTCGAATCGACCGAGGAGACCCTCCAGAGCACTCGCCAGCGGGCCAGCGAACTGGAATCCCGGGTGACGGACCTCCGGGCCGAAGTCGACGACCTGGAGACCACGAACGCGGACCTGCGCGACGAGAACCAGGCCTTACAGCAAGACGTCGACGACCTGACGAGCCAGGTCAACAGCCTCGAGTCCGACCTCCAGGACCGGGAGAACCGCATCGAAGCGCTCGAAAACGCGTTGCAGCAGGCCTGTGCGGAGATCAACGGCACGAAGCCGAGCGGGTGTGATCTCGCCTGATGTCGTCCGACGACGCCGTCGCCGACCGCATGACACGGGCCCTCCGGCAGGTCCGCCGTGAGGGGTACAAGGTCGCGGTCGTCTACGCGGTGGTCGACGCCGCGCTCGTCGCGCTCCTGGCCAACCTCGCGATCCAGGTCCTGCCCGTGCCCGTCGTCCCAGAGACGGTGGGCCTGCCCGACGCCGTCGTGCCCCTGTTCGATCGCATCGGGGTCAGGCTGAGCGATCCACGCGTGACGGGCGCGTCGGTGGTCGGCCTCGGGGCCGGCCTGCTCGCCTTCGTCCTGGAGGTGGTGGTCCGGACCCGCCGGCCGCTGGTCGAACAGTTCGAGGCCGCCAACCCCGAAGTCCGGGAAGCACTCCGGACGGCCCGGGACGCCGTCGAGGACGGCGTTCGAAACCGGATCGTGCTCTCCCTGTACGAGGACGTCCTCGAGCGCCTCCAGGACACCTCGAGCGTCGGCCTGCTCGACCTCCGGCGCGTGACGGTCACGCTCCTGGTCGTCCTCGCCCTGAGCGTCGCGAGCATCCAGGTCGCCGTCGTCGACCTCTCGCTGTCGGGAGCGGGCGGCGACGCCGACACGGCCGGGACGGATCGGTCCGTCGAGTACACGGGCCTCCAGGACGGCGATAGGATCCTCGGGGACCCCACGGACGTCTCGGCCGGGGAGGAGGAACTCGAGGCCGGCATCGGGACGAGCGGCGCCGGCGGTGGCAACGCGAGCGACGTCCCGCGGGCCTACGACACGGGCGGGTTCGCGACCGGCGGCGACGTCGAGAGCCAGCAGGCCGGGTTCGCGGCCGACCAGCAACTGGAAGACGCCGAACTGATTCGCGAGTACAACCTGCGGATCCGGGAGGAGACTGATGAGTGAGCACGAGACGGACGTCGAGACCATCCAGGAACGACTCGAAGCGGCACGCACAGAGATCGGCAAGCGCATCGTGGGCCAGCGGGCCGTCCTCGAACAGTTGCTCGTCTGCGTCCTCGCGGACGGCAACGCCCTGCTGGAGAGCAATCCCGGCCTCGGGAAGACCTCGATGGTCCGGACCGTCGCGAACGTGACGGACCTGGACTTCTCGCGCATCCAGAACACTCCCGACCTGATGCCCTCGGACATCACCGGGGCGGAGATCATCCACGAGACCGGCGGGACACGGGAGTTCGTCTTCGAGGAGGGACCCATCTTCGCGAACGTCGTCCTCGCCGACGAGATCAACCGCGCGACGCCGAAGACCCAGGCCGCGCTGCTCGAGGCCATGCAGGAGAAACAGGTCACGGCCGCCGGCGAGACCCACGACCTGCCACGGCCCTTCTTCGTGCTGGCCACCCAGAACCCCATCGACCAGGAGGGGACCTATCCCCTGCCGGAGGCCCAGACCGACCGCTTCCTGCTGAAGATCCTCGTCGACTACCCGGACTTCGAGGAGGAACGCGACATCGTGAACCTCTACACGGCGGGAACGCCCGCCCCCGAGGTCGACCGCGTCCTGACGCGCGAGGAGATCCGGACGGCCCAGTCGTTCGTGCGCGACGTGCCCATCGCCGACGACATCCGCGACCGGGCGATCGAACTGGTCCGTCTGACGCGCGAGGCAGACGAGATCCAGTTCGGCGCCAGCCCCCGCGCCAGCATGGGACTCGTCTTGACGGGGAAGGCCCGCGCGTTCCTGCGGGGGCGGAACCACGTCTCCTGGGACGACGTGGAGGCGATGGCACCGGCCGTCCTGCGCCACCGTCTCATCCTCGACTTCCAGGCCGAGCGCGAGGGGCGCTCGACCGACGACGTGGTTCGCGACCTCCTCGCGGAGGTCTGACCGTGCCCATCGACCCGGCCTTCCTCGACGAACTCGACCGCCTCGACGCCTCCCTCAAGCAGCAGACGTCCTCGCTGAAGAAAGGCGAGCACGACTCCCCGAACGTCGGCGAGGGCCTGACTTTCAGCGACTACCGGCGCTACGCCCCCGGCGACGACACCCGTCTCGTCGACTGGCGCCTCTACGCCCGCACCGAGGAACTGTTCGTCAAGCAGTTCGAAGAGGAGCGCAACCTCACCGTCCACGTCCTGCTGGACGCCAGCGGGTCGATGGACTACGGCGAAGGCGACCACCACAAGTTCGAGTTCGGGGCCAAGCTCGGTTTGGGCTTTGCCTACCTCACCGCCGAGGAACACAACGAGTTTCGCTTCTCGACGTTTCGCGAGACGACCGAGCGCCTCGACACGGGCAAGTCCAACCGCGGCGAGGTCCTCCGACTCGTCGACGAATGCAACGCCACCGAGCCGTCGGGCGACGAGGACTTCGCGGCCGCCTTCGAGGCCTACGCGGACTCGATCCGGTCGCGCTCGCTCGTCGTGATCGTCAGCGACTTCCTGGGCGACCTCGACGCACTCGAGACCGGCGTGGCCGCCCTCTCGAACAACGACGTCCTCCTGGCACACGTCCTCGCGCCGGAGGAACTGGACCCCGACGCCGGCGGCGACACCATCTTCGAGGACCCGGAGACGGACGCGACCCGGCGGACCTACTTCGGGGGATCCCTGGCCAAGCAGTACCGGTCGCGCCTGGAAGCCCACGTCGAGGGCGTGGCCGAGCGGACGCGCGACCTCCGGGCGACCCACGCGACGGTGCGGACCGACGAGGCGTTCTTCGACGCGTTCGTGGACCTGTGGGTGGGGTAAGTGTGGGCCAATTCGCCCGCGTTCACCGCCGCTCGGTGAGCGTCCCGGACTCTCGAATGTCGAACGTGAGCGCGCCGTCGTCATCCCCGTCGTAGGGCAGGTAATGGACGTGGTCCTCGTCGGTCTGAAACGAGTTGTCCCGGAAGGAATCGTATTCGACGCGATACGGACGCTTCTCGGCGATGTCCTCGCGCGTGGCCTCGGCGTCGGGTTGGACGTCGATCGACGACGACCAGACCCGCTCACCGCTCCGCGTTTCGCCGTCGGGTCGGTACAGCGTCAGGTCGACCGTGTAGGGGTCGTCGCTGTGGTTGTAGATCGTCAGGTCGACCATCGGTGACGGGCCAGAGAGGGCCGAACAGCCGGCCACGCTGCCGAGGAGGGCCGCGCCGGCGATGCGGAGCACGGTTCGGCGGGAGGGGGCTCGGGGGTGAGTCACGGGGATTGCCGTTCGCCGTCTATCGCACACTCCGTTCAAAGCTCTTGTGACCCGGCTGATCCACGAACGCCGAACGGACCGGATTCGCGTGGAATAGTTTTATTTTGGTTGTCACGCTGCATCGATTTATGAAGCGCCCCTCCCGCCAGACGACCGGGCTCGCACTGCTCGGTCTTTCGGCAATCGGACTCGCCCTCCACGACGGCCTCTCCCTCCTCGCGCCGATTGGCCGCGTGGTCACCCGTGCTGATCCGGTCTGGCTCGGGGTCGTCGCCCTGCTCCTCGCCGGTGGCGTCCTCGCGGTTCGCCGGTCTCGACGACGGGCCACGACGCGGCGCGTCAACCCGGACTCGCGTAGCGGTCGGGGCCGACCCGTCTCGGGATCCCTTTCCACGACAGCCCTCGTGCCGGTAGCGCTCTCGGTTGCCGCCCTCGTGACGATCCTGGTCGGCGTCCACACCGATAGCCTCCACGTGGAGCAGATGTACGACTATACCGTCACCACCGGCTGGGACGGGGCGCTCAACTACCAGGAGCGGGAGATGATCGAACTGGCGGCGATCGGCGTCCTGGGAACGCTCGGCGCACTCCGGTGGCGGCGCGTGGCCGCTGGCGCCATCGTCGCCGGCGCGCTGGTCCTCGTCTATCCGGTCCGGTTCTTCACTCGCGGGTCAAGGAGCGTGACCGGGGAGATGGTCGTGTTCGGTGGCGAGACGATCGAGCTCTACTACGGAGCGGAACCGTATCTGCTCGTCCTCGGGGGCCTGTTGCTGGTCCTCGCGGGCGTCGTCGGCCTGCGGGGCGTTTTCCCTGGCGCCAGGCGGATCGGTGCCGCGGTCGAGTCGGTGACGTCGGCGTAGCGAGTCGTGGCGGTCGGGTACTGGCAGGACTCGCCGGGATTCCCGTGAGCGCAGCGAACGGGAAGTCGGCGAGGGAACGAGACGAACGGAGTGAGTCGAGTGGACTCGTCGGGAGTCCCGCGAGCGGTGCGAGACTCGAACGGAGCGAGTGGGACGTCGGCGAGTCCACTGACTGAGCGAACGCAGTGAGCGAAGGAAGTGGACTCGCCGGGATTTGAACCAGAGGAAGACGTGCCTGCTCGCTTCGCTGCGCGGGCTGCGACTTCCAGGGGTTAAAATCCGGCTCGCCATTCGCTCCCTCGGCACAGCCGTCGGTCGCTCATGGACTCGCCGGGATTTGAACCCGGGGCCTTCCCCGTGCCAGGGGGATGATCTACCGCTGATCTACGAGCCCGCACCCATCGGTATCGGGTCGGCTCGTTTAAACCCGTCGAAGAACTGGCAGCGAGGAACCACGGGACAGTGCGGCCCCGAGGGGTCGGATCGGCCACAACGGCTAAGATGCGGTGCGGGCGTTTTCCTCCAGTACCACCGTGGCAACCGGACCACCGCGGCCGCCCGGCGGACGAGCGCACACCGACGACAGTCGGGCGCAGACGACACTGGACTTCGCCATCGGGGTGAGCCTCTTCCTGTCGGTGATGCTGTTCGTCTTCGCCTTCGTGCCGGGCATCCTCCAGCCCTTCGAGCTCTCGGGCGAGCAGGACACCGTCCTCTCCGAGCGCATCGCGTCGGACCTCTCCCAGGGGACCCTCGGCGATCCGAGCGAGCCCTACGTGCTAGAGACCCACTGCACGGTGGCCTTCTTCGACGAGGGGTCGGCGTCGCCCAGTCGGTGTGACTACGAGGGGTCGACGATTCAGGAACGGCTGACCGTCGAGGACCACCGGAACGTCAACGTCAGCCTGCGGGGAACGCTGAGCGGGGCGGACGAAGACCTGTTGTGCTGGGACGCCACGAGCCAGCGGATCGTCGAGCGCGGGTCGGGCGACTGCAACCCCGACGCGGGCGACGACGACCGGCTCATGACCGGCGGCGAGACGCCGCCGCAGAGCAACGACGCGACGGTGAGCTCGCGGCGAGTGGTCGGCATCCAGCAGGCCAACATCACCATGCGGGTGGTGGTCTGGTGAGCGAACGCCGAAGCGGTGTCGACGAGCGCGGGCAGGGCCACACGCTGGAGGCGGTGGCGGCCGCCTTCCTGCTGGTGGCGAGCGTCAGCTTCGCGCTGCAGATGACGGCCGTCACGCCGCTGTCGGCGAGCACGTCGAGCCAGCACCTGGAGAATCAGTTGCGGTACACCGGCGCTGGCGTGATGGCGAGCGTCGAGGAGCGCGGTGGGCTCTCGCGGGCGATACGGTACTGGGACGAGAGCGAGGCGCGGTTCCACGACGCGCCCGACGGCGGCTACTACACGGCGGATCCGCCGGACAACGCCTTCGGCCGGGCGCTGAATCGGACGCTCGACGAGCGCAACATCGCCTACAACGTCCACCTCGTCTACGAGCGTTCGAGCGGGGACCGGGCCCAGAAGCGCCTGCTCTACCGCGGCGAGCCGAGCGACCACGCCGTCCGCGCGTCCCGAACGATGACGATCATGGACCGCGACCCGCTGATCGACGCGGACGGAACGGAAAACGGGACCCAGACCGTCAGCAACGCCAGCACGTACTTCCTGCCCGACGCCGACACGGGCGGGCCCGTCCACAACGTCGTTCGCGTGGAGGTGGTCGCGTGGCGGATCTGAGGCCGCGGGACGAGCGCGGGCAGATACTACTCATCGCGGCCTTCACGCTGGCCGTGATCTTCGTCGCCCTGGCACTGGTCATCAACTCCGCCATCTTCACGGAGAACCTCGCGAGCCAGGGCGAGGTGGCCGGCAGTTCCGAGGCCCTAACCTACCAGCACCAGGTCCGCCAGGGCGTCACAGAGGCAATGGCCTACGCGAACCGCTACGAGTACAGCAATCCGGAGAGTAGCGTCCAGGCCAGCGTCGTCGCGATGAACGAGCAGGGCAGTCACCAGCAGGCGACCGCCGGGCAGATCGTCGACGTCGAGTTCGGCGGGTCCGAGTCGGGGTGGCGGATCGCCGACAACACCTCCGGCGGCTCGACGTTCGAAAACGAGTCGACCCCCGTCGCGGACCAGGACTGGCAACTCGCCGAGGCCGTCGATCGCACCCGGGACGTCCGGATCAACGTCACGGACCCGTCTGCACTCTCTGGCGGCCCGGCGACGGCGTTCACGCTCGAGGCGAACGAGTCGCTGTCGTCCGTCTGGGAGGTCCGCCTCTGGCTGGACGGCAGCGAGGTTGTCGTCGACGTTCGAACCGGGAACGGCCGCAACGGTGAGTGTCGCGTCCCGGCCACGTCGCCCGTCGAGGTCGACGTCACACGCGGCCTCGTCGACGGCCAGCGGTGCCACGCGCTGACCCGGAGCGGCACCGGCGGCAACCGGATGTGGTGGGAGACGGGCGTCAGCGCCCCCTACGACGTCTGGGTCAAGAACGGTGACCAGGTCCGGGGCAACTACTCGATGGTCATCCAGGGGACACCGAACAGTGACGGGCTCTCGGGCGGTCCGGCCGCCGGCGACGATCCCTATCGGACGGACGCCATCTACAGTACGACCGTGCGCTACCTCTATCGAACGAGCCAGGTCACCTACGAGACAGAAATCGAGGTTACTCCGGGTGAGGCGCCATGACCGAACGCGGGACCTCGACGGCACTGAGCTACGTGCTCACCCTCTCGATCGCGACTCTCCTCGTCTCCGGTCTGCTCTTCGCCGGGAGTACGTTCGTCGAGGACAGTCGCGAACAGGTCATCAGGCAGGAGCTCCAGGTGATCGGCGAACACCTCGCGAGCAACGTCGAGCAGGTCGATCGGTACGCCGACGCACCGGAGACCGTCCACGAAGCGAGCCTCGAACAGACGTTCCCCAGCCGAGTCACCGGCACCACCTACGACGCGATCCTTCGGGAGAACGGCGGCGATCCGACGCTGACGCTGAGGGCGACGGATCCCGCCGTAACCGTCGAAATCGGCCTCGGGAGCGACGTGCCGATCACGGGCGAAACGTTCGCCGACGGCGGGACGATCGCGACGTCCTGTGAGATCAGTGGTGGCACCTGCGACAGGATCGTGATAGAGAATGCCTGATCGAACGCGGCGCCGACGGCAATCGAACAGCAGGGCCAACGGAGACCGGGGCCTGAGCGAGGTGCTGAGCTACGCGTTCATCTTTAGCATGCTCGTGGTCTCGATCGGCATCGTCACCGTCGGGGGCGTCGGCGCCCTCCAGGACGTGCGGACCAACGAACACGTCTCGAACGCCGAGCGGGCGTTCGACGTCCTCCACGACAACCTCGCCGACGTCCACAGTGAGGGCGCCCCGAGCCGGGCGACGGAGATCGCCCTCGGGAACGGACAGCTGTATCTCGACGACAACGTGACCATCACGGTGGAGACGGGGGGCGGCACTATCGACCGAGAGATTCGTCCAGTCGTCTTCCGCGTCGCGGAGGAACAGCATATGGTCTACGCGGCCGGCGCGACTCTCCGCACGTCGCGCGACGGTGGCGTGGTCGTCAACGACCCGCCATTCCTGATTTCAGAGGAGACAGTGCACGTTCCGATCGTCCAGACCACCGCACCGGCCGTGACCGGCGTCGGCAGCGGGACGGTACTCGTCCGGGGGCAATCGAGCAATCGCTCTGTCGCGGTCGACGAGGTCGGTGGTGGTGACTTCGAGGCCCTTCGAATCGAGACGCCCCGAGCGGAGACCTGGGAGCAGTATTTCGCCCGACAGCCGTTTTGCGAATCGTCGAGTGTGACCGGCTCCGAGGCCAAATGTCAGATCCACGGCGACTACGACGATCCCGGCCGCCTGTACGTGACCGGCCAGCGGATCGACCTGACTCTGATCAAGTGAGGGTGTCGGCTGATCACAAGGCACGAGCCAATGTATCCCCGTGTAGTCCATCAACGAGGATACGCACTTCCGAAGAGCACCGGAGTCACTGGTCCGACACGGATACGCTGTTGACCGTCACGTGGAGGTAGGTGACCTTCACGACGTGTGCGCTTTGGGTGATGATCTGACGACCGGACAGCGCTTCGTCATAGTGGATGCTACCACCGCCCCCGTTGTTCCCGATGTCGGTGTCCCCGAGGATGACACCCCCGAAGAGCTCGGCGTGGTTCATCTCGATGGCACTTGTTCCCGCCGCGCCTGGTGGTGCGTAGACGACGCCGACGAACTTTGCCTCGTTTGACCCACCACTCCCATCCATCCGCATCTGGAAGTTAGCCTGGCCGTACAGACGGAGTCGGGTCGCGTTGTCGTCGGGTGCTGTGACTGCCCCGCTCCCGATTTCGACGTCCCAGGTCCCGCCGTGGTCGCCGACGACGTAGATCTTCGCGGCGTTCTCGCCCTCGATCTCGATGGAATTCGAACCGATGTCGACGGCCTCCTCGACGACGACGGTCACGTCACCGTCCGTCGAATCCAAGGTCAGGGTATCTCCCCCGCTGAAGTCGATTTGTTCCAGGAAGTACCGGCCGGCGCCGAGGGTCGCCTGGTCCGAGGGGCCGGCTGCATCGTATTGGACCTCGGCGCCGGTGACGTTTTGCTCGGCCGTGTTGTCATTGTCACCGGCGACCTCTTCGTGGATGTTCTGGACGTGGTAGTCGATCGAACTCGTCGTCTCGACGCCAGAAATGTGGTTGACCGTGTGACCGCCGGTTACCACGTTCTGGCAGGCCGACACCGAGTCCAGACAGGTGTCAGTGTAGTTGAGGTGTCCATGAACGGCCGGCTGACCGTTCCCGTTGCCCACTTCGACGTCACCGCCTGCGACGAGGTTGCCACGAATGTCGTCGCTGCCCGTCCCGGTCGAGATGTCGACGTCACCGGCGTAGACGATGTCCCCGTCTTCGGCGACAGACTGGGAGCAGTAGTCTCCTGCACTCGAGTCGTAGCTGTCGACGACGTTGCCACCGTGGCAGGTGTTGGCGGCGCTCCCGTGGAGGGTAAAGGTCCCGCCGGAACCGAGGCCGGCGATGGCGTTCTCGACCGTCCGCCGGCCAAATGGCGACACCAGTTCGAGAGTGACCGTCCGGTCGTCGTGGTCGTACTCGACGACGCCGTCAGTCCGATCGCTGAAGTACCGACCCCAGGCTTCGTAGTAGTCGCTCTGGACCTGGACCCAGATCCGATGTTCGTCCATCGGATTTTGCCGGGAGGCGACGTTCCGATCCGGGAACTCGCTGCGCGTATCCACGTGCGTCACGCCGGCGCCGCCATCGAGCGACCGGTCGCCGGTCACGTTGACGATCGGTAGCGTCAGCGTCCCGTTGCGATAGTGAAATTCCGGCGGCGAAACCATGACACTCCCCGGGCCCGTCGACCGCCAGACGCCGCCACCCTGGTAGGCGATGTGGTCGTCCCCGTTGTCGTAGGTCACCGAACCCATCCGCTGGGTGACGTTCTCCCAGGTGCCGTCGGTGGTGTTCTGGACGGAGACGTTCATCCAGCCGGTCCCGTTCGTCACCCCGTACTGCTCGCCACCCCGCTGGGCGAAGGAGACGCGCTGGACGTCGGTGTTGCCCAGCGCGACCAGGGCCGCCTTGGAGTCGAACTGCGTCATCGCCTTCTCGGCGCGCTGCGTGGCGAGACCCTCCTGGGAGTCCGCGAATGCCGACGCCCCGAAGACGACGACGGTCGTAGCGCCCGCGAGGACCATCCCGAGGACGAGGACCACACCGACGACCTCGCTCTGGGCGCGGGAGCTGTCACCGCATCGGCTGGTACCTGGCCGCATCTACAGCCAGTTTCGGGAACTTCCTGATAAGTGAACTGGCCGATTCGACTGACGGGAACCCGAAGTAGGGCCTTCGGCGAAGAGAAACCGTTAACCGGACGCGACGGCTGGAGACGGGTGGGAACGCACGACCGCAAATCCGACTCGCCCGCCGCTTGGCGGGCTCTGGGATTGCGGACCGTGTACCGCGTCCGCGAGGACGCACGCACTGCGGGAGCGTCGCCGCTCCCCGTACCGCGGTCTGTCGCGTTCCAACCAGAACAATGGCACGTATGCACACGCGACGCCGCGGGTCCTCCGACTCGGACCGACCCGTGGCAGACGACCCACCGGAGTGGAGTGACGTCGACGCGGACGCCGTCGAGGAGCGCGTCGTCGAACTGGCCGAGGCCGGCCACAGCCCGAGCGAGATCGGGATGAAGTTGCGCGACGAGGGCATCGACGGGACGCCCGTCCCCGACGTCTCGCTCGCGACGGACAAGAAAATCGGCGAAATCCTCGAGGAACACGACGCGGCGCCGGACCTGCCCGAGGACCTCCGCAGCCTCATGGAGCGGGCCGTCCGCCTGAAGGAACACATGGACGAGAACCCGACGGACTACCAGAACAAGCGGGCACTGCAGAACACGCAGTCGAAGATCCGCCGACTGGTCGACTACTACCGCGGGGACGAACTCGACGAGGACTTCACCTACAGCTACGACACCGCCAAGAACCTCCTGTAGATGGCACTCGACGGTCGACCCGACGCGCCAGCCGCCCCCGCCGACGAGGTGGCCGACGCCTGCCGCGAGGCGGGCCTCGTCCGCATCCTCGGCACGACCAGCGGCGAGTCCCTCACCGCGGTTGGGCTGCTGGGCCGGGCGCTCGGCGACGCAGGCGTACCCTTCCAGGCACGCCTCGCGTCGCCCGCGTCCAAGGACATCGGGGCGACCGACGCAGACCTGACCGTCGCCGTCGGCCGTGGCGACTTCCGGGCCGACCACGCACTCGACGCCACGCCGGAGGCCGACGCGATCGAACGGGCCTACGCCGTCGCGGCCGACGTCGGTGTCGCCGACCCGATCCTCGGCCTCGCGGGCGCGGTCGGGGCCGACACGGAACCCCCGGCCCGGATCCGAGAGGACGCCGAGGCTGCCGGCATCGACCGGCGCCCGGGCGTCGCCATTCCGACGGCCGACCTGGCCGACGGGCTGGCGCACTCGACGCTCGTCCACGCGCCGTTCTCGGGCGACCCCGACGCCGCAAGGGACGCACTCGCGGACCTCGACCTGCCCGAGGACCCCGACACGGACGACCGGCGGCGCGTCGCCTCGCTGGTGGCGCTCGCGGTCGCCGAGGTCGAGGACTGCCCGCCGCGGGCGACCCGCGCCATCGAGCGCGCGCTCAACCCCCACGTGGGCGGTCCCTACGAGACCGTCGGCGGCTACGCCGACGTCCTCGACGCACTCGCGCGGACGCGACCCGGCCTC
>Ga0207756_100313_pt1 | contig 19832 bp, 25 predicted proteins | sample A23M1SouthBayCA_FD_187748 | JGI IMG/M metagenome (GOLD analysis project Ga0207756, IMG submission 187748) | Aerobic enrichment media microbial communities from Eden Landing Ponds, California, USA - A23 M1 (3) (SPAdes) | ecosystem: Environmental > Aquatic > Marine > Unclassified | place...
CGCGACCCGCGAAGTAAGCGAGGTCGGAGCGAGCAACGCGAGCGAGACCTCGAAGCGGAGCGGGGAGCGCCATCGGCGCGACCCGCGAAGTAAGCGAGGCGACTTCGTCGCCTCGCTGCCGAGCGGCGCAGCCGCGAGGCGAGGGAGACTCGAACGGAGTGAGGGTCTCCAACAGCCGAGCGGGGGATGGAGTGACCCGCGAGGCGAGCGAGGTCGGAGCGAGCAACGCGAGCGAGACCTCGAAGCGGAGCGGTGTCAGCCGCTAGACGGAATCGAGCGTGGCGAGAATCTCCACCACCCGACCTGCGTCCGCCCTCTCTTCTGTCGCACCGTCTTTTCGGCCCTTCCGGAACCACCCCGGGTAGGGCCTTGTGCTACCCGACCGTCGTTCGGGCTATGCCACCCACCGTGACCGCCTCACGACCGACGGTCGATTCGCCAGACGACGCGCGCCAGCCTGGCGACGCCGCCGTTCGGATCGTCTACAACGCCCTCCGAACCCTCGTGCCCGACTCGGGCGTCGTGACGCTGTCGGACCTGACGAGCGTGACGCGCCTCGACCCCGGCGAGGCGGCGGCCGCGACGAACCGTCTCGCGCGCACGGGCCCGCTGTCGGTCTCGCGGTACGCGACCGGCGGCGAACCAGCCTGGCACGTCCGCCGCACGGACCGATGATCGACCGCGCGGCCCTCGCGGAGGACTGGCGGATCGCCTGCCCGCGCGGCCACGTCCGGCTCCAGCCCGCCGTCGAACGCGAGACGGCCTACTGCGAGTCCTGCGGGCGGAGCTACGACTGGGGAGCGCTGGTGGATCGGAAGCAAACGCCATCACATCCGTGATCGGGCTGGCCCCATTTCCGTCGACCTCGTGGTTGTCAAAGGATGTGAGAGTCCACGAAAACGGTGAACTATAACCAAAACGGAAGGACGCTGAGGCCGTGAAAATGGCTATGTTCCAGACGGACCTGGAGGGGGTGAAGCTTCGAGTTCCCTGCTAGCATGGACGCCGTGGAGCCGTTACAGACGGCCCATCGAAGAACTGAAACACGTATTCGTCATCGCTGAAGAAAACTGGGATCGGTATCACAGATCGCCCCGTCTGTGGATTGAGAGCGGATGGAATCGGAAATCAGGACCGAATTAGGTCGACGTTGAGCAACTGGCGAACGGACTCCTCGTCGAAATCGCCGACGTCGCGAGTCACGAACGTGGCGCCAGCTTCTCGAGCCGTCGCGACGTGAAGAAGGTCGGCAGTATCGAGCGTCGCGTCCTGAGCAGCGAGGGAGGTTCGTATCTGCGCGGCTTCTACGGCAACCTCGTCGGTAGCGGGGAGAATCCCATCGAAGACGGAATTCAGCTTTCGCTGCTGGCGGCGAATCTCTCCCCGCGTCTCGAAATACGAGTAGTATTCGAAAGCCACCGTTGCGGGGATCGTCCACGGCTCCGAAGAGTGAGCCGTGAGGTAGTCGTCTATCGTAGGGGACGCCGCTGAGCTGGCGAACCGGCTAAGAACGCTGTTGTCGAGGCAGATCACGTCTTCGGCCCGTCCCGAACGTTGTCCTCGAGGGAGCTACTTAGGTCCTCGTTTGCCTCCTCCATGTGGTCGACGATTCCCTCGTCGACAAATCCACCTAGTTCCTCGACATCCCGCTCGCGACGGGCCAGGCGGTTGAGAAATTCGTCCCAGCTTTCGTCGTCCTCCTTGAGGACGTCCAGCATCGACTTGGTCTGGTCGGAGACTCGAATGGAGGTGCTCACGTGTATACGTTGTATGCAAGGGCGGGTAATCCTTTCGGTGGATTGTCTCGACGGACGAGTGCACGTGGAGGGTGATGGGTGGCGATCGAGTGTCCCAGGCCCGTCACCAGTGCTCGACGGACAATCCGTCGACGGCTCGAAAGTCTTCGTCGTTCGAGAGGACCGGTTCGCTGTAGGTGAGCGCCGTCGCCGCGACGACTGCGTCGACCGGTCCGAGGTCTGGCTTCTCGTCGCTTTGCAGGTGCTCCCCTTCGAGCCGACCGGCAGTCCGCGCGACGTTCTCGTCCAGCGGGACCACTGGTTCGTTGGCGAGGAGGGCGTCGTAGGCCGTTGCATTGTCGTCAGCAGCCACGCCAGCACCCACTCCGACGTAGAGTTCTTGAATCACTACCGTCGGAACGCGGGTTGGTTGTCCGCTCCGTTCGAGTTCGGTTGCCGTCTCGACGGCACCGTCGTCGCCGCTGCGCAGCGAGATGAAGAATTCCGTGTCGAGAATCATTCGTCCGCCGACTCCAGACGTTCGAGCAGGGCCTCGCGGCTGGACGCCGCCGTCTGCTCGGACCGCCGGAGCACGTCCCGGTGCCGGTCGGCCTGGTCGTCGGTGTACGTCTCGACGAGGTCCAGGAGCGACCAGTCGTCAGTGAGGCGGTCAACGGCGTCGGAGAACGTCTCGTCGTCGCGCTTTTTCGACTTCAGATACTCGTAGACGTCCTCGTCGAGCCTGATGGTCTTCGTCCCCATGTGTATACGTCGTTTACAAAGGTGGATAAATATTCCGTGCTGTCGATGCAGGTTGCTCACACCTTAATTGCGCGATAGTTCGGACACGATTCGAGCGAAATCGGGTACGGCTACACCGATCGGAATCGGTCGACGCCCAACTACTTTAGTTTGATAGACCTCTTGTCAGTACTCCACAACCACCTATTCTGTAATAACAATATCACGAAACCAATTCGAGCCTCGAGCGAGTGGAAAGCACCTCGCGACCGAGTCCGCCGCATGAGAAGGCACTTGCCGATCAAAAATGAACGCCCCGCCCATGTACCGCCGCCCGCTGCTGGCGTCGCTCGGGGTCCTCGTCGCGGGAGTCCCTGGCTGTCTCGGCGACGCGGACGACTCTGCCGATCCCGAGACGGACACGGACGCGAACGACGAGCCGTCGGTGCCGGCGCCCGCTGAATACGAGCAGTGTCCCCGACTGTTGATCGACGTCGAAACGCTCCCGGAGCCAGCCCGTGAGGAGGTCCAGGCCGCGCTCGCAGACGGAACCTACGAGACGAGCGACGAGCCATACCTGCCACACGTCCTGGACCCGGCCGAGTCGTACCTCCAGGCCGACGAGACGACCTACCGGGCCGACCTCGCGACCGACGGCGAGACGACGCGCATCGAGCTCGTCGAAGCCGTCCCGAGCAAGGGACGGCACGACTTCGAGGTCCGCAACGAGTCCGGTGAGTCCCTCACCGTCGATCTTGCGATCACCTGGGTCGAGGGTGAGGAGCAGGTGGTCGAGGACACCATCGAACTCGGCCCGGACGAGCGGCGGACCGTCGCCGAGTACGACCGCAAACTCGGCCAGTACCGCGCGGCCGTGGAAAGCGACTCGTTTGCCAAGACCCTCACCTGGCGGGAAGAGGAACACGTTGAGCCGTTCGAGACGCTGGTCGTCGACGACAGCGACGCGTATCCGGAACCCCGTCCCGTGGCCGAACTCGTCCAGTGCACCTCACTCTGGGAAGGCTGACTCCCACAACGAGTGCCAGCATAAACTAAGTGCCGTCGCGTGCCAGTTTCGGCGCATGAACACGCTCCTCCTCGGCCCGGACGACGTCGCCGCGAGCGCCGACCTGCCCGCCATCATCGACGCCGTGGCCGGGGCCTTCGCGGCCTACGCCCGCGGCGACGCCCAGATGCCCGCCAAGTCCTACGTCGACCTGCCGCAGTACGACGGCGACTTCCGCTCGATGCCGGCCTACATCGACGCGACCGAGGGCCCGGGCGAACCCTGGGAGGGCGCCGGCGTGAAGTGGGTCAACTCCCACCCGCAGAACCCCGAGCGCCACGACCTCCCGACGGTCATGGGCACGATGGTTTACTCCGACCCCGAGACGGCCCTCCCGCTTGCCATCCTCGACGGCACGACGCTGACGCGCCTCCGAACCGGCGCCGCGGCCGCCGTCGCGACGGACCACTTTGCCCGCGCGGACGCCGACTCGCTGGGCCTCGTCGGTGCAGGCGTCCAGGCCCACACGCAACTGGAAGCCATCGCCGAGGTGCGGGACATCCAGCGCGTCGTCGTGGCGGACCTGGACGAGGACACGCTGGCGGAGTTCGAGGAGCGCTACGGTGGCGACTTCGAGGTGATTCGTAGCAGCATCGATGAGGCGGCCGCCTGCGACGTGGTTTCGACCACGACGCCGGTCCGGGAGCCAATCGTGCACTCGGTCGGGCCGGACACGCACGTCAACGCGATGGGGGCCGACGCCGAAGGCAAACACGAAATCACCGACGAGGTGCTGGCCGGCGCGACCATCGTCATCGACGACTACGCGCAGTGTACCCACTCGGGCGAAATCAACGTCCCGTGGAGCGCGGGCGTGCTGGACGACGACGATATCTACGCCGAGCTGGGTGAGGTCGTGGCGGGACAGGTGGAGGCCGTCCAGGACGGCGTGACCGTCTTCGACTCGACCGGCCTGGCGATTCAGGACGTCGCCGCGTCGCACGTGATTTACGAGGCGGCGCGGGAAACCGGGCTGGGCACGGACTTTGCCCTTGTGGGTACCGAGACGTAGCATCGATTCATTCCGGGTCGGTTGCCCGAAAGTCCGTTGTTTGCTCGCGATAGACCGTATCCATTTCCGTAGCCGACTCCAGAAAGCCCTCGGCGCGCTCGCCTCCAGGGCTCGTTGCGCGCGCTGACTCCGTTCGCGTGCTTACGTCGCCCGGGTTCGGCGAGAGGCTGGTCGGCTCCGCCGACCACCTCGAACGTGGCGGCTTCGCCGCCACGCGCGCCTCGCCCTTTCAGTCCGCCAGGTACCGCTACGCTACCGGGCCACAAGCCACCCCAACCGACTCGCTCACTTCGTTCGCTCGTCCCTCGCGCTGAGGCCTCGACGCCTCGCTTCCGCTCGGCCTCTCGGCCGACCGCGCCGCTATCTTCCTTTACAATGCAATTGCAGCTCTCGTTCCATACCCTGGTGGACTGAAAGGGCGAGGGCTTTCTGGGCTTGTTCTTCGTCGTACTGTCTCATTCGTCTCCGTCCACACACGTCCCAGGAATGGAAAGGTATAGCACAGTCCGACCGCGAAGAAACAGACATCATGACAGCCGGGACTGGCGAGCAGCGCGAGCGGGGGTTCGACCACAGCGAGGTCGAACCCAGGTGGCAGCGCGCGTGGGAGGAGGCCGACGTCTTCCGCATCGCCGACGACGAGACCGACCCCTCGTACGTCCTCGCGATGTTCCCCTACACCTCCGGGAATCTCCACATGGGCCACGTCCGGAATTACACCATCACGGACGCGTTCGCCCGCTTCGAGCGGATGCGCGGCGAGAGTGTCCTCCACCCGATGGGCTGGGACGCCTTCGGCCTCCCCGCCGAGAACGCCGCCGAGGAGCGCGACACGAATCCCCGCGACTGGACGATGAAGTGCATTGAGCAGATGCGCGAGCAGATGCAGGCCATGGGCTTCGGGTACGACTGGGAGCGCGAACTCGCGACCTGCGAGCCCGACTACTACCGGTGGAACCAGCGGCTCTTCCAGCGCTTCAGGGAGGAGGGGCTGGTAGACCGCCGTGCAGAGGAGATCAACTGGTGTCCCTCTTGCGAGACGGTGCTGGCCGACGAGCAGGTCGAGGGGGAGGGAGAGGTCTGTTGGCGCTGTGAGACGCCCGTCGAAGCGAGAGAACTCGACCAGTGGGTCTTCACGATCACCGACTACGCCGACGAACTCATCGACGCGCTCGACGACCTGGAGGGCTGGCCCGCAAACGTCCGCGAGATGCAGCGCAACTGGATCGGGCGCCAGGAGGGAGATTCGGTCGAGTTCGAACTGACAACCGGCGACAGCGTCGAAATCTTCACGACGCGGCTCGACACCATCCACGGCGCGACCTTCTTCTCGCTCGCGCCGGGCCACGCGGTCGCCCAGGAACTCGCGGAGGACGACGAGGAAATCGCCGAGTACGTCCACGAGGCCGAACACGCAGACGAGGACGAACTGGACGAGACGTCCGGCGTCTTCACCGGCGAGTACGCCACCAACCCCGCGACGGGCGAGGAGATCCCGGTGTACGTCGCCGACTACGTCCTCGAGGACGTCGGCACGGGCGCGCTCTATGCCGTCCCGGCCCACGACGAGCGCGACCACGCCTTCGCCGAGGCCCACGACATTCCGATCGAGCAGGTCGTCGAACCGGCCCCCGACGCCGTCGGACGCGATGCGTCCGACGAGCCCCCGGTCGCTGACGCTCCCGGGGACGCCGACGTCGACCCGGACGAAATCGACGTCCAGGAGGAAGCCTACACCGAGGACGGGATCCTGGTGAACAGCGGGGAGTTCGACGGACTGGCGAGCGCCGAGGCCCGCGAGCGGTTCGTCGATGAGTTCGATGGCGAGCACCGGATCGAGTTCCGCCTGCGCGACTGGCTGATCTCCCGCCAGCGCTACTGGGGAACGCCCATCCCGATGGTGGAGTGCGAGGACTGTGGCTTCGTTCCCGTGCCGGAGGAGGACCTCCCCGTCGAACTGCCGGAGTTCGTCCACACGACGGGGAACCCGCTGGACGCCGCCGACGACTGGAAGCACGTGGACTGTCCGGAGTGCGGTGGCGACGCCGTGCGCGAGACGGACACGATGGACACCTTCGTCGACTCGTCGTGGTACTTCCTGCGGTACGTCTCGCCGGATATGGACGACGCCCCCTTCGACGCCGATCGGGCGTCGGACTGGATGCCCGTCGACCAGTACGTCGGCGGCATCGAGCACGCGGTCATGCACCTGCTGTACGCGCGCTTCTTCACGAAGGTCCTCGAGGACCTGGACTTCCTGGAGGGCGTCCGCGAGCCCTTCGAGCACCTGACGAACCAGGGCATGGTCCTGCTGGAGGGCTCGAAGATGTCCAAATCCAAGGGCAACGTCGTCTCGCCCCAGCGCATCGTCGAGGACTACGGCGCCGACACGGCCCGCTTTTTCATGATGAGCGCCGCCCAGCCCGAGAAGGACTTCGACTGGACCGAGGAGGGGGTCCGCGGCGCCCACAACTTCCTCCAGAGCGTCCACGAACTGGCCGAGCGCTACGCCGAGGGCGACGTCGAGACCGTGGACGGCCGCATCGAGGTCGAGGACGGACTCGACGTCGAAGTGACCACCTACGTCGCCGAGTACGTCCAGCGCGAGATCGAAGCGACCGCGGCGCGTGCCACCGAGGAGTTCGAGGCCTTCCGTTTCAACCACGCGCTCCAGGCCGTTCGCGAACTCGTCTCGCTGCTGCGCCAGTACGAGGACTCGGTCACGCCTGAGACGGGCACCTTCGAAGACGGCCTCACCGTGGTCGCGAAGCTCCTCGCTCCGGTCGCCCCCCACGTCGCCGAGGAGGTCTGGGACCTGCTCGACGGCGACGGACTCGTAGCCCAGGCCGACTGGCCGACAGCCGAGATGCCGGCCGATTACGACGTCGAGCGCCGCCTGATCGAGAACACCCGTGAGGACGTGCGCGACATCGTCGACGTGGCTGGCATCGACGACCCCGAGCGGATCGAAGTGGCCGTCGCGCCCGAGTGGAAGCACGACGTCCTCGAGATCGCTCGCGAGGCTGACGGGAACGTGGTCCCGACAGTCATGCAAAACGAGGACCTCCAGCGCCACGGCGAGGCCGCCGCCGACTACGCCAAGGAACTCGCCGGCCAGGGCCACCTGGACGACCAGCTCTCGCCTGGTGACGAATTGGCCGCGCTCGAACGCGCGCGGTGGCTGATCCAGCGGGAGTTCGACGCCGACGTCGAGATTCTGGCCGCCGCGGACGCACCCGACGACCTCGCGAGCCAGGCAACGCCCGGCCGGCCCGCGATCCACATCGACTAGGGGCCACCGGGCGGCCGTCCTCAGTCGACCGTCACGAGGCCGACGTCCAGGATGTCCACCAGAACGTTGCGCGCGTGGCCGGCGGGCCGGACGCCCTCGTAGAGCCCGCAGACCTGCCCCTGGGCACAGACGAACGTCGTCCGCGTCGCCCGCCCGTCCGTCAGGTCGACGCCGAAGGCCTCGGCGACGTTCCCGTCGGGGTCGGCCAGCAGGTCGTAGGCGAGGTCCTGGCGCTTCGCGAAGGTGGCGTGGGCGTCGACGTCGTCGGTCGAGATCCCGTAGACGGCGACGCTGGCCTCCCGGTAGGCCGGGAGTTCGGCCTGGAACTGGCTGGCCTCGGTCGTACAGCCAGGGGACCCGTCCTCGGGGTAGAAGAAAAGCACCGTCGGTTTCTGGAAGTCGACCGTGATCCGGTCGCCGTCCTGCGTGGTCGCGGTGACCTGCGGCACCGACTCGCCGGGCGACAGCGGCATACCCGGGGGTCGGCCGGCGCGCTCAAATGCGTTCCCCTCCCGGGCGAGCAGCGGGAGGAGATCAGCTCACGGGGATGTCCGTCCCCTCGCTGCGCTCGCGCTTCGGCAGTCTGACGGTCAGGACACCGTTGGTGTAGGTGGCCTCCGTGCCTGCCTCGTCGACCGGTTCGGGTAGCCGAACGGTGCGGCTGACCGACTGGCGCCGGCGCTCGCGCGTGACGAACTGTCCCTCCTCGCGTTCGCTCTCGCTCTCGGCCTCGGCGATGACGGTCAGGCGCCGCCCCTCCCGTAACTGGACGTCGATGTCGTCGGTCTCGTAGCCCGGGAGGTCCGCGGTCACCTCGATGGCGTCCCCGGCGTCGAGGACGTCGACGGCGACGCCGCCACCCTCCACGTCGAGGCCGAACTGGTCGAACAGCCGCTCGATCTCGCCGAACGGGTCGTTTCGGCTCATACGACACACTTGGGGCGCCGCGGGCTTTAATGCCACCCTCGAGTCGGGTCTAGACGACCGTCTCGCTGTCGTAGGAACCCAGCCGCCGGACCCAGCCGTCGTCGGCGAGTGCCTCGACGTCGGCCAGGGCCGCCTGCGTCCGCTCCTCGTAGAGGCCCGCGGCGATGTCGACGTGGAAGACGTAGTCGCCCAGACGCTCGCCGCTGGGCCGGGACTCCAGGCGCGTCATGTTGATGTCGCGCTCGGCGAAGGGTTCGAGGAGTTCGAGCAGGAGCCCCGGGTAGTCGACGTTCGGGTAGACGATGATCGAGGTCTTGCTGCCGGCCTCGGTGCGCTCGTCGGGCGGCGCGACGACGAGAAAGCGCGTCGCGTTGGAGGTCCGGTCCTGAATGTCCTCGGCCAGGACCTGGAGGGCGGACCCGTCGTCGGTGGCGTTCGCGGGGTGGCCGATGGCCGCGATTGCGGGATCCTCGCGAGCGCGCTCGACCCCGCGGGCCGTGCTGGCGACGGCCTCGATGTCGGCGTCGGGGTAGTGCTCTTCGAGGTAGCCCCGGCACTGTGCGAGGGCCTGCGCGTGGCTGGCGACGGTCGCGAAGTCCCCGGACTGGGCCAGGAGCGCGTGGCGGATCGGCGTGATGATCTCGCGGACGACGGCCACGTCGTAGTTGGCGAAGGCGTCGAGGGACTCGGTGACGCTGCCCTCGATGCTGTTCTCGACGGGGACGACGCCGCGGTCGAACGCCCCGGCCTCACCGGACTGCGTCCGGTTGCCCGAGGGACGCTGTCCCTCGCCGGCGACGGCCTCGATGATGGCCGTGACCGACTCGGTGAACTCGATCTCGTCGTCGGCCGCGATGGCCCCCGCGGCCCGGTGCGAGTAGGTCCCGGCCGGCCCCAGCGTCAGGACGTCCATGCCCGCCGGCTACGCGGAGTGCCCCCAAAAGGGCCGCGATCGTGCGCCGTGGCGACGGGCCACACGGAAACCGCCTCGGTCGCACCAGCCGCAATCGCCTTGTATGCGGCCCGTCAGGGAGGAGGTATGAGCGAGCGAACGGCCGCGGTCACGCGCGAGACCGCCGAGACGGACGTCGAGGTGACGCTCGACGTCGACGGCGACGGCGACTCGACCGTCGACACGGGCCTGCCCTTCCTCGACCACATGCTCGACGCACTGGCCACCCACGGCCTGTTCGACCTGACGGTCACCTGTGACGGGGACCTGGACGTCGACGCCCACCACTCCGTCGAGGACGTCGCCATCACCCTCGGCCAGGCACTGGACCAGGCCCTCGGCGAGCGCCGCGGCATCGTCCGCTACGCCGACCGCACCGTCCCGATGGACGAGGCCCGGGCCACCGTCGTCGTCGACGTCAGCGGCCGCCCGTACTTCGTCTTCGAGGGCGAGTTCAGCGAGGAGACGGTCGGCGGCATGTCGAGCTACATGGCCCAGCACTTCCTGCGGTCCGTGGCGACCAACGCCGGGCTGACCCTCCACGCGGAGGTCCGGGGCGAGAACGCCCACCACGAGGTCGAGGGGCTGTTCAAGGCCCTCGCGCGGGCGCTCGACGATGCCACGCGGATCGACGAGCGCCGCGGCGGCGCGACGCCGAGCACGAAGGGCGACCTTTGAGAAAGCGGCGAGTCGAGCGAGTCACCGCTGCAGCGCACGGCCGAACGCCTTTGACCCCGGCATCCCTCCGCTCCAGCATGTTCGACGAGATAATGGAGAAGTTCGCGGACTCGCCCAGCCAGCAGCGGGTGATCCGCCTCCTGCTCGAACGGGGCTTCTCCGTCAACGACGACGGCCGGGTGGTCTCAGGGGGCATCGAGATCCCCAACACCGGCATCGCCCGGGAGGTCGAGGTCGACCGGCGGGTCGTCGACGCGACCACGAGCGCGATCCTGGGGGACGACGAACTGCGACCGATCTTCCAGAACATCTCCGCGATTCCGAGCCTCATGGACCTCGCGCCGGTCCTCGACCTGACCGTCCTCACCGTCGCGGTGCGCGACGCAGAGGAGTCGGGCATCGTCGCGCAGATCACGAGCGCCATCGCCGACGAGGGCATCACGATCCGACAGGTCATCAGCGAGGACCCGGAGTTCACCGACGAACCCGTGCTGTACGTCATCGCCGACGGCGACCTCCCGGGGTCGCTGCTCAACGAGATCAGCGCGATGCCCTTCGTCCGGCGGATCGAACTGGAGTGAGCGCGGGACGGCCGTCGGCCCCGCTCAGGCACAGGCGAACTCGAAGCGCGCGCCGCCCTCCGTGCTCTCGATCAGGGTGACGGTCCACCCGTGGGCCTCGGCGATCTCGTCGACGATGGCGAGTCCGAGTCCCATGCCGTCCTCGGCCGTCGAGACGCCGGTCTCGAAGACGGATTCGCGGTCCGACGGGGGGATGCCGGTGCCGTCGTCGGCCACGAACACGCCGTTCGGTCCCTCGCCAACGGTGACCGTGAGCGAGTCGCCGCCGTGTTCGACTGCGTTGCGAAAGAGGTTCTCGAGGAGCTCCCGGACGCGAGACTCGTCGGCGTCCACCGTGGCGTCCGTCTCGAAGACGAGGTCGGCGCCCGTGGTGTCGACGGTCTCCCAGGCCCGTCTGGCGACGTCCGGGATCGAGACTGGCGTCGTCTCCTCGGGCGTGGTCCCCTGGCGCGCGATGGTGAGGAGGCCGTCGACCAGTTCCTCCATGCGGTCCGTGGCCCGCCGGGCGCGCTCGACGTGTTCGTCGTCGCAGTCGGTCAGTTCGAGCGAGCCGTTCAGGACCGAGAGGGGGTTGCGGAGGTCGTGGGAGACGATGCTGGCGAACCGATCGAGGTGCTCGTTCTGTCGCTCGAGTTCGCGCTCGCGCTCCTTGAGTTCGGTCACGTCCGAGAGAACGATCTGCCCCGCGGGCTCGCCGTCGAACGACGCGGGAAAACTCGAGAAGACCACGTGGCGCGTCTCCCCGTCCGCCGTGAGCAGCCGCCGGTGGACCCCCTCGAGGGCCTCGCCCTCCTCGACGACGCGTTCGACCTGCTCCCGGGCCGCCTCGCGGTCCTCGGGGTGGATGAACTCCGCCCCGGACGTCCCGATCAGGTCGGCCGGCGCGTCGACCTCGTGGAGGTCGGCCGCGGCCTGGTTGGCGTAGACCAGTCGGCCCTCGTCGTCGAAGATGACGATCGGGGCCGGCGAGAACTCGAGGAGGCGCCGGTAGCGCTCCTCGCTGTCGTCCGAGCGTCCGCCGCCCCGTTCCTGTCGGAGCGTGGCGATCAGGCGTCGCTCGCCGTCGACGTCCGCCGCAGCGAGGGTCACCTCGACGGGGATGGCCCCTCCGTCGGGACAGTCGGCGAAGACGGTCCCGTCGCCGCCGAGACGGCGGACCTCCTCCGAGGACAGGGCCGTCAGCGGCTCCTCGCTGGCCGTCCCGGCCGTCCGGAGGACCGTCGAAAGCGACACGTCGGCGAGGGTCGACCCGTCGCAGTCCAGCAACCGCTCGGCGGCCTCGTTGGCCGCCACGACGTCGCCGGCCGCATCGGCGACGAGCATCGGATCCGGCGACAGCTCGACCACGTCACTCACGGCACCTATCGACACTGTTGGGAATCTAGCCGGCAAGCGAGCAAATGCATTGGGGTTCGATACACCGTCGAGAGCGCCGAAACCACGCCGTCGCTGGCGGCAGCGGCCCGGCGATTCGCACCCTGGCCGGCGACGGGGACCGACGCCGCCCGGTCGCCTTCCGGCGCGGCGAGTGGCCGATCGGGCGGTCGGCGTCCTGGTGGACGACGCGCCCGTCCGCGAGACGTGCCCCAGGTGCGTGAGCGCCGAGGGAGAACCCGAAGCCATACGCAGACACGCGCCCGACGGGCGGACGTGACCGAGACGTTCCGGACCGTCGCCGGGCGGGGCCAGGCGAGCTTCGAGGTGCGGGGCTCGGAGTTCATCGGCCACGTCGCGCCGGCCAGGACCGTCGACGAGGCAGAAGCCTTCGTGTCGGAGGTCCGGACGGCCCACGCCGATGCGACGCACAACGTCCCGGCCTACCGCGTGCGCGCGGACCCGCTCCGCGAGTGGGCCAGCGACGCCGACGAGCCCTCGGGATCTGCGGGCAAGCCCGCACTCAACGTCCTCCAGGGCGAAGCCGTCGAGAACGTCGTCGCCGTCGTCACGCGCTACTACGGCGGGACGAACCTCGGCGTCGGTGGCCTCGCGCGCGCCTACGGGCAGGGGGTGAAAGTCGCCCTGGAGGACGCCGGCATCGTCGAGGAGCGCCCCAGCGAGACGTTCACCATCGCCGTCGACTACGACGACTCGGGGACGGTCCGTGGCATCCTGGAGAGCGCCGACTGCGAGTTCGAGGCCGACTACGCCGAGCGCGTGACCTTCGCGTGCCGGGTCGCCGCCGAGGATGGGGATGCCCTCCGGGACCGCATCCGAAGCGCGACGAGTGGGCGCGCCGAACTTGAGGGTCGAGAATCGCCCTAGGCGGTCCCGTCCTGCGGTCCGCGGGAGCGCCGGTTCGACGACCGTCGGATTTCAGCTGGAGATCGTCTGACGTTTCCCGTGGAACGTCTGTTCGACTGGAGCGGTATCAGCACTACATCTGGGACTCTCCAGTCGAAGCGGAGGGGGGTCGGCCCCGTCGAAATCCGTGTCGTGAGCGGCGGGCGGGCTCCACCTGACACGAAGGTCGAAAACGGTGCAGGCGTCCGCCAGCGGGCCCCTGACCGTCGTCCCGCTCAGCGGTCGACGCCCAGTTCGTCGAGCAGGGTGAGTGCGGCCTCGTGGGACGAGCCCGGCCCCCGGCCGGTGATCAGGTCGCCATCGACGCGGACTGAGGTGTCGGCGTCGAGTTCGGCGTCCCAGTCCGCCCCGGCCGCCTTCACCTCGTCTTCGACCCAGTACGGGAGCTTTCGGCCGTCCGGCATCAGGTCCCGCTCGTCGACGATGCCATCCTCCCAGTCGTTGGGGAAGCCCGTCACCGAGCGACCCGCGACCAGGAAGTCGCCGTCGGCGTCCCGGGTGAATGCCAGCAGGCCCACGGCGTGACAGACGACGAGCGCCTTCGAATCACCCGCCTCGACGGCGGTCCGGAGCGCGGAACGCGCGTGGCGGTCCTGGTTGACGTCCCACTCGGTGCCGTGGCCGCCGGGAAAGACCACCGCGTCGTACTCGGCGGGGTCGACGTCGGCCAGCGCCGTGGGGTCGTTCAGGCGCTCGTCGGTCTCGTGGACCTCGCGCACGTGCTCGGCGGTCTCCTCGCCGACGTTCTCGGGGTCGACGGACCGCTCGTCGATCACGGGCGGGTCGCCAGACGGCGTGGCGACATCGCAATCGACGCCCGCCTCGGACAGCGTCGTCAGCGGCTCGACGCACTCCTCGCCCCAGTACCCCTCCTGACTCACGATGAATAGCGCGTCAGTCATGCACGCGAGGGTTCGCGCGCGAGACGCAAAAATCCCGACGCCGCCAGGAGTGGAGCCACGGACCGGCTGGCCCCTAGAACTACTGTCCCCGCCCGACAGGGGAGCGGTATGCGCGAAGTGACGGCCGAACGGTTCGTGGCCGCGACGGGATCGGAACTCGACCGGGCGCTCTCGCCACGGGCCGTCCTGGAGTACGAGGGGACCTTCGCCGTCGAGAACATCGAGGAGACCGGGGAGGGATGGACCGTCACCGCAAGCGCGCCCGGCATGACGGTGACCTTCGACTTCGCGCCGCGGGAACAGGGAATCCACTACGAACAGCGGGGCGAGGCCGGCCCCTTCGACGACATGGCCACGACCGTCACCTACGAGCGCGAACGCGAGGGGTCGACGGTGACGGCCCGCTCGTCGGTCTCGCTCGGCCTCCCGCTTTCCACCGTCACCGACCGGGTGGCGGCCTGGAAGCGCCGCGGCGAGTTGCAACGGGCGCTCGACGAACTGGCCGCCGACGTGGCGTGACGAGCGCGACGGTCGGACGGGCGTGCGAGTTGGTCGCACGACCGCCGTGACTTTTCGGGAGACCGTGTCACACGTACACGCATGGGACTGTTCGCCACCATCTCGGAGGTGTTCGCCGGCTCGTCGTCCGCCACGACGACTGACGGGTCGAAGGGGGCCTACTGGTGTCACGACTGCGAGGAGCGGATCCGCGACGTGGATGTCGCCGGCGACGAACCCCCGGACTGTCCGTCCTGTGGGGACGCCATGGCCTTCGAGCGGTCGACCGGCACCGCAAGCTGTGCCTGCTAGCGGGTCACCAGGTACGTGACCGCCATGAGCGCAACCGTCCCGACGAGGAACCGTCCGACGGTCAGCTCGCCGGCGCCGATGAACTCCAGTCCCCAGAGAATCAGGGCCGCGAAGCTCGCGGACATGACGAGGTTGATCACGAAGTGCACGCGAGGGTCGCCCCGGTTTGCCATCGCCTCCGGGTGTGGTCGCTCCCCCCTTAACTCCCCGTGGTAGCCGTCCCCACACACTTTTGCCCGGGGGCGGGCTACCGCCACGCATGACCCTGGCGGAACGGATCGAAGCCTACAGGAAACTCATAGAGGAGTGGCTCCACGGGCTCTACCACGGGATGATCGAGCACCCGGCGACGGAGAAAATCGAGAAGGAGGCCGAGGACCAGGCGGACGCGTTCATGCTCGCCTGCTTCCCGGACGCCTTCGGCATTCCAAGCCCGGTGTCGTACTACACCGCCGAACTGCTCCCCCACCTCGGGGACGAGTACGAGGCCTGGCAGCGCCGGATGTGGGATCGCGACTCCCTGGTCGAGCGCAAGGGCCAGCAGTACCACTTCTGATGACTCGATTCGCCTTCTTCGGCGGCAAGGGCGGCGTCGGCAAGACGACCGTCTCGGCTGCCTACGGCCTGAAGTGTGCGAACGCCGACCTGGAGACCCTCGTCGTCTCCACGGACCCCGCACACAGCACCTCTGACGTCTTCGACCAACAGTTCTCGGACGAGCCGGAGTCCGTCAGCGACCACGACGGCCTCCACGCGATGGAGATCGACCCGGACCAGGAGGTCGAGGACCACCTCACCGAGCTGCGCCGCCAGCTCGGCGAACAGCTCAGCCCGGCGATGGTCAACGAGGTCTCGATGCAACTGGAGATGGCCCACCAGACCCCCGGAGCCTACGAGGCGGCGCTGTTCGACCGGTTCATCGATGTGATGCGGGACGCCGACGACTTCGACCGGATCGTCTTCGACACCGCGCCGACGGCGGGCACCCTCCGCCTGCTCTCGCTCCCGGAGTTCCTCCAGGGCTGGATCCAGGGGCTCCTAGAGAAGCGCGAGAAGAGCATCGAGTACTTCGAACGGGCCGCCCTCGGCGAGGATCGCATCCAGGAGATGCGCGAGACGGACCCGATCATCGCGCGCCTGACCGAGCGCAAGCAGCGCTTCGAGTTCGCCGGGGAGGTGCTCCGCGAGGACGCCGCCTTCCATCTCGTCTGTAACCCCGACCAGCTCTCCATCCGCGAGACCAGGCGGACCATGGACACGCTCCGCGAGGCCGACCTGCCCCTGGCGGGCATCGTCGTGAACAAACTGACGCCGTCGCCAGACCCCGAGGAGGACGGCCGTGGGGCACGCTACCTCCGTGAGCGCGTCGCCACCGAGGAGGAGCGCCTCGCGGAGATCCGCGAGTTCGACGCACCCGTCCTGGCCGAGATCGAGACGCGCACCAGCGAGGTCGTCGGATCGCTGCTGGCCGACGTCGCGGGCGAACTCGCCATCGAACCGGCGCCCCGTCCGTGAATCTTGCCGTCATCCTTCGTAGGAATTAATTAGCGAGTCACCGGTTCGGGCCGCAATGGACCGAGACCGCCGCCCATACATTTAATCTAATGAACATTACGTTTAATAAGGTCCTGTCTGTGTATACTCAGTGTGGTAAGTCATGGCAGGGGTCATATGGATCGTCGCGCTGGTACTGCTCACGTTCAGTGTCGCCTACCTCGGGTACGGGCGATACCTCTCCCAGTTCGTGGAACTGGAGGAGGGACGTGAGACACCGGCGCACAAGTACGACGACGGGCAGGAGTACGTACCGGCGAAGAAACCTGTCCTGTTGGGGCATCACTATTCGAGTATCGCGGGCGGCGCACCCATCGTCGGGCCGATAACGGCCGGGATCGTCTGGGGCTGGGTGCCGGCCCTGCTGTGGGTCGCGATCGGTAACCCGCTCCTCGGTGCGGTCCACGACTTCACCTCGCTGTCGAGCAGCCTCAGACACGAGGGGAAGTCGATCGGGTACATCATCGGCCAGTACGTGGGCGACCGCGGGAAGAACATGCTCCTGTGGTTCGCCTTCCTGCTGATCATCCTCGTCGTGGCGGTGTTCGCGCTGGTGATCGGGCTGGTCTTCGACGCGTATCCGCAGGCGGCCACCGCGAGCCTGATATACGTCGGACTCGCGTTCATCTTTGGGTTCTGGCTGTACCAGCTGAACCTGCCCTTCTCGGTGGGCACGGTGATCTTCGTCGCCGGCGTGTTCGCCTCGGTCTGGATCGGTACCCAGGTCCCGCTCGCGATTACGCCCGGTGACTACCCGGCTGGCACGATCACGCTGCTCGGCTCGGACGCGTTCTTCCCAGCCCTGCTGGGCAGTTCGAACATCGGCGCCTGGGTGCTCGTCGTCCTGGTGTACGGCGGCATCGCGAGCATTCTCCCGGTCTGGATGCTACTCCAGCCCCGGGACTACCTGTCGTCGTTCCTCCTGTACTCCGGCGTCGGCGGGGCACTGCTGGCCGTCATCGTTGGGACCTTCATCACCGGAATGAACGTCCCGGCGGGGGCCGTCGACGGGACGATTAGCTTCGAGATGCAGATGGGGGCCTTCTACGGGTTCTTCGGCGGCGGCGGACCCGTCGCTGACAGTCTCCCGTTGATGCCGCTGTTTCCGTTGCTGTTCGTCACCATCGCGTGCGGGACGATCAGCGGGTTCCACTCGCTGGTCTCGTCGGGCACGACCGCGAAGCAACTCGACAAGGAGACCGACGCGAAACTCATCGGCTACGGCGGGATGCTCGGCGAGGGGCTCCTCGCTTCGGTCGCCCTCGCGGCCGTCGCCGTCGTCGCGATCCCGGCATCTACGGGTGGCATCGGGCTCGCGCTGCCCAACTTCGCGACCGGCGGGGGCGCGATCCTGACGGCGCTTGGCCTCCCGTTCCAGCTCGCGTCCGTCTTCATGGCGCTCGTCCTGTCGAGCTTCCTGCTGACGAGCATGGACACGGCCGCGCGGCTCGGCCGGTACATGATGGAGGAACTCGTCGGGACGCCGGAGACGACCGTCCAGGAGTACGCGGCTAACCGCTACGTCAACACGAGTATCATCGTGGTCGTGGCGTTCTTCCTGCTCGGCTCGGGTCGCTGGGCGGACCTCTGGACGCTGTTCGGCGGCGCGAACCAGTTGCTCGCCGCGATGGCGCTGCTGACGGTCACCGTCTGGCTGGCCAACTGGGACCAGACGAAGCAGCTCGTCTCCACGGGCGTGCCGATGGCGCTGATGACGATCATCACCGTCTGTGGCCTCCTGTGGGTCGTGTTCTACCAGGTGATCGCGGGGCGGCTCCTGGGCATCACCGCCGATCCCGCGACCGCGCTACTCGGGCAGGCAGCCGGCGTCGTACAGGCCATCATCGGCCTCGTCCTCGTCGGCCTGGCCCTGTCGCTGGTCTGGATGGGCTACAAGAACATCCAGAAGGTCCGCGGCCTCGGGAGCGGGCGCAGCGTGTCGCCCGAACCCGGCGACGACTAGAGCTGGAACCGCCGGGCCAGCAGTCCGAGCAGGCCCGGTTCCTCGCGTTCGATCGACTCCCACGTCGTGAAGGCCTCGGTGACGTCCGCGGCCTCGTTCGCGACGATTTCTTCGCGCGACGGCGCGATGACGACCACGTTCACCTCGTAGTGGCCGTTGAAGCCGTACTTCAGCAGCGTGCGCTCGTCCAGGCCCGCCACCTGCTCGCGGACGGCGTCCGGAATCGCCGGCGCGACGAGGGCGAAGGTGAACTCGGTACTGTAGTGTTCCTCGTGGGGGTCGACCCGGTCGTCGGCCAGGTCGTGGCCCAGGGCGACCAGGTCGTCGACGGTCCCCGTGTCGACGCGGTCGGCCCGGCGGGCGAAGAGGTGCTCGTAGGACTCGTGGTGGGCAAAGGACAGCGCCGGATGGAAGAAGTGCTTCTGGCTGTGCAGTTCCATCTGTCCGTAGAGGGGGAACCGCTGGCCCGCGACGCGGTAGTCCCGTTCCAGGTCGTAGTTGACGACGAGGCGGTCGGCCACGCGGTCGAGGTAGTCGTCGTCCCACTCCGGGCGGTCGAGCGTCTCGGTGACGTCAGTCGGTTCGTCGACCCCGGGGTCGTCCGGTCCGGCGGCGTCACGCCGCGGCTCGACGTCCCCGTCCCCGTCTACCTGACTCATGCCACCACCTCACACGCGCCGAACCGTTAAGGTTCTGGACGGCCAATCCGTCCGACAGTGAGAATGTATGTCCGGGAACGGGCGCGAGGCGTGCGGCCGGTGCAGCATGACCACGGTCGTGGACGTGGCCGACGAGCGCGAGGAGGGCAGTGGCGAGGATCCCTTCGCGGGCGAGCGCATCGAGTTGCCCGAGTCGGAGGTTCGGGCCGTCGCGAAGCCGGCGGTCTGGCTCGGGCGGGCGAAGCGACGGCTCGACGCCGTCGCATCGCGGCTCGTCTACGGGCGCTGACACACGGGGGCGACCGGGGGACCGGCCTGGCCCTCGACGCGCGAGTCGGGAGGAAAAGGTATATCGGGGCAGCCGATAGGTAGCCACCACACCGATGGAGGAGAGCGTCTCCGGCTTCAAACGTCGCGGCGGCTGGGTCGACGTGGTCGAGCACGGCGAGCGGCTGGTCCGGGCGCTGCGTGCCCTCCGCGAAGAGGGAATCCCGGTCGACGAGGACGCCCTCGCGGAGTTCGACGAGTGGCGGCCCAAGACCCACGAGCGACTCGACGAGGACGTCAACGAGAAGACCGCCGAACAGGCCAGCGTCGAGCGGGGCGAAGGCGAGAAGGCGGGCAAGCGGCCGGACGACGACCTCCAGACGGCCGGCGA